>Ga0078972_1003018_pt1 | contig 52260 bp, 39 predicted proteins | sample YelNatPaOPGAMG01_FD_67568 | JGI IMG/M metagenome (GOLD analysis project Ga0078972, IMG submission 67568) | Hot spring thermophilic microbial communities from Obsidian Pool, Yellowstone National Park, USA - OP-RAMG-01 (SPADES assembly) (version 2) | ecosystem: Environmental > Aquatic > Thermal...
GCCCCCATTGGAGCCTTGATATCGACGATTGTGAAACACCATTCCAAGGTTTCGTGAGAAAAATGCATCCATCTAAGAAAACTAAGTTCATCAACCAACACATTCAACTCATCGAAAAATAAGCTCCACAATTTCTTACTATCTCTAAAAAGGATGCACAAGAGGTGGTTTCAAGATGACCTCGATTTTTCGAGAGGAACTAATTTCAGGACAGCACAGCGAGTTCGGCAATTGCCGAATTTCACATAGTTATTTTTAAATACCAATCAATTGCTCGCCCTCAACATGCAGACCGTAGCAGTGTTCATTGGAACGATGAACGTATATACAGAGTACGATGAAGAAACTTTAATGAACGAACTTCAGTAGAGAATTGGCATTGTTTGACCTTGCTAAATTCTCTGATTTTGTTTTTTATTGTAGATATAAATTTAGTTCTTAGATGTAAAATTTTCATTCTACATTCATTCTACTTTTAAGAATTAATGGTAAGAAGAATTGAGGGCAAGGGGAAGACGCACACCAAGTGGGGTTGGACTTAGTTTTGCGTATGGTAAAACAGCACCCTTGCCCGCTCTTCCTTTTAACTTATTAAAATATAGTTATTTTGGCACAAACCCCGAAATTATTTTTTTAATTAGATTAACTATTATTCTCAAGATTATGCTCTCATTATGCGCTAAATTCCAAAAGTTAAATATGGTAGTTGTCTATTATGAATATGTAATGAGGGAGTTCCATGGTTCTATGGAAGGTCGCAGCTAAAAAAAAGAAGATTTGTCTATTAGGAGACCCTGCAGTTGGAAAAACAAGTCTAATTGGAAGATATGTTCTTGATATGTTTGATGATAAGTATCTATCTACAATTGGCACAAAGGTAACTAAAAAAAATGTTCTTATCGAAGACGAAAAAAAAGGATTAAGAATAGACCTTGCGCTTATGATTTGGGACATAGTTGGACAGAAGGAATATAAGAAACTCCATCAGATGTACTATCAGAATGCCTCGGGGGCAATTGCAGTCTGCGACCTTACAAGAAGAGAGACGCTCGCATCTCTTGAAAGTTGGGTTGAATCAATCTTTGAAGTAAATGGTCCCATACCAATAGTCTTTTTGGGAAACAAAGCAGACCTTCAAGAAAAAATTACTATTACACAAGACGACCTTCAGAAAATCGCAGATAAATACAACACAAAAAGTTTTATTACATCTGCAAAGACAGGACTAAACGTAGAAAACGCATTCCAAACAATTGCAAGACTAGTCTGTTAATAATCTGTTAATTCAAATCATCTCTTGTGCTCTCTTTCTCCTTTTTTGCTTTCATGTTGATAAGCATCTTTCTTTTTTCTTTCCAGATTATATCCTGTTTGTGCGATTCTTCTTTTCTTTCTTCGATTTTTTCTATAAGTTCATTAATCATATGAGTATACTTTGATTGTGGGTCGATTTTCAAAGCACTCATTGCATAATGATATGCATAGGTATAGTTACCAGAACCATAACAAGAGTATGCCTTAGCAAGTTGTTTCTGTATTGTAAAATTCTTTTCATAACATCTCATACATAATGGCTCATCGAACTTAAACTCAAAATACAAATTAGTTTTAAGATGCGCCTTTTCATAAACTTCGCATTTTTGGCAAGAACGTTTTCCACAATCATTACAAATTAACAGCCTGTTAGTCGAGTTGATTTCTGCGTTACATACAGGACATTTTTGTGAGTTCGGAACATTGCTTTTTTCACTTGCAGAAACCGTTGGAAGTTGGAGTTCTTGTTTGTCAACCTGTACGGCTTTGTCTTTAATCGATTCTTGGGCAATAATAGCATCTATAAAGTTAAGGCTTTTTTTACTCTTTTTCAGAAGTATATCGTTGAGAAGGTCTTTTTCGGCTTGGATTGATTTTTTATCAGATTGTTTATCATCGTCAGGGGTAGTTTTTTCATTTTCCGTTTTGTCCCTTTTTCCTTCTTCCTTTGTCGTTATATTATCTATTACATTCTTTTCGGTGATATTTGTTTCAGTCCCTCCAAGCCTACCAACATCGTCTTCCTTATCTTCTTTATATTTAGTATCTTTATTATCTTCGAGGACCTCATCTACTATCTTTTCCATGAATGTTTTTTTCTTTGTTGATGAGTCTTTTCTTACGGTTATTTCGTCATTAGGTGGTTCTTTTTTCGGTAAGTCTGTAGGTAGTACATATGGCATTCTTTCATTTTTATCAAATCCCGTGATGTATTTTGGGGGAGGAATGTATTTTACTTCTTTCTTTGTATAAACAGAGGATGCCGTTTTACTATTCTCTTTTTTGTATTCATCTTTAACAGCATTTTTTCGAACTTTATTGTCGAATTCGATGCCACGAGTAATTGCAAGCACTTCAGGACTTACTTTTAAACCATGAACTTCTTGCGTTTTTTTATCATCTTCTTCTTCGATGATATCTTTCTCTTTGATATTGTCATTTTCTTTAAAATCGGAATCAACGAATTCTTTTTCTTTCTTAGTAGGAGTTTTTCCTTTTGCTTCAAGTTTGTGCCTTGTGTTAAGATAATCTGAGAAACACTTCAAGAGTTCTGAACCTCTCTCCTCAGGCATTTTTGCACCTATTTACATATTGTGATAGTTGTAAATAAATTTCACTCAAAGGGTAAAAAACAAAATTAAAGTGCAAAGCACACAAAACAAAAAACCAAAAAATAAAATATAAACAGTAAAGTAGTTGTAACATATTCCATTACAACATATTCCAGTATATGCTCTCTGAAGTCATCGCCATTACGGAATTTTGCATTGTATCTACGGTCTGATAATTTTCTGAACTACTTTGAGAATTCCATTCTAAATTAGGTTGGAAGTCTAGGAAAGAGGAGTAAGAGGGGTATGTTTGTATGCCTGCAGGAGCCGATGTAGGTGTATCTTTAGTTGCCCAGCATCCGAAATAGGCTGAGTTGCTATGCACTTGGTACACGATTATTGCACTACCTGCAACTATTTCGTTAGGTATAATGCATGTGATTTTGAATGTACCGTCGCTTTGAGTAGGATTAAGTTGTGCGATAGATGTCATGTATCCTGCTCCAGATTGGTTTACATATACGGTAAGGTTAACGGGGGTAGTTATTCGTTCCCATACGCCAGGCGAGGATTCATATTCGACATATCCTTCCACGAGAAACTCCTCACCTTTGCGCACATACGCAGGTTCGTTTGTTACAATAACCCTAGTCTTCGGACGCACATTATATGACAGAGGCTTTACGTCCTCATTATCGTTTATGTCATCATCGTCAGTATCAGGGTCCATAGGATTGGTATATTGAGTTACAGTTTCCTCATGTTTTACACCTTTATCTTTTCCTGTTACAGGATCGAATTCAACAGTGTAGTAAACTTTAGTCCAAGTAACTTCGTGGGGTGGATTCGCCACAACGTTTACTTCGGTTGCGTCAGGTCTGCCATCACCATCGCTATCTGCAGATAATGGGTCTGAGCCGCCTACCATTTCCTGATAGTTTGTTAATCCATCATTGTCAGGGTCTCCATTTGCACCATTGTTGCCAGTGCCATTAAGTGGATTTAGCCCAAACATTACCTCAAAACTATCGCAAAGTGTATCATTATCAGAATCTGCATCGTAATAATCAGTATGGGCTTGGTATTCGTATCCATCAGTTAGATTGTCGTTATCTATATCTGCACATAGAGGTTCGCTGTGTGTTACAAGGAATTCTCCACCATCAGGGAGATAGTCTCCATCGGTATCTGGATTATTCGGGTCTGTGTAATGGATAGGGTTACCGCCATCTGGTGGCGAAGTTGTTGAGTTTTCCCAATATCTGTTTCCTTCTCCATCGTAGTATATGAAATTGTCTATGGTAATATCAGCATCTTTAAGCAGGTATCTACCGTCGATAAGAACCCAACCTTGCATGTGTGTCTGTGTTGGTGTTACATTAGTTACAGTTGTTGCTTCAAATATAGGTTGTTGAGTAAGGGCTTCTTGGTAAACATGGTTTCGGAACGGCAGAGCAACATACTTTTTATTTGGATCAGGCGTCCAAGGTACAGGCGTGCCTTGGATGGGTATCTGGTTTGATACATTCAAAGAAGCATTTTCGAGGAGCATGGCAGAGCCTGAAATTGTGCAGTTCACCCAGACATCTCCGCCATCTATGAAATAGTCTTTATCAGTATCGTAGTTATATGCATTTGTTGAGAAAATATATTCTGCAAGGTTAATAAGACCATCAAGGTCAGGGTCGAGTACAGCATCTCTTGGGTCTGTCATGTTCATGTGGGTTTGATACCATGTATCAGAATAACTTTCATTGCCACTATGATGTTGACCAATGAGGTCAGTCCAATTGTCATATATCGTTGGTGAAGAATGCTCTTCGTACAAATCAGGAATACCATCTCCATCCGTATCTCTCTGAGGTGCTGTCGGGTCCATTGGTACCCAAGTGAACTGGTAATCGCTGGATGACCCAAGCCTAAACGCAACCTCTGCCCAGGCATGAGCATCAGAACTCATTACATGGACCATATTATCATTACCCATCTTTCCGAAACTGTAACCTACAACGTATCTTGCAGGGACGCCTACATATCTGCACATTAACACAAATGCAGAAGCAAAATGCCAGCATACTCCTTCATGGGTAACGTTAAGGAAATACCATATGGGGTCAGTTCCATTTGGTGCTTGATGGAAATCTGGATTGTAAAGGAATCTTGCTGGGTCTTTTAGATAATCTCTTAATGCTTTTGCTTTTTTCCAGGCAGGAGATGCATGAGTGAGCGAGGCATTTGTAAGGATTTCATCTGCAAGTGATGCTATCTGTTGTTCGAGCGTGGCATTACCAACAGTCCAATTATAGTTCCAAGGCATAGAGGCTTGGGAGGGCACCGTGGAGGTATTTAGTATATCTTCAGAAGGCATGTAAAATGTGGAATTAAATTCGAATGAATATACATTCCTTCCTTCACCATAGTAATCTGTAAAGAAACCTAAACTTGTGTCATTATATATGTTAAGAGGTTGGTTGGTTGTGTTGCTAGTAACGTTGAAGACAGTTCTTGCGTATAATGAAGTTGGGAACATTCCTGGGATTGCTAAGGCATCGTAATTTACGAAGAATATCTGATTGCTATCTTGTGTTACTTGCATCCCACTTGGAGGGACGTAAACATTTGTAGGAAGTTGTTCGGAGACATTATCTGTTGCATTTAGATATTCGCTGTAATTGTAATAAGTCCAAATCCAATTTTCAACGCCTGTTTGGCTTTGTGCACTGATATTATATTTGTCATAAGCGTTCATTCTCCAATAGAATGGATTATTATCGTTCAGAGGGTCGTTCGGATGGAATTTTGGTGCTTTGAATACAAGAACAGGTCCACCGCCTTGCTGTGAGGTCGGGTCAGGTTCCTGATTTGGTGGTTGTGTGGGTGGGTTTTCATTCGGGTTATCTTCTTCATTTTCAGGGTCTAGTGGCTTGGGGTCGCAGCAATCGGGTTTGCCATCTTGGTCAGTATCTGGAGACCATGGATTGGTGCCAATTTCTTGTTCTCTTGAATTATTCCAAGAATCGCCTTCCCAGAGATGTCCGCAGTATGGACAGGATTGATTTGTATGCATGTATTTGGTTCCATTTGCGCCGCGATACTCGTAGGCTGCAACCCAATCGGGATTAGATGAATATTCATGAGAATCAGGATTTCCGTTAGAACCGTTATAACCTAAGGTCGATGTGGGGTCGAGATAATTAAAATGTTCCCAACCATCTAATAGGGTATCGCCATCTGTATCATTGTTGTTCGGGTCGCAACCTGAAACAAATTCACCATAATTTGAAAGACCATCTTCGTCGTTATCTGCGCCGCCATCGTAAGGGTCTGTTGGATCAGTACCCGAAGCTAAAAAACCTGTAATTCCACTTCCTACCATAATGCCCACAATTATCAACGCAACCCATTCTTTCATTCTTAACATTAAACGACCTCCTCAATTTTGTTGTAGAGAATATGAGCAGGCATACATATATATGTTTTCGAACGGGATTCGAATCGTTGTTTAATTTCATTGCAAGCAATGAAACGATAATTTGATTTCAGCGATGATTTGATTTCAGAACAGTTTGAGAATGTAGTTTGAGAATGCGCATGTTTAAATATCAAGCATAGCATTTAGCGTTTGTGAGCTCTATGGCGAGAAAAATCAAGGCACAAAGGGGTAGCGAATTGAGATGCAAGTCATGGAGACAGGAAGCGCTTTTGAGGATGCTTGAGAACAATCTTGAGAATGCAGAAAAACCAGAAGAATTGATAATATATGGGGGTTATGGAAAGTGTGCAAGGAATTGGGAATGTTTTGATGCTACCGTGGAAGCATTAAAGAAACTTGAGAACGATGAGACTCTGATTATGCAATCTGGCAAACCTGTTGCTGTTTTCAAGACGCATGAATCAGCGCCTAAGGTAATAATGGCAAATGGTAATTTAGTGCCAAAATGGGCAAATTGGGATACTTTCTTTGAACTTGATAAGAAAGGTTTGATAATGTATAGTCAGATGACTGCAGGGGGCTGGGCGTACATAGGCTCACAGGGGATAATCCAGGGTACATACGAGACCTTTGCGGCTTGTGCAAGAGAGAATTTTGGTGGCGACCTAAGGGGTAGGCTTGTGCTAACAGCAGGGCTTGGAGGTATGGGGGGCGCACAACCTCTTGCGATAACTATGGCTGGGGGTGTTGGGATTTGTGTAGAGGTTGACCCAGCAAGGATAAAGAAAAGGATTGAGACAGGATATTGTGACATGATGGTTGATAATTTAGATGAGGCTCTGAAAATAGCATACGATGCAATAAAGAAAAAAGAACCACTGTCGATAGGTCTATTAGGAAACGCAGCAGAGACACATCCTGAGTTTGTAAGGAGAAAGATAGTCCCTGATGTGGTAACTGACCAGACGTCAGCACATGACCCCTTAAATGGATATGTCCCTGCTGGGATGACGCTCGAGGAAGCAGAAAAGTTGAGAAAAGAAGACCCCAAGGAATATATTAGAAGAGCGATGAAATCTATGGCTGTCCATGTGAAGGCGATGTTAGATTTGAAAAAAATGGGTGCGATAGTATTCGATTATGGTAACAACATTCGGGCACAGGCTTATCAAGAAGGAGTAAAGAATGCATTTGATTTTAAAGGATTTGTGCCTTTGTATATTAGACCTTTATTCTGTGAAGGAAGAGGTCCGTTTAGATGGGTTGCGCTCTCGGGTTCACCTGAAGACATATACAAGACAGACGAGGTTGTGCTTAGAGAGTTTAAAGATAACAAGACGCTTGTAAACTGGATAAAGTTAGCACGGGATAAGATAAAGTTTCAAGGACTTCCAAGCCGTGTATGTTGGCTTGCATATGGGGAAAGAGCGCATTTTGGGAAGATAATAAACGATATGGTGCATGATGGCGAATTGATGGCGCCAATAGTGATAACAAGGGACAATTTAGATTGTGGTTCTGTTGCCTCACCGAATAGAGAAACAGAAGGGATGGCAGATGGTTCAGATGCAATTGCAGATTGGCCATTAATCAATGCGATGTTGAATGGAGTTGCAGGGGCTGACCTTGTTGCGATACAACATGGCGGCGGAGTTGGGATGGGTTATTCTATACATACTCAGATGACTGTAGTTGCAGATGGAACAAAGAATGCAGAAGAGCGTTTGATAAGAGTGTTGACGACAGACCCTGGGCTTGGGATTGTCAGGCATGCAGATGCAGGATATGATGTTGCAAAAAAGGTTGCGAAGATGAAAAAGATAAAAATGCCTATGCTTGAAAAGTAATAGATGTTATAGAGGTTATGCGATGGCCGTGAAGAAGGTTGTGGTAAAGAAGAAAGTAATAGTAGCAAGTCCACATGCGGCAGATAGCAAGACTGAGAAAAAAGATAATGAGCCTGAGGAAGTAAATGCAAATGAAGAGGAAAATGAGAATTTAGAAACAAACGAAAAAACGAATCAAGAATCTTTGTCTGGATTATCTGATGATGTAAAGGGCTTGGTAACCTTATTAACGGATTCGAATGGTCAGACGCTTGCAGAGGAATATAGTAAGAAAGAAGAAGAACTTCGTAAACTTGAGCATGCGTTAAGGGAGAAAGAGGCGTTTTTGAAAGAAAAGGAAGATGAGATTAAGACGAGACAAGAGACGATTGTAAAAACCTTGCAAGAAAAAGCAAGAGTTTTATCTGAGAGAGAGGAGGGTTTAGACGAGCGACAAAAGGGGATAGAAGCTCGTGAAGAGGAGTTGAATAAGAGTGCGAATGAACTTAGGATGAAATTTAAGGAAGTGGAAGAACTTATTTCTGAAACAAAGATGGAAAGCGAGAAGTTTTCGATTTTGAAAGAGAAAGAAAATGAAATTCTTGAAAGGGAAAGAAAACTTAAAGAAAAGGAGACTGAATTGGCAAATAAACTAAAGGAAGTTGATGAACTTCTGGAGCGTAGAAAAGAAGAGAAAGAGAATATATCGAGACTTAGAGAAAAAGAAAAGGAGATAGAAGAGCGGGAAAGGATAGTAGATGAAACGATGAAAAAACTTGAAGATGAAAAGAGGGAACTTAAGGAGAAGTTTGAAGTATATGAGCAGGAAAGCGCAGAACTTGCAGAGAGAGAAAGAGCGATTGCAGCGATGTATGAAGAGACACGAGCAAAGCAGAATGAGTTAAAATCTGAGGAGGAGAGGTTAAAAGGGTGGGAAGACACCCTGAGAGAGGAAGGAGAACAACTTGCAAAGAAAAGAATATCCTTGTCTGACAAAGAACTTGAGATGCAAGCAAGGGAGAAAGAAATAGATGAGGGACTAGAAGAGTTGAAGAAATTAGATGATGAACTGCATGAGAAAGTAAGAACGATTGAAAAGAGAGAGAAAGAGATTGAGAATATACTTGAAGAAGAAAGAAAGAAGATAGAGTTATACCGTGTATCTGTTGAGAAAGAGATAGAGGAAGAAAGAAAAAAGATAGAAGAAGAGAATGCGAAACTTGAGAAAGATAGGCAGATATGTGCGAATTTAGAGAAGGTTAGAGAGGAGTTAATCACAAAAGCAAAGAGTTTGAAGGAGCAGGAAGACAGCATATTGGAAAGAGAAGAGGCTATAAAGAGAAGGGAAGAGAAGATTTCAGAATTAGAATCCAGTTTAGAGGTAAGAAAAGCGCAATTTGATAAGTTAGATAAGGAACTTGCCGAGCGTTCCGAGATGTTATCAAGACTTGAGAGGGAACTTGCAGAGAAGCAGGTTGAAATTGACAAATACTTGGCAGAAAAGGAGATGTACGATAAGCAGAGGAAAAATGCAGACAAAGATTTTATGGATAGGCTTGGGGAACTTACGAAGAAAGAAGAGGAGTTGAAGGTTCTTGAGGATGCTCTTGAGAAAAGAGAAGTTGAACAGGAAGAAATAATGGAGCAATTGACAGTTTGGGAAGGGAGGAATCGAGCAACAGAGGAGAGGTTGATAAAGGAGCAAGCAAGGATAGAAGAGGAAAGGGATACTGCGCTAAAACTTATAGAAGAGAAGAGAAAGGAAGTTGAAAAGTTAGATGAAGAAGTGAAGAAGAAGCAAGAAGATTTGGAGAAGAGAATAAAAGAGTATCAAGCAGCAAAAATAGACCTTGAGTTGACAGAGCAGAAACTTAAGGAGAAGAGCGAGGCTCTTGAGAAGGAGAATGAAAGGCTTGATGCTATAGTAAGTGAGTTAGAGAAGAAGAAAGGAGAGTTAGATGCTGAACGAGATAGGTTAAGTAAAGAAAATGAAAGGATAAAATTGCTTGAAAAGGAAGTTGAAGATAGGAAAAGTAAATTAGTTGAAGAAGTTGAGAAGATAACTTCAGAGAAGGAGAGAGCATTTTTAGAATCGATGAAGGCAAGAACGGATGAGATTGCAAAAAAAGAAGATGAACTGAAGAGGAGAATAAAGGAGTTTGAAGAGAAATATTGTAGGGGAAAGAAGCTTGAAGAGAGAGAAGAAGAATTGGCAAAATTAGAAGAAGTATTGAGAAGTCGCCAAAAAGAGATTGAGGTATTTGAGAGAGATATTTCGACAGAGCGTTTAGCCTTGGTTTCAAAAGAGAAAAAACTTGCAGAACTTGAAGAAGATTTGAAGAGGAATTATGCTGAGAAAGAAAGGTCTTTACTAAAGAGCGTTGAGGCGAGAGAAAAGTTAATTGAAGAGAAGTTTGAGGAGTTAAGAAGGAAGGAAGAGCATTTATGGAGTGTTGAAGAAGAGATAAAGGATTGTCCTATGTGTGCAGTAAAAGAAGGTTTTGTTGGAGTTCATAAGACTATTGAGGAACTTAAGGCTTGGGGAGTTGATGTATCTGAAGCAGAGGCGCTTTTAAAACTTGCAAAGGTTACATTGAAGAAAGGAGATGTCGAAAAAGCAGTTTCACTTGCTAAAGATGCAATAGCCTCTGCGAAAATGCATGAAAATGAATTTAAGATTAGGGAAATTCATTATGTGATATTTCTTTCTTTGAAATTAGCAGAGGAGGCAAAGAGGGACGGGATAGATGTTACTGAGATAGAGAAGATAATTTCTCAATCAAGGGATGCGTTTGAAAGGGGAGAATACAACCAGGCGAGGAGACTTGCAAAAGATGCAGAGGCGAAACTATGGGGGATGAGAACATCATGGAAAGATGCAAAGGAAGCAATAGGGATAGCAAGTGCGCTCGTGCTTACCATGAAAGGGCTTGGGGCTGAGATTGGGCATGCAGAATCTATGCTTGAAGAGGCAAGGCTTGATTTCCAAAGAGGGGAATATGGATTAGCCGCAGAGAAAGCAAGGACAGCAGAATTTAAGGCAAAGGGAGTAAGTGTTAGTGGCGATGCGATATCGCATGCAAAGAAGGTGCTTGAGGAAGCAGGTAAACTAGGCTTGGATTACTCTAAAGAAATGAAGATTCTTGAAAGTACACCTACGAAGGAATTAGCGTTTGAACTTGAGGCGAGAGCAAGGAAGGAAATGGAAGAGATGAAGAAAGCAAAAGGAGAGATAGAAGATGCAAGAATGATAGTCGATTTCATAGAAACTTTAGGGATTGTGCTTACTGATGCAAAGAAGAAAATAAAGGATGCAGAAGATGAGATTCGTGATAGGAAATATGATATTGCGATAGAGAATGCAAGGAAGTCAGTAGAAGATGCAAAGAGGATTAGCAACAATTACAAACTTACGTTAGATTCATTGAACACCTCGCAGGCGATAATATCAGATGCTAAAGATTTTGGAATGGATGTAACTGAAGCAGAGAAGCAGTTAGGTCTTGCGAGGGCTGCTTTAGCGTCGAACAAGTATGATGAAGCAAGGAAATTTTCAATAGAAGCGGAGAAGATTGCATTAAAGTTGCAGACAAAGTTAGAAGAAGAACTTGGAATGTCTAAGAAAGTAGAAGTTAAAAAGGAAGAGGTAATTAGGGCAGATGAGAAGAAAGAAGAAAAGACAAAGGATGAGAAAGTTGAAGTTAAATCAGTTCAGAAAGAGCCTGAGAAAGAAAAGAGCGAAGAAAAAACGCCTGTAATTAATCTATCAAGGAAGCGAATAGAAGTGCCAATAACGCAAGAAACAGCGGTAATAAAAGTAAGCGGGCAAAAATCAGATAAGTGTCCTAGTTGCGGTGCAAAGGTTGAGAAGAGATGGGAGATGTGCCCATATTGCAATACAGATTTAAAAGGTAACGAAGGTAAAGTAGAAGAAGATTTCAACCTTTTGGATGCGCATTCGCCTACTGGTAAGGTTGCAAGGACTGCAGTTACATGTTTTGTATGTATGGGTGTGATAAAACCTGGTTTGCCTGTTGTGAATTGCAAATGTGGAAAGAGTTATCATGAAGTATGTTCAAGGCGTGTTGAGATATGTCCAAACTGTGCTAATTCACTGGAGAAATAAAGATGTCTGAAAAGGAGAGTAAGGAAGAGCGGGCGTTGAAGATAGGTTTTGAGGAACTTAGGACAAAGGAATTAGAGGTTTTGAAACAGAAGGAAATAATAAAAGAAGAGCAGGAAGCGCTTGATAAAGAATGGGACCGGCTTGGAAATGAAAGGCGCGAGATGAAGATAGAGCGAGCGAAGATTGAAGAAGAGAAGAGGTTACTTCTTGAACTTGGGAAGACAATAAAACCGCGCGAGGCTGCGATAATTGAAAAAGAAGAGAAGTTAAAGAAATTAGAAGAAGAGTTAAAGGCGAAAGAAGAGAAGATAAGGGATGAGGAAACGAGGGTTTTAGCGCTTGAGGAAGAGAGCAGGCGAAAACTTGATTCTGTTGAATATAGAGAGAAAAAATTAGAGAGTTTGCAAAATGAATTGTATTCATTAAGGGATAGTTTAAGTAAAGAAAGAGGAGAAATCGAAGAGGAGAAGAAGAGGCTTGAAAATCTTGCGAAATCGATAGAGATGGAATCTGAGAAGATATCTCAACAGAAGGCAGAATTAAAGAAGATGGAGGTTCTGCAAAATGAGAGGGAGAGTAGATTAAAAGAAGAAGTGAATGCGTTTGAGATTGAGAAGAAAGGAGTTAAGGATGAGGAGAAGTTTCTTGATGAGAGATATGAAAAACTTAGGAAAGATGAGGAAGAATATTTAGCAAGGAAGGAGAGTTTAGAATCTGCAGAGAATGCCTTGCAGTCGTTAAGAAAGGAGTTAGAGGAAGAAAAGAAGAGATTGGCGATTGAAAGAGAAGGGATTGAGAAAGATAAGATACGCATATCTGATTATGATAAGAAGTTATCCGCAAAGGAAGGGGAACTTGTTGAGAAGGAGAAAAGGACGATAGAACTTGCGCGTATTACCGAGAGTGAACAGACAAAACTTAGGACAGAACGAAAGAATGCAGAGGAGAGTATAAAGCAAGCAGAAGAAAGGATTGCAGTGCTAAAGAATCTTGAGAAAGAACTTTCTAAATTGAAAGAAGAATATTCAAGTTGGGAGTCTCGTTTATTATGTAAAGAAAAAGAGCAGTTAGAAGAGATGTCTCGAATACAAAGAGAAAAGGAGAACCTCGAGAACCTGCGGAAGTTAAAAGAAGAGGTTGAAAAGAGAGAAGAGGAAGTTGAGAAAAGAGAGAAGTTAGTTGAGAGAAGAGAGAAGGAGTTAGATAGGAAGGAGAAGGATTTTAAGGAATATGCAGAGCGAGTAGATAAGGTTGCGAAAGAGCAGGAAGAGTTGAGGAAAAAACTTACAACAAAGGGTAGAGAACTTGAAGAGCAAGAGATGAAGTTAGGTGAGGAGAAGGCAGAGATGCTCAAGATGAGCGAGAATCTAAGGAAGAAGGAAAGCCAATTAATATCCCTTTCAGAAGAATTAAATAAAAAGGAGAACGAACTTGAAAATATAAAGAAGGAAAATGAGAGAAAGGAACTTGAGATTCTAAGACAAAAGGAAGCAAACGAAACGAGAAAGAAAGAACTTGAATCTAAGGAAGAAGAACTAAGTAGATTATCTAGCGAACTTGCAAGGAGACAGAACGACCTTGGAGACCTATCAGCAAGATTAAGAGATAAGAAACTTGAACTTGATGAAAGAGAATTGATAGTTTCAAATAGAGAAGAAGAAGCAAAGAAGAAAGGAGAGTTGCTTGCGCATGTGCAGAAAGAACTTGAGAGGAAGAGAGAAAAGTTGAACGAAGATACAGAATCTATAAGGAATATAGAGGCGCATTTGGCATCAATAGAGACAGAGATAAGAACATGCCCATACTGTTCTGCAGTTGAGGAATTTATGTCTATAAAGGAATACCTATCAAGTATGAGGGGTTCAGGCTTTGATTTATCGCCTGATTTAACACAGGCAGAACTATATCTTCACCAAGCCGTAAATGCCCTTATGCAAGGTTCGATTGAGGAAGCAACAAGACTAGCGGGAAAGGCAAAGGCATATGCTCAAGAAAAGAAACATGAGAAAACAAAGAGGATTATCATATACAACGCAGGAAGAATCCATGCAATTATTCATTCTGCTATTGGAAGTTCAAAAGGAGAGAATTCAGAATTTGTAAAGAAACTTGATGCGAATCTTCAAAGTGCAATCCGTTATGCAGAGAAGGGCGAATATGATAATGCAGAAAGGATAATCAAAGAATGCGAAAAGGAAGTTGAAAATACAAAGAGAAATTACGATGAGATAATGTCAAAGTTGAGTAAGACAGAAGTTATGCTATCTGTTTTGAGAGAGAGTGGAAAAGTAAACAAGAAAGCAGAAGCGATGGTAAATGAGGCAAAGAAAGCGATTGAAGATTTTGACCTTGAAGTTGCGGATGGGTTTATAAGAGGTGCTTTAGAATTACTGAACCAGGCGCAATCGAATGTAATACCATCGAGTCAGAGCAAAAACCAACCGAATATGGTAAAATTAGAGGTAAAATTAGAAAATGAAAATTCCAAGCCTGAGAGTATGCAAGAGATACAACAGGGTGCTCAAGTTCAATATGAAGGGAAGAAAGTTCTTGATAGTGTAGGAAGAAGGATAGTAGATATGCGTTCCGAGTTGTCTAAGAAGGAGTTAAGCGCAGGAAAAAGAAGAGCGATAGAGAATGTCCTCGGCTTGGCTGAAACATTTAACGAATCGGGCAATAAAGAAAGAGCAAACGAGTTTTTAGATAGAGCGAGAGAGATGTTAGACGAGAATGAATGATTTATTTTCTAATTTCTTTAGATTTATTCCAGAGATGAGGTAGAGCAGAGCCTGCTTTTCCTTGGAGAAAGAAGTCAGCCAAGCCTGTGATTAAGGAAGGTTCTATGTTTACATCAACGATGTAAGCGCCTGCTTCGTCAGCAGTTTGAGCAAGGTAAATGGGTGTGGTTACCATTCCTGAGGTTCCTACCACTATAAGAAAGTCTGTTTTGGATAGAAAATCGATTGCTTTTTCGAGTATTCCGGGTTCGTATTTTTCACCGAACCAAACTATATGAGGTCGAGCGATGGAGCCGCATTGGCATTTTACTGGATTTTCTTTTAAGGGTACGTCTTTTACTTCGAATACATTTTTGCATTTCATGCATCTTGCTTTCCAGATGTTCCCGTGTATTTCCAGAACCTTTTTCGAACCTGCGCGTGTATGAAGTCCATCTACATTTTGTGTGATTAGCAGAAAATCATCGAAATGATTTTCCATGTCTGCAATAGATAGATGCGCCTCATTTGGCTTGGCTTTTGCGCAAATTTCTCTTCTCATTTCGTACCATTCCCAAACTGTTTTAGGAGACCGTTCGAATGCTTCAGGGGTAGCAAGGTCTTCTGCACGGTAATTTCTCCAGAGCCCGTCCTTTCCTCTGAATGTAGGAATGCCTGATTCTGCAGATATTCCTGCACCAGTGATAATAGCGAGAGAGCGAGCATTTGCAAGCCTGTTCACGGCTACTTCAAATGACATTTTACTCACTTGATTCTATAATTTAGATAGTAATCTTTGATAACCTTGCATACTGAATTTGCATCGCGAATATTTGATGCAACAAGAGATTCAAGAATCTGCTGTCTATGTTTTGCGATTTGGTCGAACTGTGCAATGGTAATTCCTGCGGCTCGGGAAATCTGTTCTCTTAATTTGCTTGGCACGCCTGTTTCTCTAAGTATGTTAGAAGCAGGGTCCCATTTGAATATTGGGTTTAAGCGTGGCGTGTCTCTTTCCAAGCCTGAAATTTCGCAAATCTCATTTATCCTTCTTACAGACCTTTCGCCGATTGACATCTTTTGTTGCATGATGATTATGTCAAGTGCAGTGAGCATAACAGGGGGGACATTCATAGGGGCGTTTGTCAGGCGCGTTATAGTTTCCATGGCTGTATTCGCATGCACAGTACCAAGCACGCCATCATGACCCGTATTCATTGCAGTGAACATTGTCTTTGCTTCCTCGCCTCTAACTTCACCTACAATGATTCTATCGGGTCTCATTCTTAAAGTGTTTTTTAGAAGCATATCCATGGTAACTTCTTTCCCTTTTTCAGTAGGGGGCACAGCCTCAAGCCTAATCCAATGCTCGTGGTTTAGCCGAAGTTCTGCGGTATCTTCTATTGTAATCATTCTTTTAGATTCAGGGATAAACATTGCAAGTACATTAAGAGTGGTTGTTTTACCAGATGCGGTTCCGCCTGCAACAAGAATATTTGCAGGTTTGTAGTTTAGTCCTTCGACCCACATCCAAAGAAGTGCTGCAAGCCTGGAATTGATTGTTCCTGTATTGATTAGGTCGACGATAGTCATTGGGTCTTTGAGAAATTTTCGTATGGTGAACGTTGTTCCATCAGGTGATGCTGGGGGGACTGTTGCGTTAACTCTTGAGCCATCAGGCAATCTGGCATCAAGAAGAGGGTTTTGAAAATCTATTTTTTTATTAACTCCATCTGCAACCTTTTTTACGATGTTATTTGCATCTTCAGGTGTGAGTGTCAGGGTAGTATCGCACATTCCATGTTTTCTGTGCACGACTTTTATGGTTTTTCCAGGCACATGCATTATTTCTTCGAGCATGTCGTCTTCTAAAAGTTGTGAGATTTTTCCAAGCCCGATGCCTCCTTGTATAGGTGTGATGCTATAAAGAGGAATTTGAGAGCCTTCTATCGCAAGGATATTGACTGTGCCATAAGTTTCAATTATCTGAATTACTTTTTTTGCAGGGATAACCTGAGTTTTTACATTCTCATTTTTCTGATTTATATCCAAGATGGACTTTTCACACTTTTTACTCTTATCATCATCGTTAATTTCTCTATTTTCGATATCTATCTTCTCTGTCCCTTTTAGATTGATTCTTGGCTTGGTCATTTTAACACCTATATAAACATCTATACGATAAAGGATATGATAAATACTATTATCTGCTGAGGTACCGTGAACAATTGGAATGCAGAGATTAATTTAAAGATTGTATATGATATACAAAGATACATAGGCATTTTAAGAACCTCTATTTGTAGGTTCATGGTGATTAGACCATACATTATAGTTGCACATATGCCTAGTAAAATAAGATAGATTGCAAGCGAGAATATGAGATTTGTTACAAGTTCGGGTTCTATAAACCCGAGACCGCCGAAACTTGCTATTAGAAAACCCACGAGACCAGGAGTAAATGCAACAGAACCCCAAAGAACATATTTTGCAAGCATGCTCGTTTCTGTAAGTCTTTGCTGTTTTAGCATATAGGCATTCCAAAGTTCATTTGAGATTTTATCAAGAACAGTAGTAATAGATGCTCCTGCCTCGTATGAAACAACAATCAGGTCGCAAACTTTTCTGATAAATCTGGAATGTGTATGGTAAGCAAAACCTCTTAATGCATCACTGAATTGCATTCCTTCATCCATGTATTTCAGCATTATGGAAAGGTCATAACCGAGAGCGTCGCTTCTTATTTTTGTGGCTTCCATGAGCGCAGATTGAAGAGATTTTCCTGATTTTATATGTCTTGACATTGCCTTAAGAAATTCAGGAAAAGCAGTTTCCATTTCTTTTATTCTGTCTGCTCTTTTCTTAATTGGAATATATGCAATGAAACTGATTATACCAATTATTATGAATAGATAGAAAATTGGGTCGTTTAGAATGTAGTAAATATCGATTATCCCACCCCAGGTTCCATGTTTTTGGTTGCGAATATCAAACCGAGCATTACGAAAAGGTCAATTGCAAGTATAAGGAAAGAGGTAGATGGAGGGAATGAGCAACCTGACAATGGCAAATTCGCCCATTGTGTAATCATTGTAAGCATCATAAGCATCATGACCATTATAGGAGTAACCACTGCAGCAAGTATAAAGAACCTTGACATCGTAGATAACTTCGATGTAAAATCTTTAATCTTCAGATGTCTTTTCTCGGTCTCCTGAGATGCAATCTCCTTGAAAGATTCAGACATTCCGTAATCTCCTCTAAGTGTAGATATCATTGCTTCACAGGTTCTTCTCAACCCTTCAGAACGTGTTCTTCTTGCAAGGTTCATGAGCGCATCTTCAAGATATACCCCTGACTCGTGTTCTTTTAGAACATAAGCGAACTGCTCTGAAAGAGAACCGTAATCGCTTGTGGCTATATGTTTTATAGCATACTCTATACCCAAGCCTGCAGTAGATAAAATCTCGATTGCCCTTAGAGCATAAAGCAATTCTGCTTCTACGGACTGCAAATCTTCCCTTGGTGGTAAATCAGACACAGTAATGAAATAGTCAAGGTGATAAATAATTGTTTGTTTATCTAATTCATATATCGCTCGGCGAAAGAGTAATAATTTACAAGATTAGTACAGATAACATGTCCGAAATGTTTTTTAAACTTGACAGGGATAGTTACAAGCCAAAAGAGACCTTGTCAGGAAGTCTTATTCTAAAGTACGAAAAAGCCGTAGATGTAAAATCGCTTGAAATATACCTAAAAGGATACGAAGAAGCAATTGTGGGCTCGGGCGTCAGTATGCGCAAGAGTAGAAACGAATTTCTTTGCGAATGTCTCGAAGTATATAGGAATGAAAAAATCGAAAAAGGCGAGTATGAGATTAGGTTTGAATTCGATTTGCCTGCGGATTTGTTGGCGTCCTACATGGGTTACAACAATTCAATTGTATATTCACTCCAAGCCTTGGCTGACGTTCCATACCCAAATCCAAAGGAAACAGTATGCAATTTCGGAATACAACCAGTCGAGAAAACAAGTGCCCGAAGGACGCAGCCTATGCTTTTTTCGTTCAAGAAACAGAAACCATATCCTGAATTTCAAGGTTCTCTAAATAAGCAATCTTACTATGCAGGTGAAGAGATAATTGGGGAGTTTACCATTTTTAATAGATACAATCAAAACATACGCGAAGTAACGTTAATCATAATGTCAGAAGATTCTGTAACCTACCAAGACGAAACTATGAGCATACCACATATAGAATCGTATCCTAGGTATAAGGACATTATGAAAATTCCAGGTAACAAAATAAACTTCGGTTATCCTCATAATTTTCAATTTAAAATTCCTACGAATGCATGTTCTACATTTTCAGGCAAACATTCTTCACATAAATGGTATTTCTATATAGATTTGGATGTTGCGCTACTTACTGATGTTTATGTTAAGAAAGAGATTGAAATATTCAATCCTGCACAAAAGTTTGCGATGTCTGTCGTCGAGGAAGGGGATAAGTAACTATCTTATCTTCTTTTTTACCCAAGACCCTTGCCCTATGCTCTCATCTACACCTATCTCAATCTCATTTATATTATTAGGTAGTTTACATCTTTCAAGAAACTGAGTAAGAACCCAATATGCAAGTTCCTCTGCTGTTGTGCTTTTTATTGGTAATAAAACAGAATCTTCTTTTGGTATGATGTATCTTTTTTTGTCTATTTTCATTTCAACCTCATCTTTCAGATTTAGAATTATGAACTTATTTTTGGTTGGTATAAGCATCTTGTGGTCAAGTTCATCTGCTATACTTTTCAAAATTTTTTTTACCAAGTTGAAATCGTATAGAATTCCCTCATCATTCGGTTTTCCATGAAACCTTGCATGAATGGCATATGTATGACCATGGATTCTTCCGCATTTCTCATGAAGTGGAATTAGATGAGAAGAAGAAAACTTAATACCTACATTCCAGCCGTTAATGTCTATCGAGAGCATATTTACCAACAAACCGAATATACATTTGGAATAATAATTTTGCTTCGAAATCTATATCTAATAGGTGGATGTTTTTGGGATTGGTGGAATTATGGATGAAACGGTTCAAAAAACAAGGAAGATGCCAAAAAAGGATTTAATCTCAATGCTTGACATAAGAGACGAACTTGCGATTATCATAGAGAATGCCATACAGATGAAAAGTTGGCAAAAGCAGGGCTTGGAATATACTCCACTAAAAGGCAAAAGTCTTGCAATGATATTCGAAAAATCGAGTACAAGAACAAGAGTATCTTTTGAAGTTGGAATGACACAACTAGGTGGCCATGCGCTCTATCTATCGCCAAAGGACCTGCAGATTGGTAGAGGTGAAACAATCTCAGATACCGGCAAAGTGCTTTCTCGATTTGTAGATGGGATAATGTATCGAGCATTTGATAGAAAGAATGTAGTTGAACTTGCAAAATCAGCGACAGTTCCTGTAATCAACGGCTTGGATAATTTAGAACATCCCTGCCAGATAGTTGCAGATCTGATGACATTCAAAGAACATAAGGGGGATTTCGAAGGAAAGAAACTTGCTTATGTGGGTGATGGAAACAATGTGTGCAATTCATTACTTTTAGGTTGTGCTATAGTTGGTATGAACATCTCAGTAGGATGTCCTGATACACATCAGCCTAATAAAGAAATACTCGAAGAAGCAAAAAAGATTGCGAACCAAATGGGCACAAAGATAGAGATAGTATCAGACCCGTTCGAGGCAGTAAAAGCAGCAGATTGCATCTATACCGATGTATGGGTATCTATGGGTGATGAGGCAGAAAAGGAAGTTAGAGAAAAACTATTCAGGCCCTATCAAGTAAATAAGGCATTAGTGGACTCAGCCAAGAGTGATGTTATTGTGATGCATTGCCTCCCTGCCCATAGAGGTTATGAGATAACTGACGAAGTAATAGATGGTCCGCATTCTGTGGTTTTCGACGAGGCAGAAAACAGGCTACATGCCCAGAAGGCAATTATGGTTAGGCTTATGTCTCCGCAGAGCCAATATCAGTATTAATCAGTACAAAAATATGCTGTCCTGAAATTGGTTCCTCTCGAAAAATCGAGAACATGTTGAAACCCCCTCTTTTGCATCTTTTTTAGATATAGTAAGTGGATGTGGAGCATATTTTTCGATGAGATGCCTGTCTTGATTGACGAACTTAGTTCTCAGAGAATGGTGGATTTTTCTCACGAAGGCTTGAATCGGTGTTTCACGCTCTGGAATGAAAAAATTTGAGATATTACGAAAACACAGATAAGAAAAAAGTAAATAAGTAAGTTATTGCTTTACCAATCTCGTTTAAAAATAAACACGATGAAACAATCGTCGGAGCAACATGCGATAGTTAATATGATATGGTTTAAGGTATATAGGGGCAGTGAAAATCATGGAAAAACTGAAATGGAAGCGAATAATTATAGGTAAAGAGGAAGGAAACTTTTTTCTATATTTTAAATGTACATTCAGCTCCCATGTTTCGACGGCATGTCTGCCCCCAGGATATCTCGTATTAGGTTTTAAAGACCATCCGGAAGCATTGTGTCTTACAAAAGATGGTAAATTGGCTTGGAGAGCTCCCATTTCTGAGCCTTCTAAAAAACTGTATCATTCAGGAAAAGGTGTTTTTTCAGTTGGTGAAAAGTATGTTGATTGTTTAAATGCAGACGAAGGAACATTACTTTGGAGCGTGGAACTTGGAAAGGTGGTCAAGTTTGAACCTATGTCAAGAGGGTTGCTTGGTGGAATAGCAGTTTATGAAAAAGGAGGAAAGAAATACATAGGAAAAATAAATAATGGCAAAGTAGAATGGAAAACAGAATTGGAAATTCTACCTGAATCAATTCATGTATCACTTGATTCTAACTCTTTTGTATGCCATGAAGGTCCTACAGCAGCGAACTTTTCGGATTCTGGCGAAGAGATTTGGAATATCGAGTTGAAATCAAATATCCGTGATTTTTGCGTATCAAAAGGTGGGACTGCATTTGCTGCTCTTACTGATAAAGTAGAATTTATAGGAATGGCAGGGACTGTGAAATGGCGTTATCCGGAAGATAATCGAGTGCCTAAGGGCTTGGTGATGTCAGATGACGGCTTGGTAATTTATGCGATATTCGATGACGAACTTCATAGAGTATCAAATATTGGAAAGATGCTTTGGAAAATGCCAATAAAAAAGTTTGATAGATACGAACTTGTGGGTAATTCTAGAAGTGTAGCGCTCATGGGAGAAAATGGAGTGATAGTAATAGATAGGTATGGGAATATAGCAGGACATCTGCCGACTTTGACGTCAGAGAAGATATATTATTCACCTATAGGTCAAATGGTATCTGTATCAGAGAAAGAAGATATGGGAAATATATCAGTGCATGACATCTCATTGTCATTAATAATGTCAGCATTGAAAGAGTCAAGAGCCTTGAAGAATTGGATGGATGCGAAAGGGCAATCTTCAGAATTCGGAGAGAAGTATTTTAGACATGCAGTATCTGCGTTAAATAGAGGCGAGTTAGACAATGCGCTCGAATGTGCAGTAATGTCTTTAAAATATCATGAAGAGACTTTGGCATCGATTCAAGAACCTATCGGAGATAAAGCAAAGAATATCGAGAATGTAATGATACCTGTAGATTATACATACCATACTCTGCCCAAAGATAGACCTTATGCAAAGACATATTGTAAATGCGGTGTGCTAATTTACATATACGAGCGCGAGCAAAAGATAGTAGAATGCGAACGATGCGGTCGAAAAGGGAAGATAAAAGAAGTAAAAGATACAGATGTTCGCGAATATGAATCTATGGAAGAGGATAAAATCGAGACAAAGAATTAATAAAATTAGTAATGCTTGAAATGTTCTTCGTGGATGATAGATGAGGAAGTAGAATCAAGAATAATTATTCCTTGAGAGCATTCAAAATACCATATTGGCCAATATACGATGCCTCTGTAATTATAGAATAGGTCTTTATCATTAGGTGCAAGGCGTTTTTTTTCAAATACTTTTGCAGAGCCCAAGTCCTGTTCTCTTACTATAATTCTTGATTTGTTTTCAATGATTGCGGATTTAGCCTTTTGTATGGCAATAGTGCAATCAAACTTAGGTTCAAATTTATGATGTGTCCAATCGATATTTTGGGCTGTTTTAATTTCGCCAGAAAGTTCAGAACAATCGCCTGTAATACCATCAACTCGCACAGTTCCACTTATGGTTTCAGAGGATTGACCATCCTCATCAAAGATGGTAGTAGAATAATCAATGATGTAATATGGGATTAACCTAAGTTCTGCATTTACCACACTACCCAATTTAGAGGATATTCTCTTTGCCTCATCTAAAGTTAGGCTTGGTTTAATAAACACCTCATTTACTTGTTTTGTAGTCGAGCCATCGATTTTTATGGGTCCTTCCTCAGGTTTCATAAGATAATCGAGGAGAGCATTGCCAAATTCATGTGCTACGTATGATTTTGGTAAAATCTCTATATTTTGAATATTTTGAGGTGTGTTATTTTCGAGTAGTTCAAGGATGTTTGATGAGAGGGGTTCTGATGTGATAATGTTCAATTTATGTGAATTATGTGAATGCGAAAGAGTTTCCAATTTAGAAAAAAGGGTAGGTTCTATCTTCGTGTTATTCTGTAAAATAAGATATAATCTTTCATTATTTCCAAATAGGAGCCCCAACTCATTTGATTGAATTCTTATGTTTTTATGATGAAATATTGTTTCGAGCACTTCTCCTTTTTTCATTTTTGCGACCTCTCTATTAACACTCAATTAACATTTTGCTTTTTTAAACGATATTCCAAGGCTTGGAAGCGTTACTCCCACACCTTCCTCTACTCTTCCCACGATTTTTACTTCGATTTTCTTGCCGAACTTTTTTCCTTCTTTTTGATAATAGTCTTTTAGGGTATTCAAGATTTCATCTGTGATATCTTTTCTACATATTATACAAAATCCCATACCCATATTGAAAGTCTGATACATCTCTTTGTCTGAAATTTTGCCATAATCTTGGATTAGTTCGAAAATCTTATGTGGTTTGATTGGCGAATCTATTACATACTTTACTTTCTTTTTTAGACGAGGGATGTTTCGCAAACCTCCGCCTGTAATATTAGCCAAGCCGGAAATCTTCTTTCTGTATTTTTTGAGAACTTCCATAATTTCACGAACGTATATTTTAGTTGGCTCGAGTAAGATTTTGCCTAAGGGGAGTGATAAATAAGGCAATTTATCATGGTAAGAGATGTTTGAGTTTTCAAAGACCTTTCTAGCAAGCGTAAGACCATTCGAATGAATGCCAGTAGAACCAAGCCCGATTATTTCATCACCTACTTTTATTTTCTTTCCGGTGATGATTTCCTCTTTTTTCACGAAACCGAGACAAGAACCTGATAAATCTAGACAATTTACGATTTCAGGGAGGATTGCAGTTTCACCGCCTACTATAGAGATGCGTGCTTGTCTTGCACCTTCAGATAATCCTTTACCAATTTCATAAGCAATTTTTGCATCTGGATATTCTACTGCAAGATAATCTACGAATGAGATAGGTTCTGCGCCCACACATATCGTATCGTTCACATTCATTGCAATGCAGTCAATTCCGATAGTGTCCCATTTGTTTAAAGCCTTTGCAACGAGAATTTTACTTCCTACGCCATCTGTGCACAAAGTCAAGGCGAAGTTACCAAAATCGACAAGTCCGGTAAAATGAAATGGAAGTTTTATAGGTTTACCGAGACCGTTACGAGTAAATGTAAATGAGGAGATTATTTTTTTTGCAGAGATTGCTTTTTTTTCAATATCCACCCCTGCTTTTGAGTAGGTCAAAGACATGCTAAAACCTCGTGTTTGGTATATTCTTGATTAGATTCATTAGTCTTGAGTATATTTATTAGATTAGAATAGCGAAGAGGAAAACGAGCATGCAGATTGCAACGGCAGCGAAAAGTTTAATTCTTCTTTGAGTGGAAAGATTTTTTCTGAATATCTCGAATGCAGGGAGACCTTCGGAGACTCTGCCGTTTGCACTTGCTGCAAATATAAGAGCAAGAGCAAGCAGGGCACCATCCAAGGCACCAAGGATTGCAAGATTTACTTCTGCGAACGATGCGTTACCAATAAGAACCGTGCTTAGTTTTAAAGCATAGGTAATGACAAGCAAAGATATGCCTGCAAATGCAAAAGCCAAGCCATAAGTTCTTATATCTTCAAATTTTAAAGCAATGAAGACACCAATTAGTAAAAGACCTGCGCCGAGTGTTTGTAACATTGCAAGAATGAAAGAGGAGAAATAATCCATTACTTCTCACCCCTTGATTTCTTGTTGATAAGGTTGTTCATAAATGCAGGTCTAAGAACGCCATATACGATGCACGCGATTATGAGCAAACCAAAAACAAACCCTAAAACGCTTGATGATAATATTCCGATGTCAGGGGAGTTTGGAGATGCAATATCAGTGATGAGTTTATGTTCTGCATAGTATGTCATAGCACTTGCTGAATTTACAAATACTACTTTCTTAAAATAGACATAGGTACCGAGCATGAATCCAAGCCCTATAATCATAGATGTAGCGGCGTTTATCTTCTCAGAGTTGCCTTTACCGTATATAAAGATGTAACCTCCGCCTGTAAAAGCCACAATTCCAAAAAATAGTGGGAATGCATATTTGAAATAAAGGAGACCTGTTTGAGTGTTTTCCACATTTGCGAGAGAAAGAGCAATAAAGAGGGCAGCGGTTATATTAGCAATCATAACAGCAATAAAACCAGCCATGAATGCAGATTTCCAAGCCTGGGAGGTTTGATAATATTCGGAATCGATGGAGTCAAGTTCTGCTTTTATTACTTTTACCTGAAACCTATCCACTTTTTGTGCTTTTTCTTTAAATAATCTGTCGGGTTCTTTTATTAAAGATTTGTCTTTTTCTTCTTTAACTTTCATTCTCTTTCTTTCTTCGAACTTATCTTTTTTAGAAGGTGTCTTTATACTTTTTTCTAATTTCTTTGCAGAAATCTCGCTCTTATCGTATTTTGATTCAAACCTTTCTCTATCCTTCTCCATGAGTGCCATCAATTCAGATGCAGATAGGACCTCTTCTTCGGTTTTTTCTTCTTCCTTTGTTTCTTTGATTTGAACCTTTTCAGTAACTGAGGGTTCGATTGTAGGCTTTTGGGTTATCGTTTCTTTATCTTCCTTATGTTCTGTTTCTTCTTCGATTTCTTTTTCTTCTTTTTCAGATACCTCTGCAGTTTCCTCGACTTCTTCCTCTTCAATTTGTGTAGTTTCTTCTTCGAAAACTGCCTTACAATGAGGGCATACCTTATCATCTGCAGAAACTTCTTTATGGCAGGATGGGCACTCGTAACTCTCTACTTCGAATTCGGCGCCACATTTTGGACATTTAGTTTCATTTGCCTCAACGTAAGTTCCACAGGCAGGGCATTGAAATACCTCAACCTCTTCTTCCTCTGAAGGCATAATTCACCCTTATAGTAGAATGTTAATACCTAATATGAATCAGTAACTTAAAAAGTTATCTATTTGGTAAATGAAATAAAGAAAAAATGAAAAATTAGAAAATTAATCAAATGATAAAATTTACTCTTTTCTTGAGGAAATCAGTTTATCACAAATCTGAGCTGCTTTTTTGCCTGATAGAAGCATTGCACCGAAGGTGGGTCCCATTCTAGGCAATCCAAAAGCGGTAGAAACAGCCATACCACAAACGACTAAGTTAGGATAGATTTCGCAAGTTTTTCTAACTACCTCATCTTCGGATTTTTGCACGTTCATTGAGCCGAAACCTTCGATTTTGATAAGTTTTCTTCTTTGCATGGCTTGGAGGACAACCGCATCATGTCCAGTGGCATCGACAACGACTTTTGACTCTACTGCGATAGGGTCAACGCAGGTTATAGCACGAGGTAGTGCACTTACTGGTGTCCAATTAATTACAACTCCACAAACTCTATTTTCCTTAAGAACAACATCGTCGAATTTAATCATGTTGAAGATTTGCACGCCTGCGTCGCAAGCAGCTGAAATAAGTTTTGCACAAGCATTAGGACCATCTGCAACAAATAAACCGCTTGAGTGAGTTTTATATGGAATGTTTAATTCATCAAGGATTTCTTGAGATGGCGAGCGGAATGTAAGTTTGTTCATTAAAAACCCGCCGATCCAGAAACCGCCGCCTATATAATTATTGCTTTCGAATATAGCAACCTTTCTTTTTTTTAGAGCAAGTTCACGAGCACAAACCAAGCCTGAGGGTCCTCCTCCTATGATAATTACATCGGAATCTACCCAATTGAGGAGGGTTTTGTTGTATTCCTCAATGATGGCAGTGCTTACTTCTTTTTCAGAGCCCAAGCCGAATATTTTTTCCTCATTTTTCTTCATTTTCTCACCTACTTAACAATAGTTAAGCAAGGTAATGACAAGCACTCTTTTATACTTAACTATAGTTAAGTATGAAGAGTTACCTGCTTTGTTAACCTGGTATGTTATTTGTTATCATTGGATATATTAGACATGTTAGTAAAGATATTATTATAATAGACGCATATCAAGTATATGCAAAAGAGGAATAAGACGCCATGCGAAGATTTTGTCTGGTATGTGCTTCCTGCTTTAAGGTGCGAACTTGCAAAAGAAATAGTTAGAATGGGGAAGTCACAAAAAGAAGCATCAATCCTTCTTGGAGTAACAGAATCTGCGGTTTCCCAATATTTTGGAAAAAAGAGAGGTAAAGCATCTTGGTTAGATGAGCGAATTTCGCTAGAGATAAGAAAGAGTGCAAAAAGGATAGTTGAAGGTGGGGTGTTATCTAAAGAACTTTGCAGACTATGTGCAAGCATAAAAGGTTCTAAATTATGCAAATTGATTCTCAAGGAATAAGTCTTGAAATAGGTAAATAAGTAAGGTGAGATGTAATAAGGTGTGGGGATGAAAAGAGAGAATAATTTTGAAAAAATCGAAGTGAATGGAAAAAATCGCGAATATCTTTTTCGTGCTCCGCATGTCGATAAGAAGTATCCACTTTTAATTCTGCTTCATGGAGGCTTGGAAAATTCAGTAGATATCGAGAAGAGCACAGGGATGAGCCTGCTTGCTAGGAAAGAAGGTTTTGCAGTAGTATATCCGAATGCAATAAACGGCAGATGGAACGACGGTAGAGAGGTATTAAAGGAAAAGTACGATGACGTTTTGTTTATCTCTCGATTAATCGATAATATATTAAATAGTTATAATATCGATTCAAAAAGGGTATATGCATGTGGTCTTTCAAACGGTGGTATGATGGTTCATCGATTGAGCGCAGAACTTTCGCATAAATTAACTGCTATTGCATCAGTTGCAGGGAATATGCCAAAAAGTGTAGGTGATAATTTTTCGATTGAAAGGGAGATATCTGCGTTGATAATCCATGGTACAGAAGACCCTATAGTTCCATATAATGGCGGAGAAGTAAAGAGCAACTTGCAAGGCTTGGTGTTGTCAGCTCGTGAAACTGCTATGAAATACGTAAATGCAAATAGATGCTCGAAGATACCTAAAATAGAATGGTTAAACAAAGAGAGTATGGATAAGTGTAAGGTAAAACTTGAGAAATTTTCAAAAGGAAAAAGGGGGACAGAAGTATTTTTTTATACCGTGGAAAATGGAGGACACTGCTGGCATGGTACGAGTAAGCCATATCCAAGTTCAATTGTGGGAAATTATTGCAGGGATATAAACGTGTCAGAATTGATATTGAATTTTTTTAAGACCCATTAGCACAACCATCCTATATTAATCTAATATACTACTCTCCTATCTATCCTACTATCTATCCGAGGACAGATTGATTTTTAGGTGTAAAGAACGATGTATATATTGTGAAAAGATATATTAACAAGGAACAACATTTCAAAAAATATTGAAATCTTGGTCTTGGTGAGGCTTGGATAATATGGCTCGAAAGAAGAGTAAAAAGAAAATTGAGCATAAACACACAAAAAGACTTGTTTATGTTAAATTTGCGATTGTGTCCTTTCTTATTATAATGCTCTCATTGATTGCATTTCTAATCTATCACTATACGAAGAGCACACCTGAGGGAGAAACAATACATACAAATCCGAATAGTGGAAATACACAGCCTTGGTGGAAGACCTATACGCCTGTGCATAGAGTAGGAAGTGGAGCAGATGATTTTCTTATAGAATATGGGAACGAGTATTCGAATTCAGGCACAAGCGTAAATCATCCCTCTTGGGTGCAGATGCGGGTAAGTTCCAAGCCGGTATTGATACTCGCACATAGTAACTCATGTGCGCCATGTGTGCAACAATCAGAAGATGCGAAAAAGGTAATTGCAAAGTATGGTTCTGAATTTGACTTTGTGGATATTCTTACAGATAGCAGCGATTATTCGATGCAACAGATGGTTCAAGATGTTTATAGTGTGTATCCCGACCCGGCGTATCCAAACTCGATTCCTTTGACGATAATAATAACGAAAGTAAATAGGAATGGAATAGAAATTGGTTGGCAGAGTTATGTAGGCGCTACAGGGTATAATATCCTCGAAACTTGGGTAAAAGATGCGATATATTATTACAAAAGTGTAACATCAGGAAGAGAGATACCTACAGAACAGTTTATTTTCTGTGAACTTTTTGATTCTGGGGATAGAGAGATATGCGATTGTTCAGCCAATGCGACTGATGCTTTGTATATGCTGAAGAACGAGTATAACTCAATAATAATGCTCGATTGTCCTACTTTCGGCGAACTCTCGAATGAATACTGCGAAATGCGAGCATCATATTATGGAATAGAGCGTTTTCCCATGCTTGTCATAGACGGCATAATCCAAGTTGAAGGCGGAAATAATACAGAAGAATATTATCAGAAATATAAAGAGGCAATAGACTCGAGGCTTGGGGAAAAATCACTTAGAGGCGACACTTCGATAAATATAATATCAAGTGCAGTTAGAAACACTACTACTACCCATGCGCGAATTTCGGTTGTTCTTGGAGATGGTGCATATAGGCAAGGGCTTACTCTACATTCGGTCCTTTATGTAAAAGAATTAGAATTCGGAAAGATAAGGCGATATGTTGCAAAAAATGAGGTTTGTAATTTTATGCTCAACTCTACAAGAATTCAGGAATTCAATTTGGCGTTCTCACATCCTTATGCAGATGTTAATACCACTTTAGGTCTATGCACATTCGTTCAAGATAGTTTGACAAAAGAGATAATATATGCAATCGATACAAAGATAAACTATACAGAAACTGAACTTTTTTCGAATAGAAGCAGCATCATATCTTGCATGAGCGATTTTAGATATATGGTTGCGAACCAGACTGCAACCTGCTTATGCTCTGTTACGAATTGTGGTGTTGGTTCTGATGTATTTGTATTTTCAGCAGAAGGAGTGCCTGACAAGTGGAAAGTCGAATTTGAACCAAACGAGATTGATTTATTACCTAACGAAACAAAAAATATTACGATTTTTATTTCTCCACCAATATCTTTAAATGAAAACGAAATTGGCAGGTTATTTAATATATCGATAGTCTCCAAGCCGAAAGGTTCAGAATTTGGTATTTCGCATGTTCTCATTAAAGTAAAGACAGAGAGTATTCTCCTTCCTGACCTTGCGGTGCGACCCGATGGTGTTCATTATCTCGACGGAAAATTAGTTGTATATGTGCATAATTATGGCACAAAAGAAGCAACCGCAGAAGTTAGGGTATATGCAAATGGAAGTTTAGTTACAAAAAAAGAGAGTGAATTTCCTCCATCTTCGTTAAGTAAAGTCGAATTTGATACTGTCCCTACATTAAACATAAGCAAAACATGTATAGTTCTCGATGAAGACAGGAAGATTGAGGAATACGACGAAAGTAACAACGTATTTTGGTCTCGAACGCCTGAAAACACGACTGATAATCCACCTATGATAACTAACCTTACATATACTCCGAGCGAGCCTAAAAAAGGCGATAATGTAACATTCTCTGTAAAAGTAATAGATGACGATTTATTGAGTGTAAAAATAAGGTATTGCGGTTCTTTCTGCACGATACCAATTGCAATGAGTTACGAGGGTGAGAATTATGTTCATGTGGTCTCAACTGCGATGTTTGCCCCTGGCTTGGTCGAATATCATATCGAGGCAAAAGATGCAAAAGGGCATTTTTCATACCTTAACGGCTCGTTCATGCTCGCAAAGAATGAAAAGACTGAAAAGAAAGAAGATGGGATAGGCACACAAACAACGTTACTCACAGCAAGCCTCGCTTCGATATTAGCTATTATCTTCTGTGCTCTTGCGGTTTACTATGTATTCATTCGAGGGAAAGGGCAAAAAGATGCACAAAGAAGAACAGACACAGAGAAGATTACAGAGAATACAAAAGAGAATGAGAAGATGATAAAAGATAAAGATACAAAAGAAAACACAAAAGAGAAAATAAAAGAGAAAGAGGATGAAGAGAGGGTGAAAGATGAGTAACAGATTTAACACAGAGAGAGTTTTTTGTGTTAGTAGTTTGGTTATAATGATATTACTTTTATTCTGTCTCCTACCTGGTATTTCAAAAGGCGAGCATGCACACGATTTCACATCTAAGACAATTGAGGGAAATGATTTCACACTATCGAGTTTAAAGGGTAACATTACCTTGTTGCATTTCATGCATTTTTGTGAATGTTCAAAAGAGGCAAACGATGCTCAACTTAAGGAACTTGTAAAGTTTTCTGTAAAAGAAAATGTAAAAGAAAGAGCGATTATTATTACAATATTATATCATACGCCTGGAGACCCCAAGCCGGAGGAAATTGTTTCCAAATATAACATTACTTGGGATGTGATAGACGATACAGACACTTTTAAGATATTTGACTTGTATAAGAAATATTGGACAGATTCAAGTGGCGTAGGGTTTTATAATCCAACCATTTTGCTTTTAGATAAGGAACATAACATAAAAGGCGTGTATCATTCCAAATTAAGTGCAAGTGCTCTTGAAGAAAAGGTTGTAAAATTAGAAAAAGGCGAGTTTGATTTTGAGGGCAGAATTGTATCCGAAGAATCTATGTATATTGGTATGTTTATTTTAGGGATTGTAACTTCGCTTTCTCCATGTTCTATAGTTCTGCTAGTTTCCATACTTTCCTACACTGTAACTGCGACTGAGAATAAAGATACAAAGAAGAGTGATATAAAGAAAAATGATACAAAGATGGTACGCAAAGGGACAAATGGGAAAAGGGCAAATGAGGTAAATGAGAAAAGCAAAAGTAGAAAGAAGAGGGTTTTTGAGAGGATATCATATTCAGGCTTGGTAATTGGAATAATGTTTACCTTAGGGATGGCGTTTGTTTTTTTCCTCGTAGGATTGTTTGTTTCTTATCTTAGCATAATAATTAGTTGGGCTGCATATTTCTATATGATAGCAGGAGTGATACTAATAATTCTTGGAATAAACACATTTTACAGTTTGTCTTTGTTATTCAGTTCTTTGTTTGAAAAAGTTTGGAACAGGGAGAAAGATATAGATGGAACAAGTATAAACGATAATAAAGAAACTATTTTTGATAAAGCAAAGGCGTTCGTTATGAGACTAACAGGACGGTTTGCCTACTTAGGTGCTTTTCTCATGGGAATATTATTCTCATTAGGCTGGGCACCATGTGCGCTTTCTTTGATTTTACCTGCGATTATCCTTCTTCTTACAGCAAAGTTGCCTTTATTTGCCGGCGGGATGATGCTTTTCATATTCGGCATAGGACATGGCATTCCTGCAATACCCTTATGTATGATAACTTCAGAGTTTAGAGGTAAACTCGGAGAAAGTTATGCAAAAGCAGGTAAATGGCTTACGTGGTCTTTTGGGATTGTAATAATAATTATCGGGCTTCTGATGGTTTTAAGACCTTTTGGGATATTACTATGGTAGAGTATGGTAGATTATAATGGATATTACGATGGTAAAATATAATTAATGATATAATTAATGTGATATGATGTAATTAGTGGTAAGAGGGAATAAGATGGCGATACCTGAAGAGATAAAAAAAGAACTGGAATGTTGTGGTGGGCTTTCCGGCTTGGGCAAGAATCTTGATAGCGAGCAGGATTTGAAAAAAGTTGCGAATATATTTAATGCTCTTTCAGATTCCAAGCGAATAAAGATTCTGGAAATTGTAGATATCCAGCCCGTGTGCGTATGCGTTATAAAGGAGATGTTGCGCATTCCGGATTCGAAATTATCCTATCATTTGAATGTGCTGAAGGAGGCTGGCTTGGTCGTTGCGAAGCAGAAAAAGAAATTTTTATTTTATCAACCAACAAAATTAGGAAAAGATACTCTAAAAATGATAAAGAAGCACTATTTGGTATCTAAATAGTTCTATATAGAATAGTTTATCGTCATCTCTGCGATATCTCTTGCATAAGCGCCCGTACGCCTGATTGATTCTATTATCTGAGATAGGGCTACATTCTTTGCATTTTTTATAGATGCAATCTTTCCCATTAAAGAATCGCATTTTTCAAATAAAATTTCAACTTCGTCAATATGTACATTTGCCTCCTTTATGTTCTTCTTAAAGAAAGAATCCATAGAATTATCGAGAAGTTCAATCGAAAGTTTGCCAATGTTTTCTATACCTTCAAGAAGGCTCTTGTCTATTTTGCTATTTATATATGGTATAAAGTAAGAAATCTTGGTTGCATGGTCTCCTACTCTTTCGAGAATACGAGAGATTAGGACATAAACCAAGCCTGAATCCCGTGTCATCTTCATCTTTCCACAGAACGAGGAGTCAGTAAGGAGCATATTATATTGCCTTGCAATCAACCAGTTGAGTTTATCCACTTCTTGGTCTCGTGATTTTACATCTTCGCATAATGGATGGTCTCTTTCAACCAGGGCAAGAATTGCGTTTTCGTGCATCCCCCTTACTATATAAAACATCCTCCTTATGCTTGTGTCAAATGGTAAATCAGAGGGGTTTAGCAGATCTTTTGTTGATACAGAGGAGATGGTTTCGTCTACTATTTCAGGTCCTATTACTGTCTGAGTGAACCTGCGTACCGCATCTCGGATTTCTCTATTCAGTTTATGCTTAGCCCTTACCTCGATAACTTCATATCCTGCTATATATGCGCCTATTAGTTTTCTCAAAAGATGCTCAGGTTTTTCTTCGCTAACTTCAAAGACCTTTTTTCTCTCTTTTTTCTCAGTCTCTTTGGTTGGATATAGTGAGAGCGTGCCATCAGGTAAGATAAGCATGTTTATTGTATCTTTCTTTTTTATACCTGTATCTCTTACCCATTTTTTAGGTAAGGATACTATGTAGGTAGCGCCCCCTGTCTCTTGCACTTTTCTACTTTCCATGTATATCCCCATTTCCCATAATATAGCTGTCAAATATATATGCATTTTTAAAATATATAGTAAACTTGATTAATATATATCAACATAAAATCTAAATGGATACTAAATATATAGTATGGATTACCTTTCATTATATGAACATGCCCAAGAATAAATTCGATAATTCCTATATAGATAAAAGACTAAAAACAGGTTTGATGAATAAGAATATCCTTCTTCCATTCCTTTTATCATCGACATTGCTAATCTCTATGTGTGCATGCTGCATTTACTCTGAAACAAATAAACTCATAATCACAGGTTCCAACACGGTCCTTCCAATAGCTCAAGCATGCGCAGACTATTTCATGGATAAAAACCCAGATGTTGACATACAGATTTCAGGGACTGGCTCATCGGTAGGTTTCGTATCTATCGGAGAAGGAAATGCACATATCGCACTAAGTTCTCGTGAAGCAAAAAAGAAAGAGATTGAAAAATACCCAAGCCTTACAAAATATCCGGTTGCTTACGATGGAATTGCAATAATTCTCCATCCCTCAAATAAGATAAATTCGCTTACGATAGAACAACTTCGCGGCATATACAATGGTACCATTCGTAATTGGAAAGTTCTCGGCGGCGAGGATAGAACCATAATAGTATATTCGAGAGATTCCGCATCAGGAACAAGAGAATTTTTCAAAGGATACGTAATGAAAAACGAAAGTTTTCTCCAGCCTCTTTATGAGAAAAACTCGCATTCTGCCATAAGACAAGCCGTAAGTCAGACACCTGCCGCTATTGGATACGTTGGCTTGGGATATCTTGATAAATCCATAAAAGTTGTTTCCATAATCAACAAGTATTCTAATTCTACATATCCAGAAGATGGAGTTTTACCTTCGCGCGAAACTATTAGGAATGGCTCATATCCTTTATCCCGTGGACTATATTTCTATACCATGGGAAATGCCTCGGCTCTTGCTAAAGAATATATCGAGTTTGTTCTCTCGGATATAGGGCAGGAAATAGTCGAAAAAGAAGGATTTGTAAAACTTTTTAGGTGAGGAAATGAAGGGGTTGTATAAGGATTACATTGTAAAAACTCTTTTATTCTGTTCAGCCTCCGCTTCAACTGCATTTGTAATCCTTATCACAATCTTCCTTTTCTTCGAAGGTGCATCTGCCTTTGAACACCCAATAAATTTTATTCTCGGTACCTCATGGCAACCCACAAACGAAAATCCTTTATTCGGCGCTTTTCCTCTTATCGTAGGTTCTATTTTTGTAACTTTTCTTGCAATCCTTTTCTCGCTACCCATAGGGTTTGGATGCGCTTTATTCATATCAGAACTTATTCCAAAGAACACAAGAAGAATAGTAAAACCATCTGTTGAACTCCTCGCCGGGATTCCTTCTGTCGTGTACGGTTTCTTTGGACTAGTTGTTCTTACTGAATGGATAAGTGTAACATTTTCCAAACCATCAGGCGAATCCTGGCTTGCAGGGTCTATTATATTAGCAATCATGGCTCTACCAACTATAGTTTCTGTTTCAGATGATGCTCTTAATTCTGTCCCTCGTGAATATATAGAAGGTAGTCTTGCTCTAGGTTCGACAAGATGGCAGGCTATCTGGCGTGTTGCTATCCCATCATCAATTCCCGGAATCACTGCCGCTGTAGTTCTTGGCATTGGCAGAGCAATAGGCGAAACAATGGCTGTTATGATGGTTACTGGAAATTCTGCAATAATCCCCAAGCCTTTGTTTAATGTGTTCTCACCAGTCCGCACGCTCACGGGCACGATTGCAATAGAAATGGGCGAAGTACCTAGCGGAAGCGCGCATTACCATGCACTCTTTGGCCTGGGTATCATCCTATTCTTAATAGTCTTCTTGATTAATTTTACAGCACACGAGATCAATCATTTATACAAAAAAAGAAAGCTTTGCATCTCAAGGATAAAGCCAAATACATTATTCTCAAAAACAATAAAAGTTGGTAAATATGCATTTTTGGGAGTGGTATCCCTCTCTGTATTCTACTTATTTGGGATTTTAACTGCATCTTTGGTAATCCTTTTTGCAATTCCCATATATTACATATCGAAAAAAACATCTGCAAGAATTTGCGAAAAATTCGCCTTTTCCCTTATATATGCATGCGGTATATTTGTTATTTCCATTCTTGGAATTGTTCTCTTCTATTTAGCTAGCCACGGCTTGGGAGCTATCTCTTTAGACTTTCTTACACAATCACCAAGAAGAATGGGTCGGGAAGGTGGTATCTTCCCTGCAATCATAGGTACCTTACTACTTGTTACAGTTGCAATTAGCGCATCATTACCAATCGGCATAGGCGCAGGGATATATCTATCTGAGTATTCAAGAGAAAGTACAGTTACTAAAATGCTAAGAATATTCACAGACAATTTGAATGGCACACCCTCTATCGTTTTCGGTCTTTTCGGATTTGCTTTCTTTGTTCTTTATCTAAACCTTGGAGTTTCGCTCATTGCAGGCGGTCTTACGCTCGCCATGATGATACTTCCTACTATTATCAGAACAACCGAAGAGGCTGTTAAGGCAGTACCCCAAACATTACGCGAAGGAAGTTTGGCTCTTGGAGCATCTAAATGGACAACTATACAAAAAGTTGTTCTACCCTCTGCACTACCGGGCATTGCCACCGGAACCATACTTAGCATTGGCCGCGCGGCTGGTGAGACAGCCCCAATTATGTTCACCGCAGTTGTATTTAGTCAAAGATTATTACCCAACGAACTTACAGACCCAGTTATGGCACTTCCTTACCATCTATTCGTGCTTGTTACTAATGTCCCGAATGCAGAAACGAATGCTTATGGTACCGCTCTCGTTCTTCTCATGCTCGTTCTTGGAATGAATCTCTTTGCTATTCTTATTCGCGAAAAATATCAGAAGTATGCAAAATGGTGATATGTGTATGAAATTAAAGATACGAATAGAACAAAATGCAATCAAAAAAGAACCTAAATAAAGAAAGGATTTGGGAGTAGGATGATGTATGTTTCACTTGCTTGGACATTCAAAATACACGATGCAAAAAATAAAAACAAAATCTCAATCTAAGAAAGATGAAGAATCGAATCTAAATAGAATTAAATTTCGTGCGAGAAATGTTTCTGTATGTTATGGCAAGAAAAAGGCTCTCGAAGACGTCTGCATAGATATACCTGAAAGAAAGGTTACTGCCCTTATCGGACCTTCAGGATGCGGAAAGTCAACTTTCTTAAGATGTCTTAACAGAATGAACGATATCATCGAAAATTGCAGAATCTATGGTAAGATATATTACAACAACATGGACATTAATTCAAAAGATGTTGATGTGGTGTATCTCAGAAAGATGGTAGGTATGGTATTCCAAAAACCAAACCCATTCCCAAAGTCGATATATGAAAATGTTGCATACGGTCCAAGAATACATGGCTTGAAAGATAAAGATAAATTGGATGAGATAGTCAAAGAAAGTCTTAGAAAATCTGCGCTGTGGGACGAGGTTAAAGACAGACTGAACGAATCTGCACTTGCTTTATCAGGCGGACAACAACAAAGACTATGCATTGCAAGAGCACTTGCTGTTGAACCTGATGTTATTCTGATGGACGAACCTTGCTCTGCGCTCGACCCCATCTCAACTGCAAAAATAGAAGACCTAATCTACGAACTTAAAGAGAACTATACCGTAATCATCGTTACCCACAACATGCAGCAAGCAGCAAGAATTTCTGATTTCACAGGGTTTTTCTACATGGGTAAATTAGAAGAGTTTGGAGATACAAAGAGTTTATTCGAAAAACCACAAAAAGAGACTACTGAGAATTATATCACGGGCAGGTTTGGTTAAATGAGGTGAAAATATGGCAAGAAAAGCATTTGAAAAGGAACTTGATGAACTTGCAAACGAAGTTGCGAATATGGCTAAATTGGCTTCTCAATCAATCACTCTTGCTGTTAAATCATTCGTAGATATAGACTTGGAGACTGCTAAAAAGGTATTTGAGATAGACATGCAACTTTACAAAATGGACCTTGATATCGAGAAAAAATGTCTTGACCTGATAGCCCTTCAAACACCAGTCGCAAGAGACCTTCGTACAATAGGAACCTGTCTTAAGATAATCACAAACCTAGACAGAATTGGCAGATATGCCAAAGATATCTCTGAAGCAACTGCTAATATATCTGGTAAAACCCATTTTAAAAAACTCGTATCTATCCAAATGATGGCTAACCTTACCGTAAATATGGTTAGTAATGCAGTGCAGAGTTTTATCGAACGCGATATCTCTCTAGTTAAAAAAATATTTTCCGATGAAGAAAATGTAGATGCTCTATACGAAGAAATTTTCAGAGAAGTCCTTACTTACATGATTGAAGACCCAAAAACAATCTCCCTTGGAATACAATACATCTTGGTCGCTAGATACCTCGAACGTATTGCAGACCATGCATGCTCTATCGGCGAAAGAGTTGTTTACATGGTTAAAGGCGAACGCCTCCATCTTAAAATGCGCTCTAGAACTATTTGAGTATGAATATATTTGAGCAATTGCTCTATCCTTTACACTAATCTTTCCTCTTTCATTACTGTGTCTTCATGTGTATACATCGGAGAACAGATGCACAAAAAAACAAGTTCTCTATCTCCTAAATTCCATATCTTATGATATACTCCAGGTTTAAGCACTATGCCATCTCCTTTCTCTACCATAAAAGTAGTCTTACCAACTCGCATCTTACCTTTACCTTCAAGTATGTAATATATCTCTTCTGAGGTCGCATGATAATGCTCTTCTGTCGCACACCCTACATTTAAACGCGCTTTGGCAAGGCTCATTCGCTCAATTCTCGAATTTCTTGGCGAGATTATCTCTCTTATTATCGACCTGTCCTTTGTAATGAACATCTTGGCTCTTGAGATACTCTGCCTAATCCTTTTCTCTTTACTTTTCATCTTTTCCAGAATCTACATCTAAATATTCCTTTTTTTCGTTCTTATATTCGAGAAGATTATAGATCAAAAAGAGACATTAAAAAGAAAAGATTAAAAAAGGGAGTAAAATAAAACTAACTCGACACTTTTTCTTCTTTTTCTCCCTCTTTACGCTTCTTCTTTGTAAAGACTAGTTCGCTCCCCTTTGCATCTATTAGCACCTTATCTCCATCTCTTATTTCGCCTCTTAGAAACTTAACTGCAAGAACATCTTGAATCTTCTTTTGTATCACTCTTTTCAATGGTCTTGCACCGAATGTGGGGTCATACCCTTCTTCTGCAAGTAACATCTTTGCTTTCTCAGTAAGTTCTATATCGATTTGTCTATTTCCAAGCCGTGCCCTTAACCTCTCTATCTGTATATCTACAATCTGTTTAATCTCCTCTTTTCCAAGTGCTTTGAATATTATTATCTCGTCTAACCTGTTAAGAAATTCAGGTCTGAAATGCGCGCGTAGCGCATCTAATACCTTTTGCGAAGTTTCAGAATCTATCATTCCATTTTCGTCTCTCTCTTTTGCTTCTTGTAGATATGTCGAACCTATATTCGAAGTCATTATTATCACTGTATTCTTGAAATCTACTGTACGTCCATGCCCATCTGTGAGCCTTCCATCTTCTAATATCTGAAGAAGAACATTGAAAACATCCTGATGCGCTTTCTCGATTTCGTCGAAAAGAATCACTGCATAAGGTCTTCTTCTTACCGCTTCGGTAAGCATGCCTCCTTCTTCATAGCCTACATATCCAGGCGGCGCGCCAATCATTCTCGCAACCGAATGCTTTTCCATGTATTCTGACATGTCTAGCCTGACCATCGCGCGCTCGTCGTCAAATAGAAATTCAGCAAGTGCCCTCGCAAGTTCTGTCTTGCCCACACCCGTTGGTCCTAAGAATATAAACGAACCTATGGGTCTGTTCGGGTCCTGCAAACCTGCTCTTGCTCTTCTAACAGCATTCGAAACCGCATTTATAGCCTCGTCTTGTCCCACTACTCTCTTCTTTAATTTCGATTCCATCTCAAGCAATTTCTTCGTTTCTGCTTCCATCAATTTTGATACCGGAATACCAGTCCATTTCGCAATTACTTCTGCAATATCTTCGTCGTCAACTTCCTCTTTTAACATCTTCCCTGTTTTTTGTAGTTCCTGCAATCTCTTGTTGTTCTCGTTTAATTCTTTCTCCAAGCCTGGAAGTTCTCCGTATTTTATCTTCGATGCCATTTCCAAACTTTCAGGCGAGCCATCTCTTAACGCCCTATCAAGACGACTTTTCGCATCTTCTATCTTTTCTTTGATACTCCTAATTTTTAGAATAACCTCTTTTTCAGCCTGCCATTTTGCTTTCATTTTAACAGATTCTTCTTTAAGCGATGCAAGTTCTGATTCTATCTTTCCAAGCCTCATCTTTGACGCTGCATCTTGTTCTTTCTTAAGCGCCTGGCGTTCTACATCAAGCATACGTATCCTTCGTTCTATCTCGTCAATTTCGGAGGGCATGGAATCAATCTCTATCCTCAATCTTGAAGCAGCCTCGTCAACTGCATCTATCGCCTTATCAGGTAAAAATCTGTCTGTGATATACCTTGCAGAAAGCATCGCTGCCGCAACAAGCGCAGTATCTTTTATCTGTATCCCATGATGAGACTCGTACCTCCCTTTTAATCCTCTTAGTATCGATATAGTCTCTTCTACATTAGGTTCCCTTACAAGAACAGGCTGGAATCTTCTCTCAAGTGCAGCATCCTTCTCAATATGTTTTCTGTATTCATTTAAAGTAGTTGCACCCACACATCTTAACTCACCTCTTGCAAGTGCAGGTTTGAGCATGTTCGAAGCGTCCATGGCTCCTTCCGCAGCCCCTGCTCCAACAAGAGTATGTAATTCGTCAATAAACAGAATATACTGTCCTTCTGAACGAGTTATTTCTTTTAGAACTGCTTTTAACCGTTCCTCGAATTCACCTCTGTATTTTGTCCCTGCAATGAGTGCTCCTAAATCCAAGGCAATTACTCGCTTGTTCTTCAAAGTCTCAGGGACATCTTTGTTCGTTATACGCTGAGCCAAGCCCTCCACGATTGCAGTCTTTCCTACACCAGGTTCTCCTATTAGCACAGGATTGTTCTTTGTCCTTCTTGAAAGAACTTGCATTACTCGCCTTATTTCTTCGTCTCTTCCAATAACAGGGTCAAGTTTTCCTCGTTCTGCAAGTGAGGTTAAATCTCGGCAATATTTCTCGAGCGCTTGATATTTTCCTTCTGGATTCTCATCTGTTACACGTTGCGAACCCCTGACCTCAACAAGCGCCTGAAGCACTTTCTCTTTCGTTATCCCATATTCTTTAAGGATTTTTGATTCTTCTCCGCCTTCTTCGATTATCGCAAGAAAGAGATGTTCTGTACTTATGTAATCATCTTTCATCTTTTTCATTTCTGATTGCGCAATATCCAAAACTTTCTTTATTCTTGGACTTGCGTAAGGCTCTGTTGCACCATATACTGAGGGCATCTTTTCGAGTTCTTTCTTTATTCTTGCCTTCAATAAACTTGTATCTACCCCGAGTTTCTGAATTATCGGACCTACTACACCATCTTCCTGCGTGAGTAACGAATAGAGTAAATGATGCACATCAAGCATCTGATGATTATATTCCTGCGCCACTTGTGTTGTTCCGTAAAGAGCCTCTTGCGCTTTCTGTGTAAATTTTCCATTTAACACTTTCTTCCCTCCTTTACCTCCTTTATTATCTTTATTATTTTTTCAAATTTGATTTCACTAGTAGTGCTCTCATTATTTTTATTAATTACGATTTGTTCTAATCGTTCTTATCTCTTTATTCATATCTCCTTTTTATGTCTTTTCCAAAATCAAACACTTATCTTTTACACAAAAAGCATAAATGGTATTATTCTTATTTTTTCCTCTTTTTTCGTCTTTGTTGAATTACCGAACTACAAATTCAGCCAGGAACAGAAAGACTTATATTTTAAAAAAACATGGAAGTATTGCCCAATGGAGGTTTAGAGATGGGTAAGGAAGAAGACTTTGAAAGACTTTGGGAAGGTGTGCATAATCCCAATAAAGCTAGAATATTCAGAAATAAACTTACTCAAAAAGTTAGACATAGAGGCATTAAACCAACTAGAGAAAATTGCAAAGCATATTATTGTGGTGAAATGTAACCTAAAAAAGAATGGTATAAGAATAAAGAATGGTGGGAATTTCCTATGGGCTCAAAGGAGATGACTAAAGCAGAACGTAGAGCTCTTTACAGGAAAAGAAAGTTAGAGAAAAAACGCATGCAATTTATGGCAGTTTCTGCAATAGTTGTAATGATAGGACTTGTTGCAGTATTCTATGTTCTTTGGGATGCTCAAAGAAAGTCCGTAACTCCAAATCCAGGCGTTGATAACAACCCTCCACCACCATCGACAAATAGAATTGCAGTTATTGAAACTTCTATGGGTACCATTCGAGTCGAACTTTACGAAAATAAGATGCCCAGAACCACAAGAAATTTTATAAACCTTGCAGAGTCAGGTTTCTATGATGGTTTAATTTTCCATAGAGTAATCGACGATTTTATGATTCAAGGTGGAGGATTCAAGCCAGGCTTGGTGCCTCCTGATACTACGCCTGCCGAAATTCCTTTCGAACAATCTGATGTGAAACATGAAGATGGGACAATCTCTATGGCTCGGAGAGGCGATTCAAAAGATTCTGCCTCAAGCCAGTTCTTCATTTGCGATGGTCCGCAACCACATCTCGATGGAGAATATGCTGCATTTGGGAAAGTAATAAGTGGTATGGACGTGGTAAGAGCAATTGCTTCCGTGCCCACACATTCAGTTGGTGATTATGATGACGTTCCAATCGAGGACGTGCTAATATACAGAATTACCATCACATCGCCTTAACCTCAATTTTGGTAATCATTTACTTTTATAATTTCGTAGTTTATTTTTTATTTATTTTTCTTTTTCATTTAACTTTATTCTAAGTTCAAGTTCAAGCGCTATGTTTGTTGCTTTTTTTGCATATTGTGAGGCTTTATCATAGTTTTTGCTTCTAAGAAGCGCTTTTGCAAGTCTAAGTAAAGTCTGCGATTGTCCCACTTCAATTCCCAAGCCTTTAATCCTCTCAACTTCCTTTTCAGATTCGTTAATCTCATCCTCTACCTTTTTGTTTATGTCAATACTGTCCATAGTATTTGTATCTGCAGTGCCTGTGCCCTTGGTATTAATCTCAGACGAAGTTATCTCAGGTTTTTTCTTTTCATTTTCGTGTGCAAGATTATCATTATCATGTCCAAGCCTTGTGATTTCCAAAGTGATTTCTTTATTCGCAGGTTCGGGTTTTATTTCAAGTTTTATCTCGGGTGCGCTCGATATGTCCACTTTCATTTCTTCAACTTGCATTATTATATTTCCTTCTGACTTCTGAGGTGAAGGTAAGGGAGTTTCTGACGGTATAGGCACTGTATGTTTTGCATTCGATGTTTCTTTTGATATTTCTTGCGAAGGTTGTATAGTTGCCTTTTGGGTAGGAATTGGAGTTTGACTGACTAAACCTCGGCTGGAAACTAATTGGAGTGGGCTCGGTTGAACTTGCGTTGTACTAGGCTTGGTCTTGTTGCTTACGCCTGCTTTTTCTCTTTCTTCCATTCTTAAATTATTTATCGTATTCTCTTTTAGCATATTTTGCGTTGGTATATTTTGGCTTGGGGATTGATTTTGTATGTATTGGTTTTGTATGTTTGATTGTATGTCTATACTTTGAGACTGCATATTGTTTTCAGAAGGGTAAAGTGGATAGGATGAGTAGTGAGGTGAATAGTTATTAGGATATAGAGACGTATGAGCACTATTATGAACACTTTGAGGAACTCTCGATTTTGAATGGTAATTTTCTGATTGATTTTCTGAATAGTAATTAACTGTATGGGGAGGATAGTTATAATTACGGATATTATAGATTCTATAAGTATAAGAATGATAATTTGCAGGTTCAGCATATAGAACAATGAGGAATGCAGCAACCAAGCCTGCAAGAATAATACCTATTGGAACAACAAATTTTCTAAGTTCATTTTCATTTGTGTTTGCATCTATATCCCTTTCTCTTACTATATGCAAAGAATAAGATGCTCTGTTACCTAGCGTATCAACTCCCTGTATTGTAAAATAATTATCTCCAAAGGAAAGGGTTGCAGTCATAGAAAAAGTGCCATCTTTTCCCATCTTAACTCCTATGTTGTTTATAGATATGTTCGAGCCTATTTCTCCAAGCCCAAAGATTTGTATCTTTTCAAATTGAGTTTTCGAGTTATTCTGAGGCGAAATAATAACTAATTCACATGAAGAATCACGAAATACTTTTATGTTGATTTCACGCACATTCCCTGCGGCATCTTCTGCACGAACTACAAATGAATTTATACCTGGATTTAACCCATTCACTACACTACTAAAAGTGCCATCTGGATTTACTTCTATTGCCGCCCCTTTTACAGTAACTTTAGCGCCGACTTCTGTCTTGCCCGATATGTTTACATAGTCTTTACTAACAATTGTGGATTCTGGAAAAACTGTAAGAAAAGGAGGGATTGCATCGTAAATCACTTGGAAATAGACGCTGTTTTTGTTTCCTGCACGGTCTGTTGCTGTTACCTCGATTATATTTACCCCCTCGACTAAATGCACGATTGTAGAGAACTCGCCTGATGATAACTCTGCATTTGCATCGTTTACAGTTACACTTGCTCCATTTTCTGTGTAGCCTGAAACCAAAATGTCTCTTGTTATACTATATGGCGGTATCGGTTGGACATGCAAAGTAGGAGGCTTGGAATCAACGAGTATTCGAATTTCACGCGAATATGTATTACCCGCGGCATCTATACTTGTAACATTTCGAATATTTAATCCTTCATCGAGATGTAGTTCTAATGCAAATTTTCCGTCGTTTCCTGCGTATGTGGATCCTGTCCTGCATGCGATTTTTGAGTTCGGTTCTGAGTTGCCTGTTAAGGTCAAGTTAGTTCTGTTTGTTATCTCAGGCACATAATCGAATACAAAATAAGGCAAAACCGTATCGATGTAAAAATTCACTGTAACTATTGCTAATCCACCTGTTTTTGAAGTTGCTTTTACGGAAAGTGAATGTGAGCCGTCAGGTAGATGCACGATTGCATACCATGAAACTGTACCATTTGCTAACATCCAAGGACCAAAATCTATGCTAAATTCTATTCTTTCAATACCTGAAGTATCGCTTGCATATCCTTCGATTTCTACTTCTCCATTTTGCAGATAATCTCCTTCTATTGGAGAAATAAATTCGAGGCTTGGAATGCCTCTTGTTCCACCTTGAACACTCAGTTGAGCATTACTCTGGACATCATTAATTTGCATATGATTAATTTCGACTTCATTAATTTGCATATTATTAATTTGGACATCATTAATTTGAGCATTATGGACGGTAGGTAAATCGAAGTTGAGAACGCAAACAATTCCGATGAGGAACAGAGGAACGAGATATTGAGGACGCATACAAAAATGATATTATGATAAGAAAAGATAAAACTTCCCGAAAATGAATTGTTGAGCACGAAAATGAATAATAAAATATGGATAATAAAATTGAATAAATGAATACCAAGCCAAATAATAAGCCCTTACCTAAACCGTTGTGCAAAAAGTTGCCAAACAAGATACAGGCTCGTTAAATTCTTATGGCAATAATCCTTTTGTGTGGCGCTGGTGGTTTGATGACTAAAAACGAGAAAGAGCCTAGAATCGTTGAGAAACGATGGGACCCACGGATTGAAAAAGAGTTGTTAAAAACGTGGGAGGCTGAAAAGTTATACGAATTTAATTTAGATTCTGGAAAAAAAGTATTTTCGATAGATACCCCGCCACCATATCCATCAGGTTCTTGGCATATAGGTGCCGTGGCTCAATATGTAATGATTGATATGATTGCAAGATACGAACGTATGAGAGGATACGAAGTCCTTTTTCCGTTTGGGCTTGATAGAAATGGTCTGCCCGTGGAAACTGCTGTCGAGAAGAAACATAAGATTTCTATGCATAATTACGATAGAGAGAAGTTTCTTAAATTGTGCAGAGAATATTTAGATACCGTAGGCAATGATATTCTTCGTATTGCAAAAAGAGGTGGATTATCTGCAAGGTTTGACCACATTTACATGACTGATTCTGAGAAATATCGCACACTTACTCAGACTACATTCATAGAATTATGGCACAAAGGGCTCATATACGAAGATATAAAACCCTCGAACTACTGTCCAAAATGCAGAACCACAATCGCAGATGCAGAACTTGAATACGAAGAACTTGACACTTTCTTAAACTATCTGAAATTCAAAATAAAGGATTTGAACGACGAGATTATAGTTGCCACGACAAGACCTGAACTTCTTTGTGCATGTAAAGCAATTCTTGTCCATCCTGACGATGAGAGATACAAAAAATATCAGGGAAAGGTTGCCGAAGTGCCACTTTATAGCACTGAAGTGAAAATCATTCCACACACATATGCCAAGCCGGAATTTGGTACAGGTTGCGTGATGATATGCTCATATGGAGACCAGGGCGACGTCATGATGTTCAGAGAACTTGGGCTCGAACCTGTTATTGCAATAAATATCGAAGGTAGAATGACTGTATCCGCAGGAAAATACGAAGGTTTGAAAGTCGAAGATGCAAGAAAGAAAATAATTGAAGACCTGAAAGAAGCAAATCTACTGGTAAAACAGGAAAAAACAATACATCGTACGCCTGTATGTGCTCGGTCTAAGAATCCAGTTGAATTTATTGCAATGAAAGAATTTTATATTAAACAACTCGATTTTCTCGACGATGTAAGAAAGAGAGCAGATGAAATTCAGTTTCATCCTAAGGCACACAAACAGATTCTGCTTAACTGGCTTGGGGCTATAACTATAGACTGGCCTATTTCGAGAAGAAGATATTTTGCAACCGAAATCCCCTTGTGGTATTGCAAGAAATGTGCTAAGATACTCGTTCCAGAACCTGGCAAATATTATCAGCCCTGGAAAGAAAAACCACCTTTTGAGAAATGTCCCGAATGCGGCTCAAATGAGTTCCAAGGTGAAGGAAGGGTATTTGATACTTGGATGGATTCAAGCATATCTAACTTGTTCATATCTGGATACAAGACAGACGAGAAGTTGTTCAGTCGAGCATATCCTGTCTCTTTAAGACCTCAAGGTAGAGACATTGTTCGAACTTGGCTTTATTACACTATTCTGAGAAACCAACTTGCAACTGGTAAAAGGGCTTGGGACCATGCTTGGATTACGGGTATGGGTCTCGACGAACATGGTAAGAAGATGTCGAAATCGAAAGGAAATGTGATAGACCCTGAACCTGTGCTTGAAAAACAAGGTGCTGATTCGTTCAGACTCTGGGCTGCCTCGGAAGCAAATGTAGGCGAAGATTTCAGAGTGTCCATGGACAGAATAATTGGCGCGTCTAAATTTCTTACCAAACTTTGGAATGTTGCCAGGTTTGTATCTACATTTGAAGTTCCCGAGGAATTGAAAGAGGATATCTCAATTGAGAGTGCATACGAGAAAGCAAAACATCCGACCGATAAGTGGATTATCAGAGAGTTCAATCATCTTCTTAACGAAACGATTTCGGGATACGAAGATTTCAATTTCTTTGTGCCTGCGAACCGAAGTAGAGAATTTGTATGGAGTCTATTTGCACCGCATTATCTTGAGATGGTTAAAGCAAGAGCATACGAAGGAGAGGAATCTGCAATTTTTACAGTACATTACATAATGAAAAACTTGATGAAACTTATGGCTCCCATCGTACCATTCATCACAGACAAGATATACAGAGAGATGTATGGAAAATCTGTACATAGAGAAAAATATCCGATTGGTTCTTCAAAAATAGAATGGGCAAAAGAGATAACGAAAAAGATAGTGGAATTTAACTCTGATGTTTGGAGATTGAAAACAGAACTTGTAGAAGCAAAGCGAGCACCTGAGAAGAACAAAGAGAAGATTCTTCAACTCGAGAATATGATTTCTGAGGTGAAGATAGAAAAAGAACTTTTGGAATACGCAGACGATTTAACAAAGATGCATAGGTTTGGAACGCATGTTAAAAAGTAGTCAAGTTTTTATATGCGCAAGTATCTTTTGGCTTGGGGATTCTATGCATATTTCAAAGACGGTAGAAATAACAGCAAGTTCTGAGAAAGGATTTGAAGATGCATTATCAGAAGCGATAAAGGTAGCGAGCAAGAGTGTAAGGAACATATATCGTGCTGAAGTTACAAAGATGGAAGTAGATATCGAAGGAAAGAAAATGGTTTATAAATTGACTGCAAAGATAAGTTTCAAGGTGGAACATAAAAAATAACAGCCAGTACATAAGATTTATTTAGTAGGAATGCAATAATATGATTACTTCAGATTAAAGTATACAAGAAAAGGAGAGTAGGAGGAAAGCGAATGCCGTTGCCTAAGGAGATTCTAAAACAAAGGCTTGAGCACGAATTAGCGATATGCAGGCGAAAACTTAGGCACGAAATAATATGTTCGGATGAAACCTTTTCAAATTTTCCAGTTCAAATCACTGTTAATATGAAAGGGGTGCCTGCACCTGTTATGAGAAATGGAATTTTAACGCACAGATATAACCATAAATTTCTCATAGAGATAACAGAAGATTATCCCTATCAAAAACCGATTATAAGATGGCAGACTGATATATTCCATCCAAACATCATGATACCTGAAGATGGAGGATATGTTTGCACGAAGTTACTTGATGATTGGGATTTTTCGTCAAATCTTCTATCGTTCTTTAAAGGGATAGAAAGTTTGTTATGCAATCCGAATCCCTCAAACCCGTATGGTACAGATTCGTGCACAAGAGCTGCTGAATACTTCTATAAGCATCCAGAGTATAAGCCACCAATGATAGTCGAGAAAAAACCAACCATTGGAATTGTAAAACCTGCTGGAAAGGATGAGGGAAAAGAGGTTAAGAAAGAGGAAAAAACCCCTGAAGAAACAACAGAGAAAAAAGAAAGTAACCCAAGTGAAAATTAGATTATTGTGCACTTTTCCACGTTTTAAGTTTTGTCAAACAGAATGGACATGCTAACCATTCTTTATCGACGGCTTTGTTACATTTTGGGCATTTTGGAATCACATCTTCTTTAGTATCTTTTTGAGATAATTTATTGATAATTCTCTGAATGTCGCCTAACTTTACTACAGTTTGCGTTTTTGGGTAAACAATTTTCTTTCCTTGTTCACCAGATTGTATTTGAAATTGAGTTTCTAAATTGTATTCTTTTCCTTCGAAATTCCAGTATGAAATGCGCATTTTGATGGGAATATTCCCAGTAATTTTTGGTCGAAGTGCAAGAGCAAGCGAAGAAGTCTCACCTACTTCAAGGAAAGGAATTCCTGTTTTTCCCTGCACAAGGGCTTGGCCAAAGAATTCTAATCTTACATCTGAGGCATGTGTGGTACCTGTGTTCATAAGTATTGCTTTAACCTGCGTCCAGGAGTCCTGAGCAAATCCTTCAGAGGTTGCTATGAGAATGGAAATTTCAGGCTTGGCTAATTCCTTTTCTTTTCTTGCCGCTGCTTCGGCTGCTTTTGCATTATCTATTGCAAGTTTAAAGTTACGTCTTTCGAAGTTGCTCATTGCAAGAGCAAGGAGTCGTTCGGCTTCAACTGGTTTGAATCCTTGTTCTTTAACTTCAGCGATTGCTTTTGCAGCCATGCTTATAAAGTTATCATAATATCTCGTATGGTCCAAAAGATGTATTTTTTTATCAGAAGTTGAGACAAGAATAGCTTCGCCTGATGAAGAAGTTGCAAGTAAGTTTACTTCGGAATTAAGAGGACTTTTCCAAAGCAAATCTCCTGTCCTTTGGAAGAAATAAAGATGTTTATCGTAAGAAGAAAAAGCAAAATATTCTCCATTCTCAGATACGGCGGTGTCAGATATATTTGCAGCACATTCCCAACGTCTTATAAGATTTCCATCTTTAGAGTATGCGTATCCTTCATTTCCAGCAGCACAGACTGCAATGTTACCGCTTGAGGAGAGCGAGACAGAAGACGGTAAACCTTCCAAAGTAGGTTGCCAAAGTAGTCTGCCACTTGATTCAAAGAAATATAATTTTCTATCTGTCGAAGCAGCAAGCACATAATCGCCTTCTGATGAGATTGATATACTTGCAACTTCTCCGCCTGTTTTATATTTCCAAATAAGTTGTCCTGACATATTATGAAGATATACGTTTCCATCAACGCCGCCTGAGGCAAGGTATTTACCGAAATGAGATATTGCAACATTCCTTATTGGACGTTCTGCTTTGAAACTCCATGTGGGCTGTCCTGCCCTGTTAACAAAATATAGGTTGTTGTTATCAGACCCTACAGCGATAAATGAGGCATCTTTTGAAAGTGATATGCCATAAGACTTTCCAGATAACTGCCTGCGCCAAAGGAGTTTACCTGACTTATCTAGGAAGTGCAATTGTGAATTTTCGGTCGATGCAAGGATATATTCTCCATCAAGAGATAATTTCATGCGAATTATCTTAGAACCCAAATCAACTTTCCAGAGAAGAGTTCCTGAGGAATCAAAAAGAGATATGAAATTTCCATAAGATGCAGAAATTAGGGTCCCATCTGAGGATATAGAAATCGAAGATATACTATCTGAAAATTCTTTTTCCCAGATTTTTGCTGATACCACCATTATACCTCACGAGGGGCAATAAAGAATTGCCATTGTTTTACTTATAAGTTTTGCTTACTTCTTTGAATTTTTAGTTATATTTAATCAGATTTTGTATAAGGCTCAAGAGAGGGAACCAAGTGTAAAGAGAGATGAAACTACCTCATCGAACGATAACCAAGCCAACGAGAATAAATATTAAGAATGGTATTTAAGTAAACATGGGAGGCAAAGATGCCGTAGGTGTGATATTCGGAAATGTAGGCACAACTGTTTATAGGTTTGCAGTGAGCAATCCTAAGGTTGAGAGAGCGGATTATGTTGAAGTAAGTATGGAAACAGGGGAGAGAGTTCTTGGTCAAGTTATGGAAATGACAAGGGAAACTGACTTAGGATATGAAGATGCGATTTCGATTTCAGAAGGAGAAGAGGCAATACATTCAGATAGAGTAACTGCGAGTGTGTCAGTGATTGGATATAGAGATGGGAAAGGTATATTGCAAATGCCAAGGAGGCCTTTTAGAGCAGGTGAGAAAGTCTATTTTGCAGACCAGGAATTGATTAGAGAAGTGCTAGGTCTTAAGGAGAATGTAAGGACAGGAGCATATGTTGGTTTTCTGCGTTCTTACTCGATAAAGGTATATCTTGACATAAATACACTTGTTCAGAAACATGCATGTGTCCTTGCTAAAACAGGTGGTGGAAAGAGTTACATGGTAGGTGTTCTTCTTGAAGAGATGATGAAAAAAGAGGTTCCGATAGTTATTTTGGACCCACATGGGGAGTATTCTTCGTTGATATTTCCGAACAATAGTAAACGTGATGGACCTTTGATGGAAAGATTTGGTGTAATACCAAAAGGATATTATCATTCTGTGCAATTGTATTCTCCAGATACAAAAACAAATGCGGATTGTCGAAAGTTATTGTTCAATGGGGTAAACATACCGCTTGAGGATATTACCCAACTATTATCTTTGGCACCTGCAAGCGTGCCATTGATGAAATCTGCAATTGAGTATGCAAGTGAAAAATTTGGTGATTATACTTTAAACGACCTAGCAACGATACTTAAGCATGTGCCAGTATCAGGTAAGAAAATAAGCAGTACTCAACTTACTTTAGCTGCAGAAGTTGAGAAACTTGTATCTATGGGGATATTTTCAGACAAGAGTTCTTCGTCTACAAGACTTAGAGATTTGGTGCAACATGGAAGGACTACGATAATAAATTTAAGAGGAGTGGGACCTGAGGTTTCGGAAGTTGTGGCATCACGAATAGTTGAGAGGATATTTGAGGCG
>Ga0078972_1003019_pt1 | contig 52258 bp, 56 predicted proteins | sample YelNatPaOPGAMG01_FD_67568 | JGI IMG/M metagenome (GOLD analysis project Ga0078972, IMG submission 67568) | Hot spring thermophilic microbial communities from Obsidian Pool, Yellowstone National Park, USA - OP-RAMG-01 (SPADES assembly) (version 2) | ecosystem: Environmental > Aquatic > Thermal...
GGCTCCTTAGGAACTCCCAATACCTTATATATCTCTATCCCTGATAATGGTTCCTCTACCTGTGGAGATTTAGGCTTACCAGCTTTACCAACTAACTGGAGCTATCATTGTGTCAGTGCTAGCTCTTCTAGAAATACTGATGGAACAGGATGGATTCCTATTAACTTTTCTTCTATTTCCTCTGGTTCACCCTTAGGATCTTTACCTCTAGATCCAATAAACTCTACCTCTTCAGGACTTTATTACACCTATGCTACTGATGGAAATGGAAATTATGAACTGACAATGGTAACAGAATCTCAGAAATACGGATTTGGAGGAACTAACGATGTAGCTTCTACTGATGGCGGACAATATCCAGAGATATATGAAACTGGTAATAAGCTTACCTTACTTCCAGTTGATAGATATCCTTCCTTAGTAGGTTATTGGACTTTTAATGATGCAACTGGTGGATTGAATTCTTACACTTATGATTATTCCGGTCATGGTAATAATGGCCAGCTTCTTGATTCTTCATCTACTGGTTCTGGACCAACTTATCAATCTTCAGGTTGTATATCTGGAGGATGTTTGAGTTTTGATGGAATGGATGATTATGTGAATGTTTCTAATAACCCTAATTTAAATTTAACTAATTTTACTGTAATGGCATGGGTAAAAATTTTAGACTATTCAAATTATTGGTTTGTAATTACTAAGACCACAAGTAATGTAGGAGAATATGAATTAAGAATTCAAACAGGAAATGGAGTGTTACAATTACTTTCTTATATGAATATTGGTTTACAAGCTGTCGGTTCTAGTATAACTATAACAACAAGTACATGGACATATGTCGCTGGTTCTTACGATGGATCTAATATGAAAGTTTATATTAATGGTACATTAGTTGGAAATTTATCAGTAAAAGGAATACCACAGTCTAATTCAAGCGCGTTAAAAATTGGTAGTCGAGATGATTTTTATTCTTACTTTAAAGGTCTTATTGATCAGGCTCGTGTCTATAATTATGCTCTCACTTCTTCTCAAATCAAAGCCATTTATAATGCTAAACAGTAGAAGCAGGAGATAGGATATAAAACTTAGGAGAATGTTAATAAAATAAAAGCCCGAAGTTGTCGGGCTTTGTTTCTGATTAAATTAATTTTTCCTTTAAAAGAAACTTAAATATCTTCTCAGCTTCTTTTTCGTTCATTTTGTTGAAATAAATAAGAGAATTATTTTTCTTATCGATTATCGCTCCGTGAGCGCTAAAAATCTCTGGAGGTTTGAAAAAAATTGCAGGGGGTTTAGAAACAATTTTAAAATTGCTGATAGCGAAATTAAAGCGATCCCTAAAACTTTTATATTCTTCGCTACTTAAAGCGTTTCTTAGTAAATCGTCAAGGCTTTCATCCTCGTAGATTAGATAACTATCTTCATCTTGGCGAAAAGCAAAACAGTAAATATTTGAGATAATTTTTGGAGATTGGTTTAATATGTTAAGTAAAATTTTATGTTTAAAGTCTTTAAAATCTAAAACTATCTTTTTAAAGAAAAATATTTTCTTATAAGAACTCAGTTCTATATCTTCGCTAACAATAGTTGTTGTTTTGTAGTTACGTTTAAGCATTTTTTCCTCCTTATTAGTTTTTTAGTTTCTAAATTTAGAATAAATATTTGCTTTTGTTTTGTCAATAAAAGTTTTATAATTTAAAAGTAATGGAAAATCTTATCGAGGAATTAAAAAATGTTATTAAAGGAGAAGTTTTAACTGATGATAAATCACTTGAACATTATTCAACCGACGGAAGTGTTTTTGAAATGAAGCCATGGGCCATTGTTTTACCAAAAGACAAAAATGATATTATTAATTTAGTTAAATTTATTAGTAAGAAAAAAATTACTGCCAATGAAGAGATTAAAAGTCGATTATCTATAACCTCCCGAGGAAAAGCAACAGATCAAGCTGGTGGTCCAATCAATGACGGAATTATTTTAAGATTTCCCGGTTATTTAGATAAAATTTTAGAAATTGGCGAGGATTTTGTGCGAGTTGAACCGGGAGTTATTTGGAGCGATCTTTTTGATAAATTAGCAAGTTCTAATCGTTATATTCCGGCTTATCCGGCTTCTTATAAATTTGCGACTTTAGGCGGGGGAGTGGCTAATAATTGCGGCGGAGAAAAAACAGTAAAATACGGTTCGATGCGCGATTGGGTTGAATCGCTAAAAATAGTTATAGCTAGCGGCGAAGAAATAGAAGTTAAAAAAATTAGCCAAAAAGAAGTTCTCCAAAAACAATCTCAAGATAATTTTGAAGGTGAAATTTATCGCCAAATGAGTGATTTAATAGTCAGCAATTTTAATTTAATAAATAATTACCAACCAAAAGCTAATAAAATTTCTACCGGTTACTGGTTAAAAGATATTATTGACGATGACAATAATTTTGATTTGACTAAATTAATCACTGGTTCGCAGGGAACGTTAGGAATAATTACTGAGATTAAGCTAAAGACTATTTTACGCGCTCCAAAAACTGCTTTAATGGTTTTGGCTTTTGATGATTTAGCAAAGGCTGGGCAAGCATCGTATGAACTTTTAAAAACTAAACCAAGCGCCTTGGAATTTGTTGATAAGTTTGTAATTGATATCACTCGTCGCGCCGAACCAGAGCTTTTGAATGTTTTTAGTCAAGAATTTTTAAACTCAAAACTTTTAGTTTTGGTGGAGTTTGAAGGAGAGAATCAGCAAGCCATTAAGCCAATGATGGAAGAAGCTAAAAAGATTGCTCAACCCTTAGCTAAAGCGCTTGTTGAGACATATGACGAGAAAGAAGAAAATGATTTGTGGGCAGTGAGAAGAAGCGCGGCAGTATTAGCGGAAAAACCTTATCACAATAAAGCAGCTCTTCCTTTTATTGAAGATTCAGCTGTTCCTCCGGAAAATTTAGCTAAATATTTAACTTCAATTTATGAGATTATGAATAAATATAAACTTGATTTTTCGGTTTGGGGGCATGCCGGAAATGGCAATCTTCATCTTCAACCATTTTTAAATCTTGCCGACTCAGCCGATCGAGATAAATTATTCAAAATTGCTGATGAAGTTTATAAGCTGGCAATATCCTTAGGGGGAGTAATTTCTGCTGAACACAACGACGGCTTAATGCGATCTCCTTTCCTTAGAGAAGAATTTGGGCCTCTTTATAACTTATTTGTAGAGGTTAAAAAGATTTTTGATCCAGAGAATATTTTTAATCCTCACAAAAAGATTGATGTAGACATCGATTTTTCTAAAAGATATTTAAGGCACAATTATGATATTCCGGATTTTGGCGTTAAACCCAATAAGTCTTAAATCTTTTTATTTATATAGTAATATCTTCATTTCTTAGCTTTTTTATTTTATAATATTAACATGGCTAATCAGGTTGATTATTTTGAATCCCCCAAAAATCCAACAATAGAAAAAGATTTGAATCGGTTATCTAAAGAAATTAATAGGCACTACGAAAACGAGCCAAAAACTCAACTCAGCTCAAGAGAAGTGTTAAAAAAATCAATTGGCTCGGCGTATAATATTCCCGTTCGTCAGCCTACAACTCAAAAACAAAGCAGTATTTTACCTCAATATTTAGAAAACGCTTCATCAGAAGATAAAGCTAAAGTTGAAAAATTAATTAATTTAGCTTTTCATGATGGCTTAGAAAAGGCAGTTAATGAAGCCAAAAAAGAGTCCCCATTTATTTTAGATGCTTTTCACGAAGTTTTAGTTGATAAAATTTATCCTCTTTTAAAACAAAGAGGAGATATAAAATAAAATGAGTTTTTTAATTGTTATCGGCGGTTTTGTTATTTTAATAGGAGCAGCTTTTTTAGGATATTATATTTTTAGGTTAGTTGAAAGAAAATTTTTAATTAATCTTTTACAAATAAAAGTTTATTCTATTAAAATTCCTCAAGAGAAAGCTGAAGAAAAAGATTTAAAGATAGAAATTAATAAAAGTGAACAATTATTTAGCGCTTTAGCTTCTTTACATTCTCCAGTTATTTTCGAAGTAGCTGTGCCTCATATTGGCGAAGAAATTCATTTCTATATGGCCGTTAATAGAAATCTAGCTCAAACTGCAATCCGACAAGTTCAAGGAATTTGGCCAAAATCTTTAATTGAAGAATTACCGGAAGATTATAATATTTTTAATCCAGCTGGCTCTTTTGTTGCTGCTACCTTATCACTAAAAGATCATTATGCTTTGCCAATTAGGACTTATTCAGAAATTAACGCTGATACTTTTTTGCCTATTATTGAAGGTTTTTCAAAAATTAGCGAGATTGGTGAAGGTGCGGCAATGCAATTAATTATTAATCCTGCTCCAAAATCAGCTAAAAAAAATATTTTTAATTATCTAAATCGGCTCAAGAAAGGAGAAAGTTTAAATAAAATTTTAAAACCAAAACTTTTTGATATTGCCGAAATTTCCGAAGTTATTTCTCCGTCATCAAAAGACAAAAATGCTTCTAAAGAAAAGATTATTGATGATGATAGTATTAAAGCTTTGGAATCTAAACTTTCTAAACCCTTATTTTCAGTTAATGTAAGGTTTGTGGCTTCGGCTTCTTCTTCTTATCAGGCTAATGAAATTTTGAATGGATTAGTCGGCGGCTTTTCTCAATTTGCTGCTCCGGCTAAAAATGAATTTAATATTGTTAAATTTAAAAATTCTCGGAATTTAATTTACAAGTTTATTTTTAGGCAATTCGATGAATCTAAAGCTATTATTTTAAATACCGAAGAAATTGCTAGCTTTTTCCATTTGCCAACCTTTACCTTACTAACTCCAAAAATAAAATGGTTGAAATCAGTGGAAGCTCCACCGCCCTCAAATCTTCCAACTGAAGGAACTATCATTGGTGAAAGTAGTTTTCGAGGAGAAAGAAAGATAGTTAGAATTACTGACGAAGATAGAATGCGTCACGTCTACACCATTGGGCAAACCGGAACAGGTAAAACAACATTTATGATTAATATGATTTACAACGATATCCATAATGGGAAAGGGGTAGCGGTTATCGATCCTCACGGAGATCTTATTGACCGAGTTTTAGGTTTTATTCCCAAGGATAGAATTGATGATTTAATTCTTTTTAATCCCGCAGATATTTGGCGTCCGCTTGGGCTTAATATGCTTGAATATGATTTTAATAAACCAGAAGAAAAAACATTCATTGTTAATGAGATGCAAAGTATGTTCGATAAATTATTCTCTTCTTCTCCTGAGGGGCTTGGTCCTATGTTCCAGCAATATATGAGAAATTCCTTACTTTTATTGATGGAAGACGCTCCAAATGAACCAGCGACTTTAATGGAAGTTTCGCGAATTTTCACCGACGATGAATTTAGAAATAGAAAATTAGCAAGAATTAAAAACCCAGCCGTTATTGATTTTTGGGAAAAGGAAGCAATAAAAACAACCGGAGAAGCTGGCCTAGCTAATATGACTCCTTATATTACTTCTAAGTTTAACAATTTTACCGCTAATGATTACATGAGGCCAATTATTGGTCAAACTAAATCAGCTTTTAACTTTAGAGAAGTTATGGATAATCATAAAATTTTACTAGTTAATCTAGCCAAAGGAAAAATAGGCGATATCAACGCTAACTTGCTTGGAATGATTGTCATAGGAAAAATTTTGATGGCTTCGCTTTCAAGGGTTGATCTTCCAGAATCTCAGAGAAGAGATTTCTATCTTTACATTGACGAATTTCAAAATTTCACAACCGATTCTATCGCTATTATTCTTTCAGAGGCAAGAAAATACAGATTAAGTTTAACTATTGCTCATCAATTTATTGCTCAGTTAACTGATAAAATAAAAGATGCGGTCTTTGGTAATGTTGGGTCTATGATAGTATTTAGAGTAAGTGCTGATGATGCTGAATTTTTGGTAAGACAGTTTGAGCCAGTTTTTGATAAAAACGATTTAATGAATATTGATAATCGCAATGCTTATGTTAAAATTCTAATTAACGGTCAAACCTCAAAACCTTTCAACATCAAAACGATTAATCCGCCTAAGGGTGACCCTGAATTAGCTAATCAATACAGAGAATATTCCCGTATGAAGTATGGCGTTGATCGCCAAGTTGTCGAAGAAGAAATTTATAGAAGACTAAGAGAATAAAATTTGACTTTTATCGTTAATTTTAATTTAATGGCAATATGCTTAAAATAAGATTAAAAAGAATAGGAAAAAAACATCAACCAAGTTTTCGAATTGTCGTTCAAGAAAGACGTTCGAAATTAAAAGGAAAATTTATTGACGACCTTGGGTCTTATAGCCCAATTTCTAAAAAAATTACTATTAATGCCGAAAAGGTTAAAAAATGGCTTGGCTTTGGTGCTCAGCCATCTGATACTGTTCATAATCTTTTGATTAAAAATAAAATTATTACCGGAACTAAAATAAATTTAGTTAAAAAACCAAAAAATAAAAAATCTCCAGTTGAAAATTCTCCAGCCAGTGCAGCGCCTAGCCAACCAGAGGCAGCTCAAGCAGCTTAGTAAAGTTTTAAAAAATGAATACTGATATCGAAAACATCGAAGAATTATTTGCGAAAGAAATTCAAGAAGTCAAAGACTTAAACGAATTAGAAGTTCTAAAAATAAAATATCTTGGTAGAAAAGGTTTGCTAGCAAACACTATCTCTCAATTAGCTAATTTGCCGATTGAGGAGAAGCGAAAATTCGGTCCCTTAATTAATAAATTAAAAGCAGAAATCAGCGCTTTGATTGATGAAAAATATAAAGGCTTTCGAGTATCTTCAGAAAAATCGATTGACCTTACTAAACCCGGCTCAAAAATTTCTCTTGGGCATAAACATATTTTAGCTCAAGTTGAAGAAACTGCTAAAAAAATTTTTCTTCAATTAAATTTTTCTGTCGTTGACGGTCCAGAAATAGAAAATGAATATTATAATTTTGATGCCCTAAATATTCCCCCAGATCATCCAGCTAGAGAAATGTGGGACACTTTTTGGCTAAAATCTAATAATCAAAAATTAACTGATGATAAAAAAAATTTCTTGCTTCGCACTCATACTTCGCCTATGCAGGTAAGATATATGGAGTCTCATAATCCACCTATTCAGATAGTTGTTCCCGGAAGAGTCTTTCGTTATGAAGCTACCGATGCTTCTCATGAAATTAATTTTTATCAACTGGAAGGTTTAATGGTCTCTAAAGATATTAATTTAGCTAATTTTAAATTTATTATTGAAGAATTTTTCAAAAGATTTTTTAAGCAAGAAATTGAATTTAGGTACAGGCCTAGTTATTTTCCTTTTGTAGAGCCAGGAATAGAATTAGATATCAAAATTCGGGGCAGCAATAAGTGGTTAGAAGTAATGGGAGCTGGAATGGTTCATAACCGAGTTTTTGAATATGCTCATTATAACCCAGGAGAATTTCAGGGATTTGCTTTCGGTTTAGGATTAGATAGATTGGCAATGATTAAATATAAAATTCCCGATATTAGACTTTTCTATAGTGGCGATTTGAGATTTATTAAACAATTTTAACTTAAAATGAAATTTTCTTATTCGCTTATCAAACAATTTTTAAAAAACCCGCCTTCAAAAAAGGAAGCTATTGATGGATTAAATTTACATTCTTTTGAAGCTCAAGATTTAAAAGGAGATGCTATAGATATTTCCATTCCACCGAATCGTTATTCAGATGCCGCTTCCGCTTTTGGTATTGCTAAAGAATTAGCAGCAATTTTTAATTTAAAATTGATTGATAATTTTGTCGAAATTATAAATCCTCCCTCAATTGAAAAAATTAAAGTTGAAGTCAAGGACCCAGATATTTGCCAAAGATATCAAGCAAGAGTTTTTGAGTTTAAACAAAATAAAAAAAATAATAAGTTAAAAATTAATTTTAAAAAATTTTTAAAAAGCAGCGGTCTAAATTCTATTAATCCAATAGTTGATATTATGAATTATGTAATGCTTGAAGTTGGTCAGCCAATGCATGCTTTTGATTTTGATAAGCTTTCTCAAGATTCGAAAATAATTGTCAGAAGAGCAAAGAATGGAGAAAAAATAGAACTTTTAGACGGGCAAAAAATAACCCTCGATAAAGATACTCTCTTAATTGCTGATTCTAATGGGCCGCTTGCAATTGCCGGAATTAAAGGAGGAAAAAGAGCAGAGATAACAAATAAAACCAAGAAAATAGTTGTAGAGTCGGCAAATTTTGATGGCTCTAATATCCTTAAGACATCTAAAAGATTAAAAATTGTTACCGATGCTTCTTTAAGATTTAGCCATGATTTAAGTCCTGCTTTAACCAATTTGGCGATGGATAGAGCAACAATTTTATTAAATAAACTAGGAGGTGTTCTAATTGATTCTTATGATTATTATAAAAATCCAAAAGAAGGTGAAATTATTGCTTTTAATGTTGATAAATTTAATCACTTTATTGGCTCTGAATTTAATAAGCAAACAATCATTAAAGATTTAAAAAAACTTGGTTTTAAGATTGTTGATGAAGTTAATAAAAATAAGAATGATTCAGCGGATTTTTATGTTCAAGTACCAATTTTGCGCCAAGATATATCCAGTTTTGAAGATTTAGCAGAAGAAATTATTCGCTTAGAAGGCTACAATTCTTTAAAACCAAAACCGCCTATAATTTCTGCTACTTTTGCCAAGGAAGAAGATATCTTCATTTTTAAAGATAAAATTAGAAATATCTTAATAGGTTTTGGTTTTGATGAAGTTTATAATTATTCTTTCTTATCAGATAAACAATTATCTCAAAAAAAGGATTTAATTTTCCTAGAAAACCCCATTAGCTCAGATCTTAATGTGCTTAGACCATCGCTAGAGATAGGATTGACGAAAAATCTATCTGAAAATTTAAAATTTTATTCTGAGGTTAAAATTTTTGAAATCGGTAAGGTTTTTAAAAAACCGAATTTGGAATATTGGAACTTAGGAATTTCTATGGTTGGCGACAAAGAAAAATTTTCGGATCTTAAGGGTGTTGTAAATAAATTATTAAGCGAATTAGGTCTTGCTGAATTTGAAATGATAGATATGGAAAAATATTTAAGAATAGAGGTAGATAATTTAGTTTTAGGGAAACTGAAAATTTTTGATCTTAAAGGTAAAAAGGCAGTCTATTGTGAAATTGAAGGTTTAGAAAAATTAATGAATCTATGTGAAGAAGTAAAAGAGTTCGAGCCTTTACCTAAGTATCCTTATGTTATAAGAGATATTTCTTTTTTGGTGGATTCTAAATATAAAATAGGAGACATTATGGAAACAATTTCTTTAGCCAATGTTAAATTAATCGAAAATGTTGAATTTCTTGATGAGTTTATAGCGTCAAATGATGATTCTAGGCATAGCTTAACTTTTAGATTGATATTTAGAGCTGATAATCGCACTCTAACAAAAGAAGAGGTTGATTCAGAGATGAAAAAAATTATTAAAATTTTAGAAGAAAAATATTTTATTGAATTACGTTAGTTTTAAAAATCCTTAATGAAAAAAATTGGATTTTTTCCTAAAAAAATTTTTTGGACAAATCATAGTCAAGCAAAAATGAGATATTGGCAGTTATCTCAATCTAGAGTAGAAAGAGTAATTAATAACCCAACTCGTTTTGAAAAAGGATTAGCTCCAAAAACAATAGCTGTAATGCAAAGAGTTACCGCTAAACGTCCCTATGAAATTTGGGTGATGTTTCAAGATTCACCTAGTAAACGAAAAATTATTTCGGCTTGGAGATATCCGGGAATTACTAAAGCCGGCGAACCTTTGCCGCCTGAAATTATAAAAGAAATCAAACAATCAATTAAATATGTTTAAAAGCAAAAAGTTAGTCCTTATTGTCGCTTGATTTATTTTGATTATTTTGAATATGAAGTCTTTCATAAAGATTAATTTTTCTTAAAATATAAAGAAGTAATGTCACACTTAAAGCAGCAAAGATAGCAATATCTATTAATCCAATTCCTACTAATGTTCCAATAGCAGCAGCAAACCAAATTAAAGCTGCAGTTGTTAATCCGCGAACATGAGAAGAAGATTCGTCTTTTATTATTATTCCAGCGCCAAGAAATCCAATACCTACTACAATATTTGCAGCCATCGGTAAAAACCCACTGTTTCTAGCTATAACATCAGGAAGATTAGAAGGCGACACAGCAATTAAATAAGGCAAAGTAACAGCTGCCATAGCAAAAAGCGAAGCTCCACAAGAAACCACCATTGTTGTTCTAATACCAGCTTCTTTTCCAACCACTTCACGTTCTAAACCAATAATCGCTCCCAATAAAATAGCTATTAAAAACCGAATAGCCATTTCTTCAAAACTCAACATAGGATTATATTGAACTTGAAAGTTGTTCATATTAAAATTTTAAATTATAATATTTTTATGTCAAAAAGAATTTTATCAGATAAGGTTATAAATTACGTCGAGCAGCCAATCAAAATGGCGGGTTGGGTTAATGGTCGTCGCGATCATGGTAAGATTATCTTTATCGATTTAAGAGATAGAGAAGGAATAACTCAACTGGTTTTTACTCCTAAAAATAAAGAAGTCTATGAAGAAGCTCAAAAATTAAGGCCAGAATGGGTAATAGAAATTGAGGGGAAAGTTGAGCATAGACCAAAAGGAATGGAAAATCCAGACCTTGTAAATGGAGAGTTTGAAGTTCAAGTTAATAAAATAACTGTTTTAAATACTTCTGAAACCTTACCACTACCAATAGATAATGATGGTTATGAAATAAGCGAAAATACAAGGTTGCAATATCGTTATTTAGATTTGCGCCGTCGTCGTTTATTAAAAAACTTAATTCAACGACATAAAATTCTCCAGTTTGTTAGAAATTTTTTATCTAAAGAAGGATTTATTGAAATCGAAACACCTATTTTAGGAAAATCTACTCCTGAGGGAGCAAGAGATTATTTAGTGCCATCTCGAATTCAACCCGGAAAATTTTATGCTTTACCTCAATCTCCTCAACAATATAAACAACTTTTAATGGTTGCTGGATTAGAAAAATATTTTCAAGTGGCTCGTTGTTTTCGAGATGAAGACACAAGAGGGGATAGGCAGCCAGAATTTACTCAGCTAGATATGGAATTAAGTTTCGTTAATCGTGAAGATGTGATGGATGTTAATGAAAGAGCTTTAATAGAATTAGTTAAAAATCTTTATCCTAATAAGAAAATTCAAGAAATTCCTTTTCCGAGATTAACTTATCAGGAAGTGATGAAAAATTACGGAACAGATAGGCCGGATATTCGCAAAGATAAATCAGATCCTGATTTATTAGCTTTTTGCTGGATTATCGATTTCCCATTCTTTGAAAAAACAGATGAAGATGGAAGTAATAAGCCGGGCTGGACGTTTACTCATAATCCCTTTTCAGCTCCAAAACCAGAATATATGAAAGATTTGCTTGAACATAAAAATATTGGCGAGATTTTAACAACTCAATATGATATTGTTTTAAATGGTTTTGAAATTGGCGGAGGAAGTATTAGAAATCACCAACCAGAAGCGCTGCAAGCAGTTTTTGAAATTATGGGATATAAAAAAGAAAGAATAAAAGATAATTTCGGTCATATGTTAGAAAGTTTTTCTTACGGCGCTCCTCCTCATGGTGGAATTGCTTGGGGGCTTGATAGATTAGTAGCTATTTTGCAAAACGAGCCAAATATTCGCGAGGTTATTACTTTTCCGAAAACTGGCGATGGTAGAGATTTAATGATGAATGCGCCCAGTGAAGTCGAGAAAAAACAGCTTGAAGAGCTTCATTTAAAAATAAAATGAAACCAGAAAGAACTTTAATTTTATTAAAAACTGATACTTTAGATAGAGGAATAGTTGGTGAGATAATATCTCGTTTTGAGCGATTAGGAGTAAAAATTATTGGCTTAAAAATGTTAGTTTCTACTAAAGAAATGGCAGAAAAACATTATACCGATGATTTAGCTAAAAGACGAGGAGAAGAAGTAAGAAAAAAAATGATTGAAATGCTTACTTCTGGTCCTATTATTGCAATGGTATTAGAAGGAGTTGAAATTGTTGATGTCGCTAGAAAAATAGTTGGTTCTACCGAACCAAAAAGTGCTGCTCCGGGAACTATTCGAGGCGATTATGCTCACGTTTCTTTTAAATATGCTGATGAAAAAAATATTGGAGTTTATAATTTAATTCATGCCTCATCTTCTCCTAATGAGGCGGAAGCTGAGATAAGCGTTTGGTTTAAACCAGAAGAATTAGTTTCTCACAGACCATCATACACTCGTTTTACTATTCACGAATAATTTTTAAACTAGCTAAAGATAAAACATAAAAAACTCCCCAAAAGAGAAGTTTTTTATAAATCAATTTTTTTAATTATTTTTTAAATAAATTAGGCAGATTTTTTAAACGCTTTAATAATTGGATCTAAATCACCTCTCATTATTTCTTCAAGATTATTCCATTTTTTATTTATTCGGTGATCGGTTACTCTATTTTGAGGAAAATTATAAGTTCTAATTTTTTCAGAACGATCAGCTGAACCAATTTGCTGACGACGCATTTCTGTAATATTCTCAGATGTTTTTTGTTGTTCTAAATTATAAAGTTTTGCTCTTAAAATTTCTAAGGCTTTTTCTTTGTTAGCATGTTGAGATCGTTCTACTCGGCAAGAAACAACTATTCCAGTCGGCTTATGAAGGAGTCTCACTGCTGTTTCAACTTTATTAACATTTTGCCCTCCCGGTCCGCCGGCTCTAGAAAAAGTTATTTCTAAATCATTAGGATTAATGTTAATTTCTTTAGGTTCTATTTCTGGCAAAACAACAACTGAGGCAGTTGAGGTATGAATCCGGCCAGATTTTTCCGTTTCTGGAACTCTTTGAACACGATGAATTCCAGATTCATTTTTAAAAATTTCATATAAATTAGTTGAATTTTTTGGATCACTTATTTCTGCCGTAAAGCTTTTATAGCCTCTCAACGAAGAAAAATTATAATCTACAACTACAAATTTAAAATTATGTTTTGTAGAAAAACGTTCATACATATTAGCTAAATCTTTAGCAAATATAGCCGCTTCTTCGCCGCCTACACCAGCTCTGATTTCCAAAATAACCTTATTTATCATTTTTTTTAGCAATTATTTTTTTATTTGTTTTTACTTTACTTGTTTTTACTTTTTTAGATTGGCTTGTTTTAGAAATAGTTTTTTGCTGTCGAGCTTTAAATTTTTCTATTCTTCCTGCAACATCAATTAATTTTTCAGCGCCAGTATAAAACGGATGACATTTATAACAAATTTCGACCTCGATTTCTGGTTTTGTTGACCCTACGGTAAAAGTATTACCACAAGCACAAACAACTTTAGCGTCCTTATAATATTTTGGATGAATATCTTTTTTCATATAAACATGATAATAAAGATTTGTTTCCTTGACAAGAGCAAAATTGCAATTACAATTATTAATGTTCTGATGCTCATTACAAAAAAATATGAAGAAAAATTTTTAGTTGTCCCAAAAATGCTTTTAGTTTTTAACTAGAAGCAGTTTTATTCGAGGATTTGATCCTGGTCCAGGATGAACGCTGGCGGCGTGGATAAGGCATGCAAGTCGAGCGGATTACGTTGCGATTACATCAAGACGTAATTAGCGGCAAACGAGTTAGTAATACTTTGGAATCTACCCTTTTTATGGGCATAACCTGCTGAAAAGCGGGCTAATTCCCAATAATCTCTTTTAATGCAAATTAAAAGAGCAAAGGTGCAAACCGAAAAAGGATGAGCCTAAGTCCGATCAGCTAGTTGGTAGGGTAATGGCCTACCAAGGCGATGACCGGTAGGGGGCCTGAGAGGGTGTTCCCCAACGGCGGTACTGAGACACGGACCGCACACCTACGGGTGGCAGCAGTCGAGAATATTCGACAATGGGCGAAAGCCTGATCGAGCGACGCCGCGTGCAGGAAGAAGGCCTTAGGGTTGTAAACTGCGGTAGTTAGGGAGAAACTTACGTGATTGTACCTAACGGAAAGAGGTGGGTAACTACGTGCCAGCACCAGCGGTAAAACGTAGACCTCAAGCGTTATCCGGATTTATTGGGCGTAAAGAGTGTGTAGGAGGCCTAATATATCTATTGTTAAATCTCACTGCCTAACAGTGAAACTGCAATAGAAATAATTAGGCTAGAGGGTGTTAGAGGTTAGTGGAACGCATAGTGTAGGGGTGAAATCCGTTGATATTATGCGGAACGCCAAAGGCGAAGGCAGCTAACTGGGACACTCCTGACTCTGAGACACGAAAGCGTGGGGAGCAAAAAGGATTAGATACCCTTGTAGTCCACGCCCTAAACGATGCCTGCTAGCTATCTCGAGTATCGACCCTCGGGGTGGCGTAGCTAACGCGTTAAGCAGGCCGCCTGGGAAGTACGGCCGCAAGGCTAAAACTCAAAGGAATAGGCGGAGACTCGCACAAGCGGTGGAACATGAGGTTCAATTCGATAGTAAGCGAAAAACCTTACCAGGGCTTGAAATTCTATCCAGATGTTTTTTCCGAAAGGAGAAAACTCTGCCTTAAAAAAGCGGTAGGATAGGACAGGTGCTGCATGGTTGTCGTCAGCTCGTGTTGTGAAATGTTCCCTTAAGTGGGGTAACGAGCGCAACCCTTGTCTCGTGTTACAAGTGTCACGAGAGACCACCCAGCCCTAGTTTTATTATTAATTTTTTTAGAAAAGTTAATAATGTAGTAAATGCAAAAAGCGCATTTGCAAAACTAGGGCTGGGAGGAAGTGGGGATGACGTCAAATCAGCATGGCCCTCTGACGCCCTGGGCGACACTCGTGTTACAATGGTTGGTACAATGAGTTGCCAAGTCGTAAGACGGAGCTAATCTCAAAAAACCAACCCCAGTTCAGATTGAGGGCTGAAACTCGCCCTCATGAAGTTGGAATCGCTAGTAATCGCGGATCAGCACGCCGCGGTGAATACGTTCTCGAGTCTTGCACTCACTGCCCGTCACGCCAAGGGAGCTAATAGTACCTGAAGCTCAGCGCCACTTTTATGAAAGATAATTTATTTATCGAGTAATATTGCATAACTAATTTTCAATAAATTTGAAAATTAAGTTGTAAAAGTGGCGCTGAGTTAGGGTAAGATTAGTGACATGGGCGAAGTCGTAACAAGGCACGTGTAGCGGAAGCTGTGCGTGAAACAATTAAAATTTTTATAAAAAAATAAAACGTATTTTTGGGACAACTAAAAGTTATTCTTCATATTTTTTCTTTATCTTTATTTTTTTGTTATAATTTAAAAAATGGCTAAAAAAATTTTACTAGTTGAAGACGATAAATTTTTATCTTCTATTTTAAAAACAAAATTAATTCAAGCTGGATTTGAAGTAATTGGAGCTATGGATGGCGAAGAAGCAATTAAAATGTTTTCTCAAAAACCAGATTTAGTTTTATTAGATTTAATTTTACCCAAAAAATCTGGTTTTGATGTCTTAGAATCTATTTCTCAAGATCCTGAGTTAGAAAAAATTCCCGTGATTATAATTTCTAATTTAGGCCAAAATGAAGATATTGAAAGAACAAAACAATTAGGAGCGATTGAATATTATATTAAAGCGAAAACTCCCATTGACTTTTTAATAAAAAGAGTTGATGATTTATTAAAGGCTCAAAAATGATTGAAAAAGAAATTTTAGACAAAATAAAACCAGGAGCAAAAATCCGAGTTTATGAAGGAAGAATTCCTTTTACGGGGATAGTTATTGCTAGAAAACACGGCAATGAAGCGGGAGCAACATTTACTGTTAGATCAATAGTTTTAGGAGTAGGAGTTGAAAAAATATTTCCTATTAATAGTCCAGCAATATCAAAAATTGAAATTTTAAGCAGCCCCAAGAAAGTTCATAGATCAAAATTTTATTTTATAAGAAAAATGTCTTCGTCCAAAATTAGAGAAAAACTTGGTATCTCAATTTAACTTTGAAATGTTATTTAGCCCAGGTGGCGAAATTGGCAGACGCACTACCTTGAGGTGGTAGCGCCCGCAAGGGCTTGGAGGTTCGAATCCTCTCCTGGGCACAATATTATATAATATAGAGCTCAATACTCCATAGTAATTATCAATTTCTATCATCCCCAACAAGAGGATTCGAAGACCGCAGCGCTTTCGCGAGTTTGAGCGAAGCGAAAGGCGAGCGACGCGAGGGACGGCCTGCGAAAAATTTCCGTCAGGAAATTTATTTGTAGGCGAATCATCTTCTGGATACAAGGAGAACAAAGAATCTTATATGTTTTAGATGAGAATATAAACTTGACTAAAATTGAATAATTTGTTAATACTTTTATTAGTTAATTCGACAATGTTTGACAACAAAATAAAGGAGATTTCTATGGATCAAATTACAGTTTTTTTGGGTGCTGATGCCCAAGACGACAAGAAAGTCATTAGTTTGTTAGAAGATTTTAAAAGTAAGAAAGAAGTTTCTATCCAATATATTAGAGATGCTGGGATTCTGGATGATTGGTTTAAAATGCCATTTATAGAAACTGCGGAGGGTGATCGTTTTTTTGGAATAGAATCGATAAAGAAGTTTATCCAAAAACAATATCAATAAATTTTTAAGTGCCATCTATATTACGGGTGGCACATTTTTTTCTCAAATAATAGAAGGAGAAAAGAGTAGAGGAGTAATTAAACAAGTTATTAGATCACAACTTGCTCTTGACTAAAATTGAATAATTTGTTAATACTTTTATCAGTTAATTCGACAATGTTTAACAACAAAATAAAGAGGAGGATGACGATGAAAAATCAATCACCTATCATTACCAGTATTGATGATGTCGTGATGTTCGTCAACGAGAAAGTTGAATCAAGTTACACGTACCCTAAGGACTACAAGGTTAAAAATATCTCCGAGCAGATCAAAATTCTGCATCAGCTTTTCCCAAATATCGGTTCCGCTAATGAAAAACTGGCTGAGCAATCACTTCCCTTAGGTGCCGAAGGATGGTTTGCTATTCCTCGATGGGAGAAGATTGCCCCAACCTACAACGAAGCCGTGCAAAAAGTTCTCGACCTTATTAATAGGGATAGGAACGGTATGTTCTTTAACTACGAGAATCAGCTCGGTCCGCAGTACTTGCGTCAGTCGCAGAAATCAATCAAGGCATTCCGAGAGCTCGGTAATAAGCAGAAGGGCTACGACATTCTTGTTGTTCCGGCTCAGTTCGGTCTCCTTCATCGAGGCCAATCCGTCCGCCGGGCTCGCTCAATCATGAATACTAATGAGTTCGGTCTCGGAGCTTTTGCAATCGGCATTATGTTGTTAACCCACCCTGAACGTGAAGTTCAGAATAAACAGCTCCACGTCGACTGTGCCGGTGATGAGTTCTCTCCGTTCGCCGATGGCAATTTCTCGAAGGTGCCAATCTTCTACTTCTTCTACGACATACTCAAATTCTGCACTATCTTGTACGAATTGACATACAAAGACTCTGGTTCCGCGTCAGCCTTTCTCCCATAGTAGTCGACCCTTAATCCGCTAGCTGGCGGATTGAATCCTTGAGTCTTTTTATTAGAATTTCGCCTTAGGTGGTTGAAAAAAATTAGGGTTATCTGATTACAGATAACCCTTTTTCTTTTGACTTCTGACTTCTATTTATTATTTACTAAATTTATTTTAAAATATCTAAGATGATAGATAAAAGAAAAAAAGAATCGCTAGCAATATTAATTTCTTTAATTGGATTACTTAGTTCAAGTTATTTGTTAATCGAATATTATAGCGGCACTATTAGTTGCTCTGTTTTAAGTAATTGCGATAAAGTCCTTAATAGCTCGTATGCTTATTTATACGGCATTCCAACTTCAGCAGTAGGCGTATTCTATTTTTTATTAGCGATTATCATTATTGCTTTTCAAATAGCGTTGCACGATAAATATTTATCTAGAATTTTAAAAATTTTAGTTTTCATCGGATTTATTTTTGGAATATATCTTATTGCTATTCAAGCGTTTGTTTTATTATCTTTTTGCTTTTATTGTTTAATTTCTGATTTATCGGCTATAATACTTTATTTTTTAGTGTAGATTAATTTTTAGCGCTAAAGTTAGAGTTTATAAATAAATATTGAGGTTCCTGCTCGATAATCTGGTTGAGGCACCGAACCTATCATTTTTCTACCATCTTTAAGCCAGCTATAAGTATCTTGAGGTTTGATATTTATTCCCGGTAAAGTTGGAGAAATAGAATTTTCTAAATTATCTATTGAAATTGCAAAATAATGAATGCCGTCTTGAATCGGGCTACCTTTAGCTGACCACCAATCAACTTCTTTATCGCCAAGATAATATTGAGGATTTCCTCCGCCAAAATAATTAACGGCAATTTTATCAATTTCCGGATGATTATTTAAAAATATTTTAAGGCGTCCTAAATCTTGCCCCCAATCATAATTAGAATCAACAGCATAACGATAACCATTCCAAATTCCTCCACCAATTTCGTTATAATAAGAAAGGTAATAAGGGTAGCTAATTATCATTTCTATTATTAGCCAAATAATCATTAAAATAACCAGAGCTATCAAAATAATTCTTTTTAAGATATTTTTAATATAACCCCAAATCACACTTGATATTTTAAGACTATTAATTGAATAATTTTCTGTTGATTTTTTAATGGTGCTAATTGTAAGAATATAAGCAAATGGCAATATCGGCAGTAAGTAACGGAAACCGATATCTAAGCTAGAGTGAATGCTTATTGCTCCATAAATAATAGCAAAAATCAACATAGAAAATTGGGCAAAATTTGAAGTTAAATAATTCAAAAAACTAGTCCGCTTTATTAAGCCAATGATTATATTTTTAAAAGCAATAATTAAAGCTAAGAAAATTAAAATAAGAATAGGCAGTGGCTCTTTAAGAAGAAAAAGAATAATGAAATAATACCACCAACCACCATTACCAACAACTCCCATAAAATATGCTAAATTCCCACCACTAACACGCTGGAAAACCATCAAAACCCCAAGTAAGTATTGAGCAATTGGCCTAGTTATATAATTACTACTCATCCAAATATCTAAATCAGCAAGACAACGCATTGGTTTACAAATATGTCCAGGTGGTGTTGGTCCGCCGGCAAATGTTGATAAAAGACTTTGAGTATCAAAAGTTTGTCGAGATATTGGATAATGGTAAGTAAACAAAAAATAAAGAGGGTAAACAATTACAACATAGCCAATTATAAAAATAATTATTACTGCCCTTAAATAACGATAGCCGCGAATAAGAAATCTTTTAAAGCGCTTGTCGGGTGATGTTAGTTGCCAATCGCGAATAACACTAATAGTGTAAAATATAGCAATAATTAGTAAAAAATAAGGAACGAGTAAAACATCGGAAAATTTTGATACTTGAGAAATTCCAAAAGTAATTCCGGCTATAAACAAATTTAATTTTGATGGTTTTAGTAAAAATTTAAGAAAGTAGTAGATAGCTATAACAAAGCCAAAAGTAGCAATTACATCGGTAGTAACATAATGGCCATTAGATAAAAAGTTTGGAGAAAAAGCTACAAAGATTGCTGGTGCCAACGCCCAAATTGGACCAAGAATTTCTAAACCTAATAAATAGGTAAATAAAATTAAAAGCAAAGTTATTAAAATAGGGGCTAGCCTAGCAAAATGAATAATATCATCAGCATTATTGCCACTCTGATATAAAAATTGACTGCCAAACGCCCATTGGTTATCAACTCCATTTTGCCAAGCTTCACTACTTATTGGAAAATTAGGATGAACGAAAAGGCTAACTGATAGACCACTTAAGGCCTTTAAAAGAGGGGGATGTTCTGGATTCAGCCTATAATCAAGTTGAGAGACATAACTATAGCCAGCCGGAATATGAGCGAGCTCATCCATTATTGCCGAATCGCTCCAAGCCAGTTTAACCATTATTATTGCACTAATTAAAATTACCGCTACTAGTATTAACCAAGCGAAATATTTTTTAAAATTCAAGGTATTCATTTTAATTTATTGACTGGTAAAAGGAATTGAAGATGTTACTGGTGAAGATGAGGTGTTGTAAGAAGACGATGTTGCTAAATAGTTAGAAGAATTATTAACTGATTGAGAAGAATAAAGATTCGATTGGTTTGAAGTTGGCGCAGAAACTGGCAAGATATTCATTATCCCTAAAAGGCCAGTAGCAATAATAATAACCATAGCAATCGCTAACTCAATCTCTTTTATTCTTTGCTTTCGCTCTCTTGTCTTAGCCATATTATTTATTATAATTATATAAAATATTTAGAAAAATTCTAATAAATCTAATAAAAAATGAAGAAGTTATTAATTGTTTTAGTTTTAGCCATAATTGTCGGAATTATTGTATTTTTTTATTGGCGTTCTCAAGTTAAAGCTCCAACTTCTTCTGAAATATCATCAAATTTAAATAAAGCAACAAGCTCCACTCAATTACCAGATACTATATCCGTAGAAGTTTTAAAACCAGGATTTGGAGCAGCAGCTCGAGATGGTGATGTAGTAACAGTTAATTATATTGGCTATTTACCAAATGGTAAAGTTTTTGATTCAAGCTATAGCCGAGGAACTCCTTTTTCTTTTACTTTAGGTTCTGAAAATATTATTAAGGGTTGGAATCTAGGTATTTTAGGAATGAAAGTTGGTGAAAAGATAAAATTAACAATACCTCCTAATTTAGGTTACGGCTCTAGCGGAGCAGGAAATGGTTTAATTCCACCAAATTCTTCATTAATTTTTGAAATAGAACTTTTAAAAATAAATTAATTTTCTAATTTAGAAATTGCTTATTATTTTTTAAGCAGAGCTTTATTCTTTATTAGATAATCGTCTATTTGACATATTATAATTTTGAATATATACTCATAATAAAGAACTGGGATGTGAAAAAGGTCGAGTTCTTTAGTATTAAAAAATAAAAATATGCCAAATTTTGATGGTACGGGACCAAGAGGACAAGGACCAATGACTGGAAGAGGGTTGGGACCTTGTGGTCGTGGTCGTCGTCTAGGTTTTTGGGGTGGTTACGGAATGGGTTTCGGAGGTGGTTATGGTTACGGGAGAAGGTTTATCTCTCCTAAAAATGAATTAGCTGCTTTAGAAGATGAGAAAGAAGCGCTTGAAGAAGAATTAGAAGCAATTAATAACGAAATTGCTGCTCTCAAAAAACAAGACAAATAAAAAACTATTAGCTCGGTCGTTTGAAATATAGCGGCCGAGCTTGGTTTTTTAAAAAATAAATTTAAAATAATTATTATGCCAAGACCAAGACTTTGTCGAAGAATTAGATTTAATCCTAACGTTAGCTATTTTAAACCTCAAGGAATACCGTTGGGATTTTTAGAAGTTGTTAATTTAACTTTAGAAGAAGTAGAGGCTTTAAGATTAAAGAATATCAAGGGGTTAGACCAGATAGAATGCGCTAAGAAAATGAATACTTCTCAAAGCACCTTTCAAAGAATTCTTTCTTCAGCTTATAAAAAAATTTCTGATGCCATAATAAACGGCAAAGCTATTAAAATTATTAATAATTTTTAAAACTATTGACTTATTATTTTTTTTAATTATCATTCAAATGTATATTTGAATAAAATGGTCGTTGCAATAAGTAAAAAAGGTAAAATAAATCAGTTAGCAAAAAAATTAAGAATTTCTAGCCAACCCAAAAGAATAGAGATATTATGTTTTTTATTCGACAATCAAGATGTATGCGTTTCTGATATCGCTAAAGCGTTAAGATTAAGCATTGCCGTAGCGTCATATCATTTACAAGCTTTAGCCAAAGAAAATTTAGTTGTTTCTAATCGAAAAGGGAAAATGATTTGTTATAGATTATCGCCAGAAAAATTTGCTAACGATTTAAAAAAATTAATTTGTAAATATAAATAATAAAATGACAGAATCAAAAGTAATTAATTTAAACATAGATGAGTTTAAAAAGGAAGTTTTAGAAAGTAAACTTCCGGTTTTGGTTGATTTTTGGGCTCCTTGGTGTATGCCTTGCCAAATGATGGCGCCAATTTTAGATTCTTTATCTATAGCAATGGCTGGAAAAATAAAAGTCGCTAAAGTTGACATTGAAAATCCATCAAATGAAGTTTTGGCGGTAGTTTATCAGATTCAAAGTATTCCCAATATGAAACTATTTAAAGATGGGAAGGTTATAGGAGAATTTATTGGGCTTAGAGAACTTGAAGTTATTAAAGATGAAATTGAGCAATTGATAAAATGACTAGTAGCCAAAGTTTAGACTTAGTCATTGTAGGAACTGGGCCGGCTGGATTAACGGCGGCTTTATATGCTGCTCGATATAAACTTAATGCTTTATCTATTGGACAAATTGATGGCGGCTTAATGTCAGAAGCTCATAAAATTTGTAATTTTCCAACCGAACTAAGTATTTCCGGTTTAGATTTAACTTCTAAAATGAAAGCTAATGCTCTAAGCCAAGGAGCAATTATAGAAAATGGTAAAGTGAAAGATATTACTAAAGGCGAAAATAGTTTTGAGGTTATCTTAGATAATAAAGAAAAATATTTTACTAAAACCATTCTTTTAGCCACCGGAACAAAACATCGCCAATTAGGTTTGAAAAATGAGAATAAATTTATTGGGCGAGGAATTTCTTACTGCGCTACTTGTGATGGAATGCTTTTTAAAAATAAAATCGTTGCTGTTATTGGTGGGAGTGATTCTGCTCTAACTTCAGCCCTATATTTAGCTGAAATTGCTTCAAAAGTTTATATTATCTATCGAGGAAAGGCATTGCGAGGCGAACCTGCTTGGTTAGAAAAAATAAACAACAAAAAAAATATTGAGATTATTTTAAATACTAATCTTAAAAATCTAATCGGAGAAGAAAAGTTAATTAGTGTTGAGCTTGACCAACCATATCAAAATCAACCTTTGCTTAATTTAGATGGTATTTTCGTTGAAATAGGAACGGAGCCAGACCATGGAGATTATATTAAAAATTTAGGTATCGAACTCGACAATAATAATTACATTAAAGTTGATAGTTCTCAAAAAACAAATATTAGAGGAATTTGGGCAGCTGGAGATATAACTAATGCTTCAAACAATTTCAGACAAATAATTACAGCTTGCGCCGAAGGGGCAATCGCTGCAGAAAGTATTAATCGGTATATCCAATTACTATAAATTAAAATTATTAACGAAATTTAAATTTCACCCTCAATTGTTTTGATGGTAATATTAAAATATGCCTCGCAAATTACCTCAAAAAACAGCCGGAAAATTAAAGAAAGAGAAAGATGAAAATTTAGCTAATAAAATTTTAGAACCTCAAGTTGTTTATGAAGATGAAAATCTTTTATTTATCAATAAACCACCAGGATTAATTGTTCACCCAACAAAATATAATGAACCTAGCTTAATTGACTGGCTCATTAAAAAATATCCCGAAATTAAAACTGTTGGCGATAATCCAGAAATTAGACCTGGAATTGTTCATCGATTAGATAAAGATGCTAGCGGTCTTATGGTAATTGCTAAAAATCAAAAATCTTTTGAATATCTTAAAAATTTATTTAAGAATCATCAAGTTCAAAAAAAATATTTAGTTTGGGTTTTGGGAGAAGTTAATCAAAATGGAATAATTGATAAACCTATCGGAATTAAATCAAAAACAATTCGCCGATCAGTTCATTCTCTAAAATTTTCTAAATCGGCAATTACTAAATATAAAGTTTTAAAAATTATTAAAATCAATAACCAAAAATTTTCTCTTCTTGAAGTTTCTCCTCAAACTGGCCGAACTCACCAAATTCGAATTCATTTAAATAGCATTAATCATCCAATTGTTGGAGATAAACTTTATGGGCCAAAAAATCCAGCCCAAAAATTATATCTTTTTGCTAAATCTTTAGAATTTAATTTCTGCGACAATAAAAGAATTAAAGTAGAATTATCGCCAAGCGACGATTTTAAAAATTTTCCCAATCAAGTATTTTAAGAGTTATTTTTTCGCTTTTTATCGGCATCTTTTAAGTTATCCACAGCCTTATTGTTGAAAATAAAAAAATATGATATTATTTAAATAAATTAAAAGTCGTTTTTCGAAAAAATTATAATATATAAGTTAAAATGCAAAAAAAGAAAGGTTTTACGTTGATTGAATTGTTGATAGTTATCGCTATTTTAGTTATTTTAGCGGTAGTTGTCATATTAACCTTAAACCCAGCTCAGCTTTTAGCTCAAGCAAGAGATTCTCAAAGAATGTCAGATATGTCAACCCTAAAAAGCGCTATCTCGCTTTATTTAGCCGATGTTGCTACTAGCTCTCCAAATTGTGGAATGGGAAATTCATATACAGCTTACATTTCGGCAGCTAGCGTTACTGCCACTTCAGTTGTTCTAGCTCGTTATCCTATTAGCAGTTCCAGTATAACGACAATCGTAACCACTTCAACTCCTAAAAATATAAATGGGTCAGGATGGATTCCAATCAACTTTACCCTTATTAGCTCCGGTGCTCCAATAGGCAGTGAGCCGATAGATCCAGTTAACACTCTCAGTAATAATACTTCAACAAGTTATTTCTATGCTTTTGCAATATCGCCAAGCAGCACTTGCGCTTTTCAATTAAGTGCTCATATGGAAAGCCAGAGGTATCAATACGGGGGGGGTCCAAACTCAGTAGAAGGAAATGGGAATTACCTTTACGACTATCAAACAGGAACGGCAGGAGGGATGTAATCCGTGGTTCATACTGGAAATTATTTAGAAAAACTTAGTTTAGTTTTTATAGGATTGTGTTTTTTATGCCAGATTGGCTGGCTAATAGCTGAAAAGAGATTATTAAAGCAACAATTTAATTCTCTAAATATTACCAAGCTAAAAAAATATTTTTTTAGCTTGGTTTTTGTTTTAGCAGTTGTTTTTATTTTTAGCTTTGAAGTTAAAGAAGTTTTTGTTTCTTATTTTGCTTGGAAAATGAATCCACTTAGCCGTCTTCTTTTACCCCCATATCAACCAATAACTTACTTTTTAATTTCTACTTCTTCTAAATTAATTTTTCCTTATTTGATTTCTTTATTTTTTAGCTTAGTTTTTTTATTCTTAGCTTCTTTCTTAAATAAAAAATCCTCGGAAAGTTATTTTTATCCCGAAGAGCCAATAATTTTATCTTTAGCAATATTTTTAAGCGGTTATCCAGGTTTTTTAATTTATCTTATCTTATTTTTTGCTATTTTCTTCATTTTTAACCTTATTTTAACTACCATTAATCTATTTAAAGAAAAGAAACTGGAAAAAATATCTCCTTATTTCTTATGGCTTCCTGTTGCTTTTTTTGCTATAATTTTGATAAACTGGTTGAGCCAGAGCGGATATTTAATCTGGTTCAATCTTTAAAATTAAAATGGAAATTCCAATTCCCATAGAACAATTAAAAAATAATCTTGTTAAAGATGAATTAATAAGTGAAAAGGATTTTGACTCTCTTCTTGTGGAAGCCAACAGAAAAAATCAGAGCATTTTAGATGTCTTAATTTCTGCTGGCATAGTTTCTAAAGATTACTTAAGTAAGATGATTTCTTCTTATTTAGGTATTGAATTAGCTGATTTAGCTAATCGCAAAATAGATGAAGAAGTAGTAAGAAGTTTTCCCGAAGATCTTGCCAGATCTCATCAATTAGGCGTTTTTAATAGAGAAGAAAATGGAACTTACGATGTAGCTATACTTGACCCAAGCAATTTAGAGAATATTGATTTTTTAAAATCTTATTTAAAAGCTGATGTTAAACCATTTTTGGCTACCGAAGAAGATTTAAATACAATCTTCTTAATTTATGGCGGTAGTCGAACTAGTACCTTAAAAAGTATTATAGATTCTCAGATTCAAGAAGCTATGAGAACAGGCGCAAAGAATCTAGAAGAAGCCGCCAGCGCCTTGCCAATAGTGACAATTGTAGAAACGATTATTTCTTACGCTGTCTCAATGAGAGCGTCTGATATTCATATTGAATTTTTAGAAAACGAGATTCTTGTCCGTTATCGAATAGATGGAATATTAAGAGAAATATTAAGAATGCCTAAATTAATTCAAAACGCCATCATTGCCAGAATTAAAATTCTAGCTGGTTTAAAAATTGACGAACATTATCGTCCTCAAGATGGCCGATTTCATTATCAAATCGCTCATAAGATGCTTGATATTCGTGTCTCTATTATCCCAACTTTTTTTGGCGAGAAAATTGAAATGCGTTTGTTAGAAGCTGCTCAAAAGCCATTATCATTAGAGGAGATAGGAATGCTTCCTGATACCGCTAAAATTGTTAGCGATAACCTTAAAAAAACTTATGGAATGATATTAACTTGTGGGCCTACCGGCTCTGGAAAAACAACCACTCTTTACGCTTTAATGAATATTTTAAATAAACCTGAAGTTAATATTATTACCGTCGAAGATCCAATTGAATATAATATGCCATTCATTAATCAGGTTCAAATTAATGAAGCAGCTGGGATTACTTTTGCTGAAGGATTAAGATCTATTCTTCGACAAGATCCAAATATTATTATGGTCGGTGAAATTCGAGACGCTGAAACTGCTAACATTGCCGTTCAGGCAAGTTTAACAGGTCATCTACTACTTTCATCTCTCCACACTAACGATGCGCCAACAGCTATCCCTCGATTATCTGATCTTAAAGTAGAACCATTTTTAATTGCTTCGGTCGTTAATTTAGTAATTGCTCAAAGATTAGTTAGAAAAATTTGCAAAGAATGCATCACTTCTCACCCAATTACTCCAGCAGAAGAAGAAGCTATTACTGATCAATTAAAAGAGTTAGGCTTAAAAGACGTTCATATTCCAAAAACATTATATAAAGGAAAAGGATGTCAAGCTTGCGATTTTACTGGTTATCACGATCGATTAGCTATATTTGAAACTTTAGAAGTAGATAATCAAATCCGTGAGTACATCGTTAATCCTCATTTTAGTATTGATGGATTGAGAACTATGGCTAGAGAAAAGGGGATGATTACAATGTTTGAAGATGGCTTACGAAAAGTCGAACTCGGTATGACTACTTTAGAAGAAGTACTAAGAGTTATTAAAGAATAAATAATTTTATGATTTATAGATACCGTGCTGCTGATAAAAATGGAAAAATAACAGAAGGAAATTACGAGGCTGATAATTTGAATCAGGTTTTAAGTTTTTTAGCTTCTAGCGGCCTGCGCCCAATCTCTGCTCAACCACTCAAGAAAATTAGTGGCGGTTTTCATCTTTTTAAACGAGGAATTAATTTAAGCGATAAAGTTTTTCTTACCAAATATTTATCTTTAATGCTTAAAGTTGGAACAGATTTACTAGCAGCTATTGATATTTTAATTGCTGATTTTGATAAACCGGCAGTGAAAGATTTCTTGTTTGAAGTTAGAGATAATTTAAACAAAGGAAATCCTTTTTATTCAACCTTTGCTAAATATCCAAAGATATTTGATAACGTCTTTGTTAGTTTAATAAAAGCTGGTGAAGAATCTGGTAGATTAGAACAAACTTTTAGAGATTTAAGTTCTTCATTAGAAAAAGAAGCTGCCTTACGCGGCCAAATAAAATCAGCTCTTACTTATCCTTTAATTTTACTTGTTCTAGCTTTTACTGTTTTGATTTTTTTAGTAACCTTTGCTTTACCTAAAATTGCTAATGTATTTTTATCGACTGGAATAAACCCGCCACTTTTTTCAAGAGTTGTCTTTTCTGTTGGATTATTTTTAGGAAATAATTTGGGTATTATATTGCCAATTCTTTTTGGGGGAATTGCTTTTATTGCTATCTTCTTTACTCAAACATTAATAGGTAAAAAAATTTTTAACCAGGTTTCCAGTAATTTGCCTGTTGTTAAAAATCTTTATCGAGAAATCGCTGTGCAAAGATTTGCAGCCACCTTAAGTTCCTTAGTTAGTGCCGGTTTACCAATAATTCCCGCTCTTCAAATTACTGCTGATGCTGTTGGTAATTATCAATTTAAAGCTGCACTTTTAAGAATCGCTAATGAAGGACTGTCGAAAGGATTAACTATTGGCGATGCTTTTAAGAGAGAAAAAATATTCCCTAATGTTGTTAGTAACCTAATTGCTATTTCAGAAAAAGCCGGCCATTTAGAAGAAGTTTTAGCAACCTTATCTGATTTTTATGCTGGAAATATTGATGCTTCTGTAAAAACTCTAGTTTCGTTTTTAGAGCCAATAATGCTACTTGGAATGGGAATTATGGTTGCTATTATAGCATTATCAATTATAGTGCCTATCTATCAAATGACAGCTAGTATTTAATAAAATGCTCAATCATTCAAATCATAATGGCTTTACTTTAATAGAATTGTTAATAGTAATTGCTATTTTTACTCTTATAATGGGGTTTACTTTTGCCAACTTTTTTTCTGCTAAACAAAAAGTTGATCTTGACAACACAACTAAAGAAATTGTCGCCTTATTAAGAGAAGCTCAAAGTAATGCTACTTATCAAACACAAGGTTTAAATTGGGGAGTATACATTTCTAATCCCACTTCTTCTCCCGGATTCTTTGCGCTTTATTCAAGTTCTACTTATGACCCAAAGTGGGTAGTAAATTATTATCAATTACCAGTAGATTTAAAATTTTCTCGACCAACCTCTGGATCAGCTTTTGATATAAATTTTTCCCAAGTTTCCGGCTTGCCAAGTTTAGCAACCTCAGTTTCAATTTATGTAGTAAGCAGTAGCTCGATGTCATCAACAATTAATATTGCTACTAGTGGACTAATTAATTTCTAAAATAAAAATATGTTTTTAACTAAAAAAAAGCTAAAAATTAATTTCCGAAGCGGACAATCCCTAATTGAGATTTTAATTGCTGTTATTTTTATTACTTTTGTAATTATTAGTGTTTCTAGTGTTATGATAGCAGTAATAAGAGTTAATTCTGATTCTGGTAAAATTCAAGCTTCGACATCGCTAGCAAATCAATTATTAAGTTATGTTAAAAATTTTGCTCATTCAAATTGGTATAATATCACTAGTCTTGCTCATGACGGTACAATTTATTATTTAGCTACAACCACTAATGGATTTGTGGCCGTAACTGGAACCGAAAGCATTGTTGCTTCTTCTACTATTTATTATTTAGGATTTTCTGTTTTTAATGTTTATCGAAATTCTAATGGAGATATTGATAGTAATGGAACAACACTTGATCCATCTGTTCAAAAAGTTAACGTTTACTATTCATGGTTAAATAGCGCCACCTACACAATCTCAATGTATCTAACCAGATATTATGATAATGCTCTGATCCAAAATGATTTTTCTGGCGGACCAGGCCAAAATGGACCAATAACAATTCCTAATAATATGTTCGCTTCTAGCACCAATATTGACTATACTTCAGTTACTAAAGCTATTATTATTAGAGGGCTGTAGATAATTAATAGTTGATTTTAAAAATTTTAAATTTTATAATTTTAATATGAAGTTAGATAAACAGGAGAAGATATTAATAACCGTTGCCGTTATTATTGTAATTATCATCGTTATTATTATTTTCTGGCATCAACCAGCTCCAGTTTCTCAAAATAATTCTAATTCAAGCTCTTCTACAGTCAGCCAAGAAAGTCCCACTCATAAATCCCTTACTGAAGCAGTACCCGTTCCTTCTGTTGGGCAAACTAATGTTGCTACTACTGATTTAGCTATTCCAATCGCTACTGCTAGCGAAGCTCCAGGAATCAATCAAAGCCAAGTAAGAGCTTTTAATATTTCTATCAGTGCAGATCAGTTTTCTCCATCTAAAGTCTCTGTTTATAACGGCGATGTTGTTCATATTATATTCGCTTCTACTGATAAAAATTATGATGTTTACCAACCTGATTATGGTTGGCTAGTTACTGTTAATAAAGGAAAGAGTGCTCAAGTAGTTTTTACTGCTAATAGTTCTGGAAGATTCACTTTTTACTGCCCATCTTGTGGTGGTCCTTCTAAAGGTCCGATAGGGTACATATACGTGAATTGAATAGCGTAAAATAATTTATTATAATAAGCTTATTATGAAAAACATAAGTAAAAAATGGTTAGTTATTATTATTCTTGTCATTATTTTAGCAATTGCTTTGGGAGTTTATCTTGGAGTAGAACTTAATTCGTTTAAAGCTAATAATCAATATTCTCCTTATTCTATTGTTTATTTGACTAATGGAAGTATTTATTTTGGGCGACTCAGTCTGTTTCCTTGGCCATCTTTAAAAGATGTTTATTCAATTCAGCAGGACCAAAAAACTGGCCAATATAGCTTAATTTCTTTCTCTAGCTCATTTATTAAGCCTGCTAATGAAATATACTTAAACCCTAAAGAAATTATTTTTTGGGCTCGATTAAAATCTGATAGTCCAGTAGCTCAAGCCATTACTGCAGAAATAAATGGCCAAGAATCGCAATTATATAGCGACAATACTAATCAAGCGCCGTCAAGCACTATTCCTCCTAATACCACTTCATCTACTTTAGGTAAGTAATTTGACAAAATTAAAACAGTTTGCTATCCTTCTATAAAAGTTTGATAAGATAATTTCGGACTATAACTAAAAGGTCGAAAAAAAGAAAATTCAAAAGAGAACTGAAGATATGGCTAATTCAAAACAAGACCAAGAATTTCTTGAGTTTATCGTCAAATCTCTTGTCAGTTATCCAGATGACGTTAAGGTGGAAAGAACTGTTGACGAAAGAGGAGTTTTACTTTCTTTAAAAGTAAATCCTCAAGATATTGGCAAGGTTATTGGCCGTCAAGGTTCAACTGCTCAGGCTATTAGGTCTTTATTAAGAATTGTGGGAATGAAAAACAATGCTCACATTAACTTAAAGATAGAAGAGCCTGCAGGAGCTGAATCTAAAACAAAAAAGGAATAATAATTTTATTAGTTAGTAAAAAATAACCTCGACCTTTAAAAGTTGAGGTTATTTTTTATAAAAAACTATTGATAATTTTTATCTTTTAAATATAATAAGCTTATGATTTCTTATACTGAATTAAAAAAAGGAATGATTATAGTTTATGAAAATGAGCCATACGAAATATTAGAAAATCATTTTCTAAGAATGCAACAAAGAAAAGCAGTGGCTCAAGTAAAAATGAAGAACCTAGCTAATGGGAAAGTTTTGAGCCGTAATTTTCAAGCTAGTGATTATTTTGAAGAAGCTGAAATAGAAGAAAAGAAAGCAGTTTTTATTTATTCTAATCGCCAAGAATACTGGTTTCATGAAGAAGGGAATCCCAAGAAACGTTTTAGTGTTAAAGAAGAAGTGATTGGTAATCAGGCTAAGTTTTTAAAACCACAAACGGTAGTTTCGGTGATTTTATTTGAGGGAAAAATAATAAAAATAATTCTCCCAATTAAAATTGATTTTAAGGTTATATCTGCTCCGCCCGCTATTAAAGGTGGAACTGTCTCTGGGGGTAGTAAAATCGTTACTTTAGAAGGAGGTGCCCAAATTTCTGTGCCGCTTTTTATTAACGAAGGAGATATTATAAGAGTTAACACAGAATTAGGAGAGTATACTGAGCGAGTTAATAATGACTAATAAGCCGAAAGTTTTGGTTATGATGTCTGGTGGAGTTGACAGCTCGGTAGCTGCTTATTTGCTTAAGAAAACCGGTAAATATAATGTTACCGGAATTTATATAAAAGGATACAATTTAGACGGTTGCGCTGATAGGGATATTAAAGATGCTCAATCGGTAGCTTTTAAAATTGGTATTCCTTTTTATGTTTGGGATTTTGAAAAAGAATATAAAAGAAGAGTGGTTGATTATATGATTAATAGCTACAAAAATGGCCTTACTCCAAACCCAGATGTAATGTGTAATAAAGAGATAAAATTTGGTTTATTTTTTGATAAAGCTATTAAAATGGGAGCGGATTATGTAGCCACTGGTCATTATGTAAAAATTAAAAAAGATAAAAATATTTTTTATCTTTATCAAGCTAAAGATAAAAATAAAGATCAGAGCTATTTTTTATGGACATTAAAACAGAATCAGCTTAAGCATTGTCTTTTTCCGATAGGCAATTATTTAAAATCAGAAGTTAGAAAAATTGCCCAGAAAGCTGAATTACCAGTAGCTTTCAAAAAAGACTCGCAAGGAATTTGTTTTCTTGGAAAGATTAAACTAGCTGATTTTTTAAAGAAAAAAATTCACTCTAAAAAAGGACGGATTTTAAATCAATCGGGAGAAACTATTGGTTATCATGATGGAGCTTGGTTTTATACAATAGGACAAAGACATATTAATGCTAAAATAAAAAACTATCAGCCAAATAGCCAACCATTATACGTTATAGATAAAAACATTAAACAAAATACCATTACAGTATCTTTAAAAAATAATTGTCCCCCAGTTAAAAGGATATTTCTTAAAAACACCAATATTATCGATCCAATTTTTGAAAACCAATTCAAAAAACGCCCTCAAAATATCTGGGTAAGATTTCGATATAGACAGCCACTTATAAAAGCCATTTTAATTTATAAAAAATATCCAGAGATAGAATTTAAATTACCAGTAAGTTTCGTTTCTCTCGGTCAATCAGCAGTTTTTTACAATAATAAAGAGAAAATGATAGGAGGAGGGGAAATAATAAAGACGTCTTGAATTTTTTATTCTATTTAATACACTAACTATATGTCTGAAAATATAAACAAATCATCCAATCAATCATCATTAATTTCGGAAATGATAACAGCGGGAGTTTTTTACGGCTTAAAACCAGCTCGCACTAATCCGATTATGAAAAAATATGTCTTTGCTAAAAAAGGTAATATAAATATTATTGATTTAAATGCTTCTTTAGATAATCTTAATAAAGCTTTAGAATTTCTAAAAACTCAAATTCAAAATAATGCTGAAATTTTATTTGTTGGCGCTTTTCCGGCGGCTTACTCATTGATTGATTTTGGTAAAGAAACCGGTTTCCCGTTTGTTTCCAATCGTTGGTTAGGTGGAACATTAACTAATTTTGAAAATATTTTTAAGAGATTAGAATATTTTAAAAAATTAAAAGCCGATTTTGAAAACAAAAAGTTTGAAAAATATCCTAAAAAAGAAAAAGCGAAGTTACAAAGAAAATTAGAAAGATTAAGTAAAAATTTTTTTGGTTTAGAAAATCTCAAAAAAAGACCAGATGTGCTGGTGGTCATAAACCCATCATTAGAAAATCATAAAACAGCTGTCGAAGAAGCCAATCGTTTAAAAATTCCGGTTGTTGCTTGGGCTAATTTAAATGCCGATGCCGATAAAATAAATTACCTAATTCCAGCTAATGATTTATCGCCGTCAAGTATTGAATGGTTTTTGTCGAAAATTAAAGAATTAAAAAAATAAAAAATGGCTAATAAAATTAGCGTTTCTAATATTCAAAAATTACGAGATTTAACAGGTGCTGGAGTAATGGAATCTAAAAAAGCCTTAGAAGAATGCAATGGCGATTTAGATGCCGCAATAGAGTGGATTAAAGAAAGAGGATTAGAAAAAATAGAAAAAAGAGCTAATCGAGAAACTGGAGCCGGAATGATAATCTCATATAATCATAACGAGCGGATTGGGGTTATTTTAGATATTCGCGCTGAAACCGATTTCGTAGTGAGGTCCGATCCATTTAGAAATTTAGCTCATGAATTAGTAATGCAAATTGCTGCTATGAATCCAAAAGATGTTAATGAACTTTTAAAGCAACCTTATATTAAGGATGATTCTAAGGTTATTGAAGATTTAGTAAATGATGTTAAAAATAGAGTAGGGGAGAATATTAAAATAAACCAGTTTTATCGTTTAGAAATTTAAATATGATTGAATTTATTTTAACTATTATTTTAATGTTCTCGGTGGGAATAGTTATATATTTGATAGCTTCAGTACTACCAAGAATAGAAGAGGAAGAAGAATCTGTTATAAGAATAAAATTTTTAGATAGATTAGCTCATTCCGAAATCCCAGGAAAGATTGATGAGTTTTTAAATAAATTTATCGAAAAAATTTTAAGAAAATTAAAAATTATTATCTTAAAACTTGATAATTATATTAATATGGTTTTAGATAAAATAAGAATTGGAAGCAAGACAACCCCAGAAAAATCTGTTCTAAAAACAAAGGATAATGATGAGAATGATGAAGAAGTTGTAGAAGAAAAGCACAGGTAGTCTCGTAGGGGCCGGGGGCGGTCTGTAAAACCGTTGGCTTATTAGCCCGCGTGGGTTCGACTCCCACCCTGTGCACAAGCAAAGAAAAGTTAAATTTCGCTGGTTCGTCTCATTTCGCTTGATGACCAAATTGTAAAGAATTTTAGGCGAAAAAATCAGTTGGTGGTTTTTGTTTTGAATTTAATTTAAAGTAAAAGAAAATTTTTATAATCTTTTATTGAAGAAATTCTAAAGAGTTTCTGTTTTTCGTTAATCTTGCTTTTTATTTAATTTAAGGTAATCTATTTTAGTAGAAAGTTGAATTAACTGCTCATTAAAAATAAAAGGAGGATGTTATGTCTAGAAAAAACTGCTTTGTAAAAATATCAGGTGATATGATTAGTAATGACAATGTCCTTGACTGGATTAAGAAATTAAGTCAGAAATATTTTCTAGTTGTTTGCATAGGAGGCGGAACGCAAATCAATAAAGCATTTACAGAAGCTGGTCTGCCAATTGATGAATTTGGACCACTAGGCCGTGAAACTGCAACCTTAAAAGAGAAACAGTTAGCAAGAGATGTGCTAGAGAAAAATCAGGCAAAGATTCAGGATCGTTTAGCTGATCTAGGAGTATATGCCAGCGTGGTGATTCCTGTAATAGAAATTGGCACCGTCCTTTGCCATGTTAACGGCGACCAATTTGTCCTTTCAGCTTATCACGGTTTTGATATTTTGTATGTCGTTACGACCAAAGATAGAGTTGAAAAGAAAAAAACATTTTTCGCACCGTATAAGAAAATTCAAGTAATAGGATTCTGATATGGAGAATAGTTTATTAGTCCCTTGCGAACGCTGAGCCGCTTGGGACTTTTTTCTAAAAAAAGAATTTGCTGCTAAAGAAAAAAACCTGAGATTGTTGAAAAACACGGCAAAGCTACTCAAATTTTTGGAGATTTGCCATTGTCACCCTCGGTAGCAAAATGCGTTTAGGCTAATTCAAGAATGCAACATATATAAAAAATAAAAAACTCGGATTAAATTGTTCCGAGTTTTTTATTTAAAATATTTGTATATATTAGCTATCAAACTTACTGCCTGGATTTTTTAATTTCTCTAAATTTTCTTGCTTTAATTGCTCGATAGATTTGCCTTGAATTTTTCCCTCCTTATACTTTGCCAAATTTATTTTGGCTCGCTCTTCTGGAGTTAATTGTATTTCTTCCTTGTTTGAATTTTCTAATCCTAAACTTGGATTTGTATTCTTGGCGTCTTCTTTTCTTAATTGACCCTTAAACAATTTTTCTAAGCTTTGTCTGCGAAGTTCTTCTGGATCTACAGTTCCTTTTCTATATTTTTCTACATTCTTAAGTTGATCCGGCGTTAAATCTTTAATATTTTCTGGTATTTTATTTACTGGTATTTTTTCAAAATTCATATTATTTTTTAATTTATTCGACTCTTTATTATTGTAAAATATTATTTAATTTTTGTCAATATAGTAATTATTACTGATCGAACCTGCTCTGGATTAGCTTGGCCTTTAATTTTTGCCATCGTTTTTCCAATCAAATATTGAATAGCGCTATTTTTCCCATTCAAATAATCTTTAACGGCTGCTTTCTCTTCGGTAATAACCTGTTTTACTATTTCTTCTAAGAATGAGTTATCAACCAGCTTAACTTTTTCCGATTTTAAGATATCTTCTGGGTCTAGTTGACTACTGAACATTTTTTTAAGAACATCCTTAGCTATGCGGCTATTAATATCACCTTTTATTATTAAATATATTAAATGAGCAAAATGCTCGGGCGGAATTCTTTCTTGCCAATCATTTATATCGTTTTCAGCCAATAATCCCTTTAAGTCACTAGTTAAATAATTAAAAATCAATCGACAGGATTCTTGACTATCTATATTTTCATCAAAAGCCTTTATTTCAGAGACACTTTCTTCAAAATAGTCTGCAAATTGTTTTTCTAAAACTAATAATTCGGCTTGTTGTTCAGATAAAGAAAATTCTTTAATAAATCTTTTCTTTCTTTGGCTTGGTAATTCTGGTAAAGATAATTCCTCGGGAGAAAAAATATTTGTTTCAAATGGTGGCAAATCTGGTTCTGGAAAATAACGATAATCATGAGCATCTTCTTTTGATCGCTGTGAAAAAGTTTTTTGATTTATATCATCCCACCCTCTAGTTTCTTGTATAATTTTTTTACCCTCAGATAAAACTTTTTTTTGTCTTTCTATTTCATAAGTGATAGCTTTTTCAACAAATTTAAAGGAATTAATGTTTTTTAATTCTACTTTTGTCCCGAGATTCAAACTAACATTAGCTTCAATCCTCATTTCGCCCTTTTCCATATCAGCATCGGAAATTTCTAGATAACGAATAATATTTTGTAAATCTTTAGCGAATTTAACCACTTCCTGAGCACTTTTAAATTCTGGTTCGGTAACAAGCTCCATCAAAGGAACGCCCGATCTGTTATAATCGACCAAGGCAAGATTATTAATCTTGTCATGGATAAGAGTACCCGTATCTTCTTCTAAATGAATTCTCCGAATATTAATATCATTCAACTTTCCACCGCTAACAAGAGGTATATCATATTGAGAAATCTGATAAGCTTTAACTAAATCAGGATAAAAATAATTTTTACGATGGAATTTAGTTTTTTTTGCTATTTTACCATTTAAAGCTTTACCAAGTTTAATAACACTCAAAACTGCTTTTTTATTAATTGTCGGTAAAGTTCCTGGATGGCCAAGGCATATTGGGCAAACATTAATATTGGGATGTTTTTCTTCTGGATCGTTTAAACAATCACAAAACATCTTAGTGACAGTTTTAAGTTCAACATGAATTTCTAAGCCAATAGTTGGAAGATATTCCATAGTTAAATTATATTAAAATCAAATAAATATTTAAATACATTTGACTAAATAACTTATTTGGATTTAAATTTAAATAATGTTTATCAGAAAAATCGGTATAGATTTAGGTACAGCTAATACGGTTGTTTTTGTGCCGGGAGCCGGATTTACTATAAATGAGCCAACGATTGTTGCCCTTTCTAGCCCTAACAATGCTGTCTTAGCGGTGGGGTTAGAGGCAAAAGAAATGATAGGTAGAACGCCAGATGATATAATAGCTTACAAACCACTAAAAGATGGAGTAGTTGCTAATTATTATATTACGCGTGCTATGCTTTCTTATTTTATTAAAAAATCAATTGGACGTTTTAATATTTTTCATCCTGATATCATTATTTCGGTTCCGGCTGGAATAACTTCCACAGAAAAAAGAGCTGTTGTTAATGCCGCAAAAGAAGCCGGAGCTAGAGATGTTCATTTAGTTAGAGAACCAATTTTAGCTGCTTTAGGAGCAGGAATTCCTATTAATGCTCGTTCTGGTAATATGATTATTAATATAGGAGGAGGAACATCGGAGGTGGCAGTTGTAGCTTTAGGAGGAATTGTTTCCTGGACAAGCATAAGAATGGCTGGAAATAAATTCGACGCCGCTATAAGTGATTATATTAGAAAAAAATATGGCTTAGCTATCGGCGAACAAACTGCTGAAAAAATTAAGATTGAAATAGGATCAGCAGTTTCTGGAAAAGAAAAATTAGAATATGAAGTTAGGGGAAGAGATTTAGTAAGTGGTTTACCAAAAAACTTTATCATTACCAGCAATGAAATCGCAGAAGCTCTTAATCCCTTACTAGTTGAAATTGCTTATTCTATTCAAAATGTCTTCAATCAAACTCCTCCAGAATTAGTTTCTGATATAATAGAAAAAGGAATGGTTCTTTCTGGTGGAAGCGCTCAACTTAGGCATTTAGATGAATTTTTCCAGAAATTTTTTGGTGTTTCAGTTTATATTGCCGAAGATCCTTTGTTTTGTGTTGCTAAAGGAACAAGTGTTATTCTAGATCACATAGATTTATATAAAAGAAGTTTACTTAATAAAATTTAAATGATTGGGCATGAAAATTTAGAAAAAATCTTCAAGAAATTAGCTGATTCCCAAAAACTATCTCAAAATTATTTATTTTATGGAGATAGAATGATAGGAAAAAAAAGCTTTGCTCTTAGTTTAGCTAATTATTTAGAAAATAAAAATTTTAAAGAGCCAACTAAAAACTTAAATGATACTCTTCTTATTGACGCAGAAAATTCTTCTCTTGGCATTGATATTGTTACAAATATTAAAGAATTTTTATACCAAAAACCTATCTTCAGTCCTTATAGAGTTTTAATTATCAATAATGCTGAAAATTTCACCTCAGAAGCTCAGAATGCTATGCTTAAAATCACCGAAGATTCACCAGATTCAGCTTTAATAATTGCTATAACGGCAGATTTAGAATCTTTAATTTCTACTTTTTCATCTAGATTTATAAAAATATATTTCAATCGATTAACCACAAAAAGTATTTTTGAGTTTTTAAAATCAAACCAATTAGCTAGCGAAAAAGATGCTTATCTAATTTCTAAAATGTCTTTTGGAAAAATTGGTTTAGCAATTAATCTAGCTCTAGATAAAAATTATTTAAATCCGGCAAATAATTTAAAATCATATAAAAATAACATTAAAGAATTAATTGCTAAAGATAACTTTAATCTTAATTATTTTTTAGAAAAATTAATTATCTACTTATCTACCGATGTTAAAAAGAATTATTCTCTACTTAAAAAAGTTCTTTTTCTTAAAAAAATGAGCCGGTTTAATCTTAACCCAAGATTACAACTGGAAAATTTATTATCAAATCAATAAAATTATATTATGGATTATTTAAAAGAACTAGAAAAAAACTTAAATTCTATTTTAGAAAACTTCAAACAAAATATCGCTTCTATTAGGTCAAATAGAGTTACCCCTCAAATAATAGAAAACATCGAGGTTAATTGTTATAATAGCTCGTTGCCCATTAAACAATTAGGAGTTTTAAGTGTTAACCCGCCAAGAGAAATTATTATTAATTTATGGGATAAAAGTTTGCTAAAATCTGTTACCAGCGCCATTTCTAATACCAAAAGATTCACCGTTAATGATGATGGAAATATTATTAGAGTTGTTTTTCCTCCGTTATCTCAGGAAACAAGATTAGAGCTCACTAAAGAAGTTATTAAAGAATCAGAACAAGCAAAAATAAAAATACGCCAGCTTAGAGATGATTTAAATAAACATGTTAAAGACGATGAAAAAGCAGGTCTCATAAACGAAGATGAAAAGTTTAATTTTCTCAAAAAAATCCAAGAAAAAATAGATGAATCAAATAAAACTATTGAAAAGTTAGTTGAAGAAAAAAATAAAGAATTAATGGAATGATTATATTTATTGTTATTGTTGGATTAGTGTTTTTAATATTGACTCATGAATTGGGCCATTTTTTAGCAGCTAAATTATTTAAAGTAAAAGTAACAGAGTTTGGATTTGGTTATCCGCCAAAAATTATCAGTAAACAAATAGGAGAGACAGAATACAGCTTAAATGCTTTACCTTTTGGCGGATTTGTAAAAATAGAAGGATTAGCTGAGGATCCTGAAGAAGCTGAAAAATTAAGCTTAGCATCAAAACAGGGGATAGAATCAGAGCACAGTTTTAATAATCAGCCGGCTTATAAAAAAGCAATAATTATTTCCGCTGGTGTTATAATGAATTTCTTAGTTGGCTGGGCATTATTATTTATTGTTTTTAAATTTGGGATACCAACCTCATTAATTATTACCAATGTTTTACCAAATTCTCCAGCTAGTAGCGCTAATTTGCAATCCGGAGATAAAATTTTAAATTTCACCAGCAACACTGATTTTTTAAATTTTATTAATTCTCACTTAGGCCAACCTACTAATTTAGAGATTTTAAGAAATGGAAAAGAAATAAATGTAGCAATTACACCGAGAGAAAAATCAATTCCTGGCCAAGGAGCTATCGGTATTGAATATGTTCAAACAGGAATTCCAAAAGAACCGATTTGGCCGGCCATTTGGGATAGTTTAAAACAAGCTTTCATTTTATCATTTTTCATTGTTCAGGTATTCGTTCAATTAGTTATCGGGCTATTCCACGGCTCATTATTAAACGGAGTAGTCGGGCCAATAGGTGTTTTCTCGGTTGCTCAGCAAGTAGGAGGCTTAGGAGTGATATTTTTGGTTAATATGTTCGCCTTAATCGCTTTAAACTTAGCTGTTTTAAATCTTTTACCTCTTCCAGCTTTAGATGGAGGACATTTATTAATAATTTTAATTGAGAAAATTAAAGGTTCAGAAATATCTTACAAAGCAAAAGCTTGGGTAAATCAGCTAGGTTTTGCTTTTCTTATTATTTTAATGATTCTAATAAGCGTTCGGGATATTATTCACCTTTTTTAAAAAATTCCTATTACTAGCGATAAATCATTAATTTCTACATCTTTCTTAATAATACCTTTTTTATTCTCATCTAGAGAATAGTTTATAGTTTTGCTATTAACTTTTTGACAAATTAATTTTTGATTTTTCTTAATTACATTTTTCATCTCTTCATTATCTATTTTAATAAAAAGATTAATTTTATCTTTTGGTTTCAGATTTGATTTCTGACGTAAATCCTGAATGGTTCTAATAAGTTCTCTTAGAAATCCTTCTTGTTTAAGTTCTTGAGTGATATTTAGGTCTAATTCAATTTCGTCTTTAATATTTTTATCAAAAATAACATTTTTAACATTAACTTCATCTTTAATAATATCAAAGAATTTTTTATTAATATTCTTTTTTATTTTTAAGCTTTCAAGCGGTTGCCTGACTTTAATTGACTTCAAGGCTCTTTGCGCTAAAGCTAGAGCGCATATTTCTCTAACCTGATTCATTTCGTCGATAATTTTCTGATTAACTTTTTTGTTTATCTTTGGCCAGTTTTGTAAATGAATAGATTCCTTTCCAAAAAATGCTTGATAAAAGAAATCTGAAGAAAACGGCATAAATGGAGCCATTAAAATAACTAAGTTATTTAAAACAAATCCTAGAGTAGAAGAAGCATCTTTCAAATCTTTTGTACTTATTGGTTGCTGAAATCTTGATCTTGAACGACGAATATACCATCGAGATAAATCATCGACAAATTTTTCTATTTCTTTAGAGGCTTCATTAATTTTGTAATTATCTAAACCGCTGGTAACATTTAAAATTGTTTGATTTAATCTTTCTATTATCCATTTATCAAGCAAGTTTGCTATAACAGGTTTATTATTACTTAATTTAACAGCATAAAGATCAAAAAATACAAAAGAATTGTAAAGTATTAAAACAAAATTTTTTAAAATTTTATTCAAATCTTCTTCATTAAATCTTTTGGGTTCAGCAGCAGGAGAAGAATAGAAATACCATCTAACAGTATCAGCGCCATATTTATTAATCATATCCCAAGGATTAACAACATTGCCTTTTGATTTTGACATTTTCTGACCATTTTTATCTAAAATTAATCCCAAAGAAACAACGTTTTTATAAGGATTGCCCTTTCCAAGCAAAACCGATATCTCTAAAAGAGTGCTAAACCAACCTCGAGTTTGATCTATTCCCTCAGCAATATAATCTGCTGGAAAAGCTTCTGATAGGGGAGGATCAATTTTATTTTTATTTTCAAATGGATAATGCCACGAAGCAAAAGGCATTGCTCCAGAATCAAACCAAACATCAGCTACTTCTTTTACGCGTTTCATTTCACCGCCGCAAACAGGACAACGCAAAGAAACTTCATCAACAAAGGGACGATGAATATCTAGTTCTCCTTTATTGTTTATAGGAAATCGTAGATTTATTTTGCGAAATTCACCAAATTTAAAACTCTTAGTCTTTTTGAAAAAGTCATCATCAGAAATATTCATCGCTACCGCCGATAAAAGCCTCAAAACATCATCATGGGAAACGATTAAAATATTTTTATTTTGATATTTTTGATTAATATCCTTTACGAAATTAACAACTCTTTTTTTAACATCAATTAATGTCTCACCTCCTTCTGGTTTTAAAGTAAATCTTAAATTTGGAGAAGAAAAATACTGGCGATAATTTTTAATTGGCTTCCAGTTAAAAACTCCAGTGTTAATTTCATTTAATCTTTCATCAACAATAACTTTCTTACCAAGATATTCCCCAATTATTTGCGCCGTCATTTTAGTCCTTTCATATGAGGAAGAGTAGATTACATCAATATTTTTGCTTTGAATTTTTTGAGCAATTTTTTTAGCTGCTAAGATACCTTTTTTGGTAAGTTTAGAAACTTTTTTGTTTTCCGGTCCAGAAGCTATTAAATTTTTTAAATTAGCCTGCGCTTCAGCATGGCGCATTATCCAGAAGTTATTTTTATTAAATAAGTTATTATTTAATTCATCTAAACTGCCAATTGATTCGATATGCTTGCAATTTTGACATTTCCAAAGATTTAAAGGAGTACCCCAATATCTTTCTCGAGAAAGCGCCCAATCCCTAATTTCTTTTAACCAAGAGCCGAATCGGCCATTTTTTAGATATTGCGGCACCCAATTAATTTTTTGATTAGCCTTAATGAGATCGTCTTTTATACGACTCACTTCAATAAACCAAGAATTTCTAGCAAAATACATAAGAGGCGTTGAGCATCTCCAGCAAAAAGGATATTCGTGCTCACCCTTAGTCTCTAAATATAAAAGATGGCGACTTCGCAAATCATCTAAAATATCTATATCAGCTTCTTTAATAAATTTTCCCGCTCCGGGATATGGCTCCATCATTTTTCCTTCATCATCAACTGTAATTGGAAATTTCTTAATGCCCAATTTTTGAATTAATAGATAGTCGTCTTCACCAAAAGCCGGAGCAATATGAACAAAGCCAGTTCCTTCTTCTGTAGAAATAAAATCAGCCGGAACTGTTTTATAAAACTCATTAGAATTAAATTGATTATTATAATAAAGCGGTTTATATTCTATCCCTAAAAGATTTTTACCTAAAGAAGTTTCTACTAATTTAATTTCTTTTTCTTCGTTTCCTATGGGCTTAGAATATGACCAATAAAATTCATCGCCAATTTGAAATTTATTATAAATAAGATTTGGATCTAGAGCGATAAAAATATTTGCCGGTAATGTCCAAGGAGTAGTCGTCCAAACCAAAAAATAATTCTTCGGCTTGTTTTTTATTTCAAATTTAATGTAAATAGAGGGGTCAGAAACTTTTTTATAAACTCCAGGCATTCCCAGTTCATGAGCAGCAAGAGGCGTACCACAACGAGGGCAGTAGGGGACAACTTTAAAACTTTCTTTTAAAAGTCCTTTCTTGTAGATTTGCTTTAAAATCCACCAAAGTGATTCGATATATTTTGGTTCATAAGTAATATAAGCATTTTTAAGATCAATGAAATAACCAATTCTTTCGGTCATTTTTTCCCATTCGTCTTTATATTTCCAGATTGATTCTCGGGCTTTATCATTAAAATTGCTAATACCTATTTTTTCAATCTCTCGCTTATTTTTAAGACCTAATTGTTTCTCCGCCTCTAATTCGATTGGCAAACCATGAGTATCCCAACCTGCTCTTCGTGGCACAAAAAACCCGGCCATTGTTTTGTACCTTAAAATAATATCTTTATAACTTCTAGCTAAGGCATGATGAATTCCTGGTCTTCCATTAGCATATGGCGGACCTTCAAAGAAGACGAATTTCTTTTTTCCTTTTCTATTTTTAATGCTTCGTTCAAAAACATCATTTTCCTTCCAATATCTCATTACCATTTCTTCAATTTCTGGTAAATTAAACTTCTTCTGGTCAAATTTAAACTTAGATTTTTTCATTGTTATTAAAGATTATTAAATTATAACTATTATTATAAAAAATTCAAAGTCTTTTCTGAATCATTAATTTATCGTAAAATAATAAGAATGAATCGACTTTTAAAGAGGACCGTAGATATTTTTGGTGCCTCTTTAGGGCTACTTTTTATTCTGCCACTAACGCCTTTTATTGTTTTAGCTATTAAAATAGATAGCAGCGGCCCGGCCATAATTAAGCTTGATAGAATCTCAGGTGGAAAAGTTATCAAGGTTTACAAGTTTCGTTCTATGGTTAATAATGCTTATCTTTTAAAAAAACAATATAAACATTTAAACCAAAGAAACGATGGCCCGTTTTTTAAAATAAAAAATGACCCTCGAATTACAAATGTTGGAAAATTTTTAAGAAAATTTAGGTTAGATGAATTTCCTCAGTTAATTAATGTTTTAAAAGGAGAACTTTCTCTTGTTGGTCCTCGTCCTCATGAACCAGAAGAAGTTATTTTTTATCCGGCTAATTTTAAGCATTTACTAGTAGAAAAAGCCGGAGTTACCGGTTTAAGCCAAGTCAGTGGTGCTTCCAGCCTACCTTTTCTAAAAGAATTAGAACTTGATAATTATTATATTAAAAACCAATCTCTTAAACTGGATATTAAAATTATTGCTAAAACTATAATGATAATATTTTTCGATCCATCAGCAGTTTAATAATATGAAGATTTTAATTGATTTAAGACCAATAATTTATGATTATTATTCAGGAATAGGTAATTATAGCCGTTCAATTTTTGAAAACATTTTAAAAATTGCACCAAATAATCAATATATTGTTTTTTTAAACAGTTTTAAAAAAACAATTTATCACCCCCAAGAATGGGAAAATAATAAAAATGTAAAAATCTTAAATTTAAAAATCCCCAATAAAGTTTTAGATATGTCATTTAAATTTTTATCTCCAATGAGACTTGAACGTTTTATAGATTTTGATATTGCTTTTAGCCCTCATTTTAATATTTTATCAACAAAAATGCCGAGAGTTTTAACAATTCATGATCTCTCTTTTATTGATCGGCCAGATTTTTTTGATTTTAGAAAAAATCTTTGGCATTATCTCCAAAATGTTGGTTATCAAATAAAATCAGCTAAACACATCATTGCTGTTTCAAAATTTACGAAGTCGAGAATAATTGATTTGTTTAAAATTCCCGAAGAAAAAATTTCGGTTATTTATTCCGGAGTCGATCATAAGTTTAAAAGATTACCCCAAACAGATATTAGATTAAAAAATTTTCAAAATAAATATGACCTTAACTATCCTTTTATATTATATTTAGGAGCTTGTGAACCGAGAAAAAATTTAGTTTCTATAGTTAAAGTCTTTAATATTTTAAAAAAAGAATTATTTTATCGCGACTGGAAACTAGTTTTGGCAAGTTCTAATAGTTGGCTATCAGAACTTATGGAAAAAGAAATTAAAAATTCTCCATTTAAAAATGATATAAAACGAATATCAATGCTCAGTGATGAAGATAAAATTTATTTATATAATTTAGCTCAAGTTTTTGTTTACCCGTCTTTTTATGAAGGCTTTGGCTTTCCACCTCTTGAAGCTCAGGCTTGCGGTGTTCCTGTTGTTTCATCAAATAGAACTTCTTTACCAGAAATTTTAAAAGATTCAGCGATCTTAATTGATCCTTGGCAATTAGATAAACTTTATTTAGGAATTAAAAAAGTTACTCAGGATATGCTAGAAAGAGAGAAATTTATTAATTTGGGAATCTCAAACGCTCAAAATTACAGTTGGCAGAAAGCAGCTGAAAAAACTTTAGAAGTTTTGCAATCTAATAGTCGGTCAGATTATAATTAGCATCATGAAAGTTCCTAAGAAAAATATAAAGTCATTTCACGATATTTTACCACCACCCACGAAAAAAAATAATAGCTCTTCAGCTAAATTGGCAAAAATATACAATTTTTCCAAGCCCAAAGAGCATCTTCAAGTAAAACAAAAAAGAAACTTAAAACATAAAATCGCTATTATAATTAGCATTTGGATATTTATTTCTTTAATAGCCTTAGGAGCTTTGAAGATTATGCAGATAAAAAACAGTGTTTCTACAGCAGCAGCCTCTAGCATAAGCCAATTAAAAGAAGCAGTTAGTAATTTAAAAAGTTTCAATACTAAAGGAGCAGGAGAAAATTTTCAAAATATTAATCAAAGTCTGAACCAAATATCTTCTTTACTTAACCAGCCGGGAAGAGATGTTTTAGAAAATTTTATACCTATAGCTAAAGCCGGATTTGAAACCTTTGGTGATATTCAAAAACTCGATTTAATTGCTATCAATCTAAATGAGGAGATAACTAACTTAAGTAATAATTTACCAAGCATCTTATCTACCAATCTTATTCTTAATACCTCCTCAATCACTTCTACTTTACCGCTAATAACTACTGCAACAAGTTCACTCAACTCTAATTCTTCAAGTAGTAGTTTGGTTGAAAATCTGTCTAACATAAAATCAAATCTGGACCAAGCTCAATTATTATTATCTGATTTGTCTAAAAAATCTGCCGACTTTAATGGTTATTCATCAATTTCCCTAAATTCAATTCTATCCTGGCAGATAGATTTAAATCGCTACGACAATTTCTTAGGAGCTCTTATTAATTTTCTAGATTCACCTCAAAGAAACATCGTTATTATGTTTCAAAACAATTCCGAGATTAGACCGGCTGGAGGATTTTTGGGAAGTTATGCTGTTGCAAGCCTTAATTATGGAAAAATCGCAAGTCTTGATTTAAGAGATATTTATGATCCTGACGGCCAATTATTTTTAAAAACAGTCCCTCCAAAACCCTTACAGTTAATTACTACAAATTGGGGAGCTCGCGATGCTAATTGGTTTTTTGATTTTCCTGAATCAGCTTCTAAAACAATATATTTTCTAGAGAATTCAAAAATGTATAGTGACTATGGAGAAACTTTTGACGGAGCTATAGCTATATCTCCAAAAGTTTTCGAGGATTTATTAAATTTAGTTGGGCCTATTTCTTTACCAGATTATAATTTAATCATTAATCCAAACAATTTCCTAACTGAAATTCAGAAAGAAGTTGAATCCGGAAAAGATAAAAAAGCTGGCAAACCAAAAACTATTCTCAAAGAAATTCTTCCTATTCTTTTAGATAGATTATCAAAGCTTGATAATTCTCAAAAGCAAGGATTAATTTCTTATGCTCAAGATTGGCTAAATAAAAAAGATATGATGCTTTATTTTAGCGATCCAAATTTAGAAGATTTCTTTAACTATTATAATTTAACCGGTCAAATTTTTAGCATCCCAGCCGGATTTTCTGGCGATTACTTAGCTGTTGTTAATGCTAATATCGGCGCTGGGAAAATAGACGCTTACATAAACCAAAACGTCACTTTACAATCGCAGGTTAATCTAAATGGTACTATTGATGACTATCTTAAAATTACCAGACAAAATAATGGCGGTCATACTCCTTATTGGTGGTATAATGTTGCCGACAGAGATTATTTACAAATATTTACTCCACCAACTAGCAATATCATTTTTACTTCTGGGGGTTCATCTAAATCCATTAAACCGCCAATTAATTATCTTAATAGCGGATACGTTACCGACCCCGATGTAGCTAAAATTGAAGCTACCGCAACTCATTTTTTAGATTTTCCAAATATTGAAAAACTAGTAGAATCAGGAAAAAATGTTTTTACTACTTGGTTATCAGCTAAACCCGGTGAAACAGAGAACTTTTCAATAGAATATCAAAGCAAGATTTTATCATTAAGCCCAGGTGATACTTATCAATTCGTTTTTGATAAGCAAGCAGGGGATAACTCAAGTTATGATTTTCAGATTTCCGCTCCTTTAGGATATAAATGGGCAGAAACCAATAGCCCTATTTATGAATATAAAAGCGATAATCCCAACGGCCGAGTTATTATAAATCTAACTCTTCAAAAAAATTAATTTTTAAACAATGGAAATTAGAAATTTTGTAATTATTGCGCATGTTGACCATGGTAAATCAACTTTAGCTGATAGATTCTTAGAAATTACTAGAACAATTCCAACTCGAGAAATGAAGCCGCAGTACCTTGATAGATTAGAATTAGAAAGAGAAAGGGGAATTACAATTAAGATGGCGCCTGTCCGAATGTCTTATGTTTTAAATTCTAAAACTTATATTTTAAACTTAATTGATACCCCGGGACATTCTGACTTTGCTTATGAAGTTTCTAGGGCTCTTCTAGCAGTTGAAGGAGCAATTTTACTAGTAGATGTCAGTAAAGGTATTCAAGCTCAAACTCTTTCAAATTTTCGATTAGCTCAGCAAGCCAACCTTAAAATTATTGGAGCTGTCAACAAAATAGATTTATATCCTACACGAGTTGAAAAAACTAAAATTAGCTTAGCAAAACTTATTGGTGTTAAACCAGAAGAAATTTATGCCGTCTCTGCTAAAACAGGAGAAGGAGTTAAAGAGCTTCTTGAGGGAGCTATAGTAAAAATACCACCGCCAAAAAATTTGAAAAGCGAAGGAGGTAATAATTCTCAAGCGCTTATTTTTGATTCTTTATACAATGACCATAAAGGTGTTTTAGCTTTTACTCGAATTTTTAGTAACGAATTTCTAAGTGACCAAAGCGCTATTCTGCTTTCTTCAAAAAGAAAATTTACAATCAAAGAGGTTGGTTATTTTACTCCAGATTTTAAACCAGCGCTCAAATTAAGCGAGGGAGAAATAGGCTATTTAGCAACTGGTCTTAAAGAGCCAAATCTAATTAAAATCGGCGATACTATTAGTTCTAAAGAAACCAAGCCACTTATTGGCTTTAAAGAACCTCAAGCTGTTATTTTTGTCTCATTTTATCCTACAGGAAAAACAAATTTTGAAGAGTTAGAGAATAGCTTCAAACGGCTCAGACTAAACGATGCTGCTCTTTCTTTTGAAAGAGATTCTAATGAAATATTAGGAAAAGGATTAAAGGTTGGCTTTCTAGGAGAACTTCATTTTGAAATAACCTCCGAGCGATTAGAAAAAGAGTTTCATCTAGAATTTCTAACAACATTTCCATCGGTTATTTATCGAATAGTCGATAAAAATGGTAGTCATTACATAAAACATCCTCAAGATTTTAAGGATGATTATATAAAAGTTTTTCAACCAATAATTAGAGTAGAAATTTTAACTCCAGTCGATTACTTGAATCAAATTTTATCTTTAGCAAAAATTTTTCATCTTAATATTTTGGAAATTAATAATTTTAACGAGGAAAATCTTTTAATTACCGGGCGAATGCCGCTTTCTGAACTTATTAAAGATTTTAGCGACCAACTTAAATCTGTCTCTATGGGTTACGCTTCTTTTAGTTATGATTTAGATGGAGAAGAGGAGGTAAATATAGAAAAATTAGAAATTTTAGTCGCTGGTGAGCCAATACCAGCTCTAACTAGGCTTGTCTTAAAAAACGAAGTAGAAAAGGAAGGAAGGGTTTTAGTTGAAAGACTTAAAAGTCTTTTGCCGCGCCAACAATTTAGTCAAGCTCTTCAAGCTAAAGTAAGAGGTAAAATAATCGCCAGAGAAACAATTCCGGCAATTTATAAAGAACTCGGCAATTTTGGTAAAAATGGCGGGGACCGGACTCGAAAAATGAAACTCTGGAAAAAACAAAAAAGAGGGAAAGAGAAATTAAAAAGTATGGCAAGAGTAAAAATTTCTCCAGAAATTTTTCGAGAACTTTTAAAAAAATAAAATTTTTATTCGATTAGCCCTAATTCTTTAAAAACTTTTTCGTAAATTGAAATAACTTCAACGGCAGTGTCGTGCTCAATCTTAAAATCCGATTCATGAGCAATTTTATTTCTAATTTTATGAGCTTCCCAAACCTTATCATACTCAGGTAATTGTTTTGAATTAATATTTTTTAGCTTCTCACCCAGATTTTCTCCCTCAAAACCTGATTTTTTAAGGACATCGTCTAAAATATTATCAGCAGAAATTATAGCCATATTAAAATGAGCTTCGTCTCCGTATTCCATTAATTTTTTAACCTTCTTCCAGCTTTTTTCAATTTTTTTCTCATTAATTTTATTAAGATCTAAAATTCCAACAACTTTTCTAGTGCGTGAATCAATAAAATTACTAATAATAGCAAAATAAATTGCCAAAAATAAAAACAAAATAGCCATCAGCGCTCCCGCTAATTTAAAATAAAATAGATTCAAAATAAAAAATTGCCAAATTGACATAGCTAAATCATTAAAATTAGGCAGCATTGCTGCTAATGATTTAGTAAATAAATCAACCTGGTCTGGTAAAGTCACTAGGTTAGTGCTATTCATTTTTTAATTTTTCATAAAATTGGCCAAGATTTAGAATATCATATTCATGAAAATGACGTCCAACTAGTTGAAAACCTATTGGTAATTTTGAAAAGTCTTGCCAATTATTAACCGGCAAGCTCAGCGCTGGCACTCCAACTAAATTAATCGGGATTGTAAATATATCCGATAAGTACATCGAAATCGGATCGGTAATTTTTTCTCCAATTTTAAATGGCGGAGTAGGGGAGACTGGTGTTAAAATGACATCAACATCATTGAAAGCTTTTTTATAATCTTCTTTAATTAAAGCTCTAACCTTTTGAGCTTTGTTATAATAGGCATCATAATATCCAGAAGATAGAACAAATGTTCCTAAAATGATTCTTCTTTTCACTTCTGGCCCAAAGCCAAGCGAACGATTTGTTTTATAAAGATCCAAAAGATTAAGTTTTCTTCTATCTACGTTATTAACAGGAGAATATCTAATTCCGTCAAATCTGGCTAGGTTAGAGCTCACTTCTGCCGGCATAATAATGTAATAACAAGAGAGAGCATATTTAACATTTGGTAAAGAAACCTCTTTAATTTTTAAACCTAAACTTTTAATTTCTGAGATAGCCTTCTCTATTCCTTTAGCTATATTGGAATCTAAATCTGGACTCAAATATTCCTTAATAATCCCTACTTTTAATTTTTTAACTTTTTCAAAATCCGGTTTATCAACATTGTCATAATTCACTTTAGCGCTAGTAGCATCAAATTCATCATAACCAGCTATTTCTTTAAATAAAATAGCTGAATCCTCAACAGTTTTAGTTATTGGCCCTATTTGATCTAAACTAGACGCCATAGCCATCAAACCAAATCGACTGACAGCACCGTAGGTCGGTTTTAAGCCAACTACACCACAGAAAGCTGCCGGTTGACGAATAGAGCCACCAGTATCCGAACCTAAAGCTGCCACCGCTTCATGAGCAGCTACTGCCGCTGCTGAGCCACCAGAAGAGCCTCCAGGAACCCTTGATAAATCATAAGGATTATGGGTTATTTGATAAGCCGAAGTTTCTGTTGATGAACCCATAGCAAATTCATCCATATTAGTTTGTCCCAAAAAAACAGCTCCTTTTGATTTTAATTTTTTAATAACTGTAGCATCATAACTAGCGCGATAATTTTCTAATATCTTTGATGACGAAGTAGCAAGATAATCTTTGATTAATATATTATCTTTAATAGCCAATGGCACTCCAGAAATAGGAGAGATATTTTCATTTTTTGCTATAGCTAAATCGGTTTTCTCAGCTGCTTTTAAAGCTTCATCTTCAGCTAAAAATAAATAAGCACCTATTTCTTTATCTTTTTCTTTAATATAATTAAAAAAATTTTCTGCAATTTCCAACGCTGAAAATTCTTTATCTAATAATTTTTTATGAAAATTTTTAATTGTTAGTTCATGAAGCTTAATCATCTTTTTATTCTTTATTTTCAAAAATCGAAGGGATTTCTAAAAAACCATTTTTAGAAGAAGGAAATGAATCTACACCATTGCCAGTTAAACTATTTTTTCGACTTTCATCTTCCCGGAAAACATTCATAAAATTAGCTTCTACGCCACCGTCAACCGGCTCGACATTACTAGTATCAACGCCTTTTAATTCTTCAAAGTAACTCAAAATACTTCTTAAACTTTTTAAAAGATTTTCTTCGTCTTTTTCGTTAATTTTAATTCTAGCTAAATCAGCTAAATGCTTTAAGGTATTTTTATCAATTAAATCCATATACGTTATTTTACCTCAATAACTTCAAAATGACAACAATT
>Ga0078972_1003020_pt1 | contig 52231 bp, 38 predicted proteins | sample YelNatPaOPGAMG01_FD_67568 | JGI IMG/M metagenome (GOLD analysis project Ga0078972, IMG submission 67568) | Hot spring thermophilic microbial communities from Obsidian Pool, Yellowstone National Park, USA - OP-RAMG-01 (SPADES assembly) (version 2) | ecosystem: Environmental > Aquatic > Thermal...
TCCTTGCGGGGTTCGGCGTTGGCACAGTTTGGACGAACACCGATGCTCTCGTCAGTCAGCAGGCAAGAGCTGGTAAACTCGGTACAACAATGGGAGTCGCTGGCACCTTCAAGGAAATCGGCGATATGCTAGGCCCGTTACTCATTGGCGTTGTGTCTCAGGCATTTGGACTGACAGTTGGCTTCGTGGCATGCGGTGTTCTCGGCTTGTTTGCGTTGGGACTGATAGCAAACGCTAACGTCATCAGCCACGAGAAGGTAGCCTGACACCTGGTTCCAGCCGACATGCTGCACTCTACTCGCAGTTGAACGCAGGGCTTCTAGGCGCATGTGAACAGGTTGCGCGAGGAGAAGTTAGTTTGTCTAACTGGAAATCCACTTTCCCCCATTCCTGGCTGATTACAGGAACGTTTTGGCTATCTATCACATCCAGACCCGAATTGCCTGCGCTGGAAAAGCAGGCAACCAGGCTTTTTCGACACATATTATCCAAATACCACATTTCAGCACAGAAGAAACGCAGTCAAAACTGTTGGGAGTTTGCTGCGATTAGCGCTGTGCAACAATTTGAAAAATCGTTTCAAGATGGTTTGTGTAGATATAGAGCCAGAACACTTTTGTACGTAGGGCAGTTATAAATTTTTAAATGTAGCCCGAAATGAGCACATACACTTTGGGTCAAACATTCGATGATTTGACATGGTTTCACGCCAGCGCAATGACCCTGATTGCGGGTTTTCCTATAACGGTTCGCGGGGCAGGTAAATTTTAAGTCGGGGTGACCAACCCCGATGCATTGGAGCAATCCTTTGCAGATCCCGCCAGTATGGAGGAGGGGATGCTACACTCCATCTTCATGGATTCCTTCTCTGAAGTCATTACCAACCTAAGGGTATCAAACAAAGACGCCATCTTGGGATTGAAAGGGCAACTTGAAATGGAGTTGCGCCAAAAAGCAGAGCTGAAATTCAACAATCTTGGATTGAAACTTACAAAGCTAACGATTGACCAATTACAGCCCGTCTAAAAATGACACCGAAAATATATGGGTGTTTCCTGAAAATACTTCGTCTGCTTGCTGGTGAAAAGTCAAGTTTTGGTAAAGGTCAGGCCGCTAGGTAACTGGAAACTGATGTAACCGGATGACTGGTTATGTCGAAGCGTTATAACCTCTCGAGAAGGAGGAGCAAAGAAGCCGCTTGTTATAGTGTTTACTCTTTCTGCAGAGGAACTCATCCACCACACCTTGCAGCATGTGCTGCCCAAAGGCTTTGTTAAGATTTGTTACTTTGACTTCTTTGTTTCTGCCTGACACAAACGCCTGGCGGCTTTACGCTAAAAGCTCAGGCAGGTATACCCGGAGAACTTGGAAGAGCATGAAGCTACACCAGAATCAACCGATTCAACTCCTAAGCCAAAACTTTGCTGCTCAAGCTTCGGCAAACCTATGTTCTGGCAGTGTACTATTCAACCGACTGGACGCGGTCCACCATGAATTGCTTTGCCTTTCTGTATCTGATTCTACACAGAATGCTGGATTAAGCATTTGAGACTGTGCTTCATCTCGTCTCATGCCAATATCATTTCGATCGCCCCTTTCAGCCAATTTTTGACTTGCATTGGTATGCTTTTTAGATGTACAATTTATTTATATCAGCCTATGGGTAGCTGTTTTGACCTGACAGTGCACATTGAATTCCAAATAGCCCTGTAAGTAAGGAGGTGGCTATGTTCCCTTCGACTATGCTCAGGGCAAGCAACTTGGATGGATTTGGTGGCGTGTTGCACCGGGCTTATGTATGGACTCTGACAGCCACATCAATCCTTAATTCGTGGGAGAGATAATGTTTAAGTTCATTTCAAGCCTCCGTACTCGGGTAATCCTGATAATTATTTTTGCCATCTTGCCCGCCCTTGCGCTTTTCCACTTTACAAACCAGGAAGAACGCAATATCGAAATCAATCATTTAACAAAGGAAACCCTCGAATTAGCAGAGATAATCTCTATACAAGAAGCAGATATCTTGGATGGTACGCGTCAACTACTATTAACGGCCTCTCTCATAGAAGAAGTTAAACATTATAATTCTGGGAAATGTAACCATATCCTCTCACATTTAATTGCTCACCAAGACCGATATATTAATTTGGGGGTTGCTGATATCAAAGGTGATGTGGTTTGCAGTGCCCTACCCTTAACTGCAAATGTAAATATAGCGGACCGAAAATATTTCATAGAAGCAATTAATACGCAGGAGCTTGCTATTGGGGGATTTCAAGTAGAGCGTATAACACATCTTCCTGCCATCAACCTCGGATACCCCATTTATAGTGATGATGGCAAACTTATTGGTGTAATTTTTGCCACGATCAACCTGAATCGGTTCTCTCAACTCGAAGGAAGGCTTGCATCCAAGATCCCAGAAAAGGCGATTTTAACAAAAGTAGATAGAAACGGGATAGTCTTAGTCCGTGCCCCGGGTGGGGAGAGCTTGATTGGGAGTCGAGCTCCAGAGACTTCAGTAGTTGCAGAAGCGCTCAAGGCAGATAAAGGCATTGTCGAAACCACAGGGATAGACGGTCTCCCTTGGGTTTATGCATTTGTTACAATCAAAAGCAATATTTACCAAGATGATCTTCATTTAATTCTTGGCCAACCGAAAGAAACACTGTTAGCGGATGTCAACCATATATTCAATCGTAACTTTCTGCTTATGACCGTTGTAGGTATATTATTACTCGTTGGAACTTGGTATGTCTTTGACATCAGTTTCATGTGGCAGTTTCAATCTCTTCTCCATGTTGCCCAACATTTGAAAAATGGAAACCTGGGGGCACGCTATATACATCTTTCTTATGGCACTTCTGAACTTAATAACCTCGGAGATGCTTTCAACCAGATGGCAATATCCCTTAAACAGCATGAGTGTGAAATTTTACAAGCATACGAGACAACAATCGAAGGCTGGTCACGAGCGATGGACTTGCGCGATAAAGAAACAGAAGGGCATACATTGCGCGTAACGGAAATGACTATGAAATTTGCACGCGCGGCAGGGATGACAGAAAAAGAGTTAGTCCATGTGCGGCGCGGCGCACTATTGCATGATATTGGCAAGATAGGTATACCTGATAATATTCTTCACAAACCAGATAAACTAACAGAGGAAGAATGGGCTGTAATGCGCAAACATCCCATAATTGCTTTTGAATTGCTCTCGCCAATTGAATATTTGCGTCCCGCGCTGGACATTCCTTATTGTCATCACGAAAAATGGGACGGCACAGGTTATCCACGAGGTTTGAAAGGCGAAGAAATCCCTCTGGCAGCGCGCCTCTTCGCAATTGTGGATGTATGGGACGCACTCCGCTCTGAACGCCCGTATCGCAAAAGCTGGCCAAAAGAAAAAGTAATCGAATACATCAAATCTCTTTCTGGAACACACTTTGACCCCAACGCGGTAGATTTGTTTTTGAATATGATGAGTACCGATGAATTGAACATGGGTTAATACAACATAGAGTATCCTTAAAAAAAATTCATCTGCTTACTGATGTAAAATCAGTTATGATAAGGGTCAAGCTGCAAGCTAGCAGGCAACCGATGTAACCGGATGACTGGTTATGATTTCGATAAGCTTAATCCATAATCGAAGCTTCCTAACCCATCGGAAAGAAGGTATAAAGCAGCAACCTGTAATATAATGGGAAACCATCTGACAAGCTCAGCGAAGGGAGCTTGGGTAGAAGAAAAAAAGCCATTTAACGACCGGACAGGTGATGAGTTTTTAGTTTTCCTCTAGCTAATTTCGCGTGGGCGCCTTTTTTTGTGGAATAGAGTGAACTGCGGACCGGTTGAGGTAGGTTTCTTTTGTTTGATGGGAGTATTGCTTGACACACAAGATTCGCAGTATTGATCGAGGAATATTTAGCTAGATGAGGGAGTGCAGGGATGTCCATATTTTCGATTTTATTGGTATAGGGTTCTAAAATTTTGTTTCGAAAAATATTAAATGGTGTCATGATTTTTACATACTTTTTTGAAATTCGGAGAAACTTTTATAGTTAAATAATAGTTAGCCATCTAAAGGATACAAATCATGAGCAAAGGCCATTTTGGTGAATGTAGGCTGTGTCAAAACCAAACAGAACTTTGTCTGTCACATATCATCCCAGAATTCATGTATTTCCCAACATACGATGAACATCATCGATCAATGATGATTTCAAAAGGAAAAAGCAAGTATGAGAAAAAAGGAATCAGGGAATATTTGCTATGTGATATTTGTGCCAGAACAGTTATTGGCAAGTTGGAAACTTATTGTTCGCCAATTATAAAATCAATACAAGCATTGAATATAATTCTTAATGGCAACCAATACTATGTCCCAAACGTTGATTATGCTAAATTCAAATTGTTTCAACTTTCTCTTCTTTGGCGAGCATCAATTTCTTCAGCGCATATGTTTGAAAATATAAACCTTGAAAAACATCATGAAGAAATTATTCGTAAAATGCTTTTATCTCAGGACCCAGGAAAACCTAATCAGTACGGATGTATAATGTTTCTCTTAGATAATATCAATTTGTTGTCTAAAATTATTTGGTCGCCCGTCAAAGATACTATTGATAGTTTCACTTGTTATAAATTTTTTATAGGAAGAATATTTTGGTATTTCTTTTTATCCGAAGCGTATCCGAAAGATGTTGAAAATTTTTTTATAACACAAGAAGGAACCATACGTTTAGTGAAGGCGACCTGGCCTGAAGAAAAGGTTATTAAAAGGCTTGCTAATGATACTTTTTAAGAAATACAACTTTACTAAAAACGACGGCTAACATCGCTTTCTGGGAATATGCTCATCTATTTATTCATGAAAAATGATGGCAGCGCCACCCTGATCCGTTTTAGCAAACGGAGGGACTCTGCCGCATTTTCAAGCATTTTTACTCCAAGCCTAATCAAAGCCATCCCACCAGCGGCTGAACCCGACCCTCAGGCAGGTGTATGAACAGCGGGAACTTTTATTTATATGGGTATGTAAAGACGATGAATTCACAAATAAATCCACGAATGAACGCCAATGCACGCGAATCCACGAATGAACGCTAATGAACGCTAATGAACGCCAATGAACGCAAAATTACATATGTATTTTCATTTGTGTTTATTCGTGTGCATTTGCGGATAATCCACGAATGAACGCCAATGAACGCGAAAATAAATGCTATCTTCTATTTGTATTTATTCGCGTCCTTTCGCGGATAAAATAAATGAGAGGCCACTAATTCACGCAATCCACGAATGAACGCTAATGAACGCAGTCCACAAATGAACGCTAATGCACGCAATCCACGAATGAACACTAATGAACGCGAAATAATATGTGTATTTTCATTCGTGTTTATTCGTGTGCATTTGCGGATAATCCACGAATGAACGCCAATGAACGCGAAATTATATATAATTTTTCATTTGTGTTTATTTGCGTCCATTCGCGGATAATGAGGAGCTGAGAATGAATGCTCATGAACACGAATTGATATTGAAGGATGAGGTGTACGCCATTGTCAGCGCGGCAATGGAAGTTTCAAATATATTGGGAGCGGGTTTTTTGGAGGCTGTCTATCAGGAAGCGTTGGAGCTGGAACTGGGCTTGAGAGGAGTGCCTTTTATGTCACAACTACCCGTACAGATTAATTACAAAGGGCATGTTTTGTCGAAAGAATATGTCCCCGACCTGATTTGTTTCGATCAGGTCATCGTTGAATTAAAGGCGCTCAAACAACTTACTTCCCTGGAAGAGGCGTAGCTTTTGAACTACCTCAAAGCAACTGGAAAAACAGTCGGGGTTTTACTTAATTTTGGAACCCCAAAACTGGAATGGAAGAGAATGGTCTTCACACATCCTTCCATTCGCAGATAATCCACGAATGAACACTAATGAACGCAAAATAATATGTGTATTTTCATTCGTGTTTATTCTTGTGCATTTGCGGATAATCCACGAATGAACGCTAATGAACGCGAAATAATATGTGTATTTTCATTCGTGTTTATTCGTGTACATTCGCGGATAATCCACTAATGAACGCGAAATTAAATACAATCTTCTATTCGTGTTTATTCGCGTCCATTCGCGGATAAGTCACAAATAAACGCGAAATAAAAGGGCTATAGAGCCTTCTACTATTTCAAGCAATACAAAGACCCAAGCCTGGTTTACATAGGCATCAACCGCCATAAAGGGGAAGATATATGTCTTTACGACACAATTTTTTTTGTCGCTCGGATTACGATGCGGCATTGTAAATCGGGGGAAATAGTTTTACAATTGGCACATAACCTTCCGCTCCCATAAGGTTGCAGCCGACCCTGTTACATCAGACACCTACCCCAATTAATGGGTGGCTGATATAAAAATCAAGGAGACTGGTATGTCCAATAAAAAATCAGAATCCGTCCCGAATGTTGCCAAGCCAGCTTATATGGCAATTATAGAATTGACCGACGCTGTTTGCAGTCAACACTTGAACGAGGAATATGCAGAACTTGCCCGCCGCTTAGCAGCAACGCTCGCTAGAAAACGCCCCTCTCCTCTTCTGCGCGGAAAGCCCGAAATATGGGCTTGTGCAATCCTCTATGCGCTTGGCACGGTTAACTTTCTTTTTGATCCAACCCAAACACCCCACATGCGGGCGGATGAATTATGCGCCGTTTTTGGCGTCAAGCAAAGCAGTGGCGCAAATAAAGCCAGACAGATCCGCGATATGTTGAAAATAGTTCAATTTGACCCGGACTGGTGTTTGCCGAGTAATCTCGATGACAATCCTCTGGTTTGGATGCTGCAGGTAAACGGCTTTTGGGTGGATATTCGCAGTATGCCACGGGAAGTACAAGTGCTTGCATACGAAAAAGGATTGATCCCCTATATTCCAGCCGACCAATAGATTCGGTGCCTTAGTCATAAGTATTTTATTGGTAAATATTGCCACTCGCCAGCGTCCCGAAAAGCTTGCATTGACGATCTATACCTTCATCCATGAGGGAAGGCATACATTTCAAGCTAGTCTTTATGGTGAGTATCCAGCTTTTTCCATCAGACCTATGCTTCTTGAGGTGCAGTTTAGGACACCCGTTGCAGCGAGGAGTGGTATCCAATGGGCTTTTATTTCTGGAGCAAGTCATTGAGTGACGATATTATAGGTCTCCATCGATACATCATCCAGTTTACCTTTTGACTCATTCTTTTGCTGAAGCGTGAACTGATCGCACAAAGGTTATTGCACCTATATGAGGTACAGGTAACCCAGTTCTGGTTTCGTCCGCTCATTCCTTTGTCAAAAAGAACCCATGAATAAGCAATAGTTCTGCCAAACACAATAATAATGATATAACCGACTATAATATTTCAATAAGGATGATCACCATGAATGCTCCGCTGGATTGGTTGTTGGAGGGGGAAGCCTGGATCGAATATCGGACAAGGCGGGATTTGTTGGCACAATCTGAAGAGGATCCGCAGGTGGAATTGGCTCGGCGGTCAATGTTGGCGAGTGTCAAGGTGCAAAACCTTCTCGCAGAGTTATCCGCTTGGCCAGGGAAAAGCCTCACAAGCCATAAGAATGCTGCCCAATTATTTCATAAGCTGACTTTTCTTGCTGATCTGGGTTTGAAAGCCAGCGATCCAGGTGTTGAAATCATTGTTTCCAGTATCCTGGAACATACCTCTGCGGAAGGACCTTTCCAACTGATGATGAACATCCCTGTCCATTTTGGGGGAACAGGTGAGGATCAATGGGCATGGGCATTATGCGATGCTCCTCTCATCGTTTATGCGCTAAGCAAGTTTGGTTTAGAAGACGAGCCAGCAGTAAAGCAGGCCAGCGCTTATTTAACTGGCTTAGTCAGCGAGAATGGATGGCACTGCGTCGTCTCGAAAGAGTTAGGGAAATTCAGAGGTCCCGGCCGTAAGGAAGATCCCTGTCCTTATGCTACTTTAGTCATGCTTAAGGCCTTGTCGGTAATGAAATCCTTTAGTGATACCCCTGCCAGTCATATTGGGGCAGAAACAATCCTCGCTCTATGGAGTGAAAGTGAAATACGGCATCCGTATCTCTTTTATATGGGTACCGATTTCCGAAAACTTAAACTTCCATTCGTCTGGTATGATCTCATCCACGTGCTGGATGTACTGTCTTGTTTCCCGTGGTTAAAGAAAGACGACCGGCTACAAGAGATGGTGGCGCTCTTGAAAAGCAAAGCGGATACAGAGGGACGCTTTACAGCGGAGTCGATTTGGACAGCTTGGAAAGATTGGGAGTTTGGACAAAAGAAAGAACCATCACGCTGGCTGACTCTGTTAGCCTGGCGAATTATGGATAGAGTGGTATCCGCAACATTATAAAAATGATATACGACAGCTACTTTTGGAATACACTTCATCTTGAACAAAAACGAGATGATCATCAATTTTTTCATTGGGGATAGTTATGCATAAGATTTTCCTTTTCAAAATTGGGTGGATGTTAATTCTCTATGTTTTCCTGGACCTTGTTTGTGCAGGAATGGGCATGGGAGTTCCATTCTTTTGTATCTTGTTTGGGATGCTGGTAGGATGGTATATCGTTCAAAGAGTCACGGTTCAACCTCGACCGATTATGCAAGTATTGGAAAAAATATTGGCAGCAGCTACTCTTACATCTGCTTTTACTTTTCTGATAATGATTTTGATATGGAGTCCCTCGATACCCTTATTGTTTAATCCCCAAGTGGATTTGCGAAATTTTGGCATTCCTCTCATCCTTTATGAACCCAGGCTAAGCTTCATCGGATGGATGGTTTTAATGATCCTCATTTCCCCTTTTTTACAATTACTGATGACGATCTTTGGGGCATACTTAACTTTGTTGTGGAAAGTGAGGGGGATTTGTGTATCGAATAATGATGAAAAGGTATAAAATCAAAACGGTAGCCACAATGTCTTTATGCTGCACATTTTCAATCCACTCACCACGGATGCTGGCGGCACCTGGTTATTGCTTGGTGAGTATGGAGCACTGACCGCAGTTGTGGGATTGTCCCTTGCCATCCTTTTTTGGTATCTGCGGAATCGCCTGCCCGAAATAACCACAATGGATTTACAAACCAAAAAAAACCGCTGAACAAACTATCTAAAGGGAATATATATGCACCCCTCAATTTCAAATACGCCATCCGCCTCCCTGTCAGCTCGTCTCTATCAATTCATGCGCGACCATCAATTGACCTCCTTTTTCCTTCTCGCCTATGCCTTCTCGTGGTTAGTCACGTTACCTTATGTATTATCCGTTTGGGGTGTGATTAAAGGGGATTTTATCATTGGTTATATGGTCAATAAGTGGGTAGGACCCGCTTTGGCTGCCATGCTCATGACTAGAATAGTAGCAGGGAAGGCTGGTTCGCTCCACCTGCGCATGCAAATCCGAAACTGGCGTGTGCAATGGCAATGGTACTTATTTATCTTTGTGGGTATTCCAGCCCTTGTTTTGCTAGGGGTACTTTTCGTACCCTCAGCATTGGATAATTTTCATGGTCTCACCCCAGATATCCCAGTGAGTTACCTGATTAATTTCATCCTCATTTTCTTCGCAGTTGGCTTGCCTGAGGAAATAGGTTGGCGGGCTTTTGCGTTGCCACGCTTGCAATCACGTTATGGGCAATTGTGGGGCACTTTGCTTCTCGGTGTCTTATGGGCGTTTTGGCATGCTTTGTATTACCTGACGCCTGCACATGGTGGTGGACCTGGCAATAGATTTGCGGATGTTCTTTTGAATTTTGCCTTATTTTTTCTGTTCGTAGAATCACTTTCCATCATCTTTACCTGGGTCTTCAACCACACTCAGGGAAGCATTTTCATCGCTGGCTTGATGCACACTGCAATTGATGCCCCTCAGCTTGTTTGGCTGCCACTTTTTTTGCCTGTTGGGGCGTTGAATTCTGCTAAAGGGGAAACCAGTTTGCTCTCGGCTGTTATAATTCCGTTTGGTTTTTTGGCACTACTTCTCCTACTACTAACTCATGGCGCCCTTGGGTACCAACCTGGTACGATAAAGGGAGCAACATTTGAGGAATAAAAGGAGAGTCGGATGTTGGCGTACAGAAACGCGAGTTGCTCAAAACAGGAAAAGGCATGGATAACAGGATAGGACATATCCCTCAAAAAACGATCGGGATGATTATCTACAATACGATGTCTGTCAAGTCATGGTCGTATAGTAGGATAGTGACACTCTTGCCTGTATCACCGGCGGCATTGCACAGGCGTACTATAAACGTATTCCCGCCGATATCGTCAACACCGTTCGACGTATCCTCCCCGCAGATTTGTTAAACGTCGTTGAGCGGTTTAATCACAAGTTTGGGATTTGAAAGCCATTCGAAATTTCAGTGCAGCATTCGTAAATAAAATGAGTGTATATTTCAAAGCTATCTATCCCTGGCATTGGTCATCACGATTAAAGTAGAGTCATTTCCCGGCCGGGCTGGAGATTGCTTCAATCACAGCGAACACTCCCTCGCAAAGCCAGCTGCAGGTAGAATGCAGCAAACCCATTCTCCTATTTCGCTGGTCAAGTAACTGCGCATGTTTTTTATAAGCAGCGTATCGAGACCATTCCTATATGGTTTCGAAAGGCTCAACCCACTGGCGCAGTACACCGCTCAATCGATGAATTGCCGCATGTAAAGCAGCTTTCATCGTGTATCGAAACGCGCTCTTTTTTAAAAAGCAATCGTGTTCATCTTGTAAATCCTGTCCATTTCATTTCATAAAAATACACTCTATGATGGTTGTTCAACATCTCATAATGGGTTTATCGCAAAGGCATAATTGGAAAAGCAACAGGCATTGCCACATTTTCGAAATTCCGGCTACAATTACGGAAAATATCCGCTTTGGAGGTGAGGATTGCCTTCCTCGATGATGGATTTAATCCATGAATTATGGTTCCTGCGCCGCGATCTGGTCTCAGACGGTTATGATCAGGCGCTTTACCGCCTGGCGCAGGAAGTGCCCATGGCTATTCACGAATATCCCAGCGGTGAGCAATGCTGGACCTGGCGCATTCCAGAAAAATGGAGTGTGCAAGAAGCATATTTGGAAACGCTGGATGGCAAACGCATCATTGACGTTGCCGATCATCCGCTGCATGTGGTCTCGTATTCTTTGCCGTTTGAGGGCATTGTCAGCCGTGAAGAGCTGTCCAGCCATTTGCATGTCCATCCTACCTTACCCGACGCCATCCCCTTTGTGTTTAAATATTACCAGCGCGATTGGGGTTTGTGCGCCAGCCAGCGCTTGAAAGAATCGCTCAGCGATGAACGTTATCGGGTGGTCATCCGTACCCGCTTCGAACCGGGCACGCTGAAAGTGGGCGAAGTGATTGTGCCAGGGCAAAGCGAGCGAATGGTCATGCTGGCAGCGCACCTGTGCCATCCCGCCATGGTCAATGACGATTTAACTGGTGTGGTGGTTGGGGTAGATGTGATGCGCCGCTTATTGCAAGAAGCTCAGCCCTATTACACGTACCGGTTGTTGATATTACCAGAGACCATCGGTTCGGTAGCATACCTCAGTCACCATGAAGCGCTTATCCCCGATATGGTGGGCGGTCTCTTTTTAGAAATGTTGGGCAACGATTCAGCCCATGCCCTGCAGTTCTCATTCCAGGCGGAAAGCGCTTTTGACCGCTGTATGCAGGCTGCTTTTCGTGGTCTCGATCCGCAGGGCTACACCGGCGCCTATCGTTCCATCGTGCCTAATGATGAACGCCAGTTCAACGCTCCCGGTGTACGGGTGCCAATGCTGTCCCTCTCGCGGGTGGAGCGCCCGTCTTACCCGCCGCGCCCCTACCGCGAATACCACTCCAGTTTGGATACGCCGGCGATTGTTACCCAAGAGCGCCTGGAAAGTTCCCGGGATTTGGTTTTGGGCTTATTGAATGCCTGGGAGAAAAACTTATATGTGGTTAACCATTTCAAAGGCGAGGTCTTTCTATCCGGTTATGGCATTTGGATTGATTATCGCGAAAACCCAGAGGGCAGCCGGCGCTTATTTGAGATTATGGAACGCTGTGATGGAGAACATCGTGTCGCAGACATCGCTGCCGAATTGGGGATTCCGTTTTCAGCAGTCTGGGAAGTGATCGCCAAATTCTTAGAAAAAGGATTGGTTAGCCTTTCGCGCGTCCCAAACCCCACTTCGCCACGCCGTAGTTTGGAATAGCAGACGAGACCCGACATGACCACCGCGGAACATGGAATGTACAGGAAATTTCCTTTGGGTACTTTAGTGCCTTTGTGTTTTAATATGCATACGTTATGCATCGAAAGAGCGTGTTTATGAATAGATCTCAACCAGTTAAGACAACTTTGAAACGGGTACGTTGGCAGGCTAGGCGTTGGCAAGTTGCTCTCCGTTGGGGACCTTCCTACCTCGCAAGCGCCCCCGCCGTTATCGGGAATGCCATGCCAAAATCTGGATCTCACCTCATCATTCAGGTGTTGCAAGGGTTGACCAAGATTGGTCCTTTTGTCAATCCCGGTTTTCCTCCTCTGAATCGTGATGAACAGAATACGAAATTAACCGACGATGAAATCGTACGAAATATTAAACGGATGCGGAGGGGAGATATCGCCTATGCATATCTTTCTGCACGCCAGCCTTTCATTAGCCTGGTCACCCAACCAGACAAAGCCATGGTGTTTGTCTATCGCGATCCACGCGATATGATCGTTTCGCACGTATTTTACGCTACTCAAATTCACACCGGGCACGGCATGCACGAGTATTACACGAAAGTATTGAACAGTATGGAAGAACGTATCCATGCCGCGATCCAAGGGGTAGATGAGGGGGATGCCAAACTCTCGAATATCCGCCAGAAATACCTTAATTACCTGGATTGGCTGGAGACGCCTGGTGTGTTATGCCTGCGTTTTGAGGATTTAATCCTCAACCGTGAACAAGCTTTGAATGCCTTGCTGGATTACCTGGAAGGACGCGGTTTCAAGCCGCGTGTTGCGCGGGAGGAGGCGGTGCGAGCGCTGACGGAGGCAATTGTGCCAAAAAAGTCGGGCACTTTTCGCAAGGCACAGCCGGGCAATTGGAGGGAGTATTTCACCGAGAGCAATAAAGCTGCTTTTAAAAGTTTGGCGAATGATATCCTAATCCGTCTCGGCTACGAAACAGACGAGAATTGGTAAAGAAACCCGGTGGGTTGAGCTTATCGAAACCAACTTTCAAAATTGGTCTTGAAATGCTGCAACAAGGACGTGCGCAGTTACTCGACCAGCGTGCCTCGTCAGTTGAGCGATGCACTGAGCCGGCTGGTTATGCTTATCGAAACCCTGTTGAATTGCTTGCTGGAAACCCGTTGATGAGCTCCTTTATAACCCAGCGGCTTGCGCGTTGTACTGAGTCTGTCGAAGTGCTTGTCGAAACCCGGTGGGTTATCCGGTCGAAACCCAGTTGGTTGAGCTTGTCGAAATTAACGCTTCAAAATAGGTCTCGACACGCTGCTCACAACGAATATTCGCGCAACCCATTCGCAGAAAAAATTGGTGGCGCGCAGAACCAATAAAAACAATCACAAGCGGTATCTGATATGCAGCTTCTTCCACGAAGTACTCGTGTACAATATACTCATGAAGCATAGAACCTTGACCCAATCATCGTTACAAACACAAGCGCGCCTGATCCGCCGCTGGCTACGCCGTATGCGCCAGTCACTACGCTATCGGCGTCTGTCTCTCAAAGGCCTGCCAATTCTCTTCGCCAATTCCTTCCCTAAAAGTGGCACCCATCTACTCACCCAAATCTTGCAAGCTTTTGAAGAGATTAGCCCAGCGGTGAACTGTGGTTTACCAGCGGTGGTCACTTTTGAAGGGGATACCGCCCGAAAGCGTTCCATTGATCAAATCCTGTCCGACCTGCACCGCTTCTTACCCGGCGACATTGGTTACGGCCATCTACATGCTGAATTGCCCCTGGTTGAGCTGCTATCCTCCTCCGCGTTTGCAACCTATTTCGTTATGCGAGATCCTCGCGACGTGGTGGTCTCGCACGTCCATTATGTGACCGAGATGGAACCCCGCCACGTTCTGCATGAGTATTATGCCAACGAACTGCACACCTTCGAAGATCGCCTGAGTGCCAGCATCTGCGGGCTGGAGCACCTCTCCCTGCCCTTACCGAACATCCGCCAACGCTTTGAACCGTTTCTAGGCTGGATCAATGCTCCCGAGGTACTCGCCCTTCGTTACGAGGAACTGATGCAAGATCGTGAAGCACAATTGCAACACATCATTGAACATGCTGTCCGGCGCGGCTTGCCATTAAATTGTTCTATCTCAGAGGCGGTTAAAAAGATTGAATCCCGCATTAACCCCCAGCGCTCGCCCACCTTTCGCAAAGGCAAGATTGGTGGTTGGCGGGATAGTTTCACCCCAGAACACATTCGTTTATTCAAGGAAATTGGAGGTGATATCCTCATCCAGTTGGGTTATGAGGAAAACATGGATTGGTAAGGGATGGCGGAATGGAGCTATTTTCTTGGGTTTACTCTCGGCGAACTACGATAGGGGGCAATGATACGTTTTTGCCGATTGGTATCGGCGGGGACTCAAGGCGGGGACTCAAGTCCCGCCTCAATGCATGGAAGTCTGCTCAAGCAGACTCATAACGAGTCGGTTTCAACCGACTTACATGTCCTGAGCAGGGGATTTATCCCCGGCGGAATTTTGGTGATTCTTTATTAGCCCAATTTCTCTATTCCATGGATGTGATCAGTATAAACCTTAGATACAATTACTTAAACGTAAAGTGTATTATGGATTCTCCTTTAATGCCTATTTCTAATTCTATGGACATTTGAAACAGTTTAATGCCGTCACTTTGCTTGACAAGATTGCTGGAACGCACTATAGTTGCAGGCTTGGGAGGCAGAAATGACCATAGCTGTATTAACGGATAGTACTGCAGACCTTGCACCAAATTGGATTACCGAGAGGCAAATTGGCGTGATCCCGCTTTCAGTTAACCTGAACGGTAGAGTCTACAAAGACGGTGTGGAATTGACGCAGCAACACTTATTCGAACAGATAGAAAAGAGCGGTCAATTACCGACTACGGCCGCACCATCGGTAGGGGAATTTATCCAATTCTTCCGTCCTTATTCACAAGGCATTTATCTCAGTTTATCTTCTCAACTATCCGCTGCTTATCAAAACGCTTGTCTCGCAGTCGCGGAGTTAGGAAATCCTGACCTGCGCGTGATCGATTCGCGAAATTTATCCAGCGGTATTGCATTGTTGGCGTTGAAAGCAGCCGATTTGCGTGACCAGGGCGCATCTTTAGATGAAATCGAAAGGACGATCCGATCATTGCTGCCAAAAGTCCGCACTGCTTTTATTTTGGAGACACTGGATTATTTATACAAAGGCGGGCGCTGTAACGCCGTGCAAGCACTTGCCAGCAGTTTATTGAAAATCCGCCCCTTAATCTATGTACAGAATGATGGTACATTGGGGGTAGGGGAGAAAACACGCGGTAAACGCAGTAAGGCGTTACAGGCATTGCTAGAACGTTTCCAAGCCGATTTAAAGGAGATGGATTTAAGGCGGGTGTTTGTTACCCACGCCGCTTGCGCCGAGGATGCGATGGCTTTAGCCGAAGAGGTTCGCCGTCTGGCTAACCCGCAAGAGGTTTTGGTGAATGAAGCCGGCAGTGTGATTTCAAGCCATTGCGGACCGCAAACGATTGGTATTATTTATTTACTGCGTGATGAGCAGTAGAAAAAGGACAGATATGTGATCGTTAATTATTGATTGGGAAAATGGTGAATAGCAGTTGTTTTGGAATAAAGGAATATGCATAAAACCTTTCCAGCCATGAGCGAAAATAATTTCCTTGGGTAGATTAACATTTAGGCGTGCTATAATTTAGAAGAAGCCCCAGTAGCTCAAAGGATAGAGCGAGGCTCTCCTAAGGCCGAGGTTGTGGGTTCGACTCCCGCCTGGGGCGTTAAAAATTTGTGGTATTAATTTTCAAAAAACCCTTGCATTTTTTTAAAAATCTGGTATTATTACGTCAAGCAGATGTCTGGGTGCCCCCCTCACCCAGGCATCTGCTTTTTAACGATGATGAATCGATCGAGTTAGGAACGATACAAAGAATTGGATATGAGTTTATTCCATTCTGGTTGCGTTGCTGGTTTCGAAAGGCAAAACCAGCGTTGAGTATTGGAACAGCTATCTTCAAGGGTTGAGTAGCCTCCTTTGCGTATCGAAACCTGACATTATGTTTCCGAGATAGTTTCGACAAGCACTTCGGCAGGCTCTGTGCATAGCTCAACCAACGGTTTTTCTGCTGGCTGCGTATCGCGAGCAATCTGTTTGTTTTGCCAACAACCCCATTTCGTAACGAGCCAGAAGGAATAATCGTATATAATTGGCACAACTTTCTCTGTTGGAGGAAAAATGCTCGATCCCAATCCGATTCGCGATAAATTCCCTGCGTTGAAATCCAACGCAATTTTCCTCGATAATCCCGCTGGCACGCAAATCTCTCAGCCATCTCTGCAGCGCATGATGGATTACCTTCTTTATACCAACGCCAACCATGAAGGGGCATTCAAGACGAGCCGGCAATCTGATGCGATCTTGGCTGAAGCTCATGCTGCGGTGGCAGATTTCTATCATGCTGCCAGCCCCAACGAAATCGTATTTGGCGCCAATATGACCACCCTTACCTTGCACATCAGCCGCTCATTAGCACGCTGGTTGAAAGCTGGCGATCGAATCGTGGTAACCCGTTTAGACCACGATGCTAATATCAGTCCATGGCTTTTAATCGCCGAGGAACGCGGTTGTATTGTGGATTGGGTGGATTTTCATCCAGAAGATGGCACTCTGGACCTCGAACAAATGAGGCAAGCGATTGAGCGGGAGCCGCGTATTGTAGCGGTGGGATATGCCTCAAACGCTTTAGGCACCATCAATCCCCTCGAACAGGTCGTTCCATTAGCCAAAAAAGCTGGCGCCTTGGTGTATGTTGATGCAGTGCAGTATGCGCCACACGCCCCTATTGATGTGCAAGCATTGGGTTGCGATTTCCTCGTGTCTTCAGCATATAAATGGTTTGGTCCGCATGTGGGAGTTCTCTATGGACGATATGAGCTTCTCGAGGAACTGTTTGCCTATAAAGTACGACCGGCATCCAATGAGCCGCCTGGCAAATTTGAGACCGGTACACTCAACCATGAAGGGATTGCAGGTGTATTGGGCGCCTTGGAATATTTAGAGTGGGTAGGAAATAATTTTGGGCAAGCTCCACAAGCCTCATTGCGTAATCGTTATTCGGGGAGGGCTTTGAGTCTCAAGGCAGCTATTGCTACCATACAGGAATATGAAGCACAGTTGGCGAAATCCCTATTGGAAATATTGGAAGAGACACCCGGGGTCACGATATACGGATTACGAGACTTTGCCCGAATAAACCAACGTGTGCCGACAGTTGCCTTTCGATTGCAAGGCTGGCATCCCCGCCAAATTGCTGAAGAATTGGATAAGGCTGGGATTTACGTTTGGGATGGTAATTATTATGCTTTAGAAGTCACCACCCGATTGGGGGTCGAATCCGACGGAGGGATGGTGCGGGTTGGCCCGGTTCACTATAATACTCTCGCGGAACTGGAGCAATTCGGGAAGGCGCTAAATATCCTCGCCCGCCGAAGGTGAAAATTGCTTGTTATAGAGCGTTTGTGCAGTGAATCGAGCTAAAGTTTGAAAGACATCTTCGGCTTTCGCTTCTTTCTCCGCTAATGGAAGGGCTAATAACCCTTCCACTTTCGCAGCAGTCTCTTCTAATGCTTGTGGATGAGCGTAGGGGGCGAGGTGCTCAAACAGGGTTTCATGGACGTGTTTGCGTTCCATCACTTCCAGCCCATCTAAGATTTGGCGGTGCGGAGTACCTTCCCAAATAGGTAAAATCATCGCTTCCCTCAACCAGCGTTCTATGCCAAATTCCGCTAAGACGCCCATTCCACCATGCACTTCCATCGCCCATTTGGCAGTTTGCACCGCTACTTCCGCAGTCCAATATTTTGCCAAATGTGCCACCAAACGGAATAGGTGATATTTTGCCGAATAGGGGTAGGTTTCCTGCCAAACTTCATCCAGCAGCTGTACGGCGGTCCAGGCAAGGGCAAACGATTCTTGGAGAAGCTGGCTGTGTTGTTCGAATTGGTGTTGCAACAGCGGATGTTCCAGAATCGGTTTGCCAAATGCAACCCGCTTTTGGGCAAAGGATATTGCTTCTGCCAAGGCACGCTGGGTTAATGCAACGCTGGCAATGCTATTTGCCACCCGCGAGACATTCAGCACTTCTAAGATAAGGTAAATCCCTTGTTCTGGTTTTCCTAAAAGGTAGGCTTCACTGTCTTTTAATTCCACTTCTCCCGTTGGGACGGAGCGGGTGGCGATTTTATCTTTCAAGCGCCGGATATGATAATTCAAGCTGCCATCTTGGCGGAAACGTGGCAATAGAAAAAGGGAAAGGCCGCGCACGGTTTGAGGGGCATCACTGCGGCGCGCAGCCACTACGGCTAGTTCCGCGCCAGCATTACTCGCAAAATACTTTTCGCCGTTTAATCGCCAACCATTGGAGCTCTCGGTGGCAATGCATTCCACTCCCATCCCTAGATCGGAGCCGCCTTTGGCTTCCGTCATCCAGGTTGCTCCTTGCCAAACTTGCTCGTCTTTACGCAGGAGAGGGGGAAGGAAGCGTTGGCGCGTTGCATCATCTCCATACTTTGCGAGCGGTATGGCAGTGGAGAGTGAGACAGTATAAGGACAGTATAGCCCCGGGTCGAAGAAGGCGGTAAGGTAGCCAATGAGAAATGAGGGGATTAAGGAGGACTTATCGAATGTACGCCAAACTGCCCCAAGTTGATATCCTTTGCGGAGCATCTTCCAGTAAGATGAAGGAAAAAGGATTTCGTCAATTCGATTTCCAAAAACATCAAACATTTTTAGCCAAGGGGTGCCGGCTTGGTCAATGGAGCTTGCGATAGCTTTCCCCTCCTGATTCCACCAGGTTTCATAATCCTGTAAAGGGAGATCGGCTGGGATATTGATTGACATCGTTCTCAGAAAAACTGTAGGAGAAGCGAAGCGTGTCTCGTCCATATTTGCACCACCTGTTTTATCTAAATGACCACTTGCAACGAGAACGGCATTGTGATGCGGTTGGAATTTGTTTGAATATATTGTAACGATGAAATCTCTTTAAGGCAATTGCGTACAATGTAGTTTTTGCTGAACTGTTTGAAGCGCAGTTTCTTTATTTAAATTAGGAGGAGTATTATGATCGATATCATCCCAGATATGACAAAGCATCGGCGGAGTTAATTTATTAATTTGTGCGGTTTGGAGGGTTAATGCAAGTGCTTTTTCCCAGTCGCCAGTAAACGCATAACCCTGGATAAATGGTATTCGTTCATCGGCACGATTTGGAGAATCATTTTCTCGAAATGCTAACTCTGCTAAACGGACAACCTCATTCCAATTTCCTTCTTGACGAGCGAGATCGGCTCGTTCAAAATAGTAGCACCAGCCAGATGGATTTGGCTGTTGCATGAAGGCTGGAAATTGCAGATGGTTTTGAGATTGGTCAGTAATGATTGTGTTTAAATTAGAAAGTTTTAACGCTTGGCGGTTTAACTCGGGGATCTGAACGATATGCTGGTCATATAGCGGGTGAAGGACTCGCAAACAGGCTGGCGGCTGATACACGATAATGAGCGCTTTATTCGTGCTACCCTGAAAATTAAAGGGACCATAAGATCCTTTAATCAGTAAGTTCGGTAAAATCGCCGGGATTTGCCTGCCGATTCGAACATCTAAATAATAAAACATCAGCGGTAAATTCGTGCTTTTGAAATTGGGAAAATAAAGCCAGTTAATGGGCGCTGTCAATGAATTATCGGTAGAGTGAGTTTCGGCAAGTTGATGCCCAACCAATGTTGTGCCAGGTTCTAATTCTGGCACCCGCCAACTTAATTGCTGAAAAAAGGCATTCGTATAAGCCCAGTCACGTTGAAATTCTACCGCACTTTGAAATTGAGCTCCAATTGCCAGGCTTGCTAGCAGTGAGGCTAATCCAATTCTTATCCATGAGCGATTGCTTAAAAAATCGATGAGACCAGCGAGAAATAAGCTTGAACCAAAAGCCATTGGCAGAGTCATACGGCTGGCTGGAAAGGTGATATCCATCTTTAATCCAGCTGCCAGGAAAGGTAATCCACCGCTCATTAATCCAGCCATACCAAGTAAGAACATATAAAATGCATTCCGTTTATTTCCAGTCTGGTTTCTAAACTTCCATATCAAAAAAGCAGAAATAACCATAAAGGAAAAGATAGTCAGAACCGCATAAGCAATCGTTTTTTTAATCCCAAATGACCCGGATTGAGGAAAAGCAAATATTTTTGTCCATGAAAAAATCAACCCAACTTCTATTTGTTGTAACCAGCGAACCATAAGGGATGCGATGGTATTCATTGGCATTTGAGTGATTTCCTCACCTAATTCGACCGGGTAATTTTGATAGTTGGGCAGCCGGGTTATCCCAAATCTCCAGATGCCGATAATAAAAAAGACAATTGCGTAGGGTAGCCAGCGCTTGAATACCAATTTTATTGGGGGAATTTTATTAGATTGAATGTGCATGGCAATCCATAAAATTAAGGGGCGGATTAATTCCAGACCATAATAATATTCGGTCGAGAGCATTGCCAAACTCATAAAGGTAATCGATAGGAAATTAGATTGCCACGTATAGTCTGATTTTTGATTAATTTTTACCAAGAAGCGAAGGGACAATAAAAAGAAAACGTATGGGAGGATATGACGACTGCTATTCACTGACACAAATTGATGGGTATAAGCGGGATAAACGAGGAATAAAATTGAGCTAATGATATTTACAAGTCTATTGTTTGGGAAAATTGCTTCAAGAAAAGAATAAAACGCAACAGCACTTAACCAGCGAAAAGTCAATGTAATACTTTGCCAAATTAATGGTTTTTCTCCAGCTATTAAACTGGTTAGAAAGAGGATCACTCCGGATAATGGGCGAAATTGATGATCGATCGCAAGCAAGTACGATTTTCCCCATAAGTGAGAGAACCAGATCCAGGGCCAATCATCCCAATAGAAGCCCAGTTGTGGGAGTAACAATCCATACGCTAAGATGGTGATTATCAGCAAAAAGAAGGGATAGAGGAAAGAGGTAGAGGCGAGATTAACAGTAAATGACTTTTTGTTTTCCATAAACGCAGATTCATCATAAAGGATTATAGGCAGATTATTTTTCTAATTAGTGATCGTTTCTCCCATCGAACGAATTAATCACGAAAGCTGTGTCAATATGTTATTTTGGCATTTCCTATTCATCACCTAAAAAAATAGAGGAGCTTTTTATTAAATCACCCCAACAATGGGATTAATGAGAGCATGCTGGCGCACATCCACGAGCCCGTGATCGGTTAACCCCAATTCGGGTACCGTTGGCAGCGAAATGAACGAAAGCGTCATAAACGGGGCCGGCAGCGGACAGCCCAGACTACGCGCCGCACTATTTAATTCCTTCAATGTCTGAATGACTTCTTGAGCTGGGGCTTGGGTCATCAATCCTGCGATCGGTAATGCTAGCCTTGCCCGTACTTTTCCATCTGCGGCTACAACTAATCCACCCTGCATATTTTCTATCTCCTCAACGCAAAGGGCCATATCGGCGTCGTTTACACCGGCGATAACGATATTGTGATGATCGTGGGAGACTGAAGAAGCGATAGCGCCTTTTTGGAGACCAAATCCTTTTACAAAAGCAATGCCAATGTTTCCGTTTTTACCGTACCTTTCAACGACTGCGAGTTTAATGACATCTCCATCTGTATTGCAGGTAACAGCATCATGCTCGATTGCTAACTGAGCTGTTTCTGCTTGATTGATTATTTGATCGGGGTAGATGCGGATCACCCGCACGGTAACCTGTTTCCCGCTAACGGGGATGCGAAAGTCGTCGGCTTGTTTTCCGCGCGTCACTTTTATGGTTTGTTTTAACCAACCTGGGTAGTGGGCTGGTTTAGGCGCTTTGATTAGGTGTCCGTTCTCAGCAACTAATTTGCCGCCCACAAAAACTTTTTGCGGAATAATGGGGTTGAGGTTTTCGCTAAGGATAATATCGGCTCTTCGCCCTGTACCTAATCCGCCAATTTCATGGTCGAGGCGAAAATGACGAGCGGCGTTCCAGGTTGCCATCTGAATTGCGGTGATGGGGGCGATCCCAAGCTGGATGGCTTGATTGACCATCCAATCGATGTGTCCTTCGTGCAAGATATCATCGGGGTGTTTGTCATCGGTACAAAACATTAACATCCGCGTATCCAGGTTTTCTTTAACTACACCTTGGATAATATTGCGCAGATTCCGTTCCGTGCTGCCTTCTCGGATTAAAACAGCCATTCCCAACCGTAAGCGGGAGAGAGCGTCCTGAATATCCACGCATTCATGATCATCCGCTAGACCGGCACAAGCATACGCGGTCAGGTCTTGGGGAAGGAGCCCGGCAGCATGCCCATTAGCGATTTTATTGCGGAGATGGGCGGATTGGATCTTGGCGAGATACTCTTGTTGTAATCCGAGCACTTTCGCTGGATCAAGCTCACCGAGACTGACACTTTGTTGCCATTTCAGGATGCGGCGTACATCGTGAAGATCTAATGTTCCGCCAGTGGTTTCCAAGCCCGGTGCGGTGGGAACCCGTGCAGAAACCTCAATCCACAAATTAAAAGGCAAACCTTTCGCTGCCTGGATAAGGGCTTGCATTCCCGCATAGCCGCCGACATTGGCGATTTCCATTGGGTCGGCAAATAAGGTCGTTGTTCCGTGGGGGACGATTAATGTGGCTAACTGTTCCGGCGAAAGGAGAGTCGAGTCGATGTGGACATGGGTATCAATGAAGCCAGGCAAAGCAAACATGCCATTACAATCCATTTCATGGAGCGCAGACAAGCTGGCTGCATCTAATGAGGCTATGCGCCCGTCTTTAATCCCTAAACAAACCGATTCGATTTGGGAAGTATAGACATTAACCAGCTTTAAATTAGTGAGTTTTAAATCAAGGGGTTCTTTGCCAAGTGCGGCAGCGATCAGATTAATGCGATAACCAAGTTGCTTTGTCATTGTTGATACCTTTTAAAAAGCTATTATAACCCGCTAAATTAGCCTTATCTGCTTTTCTCGTTAGAATTAATCGCAGTTTAGTTGTGTTAAGTTTGATTACATAAACTGAACATCATCCCCAGCCTTATCAAAAATTTATCCAATCCCAAACGGGGAAGATAATCTCCAAAAAACGCTTTTTATTGCGGAATTGATGGCATATTTCCATACACTCAGGTTGAAAATAAAATAAAGCAACTACTCTGTTTCTATTGCAAGAATGTTTTAGATAATATTTATCTTGGCAAGCTTGTGAAACCAACTCCTAACCGATACCTGTTATGGCAAGAATTGGATATACCGCCGAAAGGCGGCATTCGAAGAGGAAATGCCATGATCATAGGCTTTGTGTGTGATAGCAAACCGTCCACGAATATTACACGAATGCACGAATAGCGCTTTTATTCGTTTATTCGTGACCTATTCATGAACGTTTTTTTAGCAAATCGCCAATACAACTTCTGGTGGTAGGTGGGTACATTAGTGGCATATTTGCTGGGTGCAGCGTAAACAATGCGAAGGCATCGCTTTTCCATGAATGCAATCTTGTTCATCTTGTAAATTCTGTCTATATTGTGTATCATAATAAAAGTAGCGACGCCATCTCACCGCTTGGCTGGAGATTGCTTCAGTCGCGAGGAACGCTCTCTCGTAATGACCGCTGGCAGGGTATGTAGAGATTGCTACCGTTACAATGGGAACTACTCCTTATCGACGACTTTACTAAGAAATTAACAATTAAAAAATAGATGATTAACATCTCCTTATCTTTCGGTTTTCCCTCTTGACGAGATGACAGGATAAATCGTATAATAACCTCACGTGTTCGCCGATTATCGTTTTCATCAGATGAGCGCTTGAGTGAAAAGGTCTCGAGTGCTTGTCTTTGTTTGTCTATATCGCCGGAGAAAAATAGCTTGATAGTCACCGTTTTTGAATGGTATCGCTTGCCTCTCCATCTTTCTGAAACGATTACAGGTCGGATTGAGCACCATACCCGAATGGTTTCGGTACTTACAAATAAATCAGGATTGAAAGCATAATGGTAAGGAAGGACATTATAACAAAAGGAAAAATCGGTCAACATGTTCTTTCCATACCGATTATTAAGTGTTGTAAATTATTTTTGCCTTGCGGCAATTTTTAGGAGGCGCTGAGTGGAAACAAAGGGGTTAAAAGCATTACGAATTAGCCTGGCTTCGCCAGAGACTATTCGAAGCTGGTCTTACGGAGAAGTTCTTAAGCCAGAAACGATCAATTATCGTCGTCTGCGGCCTGAGAAGGATGGTTTATTTTGTGAAGCAATTTTCGGGCCCACCCGTGACTGGCAATGTTATTGCGGTAAATACAAAAATATTCGCTATAAAGGGATCATCTGTGATAAATGTGGTGTCGAGGTAACTCGTTCCTCTGTGAGAAGGGAGCGAATGGGGCATATTGAGCTGTCCGCCCCCGTCGCTCATGTCTGGTATACCCGCCGAATTCCTTCGTACTTGGGCTTGTTGCTGGATATTTCACGCCGTAACCTTGACCGAGTCTTATATTTCGCTCAATATGTTGTCACATATGTAGATGAAGACGCACGTCAAAAGGCGCTCAAAAGGCTTGAAGACAAAATCACCTCCATCGAACGGGAACAAGCCAATCGCATCAATGCTCAGATTGCCGAGATCAAATCAGAGCGGGATCGCGAGCTCAAAGAGTTGCAAGAGCGGAAAAATCAAGTAGAACAGCAATATGATGAACAACTTGCCGAAAGCCTGGAACCAATCATTCAGGCGGGGCAAAGGTTAGAAGCATCTCTGCGTGAGCAGATTGGGACGACTGCAAAAACACCAATTCATTTTCCCGATACGGAAATCGTCATTGTGGAAAGTGGAGAGACGATCGCTAACTCTCATGTAGCCAAGGTACAGAGTGTGGTCAAGCAGCGCTTGGAAGAATTGGAAAGCGAGCTAAAAGAACAAAAACAAATTGAACTCGAACGAATCAAAGCTGAGATTGATCGCAAGCGCGCCGAAGCCGAGATGAGCATGGAAGGATTGCGCGGTCAACTGGAAGATCAGGCTGGGGTAACCCGGGACGAAAATGCCCGCCAACGCGATGAGTTGATGGAACTCCGTCCGTTGACCTTTATGGGAGAAGCCCGCTATCGTGAACTAAAATCTCGCTGGGGGCAAGTCTTTCGGGCCGATATGGGCGCTGAGGCGTTTTATGATATTTTGCGCCGTATGGACCTCGATAAACTATCGGAGGAATTGTGGCAAGAAGTGCGCACCTCCAAGAGCAAACAAAAACGGAAAAAAGCCACCAAGCGTTTGAAAGTTGTAGAAGCATTCCGCCGCTCTGGCAACCGTCCGGAGTGGATGATATTGACCGTCTTACCCGTTATCCCACCCGACTTGCGCCCAATGGTGCAGTTAGATGGTGGTCGTTTCGCGACTTCTGATTTGAACGATTTATATCGGCGTGTCATCAATCGCAATAACCGTCTGAAACGATTGCTGGAATTGGGTGCGCCGGATGTGATTGTGCGGAATGAAAAACGCATGCTGCAAGAAGCTGTCGACTCTCTCATTGATAACTCTCAGCGTGGCAAAGCGCTTTCACGGCGTGGACGGCGGGAATTGAAATCCCTCAGCGATATGTTGAAGGGTAAAAAGGGCCGCTTCCGCCGCAATTTGTTGGGTAAGCGCGTCGATTATTCTGGCCGCTCCGTGATCGTTGTCGGACCTAATTTGAAATTGTATCAATGCGGTTTACCCAAGACGATGGCGCTCGAACTATATCGCCCATTTGTAATCGCCCGCCTGGTATCCCACAGTTATGCGGCAAATGTCAAAGGGGCAAAACGTTTCATTGAACGCAACCGCCCAGAGGTTTGGGAGGTTTTGGAAGAGGTGATCAAAGAGCGTCCGGTGCTGCTCAACCGTGCTCCGACCCTGCACCGTTTAGGTATTCAAGCATTCGAACCAGTTCTGATCGAGGGAAGTGCGATTCAGTTGCATCCGTTAGTCACAACTGCCTTCAATGCTGACTTTGATGGAGACCAAATGGCGGTGCATGTCCCCTTATCCCAAAAAGCGGTTTGGGAAGCCCGTCAATTAATGCTCGCTTCTCGTAACCTGCTGAAACCAGCGGATGGTGAGCCAATCATCAGCCCATCCAAAGATATGGTGTTGGGGGTGTATTATCTAACCAAGGCAGATGACAAAGCGCATAAGGGAGATGGGCGGATTTTTGGTGATATGGATGAGGTGGAGTTGGCTTATAACCTCGGTTTAGCGGATATCCATGCCCACATTAAAATCATGGCAAGCACCTGGTATGATGAGAAGAACAATCGTTTACCACAGCCACAAACGCATTTGATTGAAACCACGGTCGGAAGAGTGCTCTTCAACCGCATCTTGCCCGAGTCGATGCAGTTTATGAACTGGGAGCTGGATAAAGGCGGCTTGAAAGACCTCATCGCCGACCTGTATGAAATCTGTGGTGAAGAGACCACAACCGAAGTAGCCGATTCGATTAAAGATATTGGGTTTAAATTTGCGACCCGCTCCGGTTATTCATTAGCGGTTTCGGATATCACCATCCCTAGCAATAAACCGGAAATTATTGAGAATGCTCTGCAAGAGCAGGAAGCAATCGAACGCGATTTTCGGCGTGGGTTATTGACCGAACAGGAAAAGAACGAACGTGTGATTGAAGTCTGGCAGCGGACGACAATCCAGGTTGCCGATGCGGTGAAACAAAGCATGGATCCACATGGCAACTTAGCCGCACAGGCAATCTCCGGCGCCACGAAAGGTGGTTTTGGTCCGATTTCGCAGTTAGCCGGTATGCGTGGTTTAATGGCCGATCCATCTGGGCGTATCATCCCTCTGCCGATTCGTTCCAACTTCCGTGAGGGATTAACCGCTCTGGAATACTTTATCTCCACCCATGGCGCCCGTAAGGGTTTAGCGGATACTGCGCTTCGTACTGCCGATGCGGGTTACTTAACCCGCCGTCTGGTGGATGTGGCGCAGGACATCATCGTCAACGATGATGATTGCGGCACCCAGGAAGGGATTTATATCCGTCGCAGCGATGATATTGCGGGTCAATCGATGAGTGTCCGCTTATTCGGCAGGGTTGTCGCAGAGCGGGTGGTCGATCCAGCTACCGGTGAGGTAATCGCAGAACGGGATGAACTGCTTGATCATCCGAAGGTGCGTCAGATCGTCGCCGCTGACATACAAGAAGTGAAAGTACGCTCACCCCTCACCTGCGAGCTGGTGCATGGGATCTGCGCCAAGTGTTACGGTTTGGATTTAGGACGCGGCAAAATGGTAGAGGTCGGCACAGCAGTCGGGATTGTGGCAGCGCAGTCCATTGGCGAGCCGGGCACGCAATTAACCTTGCGTACCTTCCACACCGGTGGTGTTGCCGCCGGCGGTGACATCACAACTGGTCTACCACGCGTGGAAGAGCTTTTCGAAGCACGCAAGACACCGAAAGGGGAAGCAGTTGTCTCGGAGATTTCTGGCACGGTTTCGATCATGCAGTCCGACCGCTATAGTGACCTGCGTGAGGTGCATGTCAAGCATACCCAAATGGTTGAAGAGCCGTATGAGATCCCGGAGGGGTGGAAAATCGTGGTCGAAGACGGCAGCGAAGTCAGTCAGAATGATGTGATTGCCTTTGCCAGTGAAGATGCAACCATCGTCGCCCAAAATCAAGGGCGGGTGCGCATCGAGGGTAACCGGGTGATCGTTTCTCACGAAGTGAAGGAAGAGGAAACCTATGAGATTCCGAGCTCAGCCCGTTTGCTAGTAAAAGAAGGCGAGCATGTCGAGGCTGGTCAACCGCTCACCGAAGGTTCACTCAACCCGCACCGCATTCTCAAGATCCAAGGGCGGGAAGCCTGCCAGCTATACTTGCTCTCGGAAGTGCAAAAAGTGTATCGTTCGCAAGGGCAGAACATTAACGACAAACACTTTGAGGTCATTATCCGCAAGATGATGTCTCGCGTGCAAATATTGCGCCCTGGCGATAGCGATTATCTACCGGGAGATTTAGTAGACCGACTCGAGTTGAAGCGCAAGAACGAGGAATTGCTGGCGAAGGGTAAACGCATCGCGAAATCTGCCGATGTTTTGCTCGGCATCACGAAAGCCTCTCTCAGCACCGATTCGTTCCTCTCTGCCTCGTCCTTCCAGCATACGATTAAGGTACTGGCGGGGGCAGCGATTGCAGCTGCAAAAGACCCGCTGTATGGATTGAAGGAGAACGTGATCATCGGGAAGCTGATCCCAGCCGGAACAGGTTTTCAGCGCGGGCGGTTTGATGATGATCAACGGGCATACTTTGACGATGAGGAGCATGTCGAGGGGGGTGAGTTCCATTCTGGATCGCGCCCGGATTTTCTTGGGACGTTTTCGGAATAAGAGATAAAATTATAAAGGTAACCCCTAAACCAATTCCTGGTTTGGGGGTTTTATTTTTAAGGGACATTAATGACAATTATTTATCCTTTTATATTAAGGAAAGACTGCACAGTTGACTATAGATTAGAAATCAGCGCAGTCGTCTTAACATAATATTGACAGGATTTACAAGATGGACAAGATTGGTTTCATGGAAGGGAGATAGTTTCTCTGTGTTTGCTCGCCAGCCGTCATTGAGATGGAGCGTTCGTCGCGACAGAAGCAATCTCCCTACCGGCAATGAAATGTTATCTTCGAATGGCACTTTCAGGATGTAAAGTTGAATCTCGCCATCAGGCTTGTGTCGCTTTAGCAAAGGTGATCTATGAACTTTACCACCAGCATTGAAACTGTATTTACCAATGGAACATCGTTAGAAGATGACCTTGAAGATTTTAGTTGCTCTTTTAGCGAAATAGAAATTTTTTATATACCAAATGATATTTTAGCAAAAGGTAAAGAAATGATGAAAGTTTATCTATACCTTTATGCAATAGAAAATTATATAAGGTTATTTATCCAGCAGGTTTGTCTTAGGATTTATGGTCAAGATTACTTTGTCAAACTCGCACTTACTAAAAATATCAAAGATACAATAACTGGGCGTAAACGCAGTGAAGAAAAAATGGCTGGGTAAGTATTCGCGGCAATTCAGGCTTGTTCTATCTTGACTTTATTGAATTAAGTACACTTGTTCTAACTAATTGGAAAATTTTTAAAAATTATTTCTGTGATCAAAATTGGATAAGTGCCAAATTGAATGAGCTTTAATGAATTATGTCGAAACCGTGACGCAGAAGCGGGTTAGAAAAGTCATGGAACAGTACAGCAGTGAAGATTTCATATACTGTGAACTGATGCATTATAATGAAGCCTAAATGGAGAGAATTCAGGCTGCACAAAGTAGCGAAGAACTAATACAAATCTGGAAAGAAATGGCTTAAGGTTCATTCTTGAATTGGTACATCAATCCTGAAATACCCGAAGAAGCGATCAATGACTTAATGACAATTGGTGACCTGGAAAAGTAAAAACGTTTGCTGGCGAAATTGCTCGGTAAAAATCAGTTATATGTTAATTTCTCGGAGATAGACGACGTGCGCTTCCGAGTAAGTGAGGAAGACAAAGGATTTAATAGGATGTTTTATGGAGACTCTTCATGACCGCACTTTCTACTGATACCCATCCCAACATGGAAGACCTGCAAATTCAACTCTGGCGGCAAGCCGATCCTACGCGTAAAATGAATATGTTGGCGCAATTAAATCAAGCCGCACGCCTGCTGGCGCTCGCTGGATTGCGTGCCCGCTATCCAGAGGCGACAGAATCCGAACTACGCCGAAAACTGGCAGATTTATTACTGGGTGAAGAACTGGCACGCAAAGTATACGGAGAATCGTTCGATGCAAAATGAACCATTGGAAGTCACACTGAAAAACAGAAGGTTTTCGAGAAAATTTATGTTCTATATCTGATTGGTAGCTATACTCTTTTTGTTTGGACAACCCGGTAGTTCATTGCACCTTGTGCAAGTAATTGCGATGTTTCTATACGCTTATTGAGTCTGTTTCTGCCATCGTTCCCTTAGTAACATTTTCTTTTGAGTGAACGATGATAATTCAGTAACATTTTATTTGATAGAACGCGCCCTCTTGACAAACTGATAATTTTAAGAAATAATTGAAACGTATCCCCCGGTAGTAGTTCGCGAACCCGGTGCGAGACCGCCTCCTGGCGGTCTCTGTGTTTATGTTTATGAAAACCAATATCTATATTGATGGTTTTAATCTTTATTACGGTTGCGTCAAAGACACGCCCTACAAATGGCTGAATTTGGCGAAAATGTGCCGTCTCTTGTTGCCCTGCGATGAAATTATAAGAATCAAATACTTCACAGCGCTGGTCACGCCTCGCCCAAGTGATCTCGAAAAACCAATTCGTCAACGTCTTTATTTACGCGCTTTGCTAACTATCCCAAACCTGGAAATTATTTATGGAAGTTTTTTATCAAGTGAAGTGCGAATGCCTCTTTCGCCTCCTGATAAAGGTTTTGCTCGGGTCATCAAAACAGAAGAAAAAGGATCCGATGTAAACTTGGCGACTCACTTGTTATTGGATGGCTTTCGAAATGACTATGAACTTGCCGTAATAGTATCGAATGATTCAGATTTGCTCTTGCCAATTCGCGTTGTAACAGAACAATTCGGAAAGCCGGTTGGGTTACTCAATCCACAGAAACATCCCAGTGCCGTGCTTGTGCCACATGTGCTGTTTGTCAAAAATATCCGCAAGAATGTATTGTACAACAGCCAATTTCCTGATGTGTTGTCTGATGCTCATGGGATTTTTCGTAAGCCGGCTACCTGGTAAGCAGGACATGCTATGTCAAAACCTGTCCTTAAAAAGTTTTCGACGCTGTCAAAAGCATGGGTTTCCAGAAACAAGAAATCCCCAATGCGCTCAGATTGAATCTCATCCCCAAATTCAAGCACCCCTATCAAATCCGCACCTTTGTGCGCTTTTTCTACTGCGATCACACCGACTTTCCTGCCACAACCTACCCCGGTTTTTTCTATTTGCTTAACAAACCAATCAAATGTGCCTTTACAGATTGCCATTCTTCGACGATGATGCTGTAATATACGGAATGTCGGATCGTGCCATCGGGTAATATCATGTGGTTGCGGAATATCCCTTCCTTCGTTGCGCCAATTCGCTCAATTGCCTTTTGGGAACGGATGTTGCGCAAATCGGTTTTGAACTGAACGCGAATGCAGCCTAAACCTTCAAATGCGTGCTGGAGCAGCAGAAACTTACATTCTGTGTTGACAACGCTGCGCTGGTAGGCTCTTCCGTACCAGGTTCCGCCAATTTCCAACCCACGGTCTTTTGGACGTATTTCCATATATCGCGTCGCTCCGATTGCTTTACCGCTCTTTAAATCGATCACCGCAAAGGGCAGATCAGTGCCTTTTTCTTGCCGCTTTAAGATTTCTGCAATCCAATTGCGCATATCTTGTTCGCTGCGCACCCAACCATAGACCATGTAACGCCAGATTTCATCATCCAATCCGACCAGGCAAAGGTCTTGCAGGTGATCCATGGAAAGCGGTTCTAAGCGGACAAATTGACCGGTTAATGTGATTGGCGAGATGTTCATCTTTCATTCCCATTAGAAAGGTGTGGGCTTATTATAGTAGAAGCAGTTTATCATGGCAACCGCTCCATCACAATGGAAAATTGTCCCCATAAAATCGATTTATATCTTATACTGTTTATAAATGCAGAGTCGTAATTGGAATATGGTAATGTCACCCATAATCATTTCGCTTTCATGATTTCGAGATTTTACAAAGGAGGTCCTTATGACTGAGTCAGCAATGCGAGCGCTTGCAATCCTGCGCGATGGGAGCCATTTTCAATGGTATGTTATCCCATTATTATCGTTTGTCTTTTATGTCTATACCGTTGAAGCGGAAAAAAGGAATTGGAATTTGATCTTGGCTGGCTTAGCGTTTTGGGGGATGGATTGGTTTAATGAGATTTGGAATGGATTGGTTCTGCATTTTAGCGGCTATGCACCGGTATGGGGAGAGCCAGGACCGACCGCATATCTTATCCTGGTTGGTTTGAATATCGAAACGATGTTTATGTTTTCGGTTGCCGGCATCATTTGGACGAAGATGCTGCTTCCAGATCGCAAAGCCAAGATTTTGGGCATCAATAACCGCTGGTTTGTAGCGATTGCGGGGTCGCTATTCTGTGTCTTTGTGGAGTATTTACTGAATAGTGTTGGGGCTCTGACCTGGGAATACCCATGGTGGAATCGTGGCGCTCCTTATTTGATCTTTCTGTTCGGGTATCTAACCTTCTTTATCGTGGCATTTTGGGTTTATGATATGCCGAAGATGCGTCAAAAATTAATCACCGTGGCTGTGATTTGGGCAGTGGATATCGTGGCGCTGATAGTTTTTCTGGGATTGCTAAAGTGGATTTAATCTGATTGTGGAGCTGCGAATCACAACGCTCGTGACGAGTTTGCCTTCAGGATTTTTATAGCATTCTTTTGACAAAGGACATTTATGGAAATCGGTTTAGTTCGTTCTATTGATATCGATCAAGAGATGCAACAAGCTTATCTTGATTATGCGATGAGTGTGATTGTCTCACGTGCCTTGCCGGATGCACGGGATGGGCTTAAACCAGTGCACCGCCGAATTTTATATGCCATGTACGAAATCGGTTTACGACCCGACACGCCATATAAAAAATCGGCTCGTATTGTTGGAGAGGTATTGGGGAAATACCATCCGCATGGGGATATGGCGGTGTATGAGGCGATGGCGCGCATGGCGCAGGATTTCTCGATGCGCTATTTGCTGGTGGACGGACAAGGAAATTTCGGCAGCGTTGATGGGGATCCACCCGCAGCAATGCGTTATACCGAAGCTCGTCTGGCGGCGCCGGCGATGGAAATGTTAGCCGATATTGAAAAAGATACCGTAGATTATCTCAGCAATTTTGATGATACGCTCAAAGAACCAGCGGTCTTGCCAGCCGCATTTCCAAATTTGTTAGTGAATGGGGCAACGGGTATTGCAGTGGGGATGTCTACCAGTATTCCTCCTCATAATCTTGGCGAGGTGGTGGATGCACTGTGTTATTTGCTCGTCAATTGGGAAAAGATGGATGATATCACCATCGCAGATTTAATGAAGTTTATTCAAGGACCAGATTTCCCCACCGGCGGTATAATCCTGGCGTCTGAGGGGGAGGAATCGCTCGCCAGTGCTTATGGAAGTGGGCGGGGGCAGGTAACCGTTCAGGCACGCGCTCATTTTGAAGAGATGGAACGGGGGCGCAGCCGCATCATCATTACGGAATTGCCCTATATGGTCAATAAATCAGCCTTGATCGAACGCATTGCCGAGCTGGTGCGGGAAGAAAAACTAACTGGTGTAGCAGATTTGCGTGACGAATCCGATCAGCGCGGCATGCGGATTGTGATTGAGGTCAGTAAGAACAGTGAGGCAGAAAGGGTGCTGAGCGATTTGTACAAACACACACCAATGCAAAGCACCTTCAGTATCATTATGTTAGCGCTTGTGGATGGCGAACCACGCTTGCTCAGTTTAAAACAAGCATTGAGGGTCTATTTAGATCATCGGATTACAATTACCCGCCGCCGCAGTGAATATGAATTGCGCCGCGCCCGGGAACGAGCCCATATTCTGGAGGGGTTGCGGGTAGCGTTAAAAAACCTTGACGAAGTGATCGAGTTAATCCGTAAATCCGCCGATACCGAAACGGCGCGCCAGAAACTGATGAAGCGTTTTAAGTTGAGTGAATTACAGGCTAATGCGATCTTGGATATGCCATTAAAACGCCTGGCAGCGTTGGAACGGAAAAAGATTGAAGAAGAGTATAAGGAACTTTTGGCAAAAATAAAAGAGCTCGAGTCATTATTGAAATCGCCGAAGAAAATCCGTCAAGTGGCTGCGGATGAGCTGCAAGCGGTAAAAGAGGCATTTGGAGACCGGCGCCGTACCCAAATCGCCTCCATTTCCCAGAAAAAAGGGCAAACCACCCTGCTCACTGCCGCGGATTTAGCCCCGCAAGGGGAAGTTTGGATTGCCCTTTCGCCACAAGGGAAAATCAGCCGTATGCCGGGTGATAAACTGCCGCGCTTGAGCGGCAATGAGGCAGCGGGATGGCTCATCAAGGCGCAGGGAAAGGATGTGTTATATATAGTGCTGAGTAATGGGGAATGCGCCGCGTTGCCAGTCCACACCATCCCAGAGGTAACACGGTTAAGTGATGGTTCATTACTGAACGCGATTTCCCCCGTCATAGAAGCAGAGAAGGTTGCCACAATTTTTGCTTTGCCGCCGAAAAACGAACGACCATCCGATTGGTTTGTGGTAACGATTACCCAACAAGGTTTTATTAAGAAATCCAGGTTGGATGAATTAGGGGGAGCAGCTGCGCATCTGTTTCCTCTTGCGAAGGTAAACCCAGGTGATCGCCTGATTGATGTGCTTTTCACGCACGCCGATCAGGAGATATTATTAGCCACGCAAAAAGGGATGGCAATTCGATTTAAAGAGGAGTCCGTTCGCCCGATGGGTTTATTGGCTGCAGGGGTTTTGGGGATCAAGTTAGAAGAAGGTGATCAGGTAATTGGCGGTGTCGTTCTCCCCGTCGCTGGGCAAATTCTCTTGGTAGCCACAAATGGGTATGCAAAGCGATTAATAGAAGATCAATTTCCCCAACAGGGTCGCTATGGACAAGGTGTTCAAGCTTGGAAGCTGCCACAGCAGGTAGCTCTGGTTGGGGTGGCGGCTGGGAAAGAAAATGCACAAGCGACATTGTTCCTGGAAAAACTAGCCCCTAAAGGCATCCGTTTTGATGAAGCACCGCTGCAAAGCCGCACAGGGCGAGGAAAGCCTATTCAAGCGTTGAAAAGTTCAGACAAAATCGTCCGCTTGGTTGTCCCGCGTGAATGGAATTGGTCTTCTGGCTCCCCAAAACGGACGAGCAGAGCTAAGCCGAAGGCGAAAATGGGATGAGGGTTCTTCTTCTAGCTCCAGGTTCAAACAATCTTGACATACTGGGATTTCGATAAAGTAAACCCCATTGATGCCCACATAAGTTTGCAATACTGCTACGGCGTTCTTGCCGCATTCGCAGCGCAAACCAATGGGGTTACTGCCACGCAGGCAGGCGAGGCAAATGCCATTTCTCCCGTGTAGATAAGGGAGGTGGCAACGTTTACAAGGCGCTTTTATTTGTGATTTCATGGCATCCTTAGTTGGGATAAAAGTCTTTGTCTAAATATAACAGAACAAGTGTTCTATTTGATGGGTTGAAAAAGGTGATTTTAGGGTGAGAAAAGGGTGGATTATTCTGGAAGAGGAGGTGGGGGTGGGAACAGGTGAGCCAGACCTTTCCCCGCTATCCATAATAGGTTTGAAAACCCATTAAATCTACCCAGACGATAAACCACGTGGGCAGCCAACCAGCGTATGAATAAATATCTGCCTAAATAAGAAGTGAACAAATTTTGGCGATACTTGCGGAAGGAGAAGTCTTGGGTTTCAAATGCTTGGGCAATCGTCCGTGCAGCCACACCACCATAAGCTAAGGCGGGACCTATTCCTTCGCCAAAGAGGGGGTCTGCGCCAGCGCCATCCCCAACGAGGAGCAGGCGCTTTTCTGAGAACTGGTTAAATGGACTAAACCAATGAATTGGAAAGCCGTGAATTTGAGCTGGAATTGGACTTTGAGAATAGGCTTGATTTAGCAAAGCGGGTAAATTGGAACGAGGAGCAAGGGGGTCAACCCGCGCATCATAAACCCCGCGATTGAGGTGGGCTTGAGAGTGCACCAGTGTAGGGAAATCCCAGGTATAACCTTGGGTAGCCTTCGAAAGTGCGGTGAAATCGAAAGAAGCGCTATGGTGCGTAAACAAGGGGTTAGTTTCATCGGTCGGTTGTAAAAACTCCAACGTACGGGAAACGCGTGGATAAGATCGGGCAGGGCGAATTAAACGACGGGTTAGACCATTTGAGCCATCCGCGCCAACTACGACTTTGGAATGATAAAGCGCTTTTGCCGTTAACACCTGGATTTCATTTTCATCCACGATAATTTGTTGTGCGCTTTCATTTTCATGCAATGCAATGCCCCGCTGGCGGGATTGATCGGCAAGGTATTGATCAAAGAGCGGGCGATGATAAATGATTATTTGAGGAGTCCCTTTAATATGGATTGTCTGTGTTCCATAACGGAGGATGACATCCTTTATGGAAACGTGCGGCAGCGGGAGTGGGAGTGTAAAGCCCAACCTGCGCAGTGTATTCAATCCCAGACGGGTTATCCCACCCCCACAAAGTTTGGGTCGGGGATGAGCTTCCTTTTCCAAAACGATCATCCTGTCTGCCCAGGTTCGATCCAGCATCAGGAGATGAAGGGCAGTGGACAACCCTGCTGGTCCACTGCCGATGATGAGCACATCTACAGCTATCTCTGGTAATGAAAAGCGCATATTGAATTTAATCATAAACCAGAATAGTTAAAAGAAAAAGAGCGGAAAATCCGCTCCATTTCCAGCGCCCCCGGCGCGATTCGAACACGCGACCCCTTGCTCCGCAAGCAAGTGCTCTAATCCGCTGAGCTACGAGGGCATTATGACCAGTAAACCCATTTTATCGCAATTCAATAGGCTGTCAAGAGAAGCTTGGGAGTGATTAAGTCGATTGCCAGATTTGCGGCACTTTCAGGCGCATCCAAACGGCGCACAAAAAGAGCAGGGCAGCACCCAGGAGCAGGGTATTCATTTCGCCAATAGCCGCAGCTAATGCACCAACCAACAAAGACCCAACCGGCACCAAGCCAAAAAAAGCAAGGGTATAGATACTCAACACTCGCCCGCGTAACAGGTCAGGGGTCTCCGTCTGGACGAGTGAATTAGAGTTATTCATATATATGATTTGGCTTATTCCAACAATGACCAAAACCAGCAATGAGAGCGGCAGCCAATGGATTAAGCCAAATACAATCAACATGGCCGGGAAAAGAAAACTTCCCCAGGTAACCAGCCGACCGCGTAGTTCCATGCGGGAAAGGGCAGCGGTAAGTAAGGCACCGATCAGCGCACCGATCCCGCGCGCAGATTGGAGAAGTCCATTGGTTGTTGCATCCCCGCCTAAAATCTTCACCGCCCAATCGGGCATTAACGTGGCAAATCCCATCCCGAACAGGCTAACCGCCGCCAAGTAGAGGATCAAGGTGCGCACAATGACATCAGAGCGAACGAAGCGATAGCCTTCCCGAATGCCTTGCAGGACTGATTTCTGGCTTCGATCAATGGGTGAAGGTGTGAGCTTCATCATTGCGAGGGCGGCGATTACTGCAATAAATGAGATGGCATTGATCATAAAACACCAGGCTGGTCCAAACATCGCGTAGGTGATTCCAGCGATAGCAGGACCAAAAGCGGTACCGGTATTGAACATGGTCGCATTGAGCGCTACTGCATTGGTTAGAGCCTCTCGCGGCACCATTTCTAGCACAAATGCTTGGCGGGCAGGCGCATCAAAGGCGTTGGCAACGCCGAGCAAAAATGCCAGTACAATAATGTGCCAAGGTTGAACCATTCCCGAAAAAGTTAATCCCGCCAAAACGAAAGCGAGGATCATCATTGTAGTCTGAGTGATGATTAAAAGCGTCCGACGTTGTACTCGATCGGCAATGAAGCCCCCATAAAGGGTGAACAGCCAAGCTGGCACGCCAGAGGCGAACCCAACGTAACCCAAATAGACCGGTGATTGGGTTAATTGAAAAACAAGAAAACCCTGGGCAGTGGATTGCATCCAGGTACCCATTAAGGAAATCATTTGTCCAAAAAACCACAATCGGTAATTAGGATAACGTAGTGCGGAAAACGTATCGGTGATATTGATCCGCCGCGCGGTGTTGGTTGAATTCTTTTCCAGCAGTGATTGGCTCATATCTTTTTCGATGACCAATTCGAATGCCCCTTATTTTGCTTTTTCATCCAAGGTATCCTGGATGAAATGGTTCATTCTCTCAAAATGGGATCCTTTCCAATATATTTGGTTACATGCCGGACAGATGCGAAATTCTTCAAAGTATAACTTGGTGAGCGGTTGTAACCGGTCTTGGATCTGCTCTTTATCGACCGGCAGGAGCAAACCATTGCAGCGAATACAGCGCCGAAAAGGTCGCGCAAAGGGTGCTAAATTCCAGCGTTGAACGATTTCACGGATCTGGATCTGGGGGAGTTTACTGCGCACCCAGTATCCATATTGAATACAAGCCCGCATCAGCAAGCGATGATCGCGGGTGAGCAAAATGCGTTCTTCCTGGCAGGCAATGGCTGCTAATTCATCGTCTTGAATATCACTGCGATAGACCGTATCAAAGCCGAGCATGCGCAGGTATGCAGCCAACTTTCCAAGATGGTTATCTACCACAAAACGCACCCCTTCGTCCCCTTGAGCATGGTGAGCATTGGGCAATTCGAGCGGTTCGTTGTAGGGATAGACTAGCACTTGCTCTAAATGATTCACTAAATAGTCAAAATCAACTTGATTTTGAGCGATGATAATCTGCCCAACCTCGACATGCGGGATGCCCAGGGATTCGATGAGATGCTTTACGGATTGTCTACCTCGAAAATGGACAGGGATAGTCTGAGAGCGCAGTCTAGCTGGTAGAAAATCGTTCAATGCTCCATGAAAGATAAAAAAGGCGCTTTTTTGATCGCAATGATTGTCCATTTTTTTATAAAGAAAACACACCCTGAAATACTTTCAGGGCGTGTTTATAGCTATGAAAGACATTGGTAAGGTTTATTGGGCGACACGCCGTGAGAGAAAATAGTCACTATCATACGAAACGGTACATGCTAGGACATCGTCGTTGAGGGCATCCTTGGCACAAATAGTGACCGCTTTTTGACCTGACGCTGCCCAAGGTACATGGAAATAAGCAGCGAACTGCCCCTTGCTATCCGTGCTGATGATCCCCATTTGGGAATTCACTAATGTCCAAATGTGCGTGGGACCTGGATAGATTTTAATATAGAAAAAGCGGTCTTTCGGGAAATTCGTTAGCGCAACCCAGGCGATCGAACCCATGTATTGGGCAGTGATGGTGGGCGATTTTTGGCTAGCGGCGCTGGCAGTTGCTGCTGCTCCGGTTGGTACTGGGGTACCGGTTGGTTTTACCGCTCCGGGTGGGATACACAATACTTGCCCAACATACAGTAGATAGGGTGCTTTAAGCTTGTTGACATCTACCAGGTCTTCGAATTTTACTTGGTAGCGGGCGGCGATCCCATAAAGGGTATCCCCGGATACCACGGTGTATTTGAAGGCACAAGCTGCCTGGGCGGGTCGTGGCATGGCTGCCATGACAAATGCCAATACCAAGAGAACGGCAAAAAAGCGCAATATTAACCCTGGTATTTGGCTTGACCGATTACGAGCAGTCATTTTTTACACTCCTTTTCAAATTGACAGGCGCCGGTCACTGTATGAATAGCTTGAAAGGGGATGTACAGTGTACCTCCAAAAACGCACCTGTGTTGGATAGGATAAGTTGAATAGTTGTTTCAACTTATCGGTTGGATAGAATATACCATAAATTTTGGTAAAGATAAATTAAAGATCATTTAACTAACTTCTCCAGTGGCTGGGTGGAAAGGACATTTGGGTCTGTGCTTGTTCAAATTGGTGGGGATTACAGTCCAGCCTAAGGCTGGGGAAGCGGGTTCGCCTTGAGCAGGATTGTGGCAGTGTCGGGTATGGAAACGCGACATCCATAATGCGGATGATATTTGTCGGATGAGATTCCAATCCCGCCGTCGGTGTTGTTGGATTTGGGCGCGGGGTATGGAAACGCGATCCCGTAACTCAGGTTTTTAACTTGAGGCTGGGAGCATGAGCTACAAGGGGTGTGAGGGTTTGTAGCTCAGGTTTGTAACCTGCGGCGATGGCGCGGGGGGAAGGCTTCACGCTGGAAGCGTGAGCTACATGGGATACGATGGGCTTGTAGCTCAGGTTTGTAACCTGAGGCGTTGGCGCGGGGGGTTCACGCTGGAAGCGTGAGCTACAAGCATGAGCTACGAGCAGTCAGTGTGGGGGATATTTGTGTTTACATCTACTTGCATGAAGGCAATGGTTTATTGTACAATTTGTTATATCCCATTGTTACACTGCTTTCGGCGGATTGCAGGCCACTGCCTGTAAGAGGATGATCATGCAAGTTCTGCGTGTTCGCCTGCTGGGCGGGTTCAACTTAATGTACGGCGACCGGGTTGTGTCCGGCGTTAATACCCCGCGCCTGCAAGCTCTTCTGGCTTATTTGTTGCTCCACCGCGGAGCACCTCAAGCTCGCCGCTATCTGGCATTTTTGTTTTGGCCGGATTCCTCCGAAGCCCAGGCACGCACGAATCTCCGCAAGCTATTTCATCAACTTCATCAGGCTCTCCCCGAAGCAGACCGTTTCTTACAGGCGGATATGCAATCTCTCCAGTGGCGGACTGACGCCCCCTTCTCTCTCGACGTGGCTGACTTTGAACGCGCCCTGGCTCAGCCTTGTTCGTTCCAACACTTGCAGACCGCCGCTGATCTTTACTGCGGCGATCTGTTACCCAACTGCTATGATGACTGGATATTTCCGGAACGTGAGCGCCTGCGCCAAATGTTCGCCGAGACGCTGGAGCGTTTGATAACTCTTTTTGAAGGGGAGCGAAATCATCGCGCCGCCATTTCGTGTGCGCAGCGGCTGTTACGCCTTGATCCCCTCTGCGAAGTGACCTATCGCGACTTGTTCCGACTGCACGCCTTGAGCGGAGACCGGGCCGGAATGGTCAGGGTGTATCAGACCTGTGTGACGGTGTTACAGCGAGAGCTGGAGGTCGAACCGAGCATTGAGACGAAAGAGGCGTATGAGAGAGGTTTAAAGATGGCGGAAGGAGTACGAGTGGCTGCTCCATCTCAGCCCCGCCCTCAACCTGCCCTGGGATTAAACAACCTGCCACTACCGCTGACACGCTTCATTGGCCGTGAGCAAGAGGTTGAGCTGGTTAAAGAATTGGTGTTGGCAAATCGGTTGGTGACGTTGACGGGGGCGGGAGGAATCGGCAAGACGCGGTTGGCGTTGGTTGTCGCGGGAGAGTTACAAGCATTTTTTATGGATGGTATTTGGCATGTGGACCTGGCAGCGTTATCCGATCCGTCTCTGGTTTTGTCAACGGCTGCCGCTGTGCTGGGTGTGCGTGAAGAGGGAGACCGCCCCCTGCTGGCGCGAGTGACTGAATACCTGCGTGAAAAGCAAATGCTCATCATTCTGGATAATTGCGAGCACCTGATCGAGGCGGTGCAGTCGCTGGCGGAGGCGCTGCTATCGGTTGCACCTGAAGTGCATATCCTGGTCACCAGCCGGCTGGTTCTGGGGGCGACCGGCGAAGTGATTTGGCGGGTGCCTTCTCTGCCCACCCCCGATATGTCGCAATGGGTTCTCCAGCAGGGAGGCGCAGGGTGCGATCGGGAAATGGAGGAAATTCTTGGACAATACGCCAGCGTGCAGGTCTTTGTTGACCGCGCCGCGGCTGTACTGCCTACCTTCGCATTAACAGGCACAAATGTATGGGCGGTGGGACGGATCTGCCAACAGTTGGATGGCATCCCACTGGCGCTGGAACTTGCCGCAGCGCTTGTGCGGCTGCTGACGGTGCAAGAGATTGCAGATCACCTGCAAGATGCTTTGCATTTATTGACACAAGGCCGCCCGACGGCGTTACCGCGCCACCGGACTCTCCAGGCGACTCTGGATTGGAGTCACGCCCTGTTGAGACCCCAAGAGCAGGTTTTGTTCCGCAGGTTGGCGAGCTTTGCAGGTAGTTTCACACTGGAAGCGGCTGAGTTTATCTGCAGCGGGGCGGACTTCCAACCGGCTCAGGTGCTCAATGGATTGGCAGCCCTGGTGGATCAATCGCTGGTGAGTGTGGAAGCAGCGGGAGAGACTAACCGCTTCCGTTTGCACGAGGTGACGCGGCAATATGCCCGCGCAAGACTGTTGGAAGCTGGCGAGGAAGAGCAGGCGCGCAACCGACATCTGGAATTTTTCTGTCAGCTGGCGGAGCCGCTGGAGGCGGACATGCACGGAACCCTGCCACCGGGTGCGTTCGAACATTTGACGCAGGAATACGACAACCTGCGCGCTGCCCTGGAGTGGAGCAGCTATCAAGGCGGGAATGTCCTGCTCGGTTTGCGTTTGGCTGCAACCCTGACGGACTTTTGGGAACTACGAGGACAATTAACCGTAGAACGGGGCTGGTTGGAAGCGTTGCTCAGGCGGGCCGGCGTGGCGGCGGAGCCGGCCCTTCGCGCCAAGGCGCTGCGCGGGGCCGGAAAAGTGGCTTATTATCAAGGTGATTTCGAAACCGCGCGCATGTACTTCGAGCAAAGCCTGGCATTGGATAGGGAATTGGATCATCGTCTACGCATGGCTGATACCCTTAGCCGTCTGGGATTTCTGTTTGGCATTCAGGAGAACTATGCTGCCGCAGAGCTAAACTATCGAGAAGGCCTGGCTCTTTTTCGTGCCTTGGAGGAGCGCAGTGGTGTGGGAAGAGTGTTAAGTGAGTTGGGTTATATTGCCTTACGGCAAGGCGACTATATCCGAGCGCGCGCCTTGCTGGAGGAAAGCCTGACCTTATTTTCCGAACCCGATGACCGATATCTGGAGTGTCGCGCCAGGCACTTTTTAGGGCACACCGCTCGGCTTAGCGGAGATTATGCCCAGGCACGCGCCCAATACAGACAGGCGGGTCTCATCCTCAAAGAGATGCACAATTCCTGGGGTCTATTTTACTTAATAGAAGCGTTCGCCTGCCTTGCCGTGGCTGAGGCGCAATGGGAACGCGCTGTGCGGCTCTTCGGAGCCGTGGAGCATTTGGGGGAGATAATCGGGGCGGTTATGGCGCCAACCGAACGTGCCGAGTGCGAACAGAATACAACCGCCGCGCGCGCTGCGCTTGGCGAGGGGGCTTTTTCGGCGGCGTGGGCTGCTGGCCAGGCGCTGTCTTTGGACGAAGTGATCTCCTACATGCTGGAGCAGCCCCAGTAAACCCTATCCTTGGCGGAGATAAGCCGCAGTCATAAAAGACCGGCCGGGTTTTCAAACCTGGCCGGTCTTTTTTTTACCCCCCAAGCAACGCTTTCGGAACGCTATATTTGCTAAATTCATATCATCAGTGGTTGGTCAAGGAGGTTCACCGTGTCTTGCAAATTCGGGCTTCGGAGCGTTTTGCTTATCGGCTTACTGACTTTCGTAATGTTGAGCCAGGCAAGTCTGGTTTCTGCCGGGAGCGATATTTGGGTTGGCATTGGCCCGGAAGGCGGCTGGATCTATGCCCTGGCGGTTGACCCGCTGACGCCGGCCACGCTCTATGCGGGGACATATGGCGGCGGCGTCTTCAAGAGCACAGACGGCGGGGCGACCTGGAACGCGGTCAACAGTGGCTTAACCGGTCGCTATGTTTGGGCTCTGGCGATCAACCCTACCACACCGACCACCCTCTATGCGGGGACATATGGCGGCGTCTTCAAGAGCACAGACGGCGGGGCGAACTGGAGCGCGGTCAACAGCGGCTTAACCAATACCGGTGTTGTCGCGTTGGCGATCAACCCGGTGACGCCAAATACACTCTATGCCGGGACAGGCGGTGGTGTCTTCAAGAGCACGGACGGCGGGGGAAACTGGAGCGCGGTCAACAATGGCTTGACCAATACAAATATCGGCGCTCTGGCGATTGACCCTGCCACGCCGACCACGCTCTATGCCGGGACATCGGGCGGTGGTGTCTTCAAGAGCACGGATGGCGGCGCAAACTGGAGCACAGTCAATAACGGCTTGACCAATACCAATATTCGCACACTGGCGATTGACCCTGCCACGCCGACCACGCTCTATGCCGGGACATCGGGCGGTGTTTTCAAGAGCACGGATGGCGGGGCGAACTGGAGCGCGGTCAACAATGGCTTGACCAATACCAATATCCGCACACTGGCGATTGACCCTGCCACGCCGACCACGCTCTATGCCGGGACAGAGGGTGGCGGTGCCTTTAAGAGCATAGATAGCGGAGCGAACTGGAGTGCGGTCAACAGCGGTTTAACCAATAGCAATGTCCGAGCTTTGGCGATCCACCCAACAACGATGACCACGCTGTATGCTGGGACATCGGGCGGTGTCTTCAAGAGCACAGATAGCGGGGTGAACTGGAGTGCGGTCAACAGCGGCTTGCTTGCCTCCCATGTTTATGCCCTGGCGATTAACCCGTCATCGCCGACCACGCTCTATGCTGGGACAAGCGGAGATAAAGTCTATAAGAGCACGGACGGCGGGGTGACCTGGAGTGCGGTCCACAGCGGCTTGACAAACCGGTACGTTTACGCTTTGGCGATAGATCCGCTGACACCGAATACCCTCTACGCAGGTACATTGGATGGGGTTTTTAAGAGCACAGACGGCGGGACGAACTGGAGTGCGGTCAACAGCGGCTTGACCAACCAGAATGTTTATGCTTTGGCGATCAACCCGGCGACGCCGAGTACACTCTATGCGGGGACAAGCGGCGGTGGTGTCTTTAAGAGCACGGATGGCGGGACGAACTGGAGCGCGGTCAATAACGGCTTGACCAATCTTAATGTTCGCGCACTGGCGATCAACCCGGCGACGCCGAGTACACTCTATGCGGGGACAAGCGGCGGTGGTGTCTTTAAGAGCACGGATGGCGGGGCGAACTGGAGCGCGGTCAATAACGGCTTGACCAATCTTAATGTTCGCGCACTGGCGATCAACCCTACCACACCGACCACCCTCTATGCGGGGACAAGCGGCGGCGTCTTTACGAGCACGAATGGCGGCGGTAACTGGAGCGTGGTCAACAGCGGCCTGACAATTACCAATGTCCACGCTCTGGTGATCGACCCGGTAACGCCGGACACGCTGTATGCCGGGACAGAGGGCGGCGGCGTTTTCAAGACGAAAAGGTTGGAGTATTCCGTTTACCTGCCCCTTATCCGGCGGTAGGTGGATGCCCAGCTGAGCGGCTGGATGCCTTTATTGTTGCATACAGCAGCCTGACCGGACTCTTCACGGCTGCTGGCCAGGCGCTGTCTTTGGACGAAGTGATCTCCTACATGCTGGAGCAGCCCCAGTAAACCCTATCCTTGGCGGAGATAAGCCGCAGTCATAAAAGACCGGCCAAGTTTTCAAACCTGGCCGGTCTTTTTTTACCCCCCAAGCAACGCTTTCGGAACGCTATATTTGCTAAATTCATATCATCAGTAGTTTGTATAGGAGGTTCACCGTGTCTTGCAAATTCGGGCTTCGGAGCATTTTGCTCGTCGGCTTGCTGGGACTGCTCACCCTCAGACTGACCGAAAAGGCTTTTGCTATTTCCTTCGCCGATAACAACTGGCAGGGTTTGCTGAGTCACACACAGAGCTTCATCATCCCGCTGGATGGCAACTCTGTAACGCTGGATGACGTCTGTGATGTCAGTTCAGAGCACTGCGATGCGCTTGCTTATCAATTCACCAATATCGCGTTAGCTGCTGTGGGAGCCGGCTATGACATTTCGTGGTGGACGGTGGACAGTGGGGGTGGGTCGAGCAGCGGGGGCGGCTACAGCCTGAGCGGTACGGTCGGCCAGCCGGATGCGGCCTCTTCGACCGGTGGGGGGTACACGCTGGCGGGCGGCTTCTGGAGTGGCGTACCCAGCGCTCAGACGGAAAATGTCGTTTATTTGCCTTTGGTGGTTCGGTAGAGCCAAGGCTTTCCAGCCTTTGGCTCTATTACAGAGAATGAAGGAGTGAAATACCATGCAACGCAAATCATTTATCATCCTTGTTAGTATGCTGGCGCTGGTGTTGGGGTTGGACTGGAACGTCCGGGGGCAGGAAGCCGCCCCGGCGGGCGGAGACACTGCAGTCGGAACCGCCTTTACCTATCAGGGGCAGCTCCAGGGCGCCAGCGGCGTGGTCAGCGGGAGCTGCGACTTTCAGTTCAGCCTGTGGGACGCTCTGACAAGCGGGGCGCAGGTAGGGACGACACAAACCAAGACCGGTGTAGCCGTGAGCAGCGGGTTGTTCACGGTGACGCTCGATTTTGGGACAGGCGCCTTCGCCGGCGACGCTCGCTGGTTGGGCATCGCCGTACGCTGCCCGGCGGGGAGTGGAGCCTATGTTTCCCTGACACCGCGCCAGGCTCTCACCGCCGCGCCATATGCCGTGTACAGCAATTCCACCGGCGCGCTGCAGGGCTACGCCGTGGCGCCGAACCAGCCACCCAATACCGGACAGGTGCTCAAGTGGAATGCGTCAGGTTGGGGGCCGGCCACGGATGACGAAAGCCCCTACGTGCGCACCGTGATCGTCAGTCCCATTGGCGACGAGTACGCCAACGGCCAGATCTTGATAGATGCCCTGAGCCGCATCAGCGGTGCCAGCGCCACCAACCCCTACCTGCTCAAGATTGAGCCGGGGGTGTACAACCTGGGCACGGCCGCCCTGCAGATGAAGGAGTATGTGGACATCGAAGGCTCTGGCGAGGGCGTCACCCTCATCACCACCGCGGCCGCGAGCGCCATTACCAATGGCGCCGTGCGGGGTGCGAACAACTCCGAGTTGCGCTTCCTGACAGTGCAGAACACCGGCGGGGACGACCATGCCTGTGCCATCTACAACTATTACACTTCGCCCCGGCTCACCCATGTGACAGCCATCGCCTCGGGGGGCAGCATCAACAACATCGCTGTGTTCAACTTTTACTCCTCGTCGGCGATGACCCACGTGACCGCCCGCGCTGTTGGGAACGCCAATCTTAACTATGGCGTGAGTAATAACTCCTCCCAAACAACCATGAATCACATGACCATCTATGCCGCCGATGGTACCGACAATTACGGACTCTATAATCATAACAGTTCCGGGAGGATAGTGGACGGAGATGTCACCGCCTGGGGAGGTTTCTGGAGCTTTGGCGTGATCAACGACGATTCTACGATATCCATCCAGAACAGCCGGATCAGCGTCGGTGATGCAGCCATGATCAACATTGGTGTGCGCAACACCACAACCAGCCTGGGCGGTAAGGTGCAGATTGACAATTGCAAGATCACGGTCAGCTCTGGAAGCACTAGCTATACCATCTCTAACGACACCGGCTACGATACCGCTGTTGGCGCCTCTCATCTCGCAGGGACTGTTGACACCAGCTCGGGCACCTACCCTGTGACCTGCGCCGGCGTCTATGATGCGTCCTACACATTCTACGCCAGCACGTGCCCGTAGGAAGTGCACCATGTGTCCAAGTTTGAATTGCGAAACTCAATCAAGAAATTCTACTTTTACGAGCTATTGCAGGTGAGCGAGATTAACCCTGCCGCGCTCGGCTAGGTCTCTATTCCGAAAAACTTTCTGGAGGAAAAACCACATGAATGTCAAAATACACTTCACATTTGGGTCTCGGCGCCTATTTGCGCCGCACCTGGCACACGCCCTTCGAGTAGTGTTGACCGCGCTGGTGTTGGCGGCGTTGAGTATGACCTGGAGTGCGCCCCGCGTTGTACGCGCTGGCGGCGCCTTTGTGGTCAACAGTTCTGCCGACAACAGTATATGGGACAGCGTTTTGACTTTGCGGGAAGCGATAGATGTTGCAAACGGTACTCTGACTGGACCCTTCACGGCTGGTGAGCAGGCGCAACTGGGCGGTTGTACCTTTAACGGCAGTGGCATGATTACCGGCGGCTGCGGAGGCGGCGTTTACGACAACATCACTTTCCATTCATCGGTAACGCAAATCAATCTGATTAATACGCTTCCTGCCCTCACTGACGCCGGCACGTGGATTGACGGCAATGCAGGTGTGCCGCGCATTAACGCCAACGATATTAACCCCCCTGGCGATGTATTCACCATTAATGGGAATCACATCACCATCTCCCATCTTTCTGTTGTGAATGGCGATTCTGGCAGTTTTGCAGACATCGCAGTGCTGAGCGGTAAAGATGCGCGCATTGCCTATAACTATCTGGGCAGCGTACCCGGCGCAACCAACTGTTCCCCCAGCGGCGTCACACGCAATTCGCGCTACGGTGTGTATGTCGCGCCGAACAGCAGCGGCAGCAGCGGCGCCAACAACGGGGTGGCTTACATTTACGGCAACATTATCGGCTGTCATAGCTTACACGGCATCTATGTCTCTGGCGCGGACTTTGTGTACATCGGCGTCCAGCCGGATGGCACTACTCTGGACATGAATTTTATTGGCATTATGCTTGGGCTTGCTCCTTCTGACCTGGGAAACGGCGGAGATGGGGTGCATCTGGAGGCGAGTGGCAGTGACGGAGTGCGTTGGAACGTTGTGAAACAAAACTATATTGCTTTCAATGATGGAAATGGCATTGGGTTGGTGGGGACGGGATTCAACAGCTCCGGCAGCACGCAATACAATTGGATGCAAGCCAACACCATTTTTTCAAACACTCTCAGCGGCATCCGCTTGACAGAGGGCGCGTATATCAATTACATCGGCGGCGGTGGAAGCGGCGATGGGAACATCATTGGTTGGAATGGCGCAGATGGGATCACTGTCTTGAAATCAAACGGCAACCTGATGCAAGGGAATTTCATTGGCACCTACGCAATTATGAATTACGGCAATAGCCAGGCCGGCGTGTACCTAGAAGCCGCCAACGGCAACACTCTTTCCAGTAATGTGATTTCTGCCAACGGCTGGGCGGGAGTGTGGGTAACTAACTCAACTGGTAACACGATCAAGGGCAACAAAATCGGCACGAACGAAAACGGTACCGCCGCCATGGCAAACGGTCATGACGGCGTGGCGCTCACCGACGGCTCGCACGAAAACACCATCGGCGGTACGACGCTCGCTGACCGCAACGTCATCAGCGGCAATACGAACTGCGGCATCATCCTTCGCGACGGTGCAAACAACAACACCATAGACTATAACTTGATTGGGCTGAACGCGGCAGGCACAAACGCGATCCCCAACGGACTGGCTGGCGTGTGCGTGTTCAGCGGCTCAAACGGCAACAATATCGGCTCATCTTCGAGTGGAGTATCTCAGTACATCTCGGGCAACACGCGGGAAGGGGTTTACATTGAGTACTCCGACGGAAATATGATTAATTCGTCCAACCGCATCGGCGTGGCGACGGATAATACCACCGCCCGCGGCAACGGACTGCAGGGTGTCATGTTGTACGGCGCGACCAACACGGATGTGTCTCCCACTCTGGTTGCCTACAATGGCGGCGCGGGTATTGCAGTGATTGGGGATACGGCGGTCAGAAATATCATCGAGCCAGCACAAGTTCGCAATAACGGCGGCTTGCCGATTGACCTGGGCAACGATGGACACACGCCGAACGGATCACAAAGTCCGCCAGGACCCAACAACTGGCTCAACTACCCGGTCATCATTTCCGCCAGCGGCAATCCGGTAACGCTTTCCGGCACTGCCTGCGGCAATTGTTGGATAATCATATACCGCGCTATCGGCAACCCGGCCGCACCGGGCGGCGGCGGGGTGTACATTCAGTACGTGCAAGCTAATCCGTCAGGTAATTGGATCACGACCTTGCCGGCTGGTGTTGGACGCAACGATGTCACACTGCTAACCACGGATCCTTCGCATAACTCTTCAGAGATGAGTCCACGCCCATTATCCGTGTACTTGCCCCTGATCATAAAATAATGTCCGCTTCAACTCCGCCAAAGGTTGGCGTGGCGAGGAAAACGACGGACTGAGGAGAGCCTATGTACGAGCCACCGCTTGGCTTCGATGTATCTACAAATTCACCCCACTCCCAGTTATTTACGGTACGGGTGTGGCAGCAGGATATCGGAGATGGGCGCAGTGAATGGCGCGGTCAGGTTCGGCACGTGATGAGCGGCGAGACGTGTTATTTTCGGGATTGGCAGTTGTTGATCGCGTTTATCGTTAAGATGACCACAATGGCAAAGACCTGAGCTACGGTTGGCTTGTAGCTCAGGTTTGTAACCTGAGGCGATGGCGCGGCGGGGAAGGCCTCACGCTGGAAGCGTGAGCTACAGGGGGCGTGAGCTACGAGCGTGAGCTGCAGGGGGCGTGAGGGGGTTTTACCACTCTTTGTGTTCGGTGCGGGCGATGATTTCGTCCTGCAGGGTTTTGCTCAGGTCACAGAAGTAGTCGCTGTAGCCGGCAACCCGCACGATCAGGTCGCGGTATTGGTCGGGGTGTTGTTGGGCCTGGCGCAAGGTATCGGCGTCCACCACGTTGAACTGGATATGATGCCCATCTAACTTGAAATAGGTGCGCACTAACTGCACCAGTCGGTTTATACCTTCTTCGTCTTGTAAAAGCTGAGGGGTGAATTTTTGGTTGAGCAGGGTGCCGCCGGTGCGCACATGGTCCATCTTCGACACCGATTTGATCACCGCAGTCGGCCCGTGGCGGTCTGCTCCCTGCACCGGCGAGACTCCCTCGGAGAGGGGCATCCCTGCTTTGCGCCCGTCAGGTGTAGCATCCATTACCGAGCCGAAATAGACGTGTACGGTGGTGGGCAGCAGGTTGATGTGATATTCCCCGCCTTTGGTGTTTTTACGCCCATCAATGGCGGAGAAATAGGCTTCGAAGACGCGCCGCATCAGGCTGTCGGCATAATCGTCATCATTGCCATAGCGGGGAGTCTTATTGGATAAGAGCAGGCGTTCCCGCTCGTGATTTTCGAAATTGGCGTTCAGCAGTTCCAACAGCTGAGCCAGAGAAAGGTTTTGTTGATCGTAAACGTGGAATTTGATGGCAGCCAGGGAATCGGTGATAGTACCCATGCCTACACCTTGAATGTAGCTGGTGTTGTACCGTGCGCCGCCGTCATGATAGTCTTTGCCTTTCAGGATGCAGTCGTCAATCAGCAGAGAAAGGAACGGCGCCGGCATGTAACGGGCATACAGGCGTTCGATCACCTGGTTGCCGCGGATTTTGACATCAATCAAATTATTCATCTGGCGGCGGAAAGCCTCAAATAGCTGGTCGAAGGTCGTAAAGCGGAGCGGGTCGCCGGTTTCGAGCCCGACTTTTCGGCCAGACACAGGGTCTATTCCGTTGTGAAGGGTTAGTTCCAACATTTTTGGGATGTTGAAGTAGCCGGTCAGGTTATAGTTCTCTTTACCGAAGGCGCCGACCTCCACGCAGCCGGAGGAGCCGCCGCAGCGGGCATCCACGACCGATTTCCCCTGGCGCACCAGCTCCTGCACGATGAGGTCGCTGTTGAAAATCGAAGGTTGTCCATAGCCGGTGCGGATGATTTTCGCTGCCCGCTGGATGAAGCGGTCGGGATTTTTCTTGCTGACCTGGATCGAGGAGCTGGGCTGGAGCAGGCGCATTTCTTCGATCACGTCCAGGAGCAAATACGTGACTTCGTTCACTGCGTCAGAGCCATCGGGTTTGACGCCGCCCAGGTTGATCTGGGCGAAGTCGGTGTAGGTGCCACTTTCGGCGGCGGTCACGCCAACCTTTGGCGGGGCGGGTTGATTGTTGAATTTAATCCAGAAGCATTGCAGCAGTTCTTCGGCCTGCTGGCGGGTGAGCCGTCCTTCTGCGATTTCCCGCTGATAGAAGGGATAAAGGTGCTGATCGAGATGGCCGGGGCAGAAAGAATCCCAGGTGTTGAGTTCGATGGTCACGCCCAGATGGACGAACCAGTAGTATTGGAGGGCTTCCCAAAAGGTGCGCGGGGCATGGGCTGGTACCCAAGAGCAGATCTCGGCAATTTGCTCTAACTCACGGCGGCGCTGGGGGTCTGCGGTTTGCGCGGCGATTTGGCG
>Ga0078972_1003021_pt1 | contig 52208 bp, 45 predicted proteins | sample YelNatPaOPGAMG01_FD_67568 | JGI IMG/M metagenome (GOLD analysis project Ga0078972, IMG submission 67568) | Hot spring thermophilic microbial communities from Obsidian Pool, Yellowstone National Park, USA - OP-RAMG-01 (SPADES assembly) (version 2) | ecosystem: Environmental > Aquatic > Thermal...
GTATTTGGCCGTAACATGCCACAAGTCGGGTCGGGAATCAAGGGGGACCGGAGTGTCAGCGAGGTTCCGCACCAATACACATCGTGTCTGTCCCCATATTGGGGTAAACCAGATACCCCGGGTCGGTTCCGCGGTGAAAAGGGGGCGGGGTGTCAGCGAGGTTTTGTTCCAAAGCGACGGGCTTTCTCTGGGTAGCCTGTCAACAGCGTGCTCGAGCTCCCGGGAAACCTGGATAAACACGGCCTCCAACCCAACCGGCTCTCGTGAAGCAGCAAAGCACCCGGGGGGGCAGCATGGTCGTTCTTCGCAACAGGCACCAGCAAGACCGGGGACCAAACATGCGAGCCGTTCTGCGTGGGGAAGTCATTTTTACTGGTATCTGAGGTCGCCCTGTTCAGCGCGGCGCGACACAGCGGTATTCCGGCAACCAGCGCAGTTTTTACGCCCGAGCGTTTGGTTGCGGCTGCGCCGCGCTGAGGAAACGTGCGGGTTGGCACCGGTTTTGCCTGCCACCGTCCCGGTGTTGCCAAACCTTTCTCCGGCCAGTAATGTTCTCTAATCTTTGGGCGGCGTTGGTTCAAACGCACATGGCCGAGTATAAAGTTCAGTTCGAAGTATTCGAAGGACCGTTGGACCTCCTTCTGTATCTTGTCAAGAAGGAGGAAGTGGACATTTATCAGGTCAATCTGACCAAGCTGGCGACGGAGTTTTTGGAATACGTGGAGTTGATGCGCGAGCTGGACCTCGACATTGCGGGCGAATTTCTCGTGATGGCCGCCACGCTGATGTACATAAAAAGCCGGGAATTGCTGCCGCGCGACCAACAGGTTGTCGATGAGCAGGATGTCCAGGACGAGGAAGACCCGCGGTGGGAACTGATCAAGCGCCTTGTCGAATACAAGAAGTTCAAGGACGCCGCCACGCGACTCCAGGAACTGGAGGTTCGCCAGGAACAAACCTACAAGCGCCAGCCGCAGGCACAGCCACTTGACCATGCACCTGTTCGCACCCAGGTCTCGGTGTTCGATCTGATCGCCGGTGTCAATGCCGTCCTCAAGCGCATCAAGGAAAAGGAAACAGGGAAAGAACTCGTCCCCGACCGATGGACCGTCAGCGAAAAGATCGAGTTCATTCGATCGACGCTTGCGGAGCGGGGGCGCGTGAGTTTTCTGGAGCTGTTCGGCGACAGCGCAACGCGGGGGGAAGTGGTGGCGACATTTTTGGCACTGCTGGAGCTGATGCGACTCGGCGTGGCGCGCGCAATTCAACTCGAGCCGTTCGGCGAAATTGAGATAACCAGTGCTGAACCTGATGATTCTGATGATTCCGAGGCCCAGCCATCCGACGTCCAAGCCGAACAGGCCACAGCAGCGGCGGTGGAATCTACTTCCATGCGTGAGGCCCGTGCACCATCAGACCCGGAGCCAGGCGCCCACTCGACAGCAGAGCCTGAATCATGATCGAATTGAAATGCATTGTTGAAGCAATGTTGTTTGCGGCCGACCGTCCGCTAACACCGACCGACGTAAAAGCAGCGCTGACCAAAGCCGCTGAACAGGCTGGGGAAAGCGACGTGCGCGCGTTCCGCAAGGTCAAGCTCGATGAAATCGAACGGGCTCTTCACGAGCTTGCAGGAGAAATCGACGCCGCAGGCCGCAGTTACCGTCTTGTCTGCGTGGCTGGAGCATGGCAGATCGTGGTTCAACCCGAGTTTGCCCCATGGCTTCGCGCATTAACGGGTGAACGCGGTCGGCCAAGTCGTCTTTCACTGCCGGCGCTTGAAACGCTCGCAATCATTGCTTATCGCCAGCCCATCACAAGGGCTGAGATCGAGGAAATCCGCGGCGTTTCCGTAGATGGGGTCATGCAGACACTGCTGGAACGGGAGCTGATCGAGCCGGCGGGCAAGGCAGACGTTCCGGGCCGCCCCACGATGTACGTGACCACAAAAGCGTTTCTCGAACATTTCGGTTTGCCTGATTTGAACCATTTGCCCGATGCTGAGGAGCTCAGGCGCGTCCCGGTCGAACGCCCCGCCGGTCTTGTCACTGTCGAGCCCGGTCTTGCCACGGCTCCGCCGGATCAACTCACCATCCAAACCGCCCCGGAACAACAACCGGTATCGGACGACGCCGGACAACCCAAGCCAACCGGGACAGATTCATCCGCCGCCACCGCCTCGGAATCCGCCGGGTTTGATCCAAAGGACATACGCGTATTCGACTCGGAACAGTCGGAGCCCGTCGAACGCAAACCGGAAGACACTTTCTCCGAAGAGGACCGATCATGAACCTGCAACAACATCGAAAAGCAATCGATCACCTGGACGCACAAATCATCCGGTTGTTAAACCGCCGGACCGAGCACGTGCTCCAAATCGGCAAACTCAAGCAGAGAGGCGGGCGTGAGGTTTACTCGCCGCAGCGCGAACAGGCCGTTCTCGAGCGCATATGCCGGCTTAACAAGGGGCCATTGAGCGCAGATGCAATCCGCGCCGTGTATCGCGAAATCATGTCAACGGCGCTCGCGGTGGAAAAGCCGATGACGATTGCATATCTTGGGCCCGAGGCAACTTTCACGCATCAGGCAGCGATGAAACGGTTCGGCGTCAGCTTGAATTATGTTCCGCTCAAAACCATTTCCGAAGTGTTTCACGAGGTGTCAAAACGCAGAGCCGACTTCGGCGTCGTGCCAATAGAGAACTCGACCGAAGGTGTTGTGACACACACGCTGGACATGTTCGTTGACAGCGACCTCAAGATTGTCGCGCAGATTGTTTTACCAGTGCAGCATTGTCTGCTGAGTCGCACCACCCGGCAACGGATTCGCCGATTGTACGTGCACCCGCAAACGCTTGCACAGTGCCGAAATTACATACAAAGAAACTTCGCCGACGCAGAGATAATCGAAACTTCATCGAATGCGCGCTCGGCCGAGCTCGCCTCCGCCGACCGCCGGTCGGGCGCAATCGCCGGACTCCTCGCTGCCGAGAAATACAACCTGCCCGTCATCGAACACGACATTCAGGACAGCCCCGGCAACGCGACGAGGTTCCTCGTTCTCGGACGTGAATGCGGCCCGCCTTCGGGTAACGACCGCACCAGCATCATGTTTTGCATAGCCGACAGAGTTGGCGCGCTTTACAGTGCCCTTGCGCCGTTCAGGCGATACCACATCAACATGACCAAAATTGAATCCCGCCCAAGCAGAAGAAAAGCGTGGGAGTACTACTTTTTCGTTGATATCGACGGACACGCCCAGGAACGTCGCGTGGCGCGTGCTCTTGCCCAACTTGCCCAGCACTGTGTTTTTGTAAAAGTGCTGGGCTCGTATCCAAACTCAGATTAACCCGGATACTTCTGCCAACCACCATCGTCCAAATGAAAACAAAAACCCCAATTCTCGCTGCAACGATTGTGTCAGCGGCCATTCTCATGCCAACTACGATGAACCAGGAATTCACGCCCGATCCAAATCAGGAAATCCGCACTTTCACAAGGACCATCACGCGCACCATTAGCCTGAATTACCTGTTGTTTGTTCCTCAGGCCGCGAAATCCGACCCGAACAAGAAATGGCCGCTGATGCTTTTTCTGCACGGTGCGGGCGAGCGCGGCACCAACCTCTGGCTGGTCGCAAAACACGGGCCGCCAAAAATCGTCCGCGAGAAACCCGATTTTCCGTTCATCCTCGTTTCACCCCAGTGCCCGGCGGGCGAAACATGGTCGGCAGACAGCCTGATTGCTCTGCTGGATGATGTGATGGAACGATTGCCGGTGGACAAGTCGCGTGTTTACCTGACCGGCCTTAGCATGGGCGGTTATGGCACATGGAACCTTGCAACATGGCACCCGGAACGTTTCGCAGCAGTTGTGCCCATTTGCGGCGGTGGTGATCCGGTACGAGTCGTTCTTGCCGATGGCCGACGCGCTGAAGCACTCAAGACCCTCGCGGTTTGGGCCTTCCATGGGGCCAAAGACCCTGTCGTGAGCATCGACGAATCGCGGCGCATGGTCGAAGCGTTCAAACGCGTCGGTTGCCAGGAGATCGAACTGACAGTTTACCCCGAGGCCGGGCACGATTCGTGGACGGAGACCTACAACAATCCGAAGCTTTACGAATGGTTGCTGAAGCACAAGCGATAACCTCGAGACGCAACAGCAAACGCCCGAAGCAGGTCTGAGATGGAACCGAGAAAGGCCACAATGCTTGACCGTGCGATGGCGGAGGTCTGTCGGATTTGCCCTGTTTGTCGTCAGGCAAGGAAAAACCAAGCCGGGTTCGCCAACAAGCTTGTGAAAAAAGTCGAAACACGACTTTGCTTGTTCTGTCGGGCTTACGAGCGTGTTAACGGGAAGAAGGCTCACGAGCCGTGATCGATCCGGCGCCCGACATCATGTAGTTCGGTCGAGACCTTTGTCCTACCATGTTGGAAAACCTGCGCAGCAATCGCAAATCAGCAGATCTTACGGTTGCGGCTGTGCCGATCTGCGGGATCGGAAGCGAGGATGCGCGATTTTCTGGAGTCGGCATCAGCATGCTGCGGCTGGTCCGGTTTTGTTCTTGTGGAAACGCGGTTGAACACGCATCTTACCGGCGTTGATCGGGTTGGTCTCCGAGTCAACTGACGGCTGCATGGTAATGACACAATCAAATCTCGCGCGATGCTCGGGCATTGCTACGGTATCCATCGGGATATGGAGCCGGCGGTGAACAACGGGCATTGTCCGGAGCATGGCGCTCCGGGTGGCGGCGGTTGCGGTGCCGGTGGTTCGCGCACAGTGCCGGGGGATTGTCCTCTGGCCTGGTTTGCGGGCATGGTCGGCCATTGCAAGGCGCACGCACTTGCGGCGCGTGCAGCGGGTCGCCCGATTGTCGGCATCATGTGCGAGTACGCGCCGCGGGAACTGATCCTTGCGGCGGGTGCGGTTCCTGTTTGTCTTTGCGGTGGTGATCCGGACACAATCCCCTCGGCCGAGGCGCATCTTCCAGCAAACCTGTGCCCTCTGATCAAGTCCACGTACGGGTATCTTGTTGAGAAGGCCAATCCGTTTCTTGAAATGGCCGATCTGGTCGTCGCGGAAACAACATGCGACGGCAAGAAGAAGATGTTCGAGCTAATGGGTGAAGCGCGGGCCACGTACATTCTGGCGCTGCCGCATCGGGAAGATGATGCGGACGGATTGGCGAGCTGGGTGGAAGAACTGCGTCGGTTCAAAGTCTTTCTGGAAAACCGGTATGGTGTGTCGATCACGCCCGGGCGACTTCGTGAGGCAATCGAACTGATGAATCGAGAACGTCGCTTGCGCCGCGAGTTGGCCGAGTTGATGAAGATGGAAGAACCGCCGTTGACGGGCCGCCAGTTGCTCGACTTCAAAAGCATCATATCCGGTCTGCCCGATGACCTTGACCAGTACGAACGGGCGCTGGCGCTGTGGCGACCGCGCGGATGTGCCGGGTCCGCAACGCAGGAGGCCCGGGCACAATCGCCCGAATGTGCGACTGCACGGCAAAGACCGGTCCGTGTGCTGTTGACCGGCGTACCACTGGTTCACGGAGCGGAACGGGTGATCGAAATCATCGAGGCCAACGGCGGACTTGTGGTGTGCCAGGAGAATTGCACCGGGCTGAAGCCAATTCTCGAGGACGTGCGCGATGACGCGCCGGATCTCATCCGTGCCCTGGGGGAGAAGTATTATCATTTGCCGTGCTCGGTGAGAACGCCGAACCGGAAGCGGCTGGCTTTGCTGGCGCAACTGGCCGCCGAGTACAGAGCCGAATGTGTTATCGAGCTGGTCTGGCAGGCATGCCTGACCTATGCAATCGAGTCTTTCCATGTCAGGCGTTTGGTCGAGAACCAGCTCGGCCTCCCATATTTGAAAATCGAGACGGATTACTCGCCTGCCGACTCGGCTCGCATTGCCACACGAGTGGCGGCGTTGGTCGAGACGGTTCGTGCCCGAACCGCCGGGCTGCACAAGCGGTTCTCGGACTGCGGTTGAGTGAACAACAGGAACAGAGCAAACAAACACTGTACTTGAGAACCTTTTTCCATGAAAAAGCACCCTGCGACCCATTTGAACGACGTGCAGAATGTCTATTCCGGCCCGGAAGGTCGCCTGTGGGAACTGCTCATGGGCGAGCAAATCCACATCGGCGGCTTGCGCTCTTCGCTGGAGCTTGCGGACTCGGCGGGCATAGACAGGGGCCAACGCGGGGTTGACTTGTGCTGCGCTTCGGGCGCCGGCATGAGGTTTCTGGTCCGATTCCGCGGTGTGGAACGGATGACCGGCGTTGATGCAACACACGCCATGGTTGAACTCGGTCGGCGGCGCTGTGCCGAAGAAGGACTTGCCGATCGGATTACGTTTGTGGAGGGCGATGTGTGTGATACCGGTCTTCCGAGTGGTTCAGTTGATTTCGTATGGGGCGAGGACGCTTGGTGTTACGTGGAGGACAAATCGAAGCTGATTGCCGAGGCGGTACGATTGGTGCGAGGTGGCGGGACAATCGCCTTTACCGACTGGATGGAAGGCGCCGTCGGTCTGAGCGAATCCGAGGCGAACAGGTACATGTCGTTCATGAAGTTCCCGAGCGTGCTCACCGCAGCAGAGTATGCACATTTGCTCACGGCCAACGGTTGCGTGATCGTGCAGTGTCGGGACACCGGTCGGTTTGCGAGCCACGTGCGGCTGTACCTCGACATGGTTGAGAAGCAGCTCACTTACGACGCGCTGAAAATCATCGGGTTCGACCAGCACGCTGCTGCCGGGTTGACAGGCGAGATGCGTTTTTTGGAGTCGCTGGCCGCAGACGGAAAAATCCTCCAGGGCCTGATAGTCGCTCGGAAGTCCTGATTGCGATCGCGGCCGCGCTGGTTCGCCTGCACAAATGGAAGTTTATCTTGCCAGCCCTTGGATTCCGCGAGAGTGGGTCGAGGTTCATGGCCTGGTGCCGCGTGGGTTGTTCTGTGCTCCGGTGCTCGGCACGTTGACCCCGCGCATGGCTGAGGGCATCTGCTCTTTTGCACAACAAAGCCTCGAGTTGGCGCGCAGGTATTGTGATCGAGGTGACGCTGTTGTGTTCGTAAGTTCCTGCGACCAGATGCGCCGTGGTTTCGACCTTGTGGGAGAGCAGGAGACGTCAAACGCTTTTCTCTTCAATTTGCCTGCGACGTGGCAGTCCGATGCAGCGTGGCGCCTGTTTCGACTCGAGTTCGAGCGGTTCACGCGGTTCCTTGAACGGATTGGTGGCCATCGGCAGGCCGATGAATCTGTCGCCATCATAATCGACACCGCACTGGGCGCGCGAGCGAAGTTGAGGTCGTCGTGGAACAAACTGCGTGCGCGCGGGTTTGCCGAGTGTATTGCCAGACTACACTGGGACGGGTGCACAATTGTCGAGTCGGTGTCTGACGTGAACGGCGATGCGGGCGTTCCGGTGGCGGTGGTGGGAGGTCCTTTGACGCCCGCACAATGGGGGATTTTGGATGCCATTGAATCGGCGGGTGGACGCGTTGTGCTCAACGCCACTGAAACCGGCGAACGGAGCCTCGGATTGGAAATGCCGCGTCCGGGCCGGATCGCAGGCAGCATCGACAGCCTTGCGCGCTTTTTTTTCTCGCGGATTATTGACGTGTGGCAGCGGCCAAACACGCGGCTGTATGACTGGGTGCGTGAGCGCATCGAGGAGCGGAACGTTCGCGGGATTGTGCTATGGCATCATGTGGGATGCGATCTCTGGCGGGCCGAGGCTGCTTCGCTCAGAGAAGCATTCGGCCTCCCAATCCTGACTTTGGATTCTGAACAAGCGTACTCCGATCACCCGCGCCTCATGCATCGCATTGCCGCGTTCATGGAGATACTCAGGTGAATCAACACCTCCTCAAACCGTTAAATCTCGACGTATGGGACGTCCGGTACCGTGAACTGGTCCGCTCCGGGCTCGTCGAGCCGGTCTATGGTGGGCCGTTGAGCCGGCACGTCACCGCAAGCGGTGATCACCGGCTCGAGCGATTGCGGTTCGATGGTTCACCCGCTGCGTTGCGCCTTTGGAACTTCTTGTTGACCGAAAATGAGAGACTGCGACATGCCCGCGCGGCTGGCGACCGCCTGGTCGGTGTCATGAAAGACCTTGGCACCGTGCCGGTCATGGCATACGCCCTCGAAGGGTTGCGCGCGTTTTACCCGGACGGCACATGGTGGACGCCCTGTTTGATGGAAGAGACCGACTGCCTGTTGCCCCGGGCAGAGGCACTGGGTATCGACGCGTCCTTCTGCCCGGTCCGCGCAATGCTCGCCGCGTTTAAGGACGGCGGCCATTTCCCACTTCCGGACTTGTTGATCTGCAGCGCCGGTGCCGTTTGTGACGATTTTAGCGCCATCGCGCAGAGACTGGAAAAACTCGGTTTCCAGATTCTGTGGTGGGAAATGCCCAGACGACGCGCCCCTGAACCCGGCGAAGCACAGGCCGTTTTGCCGGGTGAGATAGTGACCGCGCGCGAGCTTGTCGAGTGTGTTCGGGAAGAGCTGGCTCGCGTCGGGAAAGCGCTGGGTGACCTTGCGGGCAAGGTGCCGTCTGACGCAATTTGGCAGGAAGGTGTTCGGGCTGCGAATCAAGTTCGCGGGTTGCTGGCGGAGCTGCGGCGGGTCGTTTATGGCGCGCGTGTGGCGCCGCTGCCTGCCCTCGAGATGCTCATCGCCGAGATGCTCGCCATTCACTACTGCTCGGACCGCAAAGAAACGGTGGCTGTGTTGACAGGTCTTCTCGGCGAAGCCCGCCGACGGCTGAGGATCGGGGCTGGCGTTGTCGCCGATGACGCGGTGCGCGTGTTCTGGGTGAATCCCGTTGCAGACCTGCGCGCGATGAACCTGCTTGAAGAATGGGGCGGCTGTCTTTGTGGATCGGACTTCATGTTCACGCACGCCCTTGACCCCATTCCCGAGGACATTCCTCCTTTGGAAGCACTGGCGCAGATGGCCCTTGCCGATCCGATGGTTGGGCCGGCCGCCGACCGCGCGGTGCGCGTGGTGCATGAAGCGCGGGCCGCAAAGGCCGAAGCCGTGGTTGTCGCCCGGATTCCCGGCGCAAGCCACAGCGCAACCGAAGGGCGTGTTATTCTGGAAGCAGTGCGGCATGTGCTGGGCATTCCCGGAGTGGAGGTGGAAATTGCGCCCGTGTGCGACGCGATGCAGCCGACATTGGCAGGTCGGTTGCAGGCGCTACTCGAGACGGCCCGGACACGAAGGGTAAAGAAACCATGATATTCGCTGGAATTGACGCAGGATCGCGCTCGATCAAGCTCGTTCTCTACGACGCAGAAACCCGGAAGGTCGTCGGCCGAGGCATGGCCGAGCAGGGCGTGGATCAGGTGCGCCTTGCTGAAGCGCTGTTCGAACGGACGTTGGGAGCCAGCGGGCTCGGGCCGAACCATGTCGCCCGCACAGTTGCGACAGGCTATGGGCGCGGCTCTGTCAGGTTTGCCGATTCCACTGTGACGGAAATCACCTGCCACGCTCGCGGGGTATGGCAAACGTCGCCCGATGCCCGCACGATAATCGAGATCGGCGGACAAGACAGCAAGGTGATCTGGATTGAACCGGACGGGCGTGTGCGTGATTTCGCGATGAACGACCGTTGTGCGGCGGGCACGGGCCGGTTTTTGGAGATGGTCGCGACGCGGCTTGGTGTTGATCTGTGCAAACTGAGCGAAGTGAGTCGCGCCAGCGCGAGACCGGCGGTGATCAGCAGCACATGCGTTGTGTTCGCCGAAACCGAGATCATCGGTTTGTTGGCGTCCGGGGTGGCCGTGGCCGACATTGCGGCCGGGGTGCAGAAAGCCATTGCCTCGCGTGTTTCGACGATGGCGATGCGAGCGGTTGTGCGGCCGGTGTATTTCACGGGCGGGGTGGCTTTGCAGCCCGGGATGTGCAGGGCCTTGCAGGAGGCTCTCGAAACCGAGGTGAAGGTTGTTCCGGACCCCCAATTCACCGGTGCTCTCGGCGCCGCACTTGTGGCAGTCGAGCAAACAAGTTAGATGATGACATTGTGCCCACGCGCAATGCGAGACAGGGCGCTGCTGGACTTCAGGCCTTAATGAAACCGGGCATTTCGTCCTGATACATTCGCGACTTCAATGTCCGCTTCATTGTCCACATGAGACCTTAACCGGCACCCTGATCAGCATCGCTTCATCAGAGCAGCGACGTCGGGTCGGACCAAATATCGAGTCTGTCGGCGTGAGTTGGCTTTCAATACGCGACGCGGGCCGAAAGAAGAAGATCAGGACCAAGTCGGCGCCATTTGACATCGGTCAGTTTGAGCACTTCATCCCAGTTGGCGGCACCGGGGCCGGCGACTGCTCTGGGTGCGTCACGACCGGCCACGATCTTCGGGGCATAAAGAAAAACAACCCGATGAGCGAGCCTGTTTGCGAGGAATGAGGCGTTGACTTCGCCACCTCCCTCGACGAGGACGCTTGTGATTTCTGCTTCGCCGAGGCGTTGCAAAAGCCAGCGCAAATCGATCTTTCTGTCTTGCAGTGGCGCGCTCCAGACAGTCACTTGTTGGCTCAGCGCTTTGACCCGGCGACGGGGCGCGTTTTCACCAACCACGATCAAAGTTGAATCGCAGTACTTGTCAGAAAGGAGCCTGGAGTGCAGTGGCGTTCGCGCGCGGGTGTCAAGCACGATCCGTTTTGGGAGGCTTGCAACGGGTGGCAGTATTGTGCCGTCGGGGTGACGCGGCGTGAGAGAAGGGTCATCGGTCAACACGGTGTTAATGCCGACCAAAATGGCATCGACACTTCTTCTCAGGCGCATTGAGTATGCGCGGGCAATGGGGCCGGTGATCCACTTCGACTCGCCGTGTGCTGTCGCGATTTTGCCGTCGATGGTCATGGCGGCTTTGACGATGACCCATGGGGTTTGGTGGCGAATCCAGTGGTTCCATGATTCGTTAAGACGCTCTGCCGGGTTTGCGAGGCAGCCGGTGACCACTTCGATGCCGGCATTGCGCAGAAGGTCGATGCCCCGTCCACTATGGCGGGGGTTGGGATCAATTGTTGCCGTGACAACTCGCTTGATTCCGGCGGCGATGATTGCGTCCGTGCAAGGCGGGGTGCGTCCGTGGGTCGAGCACGGCTCGAGTGTGACATACAGTGTCGAGCCTTCCGGGTTGGTTCCTCGGGATTCTGCGTCGCGGAGGGCTTCGATTTCAGCGTGTGGCAGGCCGGCGCGTTTGTGCCAGCCTTTGCCAATGAGTTTGTCTGCCTTGACAAGTACTGCGCCGACCATCGGGTTTGGAGAGGTTCGGCCGCGACCTTTTCTTGCGAGGCTCAGGGCAAGGCTCATCCAGCGCACGTCGGAGGCGGTCGGCTGTGCATCGAAGCTTTTGATGCGTTCTTCTGTTTTGGCGGATTTGGGCAACCGTCTCAAATCATCTGTTTGTTGAATGCCATCCACCACAGAAGTGTTGGCCACATATCACAAGTTTATCTTCGCGCGGGCGACGAACTCGCCGAAGTCAATGCGGCGCAACGGGGTCGCGTTTTGGGGTGTCGCTGCGCCGCACTGTCGAGAGGATGAGCCGTTCAGAATCGCACAGTCTCGAGGTAGCGGAGGCTTTCCGGCAACTGCTGTTCAACGAACGGCGATTCGTCTTCGATGAAGTACCATTTTACGCCCGCCTTTTTTGCTGCGCGAAGGAGCGGGGGCAGATCGATTTGGCCGGTGCCGAGTGCGACGTCATTTGTGACGTCGGTGCTGCCCGAGAGCGAACCTGTTTTGACGCCTTTGCGCATGTCTTTCAGGTGCATCAGCTCCCATCGTTTGCCGTACTTCTGGAGGAGTTTGACCGGGTCTTGCGCGGGGTAAACGACCCAGAAAATGTCCATTTCGAATGTGACATGTTTTGGGTTGGTTTCGCGCATCATTCTGTCGAACAACGTTTCTGTTCCCTGCGGTTGGAATTCATACCCATGGACGTGGTAGAAGAACTTTATGCCATGTTTTGCAAGGATGTTGCCGGCGCGATTGAAGACCTCGATGGCCTTGGTACATTCGGTGTTGTCGAAGTCTCCCTCGTGAGGAATCCATGCGCAGCCTGCGTATTTCAGGCCGAGCGCCTTTGCTTCGCGGGCGACGGATTCTGGATTATCCCTGTACTGTTCATACGGGAAATGGCCTGCGATGGGTTTCAGGCCGTGGTCAAGCAAGAGGTTTCTGAACTCTTTTGCTTCGAGTCCGTAGGTTCCGGCCAGTTCGACGTACCGGAATCCCAATGCGCGCACTTTGGCGAAGGTGCCGGGCACATCGTGTTTGAACGAGTCACGCAAGCTGTAGAGCTGAAGGCCTATCGGTCCTTTGAAACAGGGGCCAATACCGGCCCTTGGGTTTTGGCCGTCTGCGGCGATCGACAGATTGGGCGCACATATGGACGCGATCAAAGCGGCCATGACGATGAACTTTGGGGACATTTGTTTCATATGTTTTTCGCACAGGCATGATATTGTGTTTGCGCGTTGATCACAAGCTTTCGAATAAGGCAGCCCGTGAATGTCACCGGGATGAAGCTCAGCGCGGCGCAGCCGCAACCAAAGGATCGCGGCGAGACAAATGCGTTCGTTCCAGGCTTGGCACTCCGCCGCGCCGCGCTGATCTGCAATTTCCGCTCAGCGCGGCGCGACAGATTGCCCGGCTTGGAAGGAACGCCTCTACCTCGCCCAAATCATTCGGCTGCGGTTGCGCCGCGCTGAGTTGGATGCGGCAACTGTGGTACTGGCGTAAGGGAAGGGCCAAAGGCCGACTCCATACCAGCCTTGGGCAACGCCCCAGGTAAAGCGTGGTCAGGGACTCAGAATAAGGGCTGAAAGCCCGTGCCATTGGGGGTAGAAACGGACCGTGACGCCACCGGGATTGAACGATCGCTGATCTGCGATTCCCGCAAAGATTGTCTGATATTATACTCCAAAGGCCGCGCTGTCGTGACCGCACGGGTCGCCGCCAGAGAGGCAGATACTGACAAATTGAACAAACTCGCATTCTGAAAATCTTCGCAAGTATGATCGATTCGTCAGTATATGTATTTAGTCCCTTAGCAACAAGATGACGTGCATCTTGCGCAACATATTTTCGAGCACCACGATTCCAGCCTTTGTTCATGAGGGTTTGATAGCGCTTTTGAAATCGTCGGTGTTTGGGTTTTCTCTTGGTTCAGGCTCTGCCGGGTTAGGCATTCCAATCATGTAGCTGCTCACCGAGAGCCGGTGGATGCTACGAGTATGATTCCGAGTGCAGTGAGGATAATAAAAAGACCCCAGAGCGTGCCCATCCCTGGCCCTTCTGCACTCTCTTTCTTCCCCGCGACTGCCCTGAAGAACAAAGCCGCGCCGGAGATTACGCCACCGATTAACGAGAGAATCCCAAAACAGAAGAGAATTTCCATTGTTGTTCCTTTCTTGCAGAGCCGGCATTAGGCGTGACTGGAATCTCCAGACGACCGGTGAACGTGGAGACGGCCAAAACCACCAGCGAGGGGCTATAGATTCACGGTGATGTCGGTCGCGCTGTATGACCCCCAGTGGCCTTCATTGGAGCCGTCGACGAAGACGTCGCCCTCCTGGCCATCCTCCACCTCGAACTCCGCTGCTCCATTGGAGTCCGTAAGTTCGTGGCTGGTCATGCCACCGGCGCCGCTGATCCCCAAGACCACCCTATGCCCGCTCACGGGCTCATCATCACGTAGCACAGTAACTCTGATTGTTGGCATTTTGTGTTTCCTTTCTCGCAGACGGTTTGCCCGCCTAACGCCAGAGCTCACCGACGCGGGCGGGCAGTGACGTCCGAATTGGAAACGACCGTCGCCCGCCCGCGTTCGGTGCAGCGCCCTTGTTCGGCGATAGTTCTATCTCTGCGTCTCCCACGGCTGCATCAATCTCCGCGAACCCTTCTGTCCGGTGAACGGATTCGAGTTGCCCTTGGTGGACCAATTGTCGTTGACGCTCCGATTCGGAGTCGAGCGGAACGATGGCCCAACAAACGTCCCGTCTCGCTTGACATAAGGACTGACGGTTGTGCTGCGATAGTTCTGAACTCCGGGTGGCGTGTAAATCTTGGTGCTGCCACCGTAAGACCGCGTGGAGTATGACGGCAACTTGTAGCTCTCCGTGCTGAAGCCGCCGTAGGATTTACTGCCGGTCGAGTAGCCATACGACGAACGACCGCTGGAGCTGCGACCTGAGCCACCACCGCCGGCGAACGCCGACTGAGCGATGACAACCGTAACCAACGCCGTGATGAGAACTGCTGATTGTGTTTTCATGGTTTGTTCTTTCGTTGTTGCTGTGCGCGGGCGAATGCCGCCGAACGACAAGGTCAGCGACGGAAGCCAGCCGCCGGAGGCGTCGGACTGGGGTCGCGGTCCGTCGGCTGGCTCCCGTTCGCTGGACCGTCTGGTTGGGCGATGGTACCCATGAATTGTTGGCTGGCGGGGTACTTGTTACCCAAGGCACGCCCCTGCAGGCGCGACGGTGCACGAAGGTAGCCCATCACCTGTGCAAGTCTCCATCGCCACTGCGCCGGCCGCGCTGTCCCGTTCGGAAGGTCCGGATTGCACTGTAACACCAGGCGATACGAGCCACCGTTGGTCGGAATCCAAATCGTCAATCTGTTCGTTGATCCGGGCGCAAACGTGTGAACTCCGCCCAGATCTGCTCCATAGTCCCCCAGTCCGTGAACCCACCCACGTCCTGAACGACGCTCGTACACTCCGTGTCCACTATTCATAGCGATCTTTGTATCGTTCACGACCTCGAAAACCCCCACGCTCCCCAGTTTCGCATCCCACTGGCTGCCTTTATACGTGATCCGAATGGTCCCTGCTGCAGAAACCAACCACCATAGCAGCACGATCCCGCCCAGAAGGAAGAGCACGGTTGTTGCCAGGATCGAACGACTTGATTTCATGCTGTGTCCTTCTGTCAGGCCTTTGCCCAACAGTGTTAATAAGCGACAAGTTTGTCGGTTTATCTGGGAAGCATTGTTAGCGTTCCCTTTGTCGCTTTGTAGGTCTAATGAATCAGACCCGGCTTGACAAGTCAAGCACTTAATGCTTTGGTAGCGAACAGAAAGGAGGGAAAGACCGGCCCCAAGCAGGTCGCGAGCTTTCCTGATAAAGCGATAGCTTTGTCGGTTTATCAGGCTGCGATTGGGCCGGCAAAACCGACAAGTATGAATCAGATCGAGTTTCCCGATTGGCCCCAGCGGTTGGCCGAGTCAGGGTTGGGAGAGGGGCATAAACGAACCTATGCCATCACGATTCGCTGGTATCTGAGTTTCTGCCGGCGGGGTCGTGCCCCCGCGGACCACCAATCAGCACGTGACTTCATCGCTTGGGCGGAGCAGACCAAGCAACCAGAGCCTTGGCAATTGGAGAGCTGGCGGGAAGCGCTCCGCTGGTTCTTTCGTAGCGCCAAGCAAGCATCCGCGTCGAGACCTGCGACAACGGTTTCCGCGGATTGGGCGAGTGAAACACCAAACGGACAGGGGGGTGGCCAGGAGGGGACGCCGCCAATGCCGGGGGTGTCGCAGGGTGTGCCAAGTTGGAAGAGGGCCTTCCTGACAGAGAGACATATCGTGTCTGTCACTCTATTCTGCCGCACGGCGCTGTCCGAGGCCACTCAGTTGCCCCCGGTAGCGAGAGACAGTCCAAATACCGTGTCTGTCCCTCTATTTGTCCCCAAACTTGTCGTGATACCTCTCAGCGCGGCGCAGACACAACCGAATAATCGCAGGGATTCGCAGAGAGATAAAGGTGCTCGTTGCAAGCTCGGCATTCCGCTGCGCCGCGCTGAGCTGGTTGATTGTAACACAGTCGTAACAAATTCGCCCGCAGAATGTCATGAAGCCATCCGATAAATTGCGTAGCTGGAACCGATACCGGCACGCGGCTGATGAAGGCTGATTTTCTCTTCAGGCCAAGCGGTGCGGTGTCCTGCAAAACGTAGTTGTGAACACATGACCATGTATTTTGAACCCCTGTTGGCAAATGCGCTCCAGTTTGCGTTCGACAAAGCTACCACCGAAGGCAAGGTGACAATCACCCTGCTGGCGATTGCTTCAATGATCAGTTGGACTGTAATTATCCAAAAGGGCCGCCAGTTGTATCGCGCGTCGAAAGCAGGCAAGCGTTTCTTTTCGGCGTATCGGAAAGTGCGCGATCCGCTGGAACTGTACCGGGATGGGGCAGATTACGCCGGCGCGCCTGCCTTCGAAGTTTACCAGGCCGGTGCAGCGGAGCTGGTCAGCCATCTGAAAAACAACCCTGTTCATGGCGCTGCCCGGTCCGGTGCGCGGTCGTTCGGCGTGTGGGGTAGTGACCAGGGTTTTGAGGAGAACACGGACCCTGTCGGCAAATCGGCGAGCGCCAAGATCAGCGATTCGTCGTTTGATTCTGTGCGGGTGGTGATTGAACGCGCAGTGAGTGAGCAAGCCATTTCGCTCGAAAAGGGCATGATCATTCTCTCGACTGCGGTTGCCGGCGGGCCTTTTCTGGGTTTGCTTGGTACGGTGTGGGGGGTGATGGAGACCTTCTCCGGTATAGCAAAGGTGCAAGCGGCAAGCCTGACAGCAATGGCGCCGGGAGTTGCAGGAGCGCTTATCGCCACAGTGGTCGGCCTGTTTGTAGCGATTCCGGCGATGTTTGCTTACAACTATATGATCACGACCATTCGCGCGCTAACACAACGGTTGGACAACTTCGCTGCAGAGTACACCGCCGCCATCGAGCGCCAATACGTGGACACAAGGAGCGTCGCAGAAGAGGTGGCGGGTGCGTTGCGAGAATGGTTTGGCGATCACCAGATGCACCCGAGACCATCTCCATCCAAACCCGGTGCCGGGCCAAATCAGGTCCCTTTGGGAACGAAGGGTAAGCCAGCCGTGGTTGGCGCATGATTCTGACTCTCGAGAGGTGACTTATGAAGAAGTACTCGACCAGCAAACATCATGCCCTGAGTGAACTGAACATCACGCCGTTGTTGGATCTTGCGTTTGTGTTGTTGGTGATTTTTATCATCACCACGGCACCTGCGGTCAACGACCTGAACATTTCGCTGCCGACCGCCGCCAGCCGTCCAAAAGAGGCGCCGTCCAAGGTCAACTACATCACCGTGGACAACGCGGGCAAGATTTATCTCAACGCAGTCGAGATGACCGAGGACGAGCTGTTGCGCACGTTGGTTGAATTCCGCAAACAGGACCCCGACCTGAACGTCGTCGTGCGTGGTGACAGTCGAATTCAATATCAAAAGGTGGTGAACGTGCTGGACCTGTTGGTTTCGGCGAATGTGAGCAAGGTGGGGTTGGCAACGGAAGTCGCAGCCGTGCGATGACCGGTGCGGATGCATGTGCCTATCGGTCGCCTGTTGCGTCGCTGATTGACGCGGTGCGTGCACTTTCGTTGATGACCTTCATGACATGGGTAACAGCCGAATTCGCCAAAAAGACCCCACCAGTTTTCTGATCGCCCTGGTGTTTCACGCCGCACTGATCGGCGGCGTAACTTTTTGGGCATGGAAAACCGGCAAGCTCGAACAGGCCCGGCAAGCCGTTCTGCAATACGTCAGAAGCGACAAAAAGGAGCAGCGCGCTCCAACTCCAACCATCCAAGAACGGTCTCCCGCTCCCACAAAACTTCCGCCGATCAACCAAGGATTGCCGGAATCATCAGGGAGCGGGACGCGCCGGGCCGTCGTGGGCGATGCTCCGGCAGCAGCCGGCGGAGAAAGTTTCTTTCAAGACACGCGTGCCCAGGTCCAAGGTCCGGGCGGTGCCGTCGCCGAACCACCCAAACCCAAGGAAAAAGTCCGTTTCACACCCGCTCCAAAATCACCACCGCCACCGCGCCCCAGTTTTGCGTCGCAGGCCAAAACCACCATCAAACAACTTTTGACGGAGCGCGCCAAAGCTGTTAACGCCACCGAGTCTGTCGGCACGGAACAAATCTCCCGATCCGGCAGTTCTGACGCAAGCGCGGTGGTTACAAAGATCGCTGGTACAACGATCGTGGACGGCAAGTTTGCGGTGATTCGCGGGCTGAGCGACCGCTACGTCACCACAACCCTCAACGGCGGCGAGATCCCGTCGGCGGACCCTTATCGGCGGGCTGCTTCGTTGGATCTTTTTCCCGCACAGGTCATTGACAAGGTCGTTGTGGCCAAAACGTTCACGCCGGACCAGCAAGGCGCATTTACCGGCGGCGGCATAGATATCATCACAAAGTCGTTTCCGGAGAAGACATTTGCCACCATTGCACTTGGCTCCGCGTACAACACTCAAGCCACCGGCAACGAGCACTTTCTGACGTATGAGGGTGGCGGCTTGGACTGGCTGGGGATGGACGACGGCACGCGCGCGTTACCGAATGCAGTGGCCGGAGTGGGGATTCCGCAGCCGGTTTTTTCCAGTGGTCGGCCCACATCTCCGAGCTATGCCGACCGCATAGCGCAGGCCGACCAGCTCGACAAGCTGACAAAGGCCATGGGCGTCACCCAGTTTGCTCCCGATGAAGACTCCCCTCCAATGGACCACAATGTTTTCGTTGCAGGAGGTGACACGGCGTATTTCTTGCAACGACCGCTGGGCCTGTTTGGAAGCTTTTCCTACCGGCGCGAATTCCGGTATTACGACGACGGTGTTACCGCCCGGTACGCGCCGTCCGGTGCGTCGGTGATTCAGACCCAACAGTTCGACGACCGACTCGCTACCGACAGCGTCAATTGGTCAGGAATGGCCACGTTGGCGAGCCAGTGGGCCGACGATCACGAGCTGGGCTTCTGTTTCTTCAACAATCAGAATTCCATCAAAAGCGCTCGCGCACAGATCGGCACCCGCGAGAGCGAACCCGGTCGTGAGTTTTTCACTCACCGGTTGATTTGGGTCGAGCGCAATCTGCAGACCTTCCAGTTCAAGGGCAAGGACGAGTTTCCCGGCCTTGGGGGCGCGCGGTTTGACTGGCTGCTGGCCATGACCGACACATCACAGGACGAGCCGGACACGCGCTTTTTCAACATGGTGTTGCAGGATGGTGTCTATGCCACCGGGCGTAACTATCTCCCTGACCCGCAGGATCCCACACGGTATTTCCGGGCGCTTCAGGAAAACAACCTGAATCCGAAATTGGATTTCACATTACCGTTCAGCAATTGGGCCAGCGACGAGGGCAAACTCAAGGCAGGCTGGTTTAGCAGCACGTCGGATCGATCCTTCGCTGAGCGCCAGATTTTCTACCGGGGCGACGCGCCCTTCAATGGCGACCCCAACACTTATCTTACGCCGGAGAATCTCGGCTACACGTCACGTCCGGGCATGGGCGGAAGCACGCTTTACTCGTGGAACCGATACATCGCAAGTTTCGACTCGACGTACACCGCCGAATCCGAAATCTCAGCCGGCTACCTAATGTTAGAGTTACCGCTGCTTGCCAGTGTAAAACTCGTCGGCGGCGTACGTGCTGAGACCACCGACTTGCAGGTCAATTCCAGCAGTTACATCGAAAACGCCATAACCGGCCAACGAACCAACAGCACTGTCCTGCAGCAGACAGACCTGTTACCGGCTGTTGGGTTGGTCTGCGCGCTGCGCACCAACATGAACCTGCGGCTCAATTACAGCCAGACCATCGCCCGTCCCTCGGTGCGCGAACTGGCGGCGTACCGAAGCTACGACCCGATTCTGGACGTCGAGCTGGATGGGAATCCGAGGCTCCAATTGGCTTCAGCGGAGAATTACGACCTGCGCTGGGAATGGTTCCCGCGCTCAGGTGAGCTCCTGAGCGTCAGTTTCTTCCATAAGGAAATCGAGGGACCAATTGAACGCCGGTTCATCTCGATGGTCGGCGATTTGATCAGTTACGAAAACCGGCCATCAGGCAAGGTCTCGGGTATCGAGTTGGAGGCACGCAAGAATCTGGACTTCCTCGATGTCAGGCTTCACGGATGGAGCATGGGCGGTAACCTCTCCCTTATCTGGTCCGAGACGGCGCTCACGCCGGATGAATACCAGAACAAGTCGCATATTGTCCCGGATGCAGAACCGACTCGCCCGTTGTACGACCAGTCACCTTACATCCTCAATCTCGACCTCAACTATGACAACCCACACTGGGGCACCAGCGCATCTTTGGTGTTCAACGTTGCGGGCCCGCGCATTGCCATAGCCAGCCTCACCACCGAGGACGTTTACGAACAGCCTGCCCCCGCGCTGGATTTCGTCCTTTCGCAAAAACTGGGACGCAATACAACCCTCAAGTTCACCGCCAAGAATCTCTTGGACCCAAGGTTCGAACGCACTTACGGGGAAAACAGTGAACGCGTTTATTCTTCCTTCACCCGCGGGATGACTTTCGGAGTCCAGGTTTCACACGATTTCTGAGCGCCGGTCGCCAAAGTTTCGAATTTGTCACGCGCCGGCCATACACATTTCAAAAACCTCCGGCAGGATTCTCCCGTCAACAAACACAATAGTGCGTTGAACATTAAAAACCGATAGACAGCATTAAGATGAAACAAAAGATAAATCCGAAAGCATTGGCTCTTGCAGCGCTCCTGGCGGCACAAGGGGCGCACACAGAGACCGTCGAAGTTACCGGTAACATTACCGCCAATGTGACCTGGTATGCGACCAACGAATACATCCTCAACGGCAAAGTCTATGTTCTCAGCAACGCCGTGCTCACCATCGAACCCGGCACGGTCATCAAAGGTAAAACCGGTACCCCGGGTGACCCCAACACCGTCAGCGCTCTCTTCGTCACCCGCGGCGCCAAAATCTTCGCCGAAGGCACGCGCACCCGACCGATCATTTTCACTTCGGACCAGGATGACGTAAATGACCCTGAAGACCTGCCCATATTCCAGCGCGGTCTGTGGGGTGGACTGGTTATCCTCGGTAACGCCGTCCTCAACACCTCTCTTGATGCCGCCGGCAACGCCGCCAGCCCGAAATACGACGTGTTCGAGGGCCTTCCAGACCTCCAAATCAACGGTCAGTACGTGTACCGGTACGGCGGCAACGACGACAATGACAACTCCGGTGTTCTCCGGTATGTCTCGATTCGCCACGCCGGTTTCAAAATAACCACCGACAAGGAACTCAACGGGTTGACCTTGGCCTGCGTCGGACGAGGCACCACGGTTGAACATGTCGAGATTTACGCTGCTGCCGACGACGGCGTCGAATTCTTCGGGGGCACTGTTAACACCAAGTATCTGGTCAGCGCGTTCAATGACGACGACGGCTTCGATGTTGACCAGGGCTACCGCGGCATGACCCAGTTCCTGTTTGTAATCCAGGAACCCGGCGTTAAGGACAACGGCGGAGAATGGAACGGTGATCCAAAGGAACTGGTGGTCAGCAATGCGCCCTTGGCCAGGTTCGAAATCTACAATGCCACATTCATCGGAGCCGGTACCGGTACAACGGGGAATCGCGGTTTGCTGGTGCGCGACTATGCTGCTCCGACACTCCGCAACAGTATTCTCACCGATTTCGGTGGTCCGGGAATAAATGTGGACCCGGACTCGGGTTGGTTTTTGACAAACGGACTGATTCGAATCGACAACAATCTGTGGTGGAACTTTGCCGGGCAGGTTGCCGAGACGGCCAATGCGAGGATGTATCTGTTTGACGATGCGAGCAGGAGCAACTTGGTTGTGGACCCGATGTTGCGGAGTATCGGTCGGAGCAATGACGGGCGACTGGATCCACGTCCGCAACCTGGTAGCCCTGCATTCTCGACGCCCATCACTCCACCCAACAACGGATTCTATGACCAAGTTGCATTCAAAGGAGCATTCAGTGATCTCAACTGGGCTTCGTCTTGGACTGCGCTGAGTGAATACGGAATTCTTTCCGCCGCCGGTGGTGGGCAGCCGATCTACGTAAATGAATCGCCAGCTATGCCGAAGGAACCCGTGCTCACAATTGCACTCGACGGCGCCAGTGCAAAAATCAGTTTCAATTCGGAGGCGGGTTACACTTATACCCTGGAATCAGCAGCCACACTGACTGATGTCTGGACACCGGTTTCCGGGGCAGCACCTTCCAATCCACAAGTGGGAACCGGGGATTCGTTGCTGTTCGCTGTGCCGGTCGAAAGCACACGATTCTTCCGGGTCAAGGTCCAATAGTAACTGTTGGTTATGCCACGCGGGGCGGCCGGGTACGGCTGCCCCGCTTTCTTTCCACCGGCTCGACCACCGTACACCCCGCCACGCGTGACTGTCGGGCTTTCGCGCGACCGGCAGTGAATGCATTGGACAAAGACCGACCATGGCCTCCAACACACCTGCAGCTTTTGGGGGGCGGATTATGAGCGATCAGAAGACGATGAGTGCTCAGGCCTGTTGTCCTGTTGAATTGGCTGCTTCAATTGCAGTCTCCCAAACCTACCCGGCCCAGTTCTGCTTCAGTTGGAAACACGCACCTTGCCGTCCGGCAACAGTTCGAGGGGCGGCGGCGGTGCTTTGGGTGGCGGTGATGTTGTCAAAGATTTTGGAGGGGTCACTGGCCTGTTCGTGGTCAAACCAGCCAACTGTGCTTTCAGAAGACTCACATTCGTCAGTGAAGCCCGGAGTTGTTCAAGCTCAGTCCGCGTCTGGACAAACGAGAGAACAAGTTCATTGTGCTGAACAGACATGGATTCGAGTTGTTGTCTGAGCGAATGGGCGTTATGTTCGGCCTGCTCGCGGAGCGACTCGAGCTCGCGGGCCTGAGCCTGCAGCTCGCGGACCTGGCCTTCGCATTGTTGTCGTTCTGCCGTCATTGCTTGCAGGCGTTCATGAGCAGTCTGTTGTTCCATCTTGGCTTGACTCAACGCGGCCTGCAGGCGTGCCAGTTCAGCCATCCGCTGATTCAAGGTGTTGGTACAATCGGCGTAATTGCCTTTCCAGACCCCGGCGAGGCGTTCCTGGTGGTTAAGTTTCATTTCCAGTTCGGCCACGCGATTTGAGAAGTTATTCAGCTCGCTGCCAAGGCGCGTGAACACTGCCTTGTCCCGGTAGTACATGCGCACCGAAAACAGCACCAGCGCCCCCGACAAAACGGCCAACAAAACAATCGCTCTTTTCATATCACGAGTTGGGCGGATTCTCCTGTGCTGCCGAATTGTCCGGAGCGGAATCGGCCGCAAGGTATTCCAACAGAAACTTTCGGAAATTTGCGCGGCTGGAGGGGCTGACCTCTCGCTCGATGACCGCATTTGTGCCTTTCAGGCGCAGTTTGACCTTGCGTGCGTTCGCGATGTCAACGAGCAGTTGCGGCGTCGCGCGGTAGGTTGCGACAGCGAACCCGCGCCGCGGCACCACCACAGTTTGACAAGTTGCCTGGGCTGGCACATGGCGCACGCCATCAACCAGCAGTATCAGCGACTCACCCTGCTGCAGGTTGAAATCGGGCGGCGGCGTGTATTCAACGACAAGGAAATAGTCGTGAATCGGCAGGTTGGTGAGAGTGACGGTCAGGTTGGTAATCGCGGTGACGGTAACGTTTGTGATCACAGTGACCACCATGTTTGTCTCAACGGTGGCGTTTTCATTCTCGGCCACGCTGATGGCTATGCTTCCTTGCGGGGAGGTAATTTGACGGCTTCGCTGTGATTGTGCACTCACGACCAGTGCTGTCTGACCGCCGGCTCGTGTAGTACTTACGTTTTGGGCCGTGGTCACGGTGACATTGGTTGTGGGTTGTAGCACAGGCGTCGGCGCCGAGTTGGTCACCGAGTCCGCGTTCCCATTGGTTACCACCTCCGCCGGGGCCGTGGCCGCCACAGCATTGGTGGCAAAGGCGACCTGGATGTTCGTGCTGATGGTGACGGCCAGATTCGTCACATAGCTCAAGGACACATTGGTTAGGAGCTGGACAACCTGGTTTGTCAACACAGTGACAGTGCGGGTTTCTCGACGAGCGTTGAGGCACACCAGCGTGTGGGTAAAAGGCTTCTTGGAAACGAAGTTGTTCCGCATCTCGTCCACTTTGACGTTTTCGAATTCGTCGTTGTGGGACAGGTGCGGGCTTCTACACCCCGCCATACCGAAAGCCAGTATGCCGAGCAGCATCAAACGTAACTTCATGACGGCTATTATAGCCGATTCATGGCTGCCCAAGTCAAAGTCAACAGCGTGTTGTCACCGAATCGTTACATCTTTGCCACAGAAAACTTTCAAACAGCCTTTGGTAACCGGTCCCGACTTTGACGCCTTTCAAGCTGCCAAGCCATGCAGTTTCTTTCTCCGTCTATTCGTGGTGAAAGATATTTTGCACTATTGCTCTTCAACTGGGAACGGGGACGTTTCCCGGCGGAATCGTTGAGCATGGCACTCAGCACAATACTATTGACGTTCGCGCTGTTGTGACGATTATCTCTCCGATACTGCGTAAGAACCGACAATGGGTGCCCGTATGAAACCTGACCGGCCGGGGCGCAGCCCGGAGAGGAGCCGCAGGAATCCCCTGCAACGTGTTGCTAGCCTGATCATGGCCAAGAGCCTGATTGCGTTGATTGTTTGCCAGGTCTGCGCGGATCTGTTGGTGTCGGGTATGGCACCTCTCCAGGTTGAGGCTGTGTCGGTTGCTGAACCGACGACGGTTCGAAGCCGTTCGGCCCATGGACACTCGTTTGTGCTCTCGCTCAGCGCGGATGGTGAGTTTGCACTTTTTGCAAGCTCGGCCAACGATATCCTAACCAATGACCAAAACGCTGGTTTTGTGGATCTTTTCCTTTGGCGCCGTAGCGACGGGAGCGTCAGGCTGGTGAGCGCCAATGTATTTGGCGCTGGTGGTGGTGGCGGTCACACGGGGCATGCCGAGGTGACGCCGGATGGTCGTTATGTCGTTTTCGAGAGCGCGGGGGATGACCTGGTTCCAAACGATTCGAACCAAGCAACAGACGTTTTCGTACGGGACATGTTGGAGGACAAGGTCGTTCTGGTAAGCGTCAATGCAACTGGCACTGCCAGCGGCAACGGAGCTTCGTGGAATCCGGTCATCACGCCCGATGGGCGGTTTGTCGCGTTCGTGAGTAGTGCGAGCGATCTGGTGCCGCGGGACAATAATCGGATTGCAGACGTTTTTGTGCGAGATTTGCAGGCTGGTGTTACGACTCTTGTCAGTCACAACGCGCGCAGTCGATCTTCTCCGCCTTACGCGGTCATGGATTCACCGGTTATTACTCCAGACGGGCGTTTTGTTGCATTTTCGAGCTCGGCAATTGGTTTGGTGAACATTCCACAACCAGGTTACCAGGAAATCTATGTGCGTGATCTGCTTTTGGAACGAACAATCTGGGCCAGCACCAACCTTGCTGCACTTGGCGCAACCGGTTTTTACGCTCCAGTGCTCAGTGACGACGGACGTTTCGCTGCCTTCAAGGCGGCTGCAGGCGCCGATCTCCGACCGTGGCTTGGGGTGGCCCGACTGTTCCGGCACGATCTCGAAGCGGGCCGATCTGACGTCATTCCGTGGAATATCGTGGGTATTGGGCCAACTGTCCCTGATGGTTACGGACCGGCGATGACTCCAGATGGCGGCTGTATCGTTTTCGCAGACACGCCGACCATAATTGGAACAAGCTCCGTGCGGTTGTGGGATGCTGGGAGTGGAGATCTCAGACTGGTAAGTGCAAACCTTGCAGGTCAACCGACCGTTGGCGGCCTGTGCGATCGGGCCGTGATGACGGTTGATGGGCGGCGAATCGCATTCGCCAGTAACGCCAGCGACCTTGTGACCAACGAACTCCGCACCGGTTTCCAGGTTTACCTCCGAGACATGGATTCGGGTTTGACGACACTTGTGTCAGCGGATTTCGGGGGTGCCGGGGTTGGCGGTGTGGATCTTGCGCCCGTTATTTCGGCCAATGGGCGGTTTGTCGGGTTTGAAACCATAAGCGACGGACTGGCTCCCGACGATCTGAACGCAACCTACGATGCGTTCTTATACGATTCGGTGACCGGAACCACCGAGCTGATCTCAAGAGCCAATCCTGGGTGCAAGGTTGTCACCGGCAACAATAGCAGCTTTATCACCTCGAAGCCTGTCAGCGACGATGGGCGCCTGGTCGTGTTTGAAAGCTTGGCTTGCGACATTGTCGCCGGGGACACCAACGGTGTGTGGGACATTTTCGTTCGCGATTTAATTGCGGACACAAGCGGTTTGGTGAGTGTAAACATTGCCGGCACGGTAAGCACAACCGGGGCTTCGCGCAGTCCATCGATCAGCGGCAGCGGCCGTTACGTTGTGTTTATCAGCACAAGCGAGGACCTGGTTGTGAATGACACCAACCGCGTCGAAGATGTGTTCGTCAGAGATCTGATTGCCGGGCGAACGACCTTGGTCAGTGTTACGCCCGAAGGCTACAGTGGCAACGGCCCTTCGTTCGCAGCTTCTATCAGCGAGGATGGCCGGTGGGTGGCTTTCCAAAGCCTGGCCAACAACCTCAGCCCCGGCGATGGCGACTTGATTGACGACATATACGTCCGCGACCTTGAGTCCGGTGTAACGGCTTTGATCAGCGCAAACGCACCTGAAGACCATGGATCGATGACGTTTTCAAATCCCATCATCAGCCCGGACGGTCGGTTTGTGGCTTTTCAAGCTGTTTTATCCTCCGCCCGGACTGTTCGCGTTGTCAATCTCGAAGACAAGTCAACCCACAAGATCGCCACCAACGCGCCCGACAACAACGGGCTTTTCCCACCGAACCCGGACGACGGGAACATGTTTCCGGGGTACAATTGGTGCGCTGGTCAGGCTGGTCCGGGTATGCCTCAGGAGTTTAACTCGGACATTTTGTCTGATCCAAATCTGTGTCTGGTCTCGCCGTACCTGGCCCAAAATGTGACCGTGTTCCGTTGCACTCTAGATCCAAGAACAGGCCAGTACACTGGCACCGATCCTAGCAAACGGGGTACAATAGTGCCTTGCGCAAGGAGTATTTCTATGAACGGCGCAGTTGGCACTCTGCCGTACGAAGGTTTTCGCCCGGTAGACGGCCCGTGGCTGGACAACAATTACACTCACCGCCGCAACAAACCGTGGCGCACGTTCGGGAGGACAACCGATGTCATTGGCCCTACCCCAGCACAGCTCTGGGTATTGATCGAGGAAGATCCCGCGAGTGTCAACGACGCTGCATTTGCAGTGGGCATGAACCGTGCCCAGTGGCTCGATTGGCCCGGTACGTTACACGACTTTGGCTGTTGCGTGGGCTTTGCAGATGGCCACACCGAGCTGCACAAGTGGACAGACGTCCGCACTCGCGTAACCTCGGGCAAAGTCTCGAGACTGGAGGTGCCCGGCAGCAAGGACTGGCTCTGGCTCAGCCAACGCACCTCGGCCCGAGCAAATTGATACAATGGCAGAGGTAACAAGGTACGAGCTTACCTGACTTGAGAACTGAACGATCTGAATTTGTTCTTGATGTGCACTTCCCGTAGCCACCGCATTGCCCCAATTTGATCCCGGTCGATGTCGCCTGTTTCGACGGGAATTTCAGTTCAGCACCTCGAGAGCGTTACATGGCTTATCTTGCAGCTTGATTACAACTGGTTTTTTGCCCGACCGAACGTTGTGGAAATGGCACAACGTGCTTTGCCCGGCCTTTGGCATTGTGCTCGTGGTGAGCGACCCGGTGTATCGGCGTACACGGCGGGGGGCGAGGATTCCAGGTTCTTCAATGTTTATTGAGCGGCACATGCGCAGCATGCCGTGTATAGAGTGCCAGGCACCATATCAGCGGTTTCATCCCACCGACCGGTCACGGTTTGAAAGTTGCGCGTTGCGCGTTGAGTGTTGAGCGTTGAGCGTTATCAACAGGACGACCCGATCGGGTACCGATTGGGAACGTTCAACGTCCAACGTTCAACTTTCAACGTTCAACGGAATGAATGGAAGTGCGCATGGAGGAGGCGCGATAGGGTGCCAGGCTCGATGTTCGGTGTTTTGATTTGGGAGTGACTTTGGCAGAAGAATCCATATAACACAGATCGAAAGCACCGAAGTGTTGTCGCACCATGAACGTATCGATCATTCTGGCTCACCCTTCGCCGGGCAGTTTCAATCACGCGATTGCGGCAATTGCACGCGCCAAACTCGTGGCGCTTGGCTGCAATGTTTGGCTGCATGACCTGTACGCCGAAGGATTCGATCCGTGTCTTACAGCGAGCGAGATTCCGCGGGAAGCGCCCCTGCCACATAACATTGCCAAACACATCGAGGAAATCACCACAGCCGACGGCATCGTCGTTGTCCATCCGAATTACTGGAGCCGACCGCCTGCGATCCTCTGCGGCTGGGTGGATCGCGTCTTGCGAGCCGGTCGGGCTTACACGTTTGTGCCCGATGGGAAAGGCGGCGGCAAACCGGTCGGCCTTCTCAAGGCGCGCGCGGCTCTGGTAATCAACACCGCTAACACGCCACAGGAAAAAGAGGTTGAATTGTATGGTGATCCGCTGGACATCTTGTGGCGAAAGGTGGTGTTTGGTCTGTGCGGCGTGCCGGTTGTCGAGCGGCTTGTTTTTACCCCTGTTATAACCAGCACATTGGCACAGCGCCAGACCTGGCTCAGCATGGTGAACGAGGCTGTTGATCGGTGTTTCAACACTGCGACCAGGTGACGCACTCGGTTCGAGCTTCTGTGTTGTCCTGACGGGCGACAGAAAGAGTTGGATCGGACTGTGGAGCGTCGGCGGCGCAGCGAAAGCCGGTGTAATGAATGTTGACCCATGCGGGGTCGTTCCCGCGCCGCATGGCGCAGCGGAAGTGGTGGCGCTGCCAGCGCAGGCAAGTGCCACCGCGCACGACGCGTTGGTCACCGTTGACCGGGGGGCGGAGGTCGCCTGTAGCGTACCGTTGATAGACGTCCCACTGGTACCAATCAGCGCACCACTCGTCCACGTTACCGGACATTTGGAAGATGCCATACGGTGAACGACCTTGAGGGTATGCATCCACCGGTGCAGTTGTCTCTGTTGCATGGCGATCGCCTCCATGCCAACGGAGCGCGTCGGGCCGCCATTGGTTTCCCCATGGAAAGATACGCCCGTCTGTTCCGCGGGCGGCTTTTTCCCATTCCAACTCCGTTGGTAATCGGAGGCCGGCCCAATGGCAATAGGCTTCGGCACCGAACCATGTGACGTGAATGACTGGATGGCGCTCGAAGCCTTGCCGGACCTTGTAGTGGATGCCAGCCAGGCCCGTCCGAGTGGCTGTGATGTATTCCAAGTTCGCCCCAAACCGCCGAAGTTCTTCCGGCGAAGGCTGTGTTTCGTTGAGAAAAAGTGCGAACTGCGCGTTGGTCACCGAGTAAACACACATGTAGTAGTTCGGCAGGACAGCGGTAAACTGCGGTGTCTCGCAGACCAACAGATCGGGATGCCCGAAAACGTCCATGGCTGCCGCAACGGCGACTTGTTCCATCGTCGAGCCAATGATGCACGCGCCTCCGGGAATGAGTTGCATCACCGAGCCGTCTTTTGGATTAACGATCCTCGATTTGGGGTTTGCTCCCGATTGGGATTCGGTTCCGGTGTTCACATCGGGATCAGGAGACTGCTGTTTGTTTCTGCAGGTGCTCAAGGTCAGCAGCCAGACGCGCAACGTTGTCCTCGGTCCCGGTCGCGTTCGCTTGCATCTCGAACCGCGGCCGCAGCAGACCGGCTCGCGCGTGGAAGGCGGCGCGCAATTCGGTCAGGGCATCCGCATGCCATTGGCGCAAGCGCAACCGGTAGCTGTCCAAGAACTGTGAGATCGGGAATTCAAGTTGATTTTTGATGCGGGAGTGGACATGACGTTCGAGCAATGACCTGCCCAGTAACCGGCTGGTGAATGTGGGATGCAGCCTCACCTGCTCGACCAAAGCCGCCGCATCAAACAACGGCAAGCCGGATGCTGTTGGCAGTGGCTCAACCGCCGTTTGGGCTGGCAACACCGCGCGACTGGCTTGTGCGAGTGCCGTTTCGAGTTTCCGGCGCAGGTTGTCCAGGAGATTCACGAGCCTGGTTGTGTGGTCGGCCAGTGCCGAATGAAGCGCAGTCCTGAGAACCTCGGCTGTTTCCTGCGGTGTTGTGTGGCCTGCTTCCCATGCTGCGACGATTTCCGATGAAGCCCTGTCGAGGATTGGTCCGCCCAACCGGAATGTTTCTTCGACGATGGCCATTCCCTCCTGTTCAGCACGTTCCATCAGATAATCAGCTTCGCGCAGAGTTTTGAGAGCTTGGGCCAAATCCTCGCCCGGGGGCGAAGCAGTCGCGTGAGACCTGGCTTCAAGCCTGAGCTGGAGGGTATGCACCACGGTCTCACGCAAGGTGCCGATTTTGCGCCGGAGCGCCGCCGCTGCCTGCTCACGGTGTGTTTGCAGGAGCGGTTTTAGTTCGTGCTCGAACCACGCTTCGCACAGGCTGACGTCCGGCCCCATCACACTGATCAAATGGGCCGGGACAGCGGCACCGAACTGCCTTGCCAGTTGCTCTTTCACCCACGTGAGCACCCGGTCGCGGTCGGCTGGCTTCAGTGAATCGGCCTTGCTGACGAGGACCATGGCGCGTGCGCCTGCCCGATGCAAAGCCTGCACAATGTCGATGTCTTCCTGAGTCAGAGCAGAACCGGCGTCCACCAGCACCAGCCCAAGATCGCACCTCGGCAAATAGAACATCGTCTCCCCGGCGCCGCTGGCTGCCAACGAGCCAAGGCCGGGTGTATCGACGAACGTGACGCCTTCTCCCAGGCGAGCAGCGGGCACTTCAACCAGGATGCGTGTTACGTGCCGTGCGTTTCCGGGGTTCTGTTGTTCGGTCGAAAACTCGGCCAACCGTGACAATTCAATTTCCATCGGCTGCCTGTCGGCGAATTCGATTACGGCGCGCGACTTTGGTCCGGAGCGAACGCGCGTGGGAATTGCCGTAACGGGGGTTACCCCAACCGGAAGCAGTTCCGAACCAAGCAAGTAATTCAAGAGCGACGATTTTCCGGAGCTTACACGGCCGAAGATGCCGATTTCGAACGTGCGGTTCTCAAGTCGTTCGAGCAACATCGCGAGCGTGCCGCGCAGCTCGACCAGACCGTGGGCGGTTATGACCCGCTCGAGTTCGCGCAGCAGCGGGACTTCGTTGTGTGTCTGTTCCAATTTTGCCAAGCGATCCTCGAAGTCCGCCCCCGGGCTTTGTGCGAGGTAATCAGCGAGCCCGTCGATCTCGGCCCGCAATTCCGCCACCAGTTTGTCAACGCGCGTTGCAGCGGCCTCGGAGAGCTTGCCATACCCGGTCATTCGCCTTGATTCCATTTCTGCGAGGGCGATGTTTGCAAACACGATTGCATTTTGTGCGGCCCACCGTGCGCCGCTGACAGGGGCGGGCATTGGGATGCGCAATTCCTCCAAATTGCGGCGCATCAACCCACGAATGCGGGCCGCGAAATCGCGTGTAACCTTGCGTTGAATGGGCGTGGTGTCGTCCACGTACTCCTGAAACGGCGAGGGCGACCCTGCAGAAGCCATAATGTGCTCGGCTTTGGACAACAACCCGTCAATGTGGCGAAACGTGGTCACGATGTGTCGGACGTGATTTTCGTTCAATCCGCTGATTTGCGATCGCTGCGCAGATTTCTCAAACATAATCCTATGGCGTCGGGCTTTTCTTTGATTGTTTGTCAGCAGCCGTGGATAGAACGTCGTGAATACGACAATCCAGTTTCAGCAACCGCAGACTCGAGGAGCTGTGCACATCGTAATTGCCATTTGCCAACGCGGTCAGAAGCCTGCAGAGCTGCGACGGGTTTCCTGCCGAAGCGCGGTGCAGCCAGTCCGCGATTTCCATGGCTTCTGGCGTGATTGATCCACACTGCACGGCCCCGGCGACAAGCAACCGCGTTTCATGCGGCTGAAACGGCTGCAGTTGGATGCGATCGAATCGGACCAACAACGGAAGGAAATGGCCTATATCCCATGCGTGTTCGGAACGGGTGACCACCCAGACAGGCAAGCGCCGGCAAACACATTCGATAAATGAGCTCAGTCGGGGTGTGGTCCATGCCAGCCCGTCGAACACGACGGTTTGTCCGGATCGTTCCATGGCTGTCAACAGCCGGTTCTTGCGCTGGACCAGCTTGCCATCCCCGACCAAAAGCCCGAGTTGTTGTTCAAGGGCGGTGGAAATCTCGGACAATCGCGCTGAATTCTCGCAAATCAGCAGTGGAATGCCGGCCGCCACACGCTGAACAAGCGCCGTCTTGCCCACGCCCGCCGGGCCGACAATGAGGACGTGTTTTCGTTCTGCGTACAACTGTTGAAGCTGGGCGATCTCTGATTGCCTACCTACAAACGGCAACTGCAGGCCATGGTGTGCCGGTGACCAGCCGAGAGGACCATTTGAGATTCTCGTTTGCATGACTCACTGCCGGTTTCAAGGCTTTTTTCGGCAGGAGTCATCAGCTCTGAAAAAGACTTCAGGCGGTTTACCGCGGGACACTGCCCGAGGTTGGCAAACTCCATTGCCACGCGTTCAGTTTATCACCTTTCCCTCCCGATTCAAGGCTCGGGCGCGCAGAACCGCTGGCGTTGTCTGGCGAAGGCATGTTGCATGCCGGTAAGCTGCGAGGTTATTCTTGGCTCATGTCGATCGAACAGATAGTGGGTTTGTCGATTGCCATGGTGGTGATGCTGGTTGGGCTTGCGGGCAGCGTGTTGCCAGGAATCCCCGGGGCGCCGCTGATCCTCGCCGCGGCGGTTGGACACCGGCTTTACTTCGGCCATGCCGGACCGGGCACGCTTGTCCTGGGACTTTTGGCGGGGCTGACGTTGCTCTCGATCGGGCTTGATTATTTGGCCACCATGATCGGCGCAAAGAAACTCGGCGCAACATGGCGCGGAATGGTGGGGGCCGCCCTTGGCGGATTGGTCGGGCTGATATTCGGTCCGGTTGGTTTGTTGGTGGGGCCTTTTGTGGGGGCGACTGCGCTCGAAATGCTCAGCGGTCGGGACATCGAGTCTGCCAGTCGGGCCGGTGCGGGCGCGTTCATTGGGCTTCTGGCCGGGGCAGTGGGCAAAGTGGCCTGTTGCCTGTCAATGATTGGCTTGTTTCTCTTTGACGTTCTAAGGAAGACATACGCGGGTTGAGAATCCGGTTCGGCCCCGGTTTGGGCTTGAACAGTGTTGTGTCCTTTTCACAACCTTTAAGCCATGCGATCTTCCTTCGAGCACAGTGTGTCCTGCCACCTCGAATTTCTCCGTGCGGTTATTCTGTCCCTGGCGGTTGTTGTCGGAAGCGGGTTGTTGGGTGAAACAGATTTTGCAGCAGCGGCTTCTGCCTTCAAACCGGGAGACTTTGAGGTCTGTGTTGCCCTGGACGAGCCCCACGTTTTTGCCACGTCGTCGGAGCGTCTCACCGCCACGGCAAAGATAACCATCACAAGAAAGACCGGTACCCCCGCGAATGGCATGATTCGGATTGGCAGGCCGATGAACCAGGCTGAAACCCAGGCGGATTTCCAAGAATTCGGATTCGATTTGACCAAAACCAACTCCGCCACGGTCACCGCCCCTCTCGCTGTTCCGCCCATGGAACACAACGGGCGTGTTGTGTATCCGGTTAATATTGTCATGGGTTCAGAAAACTATGTGACCATGGATGTGCGCTTGGCGCGCACGCCGGTTTGGCACCTCATTGGACCGTTCGAAGGCGGTCCCAACACTGCGCACAATACAGTTTTTCCGCCCGAACAAGGCATAGATTTGGCGGCCGCCCATCCCGGCAAAGGCGGTACGTCCGTCCGGTGGCAGCGGTTCCCGGCAACGGCACAGCAGGAAAACGGGTTTTTCAATCTCGATGAAGCTCTTGGAAAGCCCGATGAAGCAACGGCGTACGCTTTGTACGAAGTCGTTGCCATGGACGACGACATGCCGGCGCGGCTGGCCTTGGGCAGCGACGACTCGATCAAAGTCTGGCACAACGGCAAGCTCGTCCACGACAAGGTGGTTACGCGGTCGGCGGAACCGGGCCAGGACCTCGTTAATATCACTTTGACCAAAGGAACAAACACGTTCCTCGTCAAAGTCTGCGATGGGGGCGGTGACTGGGGCTTTTTCTTCGACATTCAGGATCGTAATGGCGCACCGTTGGAAAATCTACGCCAGCGGATCGGTTTCTCGCAGGTTACCATTACAGACCCGGTGTTGCGACTCACCGAGGTGACCAGGACCAGTGCGTCTTTGAAATGGGAGAGCGATGTGCCCAATGTGCCGCGTGTGATCGTCCGCAAAGCGCTCGAAGGCAGAGCCCTGCCGGTCTGGGGCGATGTTCCCAAGAGTGAAATGGTGAAAGCAGACCCGGACGCAGCACCAATCGTAGTCCAAACGACCGATTACACAACCCGGCACACAGCAACAGTCACCGGCCTTCAACCGGGCACGCGGTATCTTGTCAGTGTTGATCCTGCATGCGGTGGCACCGAAAGCGAAAGACTGAGCTTTTACACGGCGCCACCGGAAGGTCTAACCCAGTTCCTGAAACTGCGGCTGATTTGCATCATATTCTCGAATGTGACCAGGGACGACAGCCTGACCGCGCCGGGCGCGCGGGAACCCGCACCCGATTCTGAAATCCAGAAGATCAAGTGGGAAATGCGTCAGACCCAGCTTTTCTACTGGGTTAACAGCGGCATGCGATTGCAGCTTGAAGTTGACTACATCGTTGACGATCGGTTCTATGAGATTGACGATGCTGTTTATGGCATTGGGTATAACGGCAAAGACGAGGCGGCATTGGAAGAACTGCTGCCACGCCACGGACGTAGAGTCAGCGACTACGACGGCCGGGTCTTCATCTCGATAGTTAAACAATGGGATCCGAATGCCAACTCCGGTGCGGGCGCATGGCATTATCCGTTCGGCGGCGGTGGAACCATTGGCCCCGAAGAATATCCGGGTTACGGCAAAAGCGCATGGCGCGGAGGTAGCACCTCGAATAGCGCATGGTTGTTCTGCCACGAATTCCAGCATCAACTCGATGCTCTCTACCATTGGTCGATGGGCCCCGAACACCTCTTCAATCATTTTCAACCGTGGGACGACACCGCCCACCGGCACGGCGAGCATTGGGACGGCAACGGCTGGATTTTCTGGGAATGGGCCGGGTACGTGACCCGCGACCATCAGTGGTATCCGCTGCTCGAACCCAAACTCGGGTTCAGGTACTTCACCTGTCGTTGGGGCAAAGTCATCAAGACAACAGATGCCGACAACGACGGTATTCCTGATGACGCGCCAGACTTGCCCTTGGACGAAAAACGGTTTGGCAGCGACCCGACCACGGTTGATACCGACAAAGACGGGCTCAGTGACATGATGGAAGTCATGGCATGCCGGTGGCTCGAGTTCGGCTTGGACGAAATCTGGGGTGGTGACAGACGCACACACTACTGCAATCCACGCGACCCTGACTCCGACAAAGACGGCGTCCGGGACGGCGACGATCCATACCCTGTTTACCCTGTCAACCCCCTCGTTAAAAAGGCTGAGAATCCATCCGGGCCAATCCCACATACCAGTTTCCGCCCGTTCGTGAAATTTCGAGACTTTGCGTACGAGGCGGACTTTCGACTGGCGTGGAACGACGACTACTTCGTCATCGAAATGTCTGCTCCAACACCTCCGGCAAACATGCGCATTTATATCGATGCCAATGACAATGGCTGGTACGTGGGTGGTGACAACTACGACCTGCGTGTCCACCCAAAAGGCGACGCGCCCGCAGGCGGAGAATGGCACGCCAATGCCAAAAGAACATTCGCCGTTGCATTCCACAACTGCAGTGTCAAAGGTAAATGGCCGTTCTACGACCCGGATTGGCAGCCTGATTCGGCCTTCGATGCCTTTGAAACCACGACCCAGGCGAAATACTCGATCGAAATCCGCATTCCCAAGGACCCTTCACGCGGACTCGACCTGCGAGAAGGCAAGAGAATTGGTATCCTCATCGCCATCAATCCCGAAGGCGGAAACGGTCGGCCAAATGAACACGGCGCCCTGACAGTGTTTGAGCCCCACACGTTTTTCACGGTTGAACTGGGCAACTGATGCCGCAGGTGGACAAGCTCGCATGGGGATAAAGGCTTTGGGCGCAAGAATTGCTGTTGACGCTATTCAATTCATTTACACGGACTTGAGTTTGTGTCCGGCACTAAGGGGGCACTCGACCTGTTAACAACACGTTGATTAGACGTTGGCAGGCCGGTGAATAAGAGGCGAAAATATGAAGATTTTTCTGGAATTCTGTCCAACAAACTGGCTAAATCTACCTACATCCGAACGCGGCGCTTGCTGGATCGATACGAATTGTCGGCAAATACACCAGTTTTCGGTGAACGGTCATGACTGGACGGGAACGAGTTTTGGGACATTTAGAGGGCCAGCCGGTCGATAGCCTGCCCTTGATGCCGATTACGATGATGTTCGCCGCCGACCGCGCCGGGGTGAAATACCGCGATTACGTCACCGATTATCGCGTCTTGGTTGACACCCAAATACGGATCGCCGAAGAGTTCGATTTCGATTACGTCTCGTGCATATCCGATCCGGCTCGCGAAGCGGCAGATTGCGGAGCTCACATCGAGTTTTTCGAGAACCAACCCCCCGCCATTGTTGAGGAAGACGCCCGTTTGGCAGAGAAAACAGAGCTTCTCCGGCTCAGAATTCCCGATCCGCTCGGCGGCGGGCGAATGACGGACCGGGTGCACGCCGCGGCACTTTTCAAACAGAAGGTGGGATCAAGCAAGCTAATTGAAGGCTGGATCGAAGGCCCCTGCGCCGAGGCCGCAGATCTCCGCGGCATAAATACCTTGATGATCGACCTGGTAGATGATACGAGTTTCGTCTGCGACCTTTTCGAGTTTGTAGTCGAGATGGAATTGCGCTTCGCGCGCGCACAGGTTGAAGCGGGCGTTGACATTGTCGGCGTGGGTGATGCCGCCGCCTCGCTTGTTGGACCGCGGATTTATGAAGAACTGGTGTGGCCTTACGAACAGAAGCTGGTGGAAGGTTTGCGAGCATTGGGAACGCGAGTAAGGCTCCACATCTGCGGCAACACAAACAAGATTTTAACTGGCATGGGCCGTTTGGGATGCGACATTGTGGACCTGGATTATCCCGTGTCGCTGGCCGATGGCAGGGCCAAAATGGGAACATCTCAGATGTTGCTTGGCAACCTGAACCCGGTAAAGCTGTTGAAGGATGGCACGCCCGAAATGGTTTGGGGCGCCCTCGAACAATGCCATCGAGAAGCTGCTCCCCGCTACATTGTTGGTGCGGGCTGTGAAGTCGCGCGTGGGACGCCGATCGAGAATGTCCGCGTGCTAACCCAATACGCCCGGTCACACAAACCTCAGTTGCATTCATCATGAAAACTCCAAGAATGCATATCGCCTCGGGTATTTCCACCGCCGGCCCGCAATACGGAGCCGTCTTCGAAGCCAACCATGCCACCGACGATTTGGCGCCGGTGCTGCACCCCGACCTGACCTTGGAGCAAGAGGTGTTGTTGGCGCTCACGGAGGGATCGCCGGACATCGTTTTTGTTGTTGGGCGGGATGGGATCATCAAATACATCAACAAAGCCGGAGCGGCACAGATTCATCAGGAAGGGGCCAATCTCGTAGGTTCTCCGCTGGCGGCTTTCTTCCCACCCGACGGAGCAGGCGAGCAGGTTGGGCATCTGGCTCATGTTGTTGCCACCGGACAAGCGGGTTACCACGAGAGCATGTGGCGGTTTGCGCATGGAGACCGATGGGTGGGTACGTGGTTTGCCCCTTTGCGCGACGGGCACGGCAACATTGTTGCCGTACTGGGCGTTGCGCGTGACTTGACGGTTCGAAGGCATACTGAACGCGCATTGCGGGAAAGCGAGGAACGATATCGTCAGTTGGTCGAGCTGCTGCCGTATGGCGTGTTCGTGCACGAGGGCGGGCAGATAGTGTTCGCGAACACAGCGGGTGTCGAGTTGTTGGGTGCACGCAGCCGCGAAGAACTCATCGGCAGAACGTATTTGGATTTCGTGCCTGCGGAATTCTTGAAGTCGGCAAAGCAACGGATCAACGAGGTCCTCGAGTTGGGTGCGCGCACGCCCTTTCACGAGTCCCAGTTCGTGCGTCTGGATGGGACCAAGGTGGACGTCGAGGAAACCTCGATCCCGTTCGAGTTCAATGGAAAACCCGCGGTCCAGGTCATAGCTCGCGATATCACAACAACCAAAAAACTGTCCCACGCACTCGAACAGTCAAGAGCACGCTTCGAGAAGATTTTCCGTTCCAGCCCGGCGGCCATGTGGCTTGCGACCGTTGGCGAGGGCCGGTTTATCGATGTGAACGACGTTTTTCTGCAAATGCTTGGGTACGAGCAGGACGAAATCCTGGGGCGAAGCACCAAGGACGTCGGGATATGGAGCAAGATCGAGGAGTGGAAAAAGCTGTGCAACATGGTGAGCGAACAGGGATCGGTTCACGGTTTCGAGGCACAGTTTGTGCACAAGACCGGTCGAATCAGACACGTGATCTTGTCGGTTGAATCGGTTCGTTTTTCGGTTGGGCCGTGCTTGTTGTTTGCTGCGTTGGACATTACCGACCGCATACAATTGGAGGAACAGCTTCGCGAATCGCAGAAGGTCGAGGCTATCGGACTGCTGGCCCGCGGTGTTGCGCATGATTTTAACAATATCCTGACCATCATTCACGGTCACACACGCCTTATACGAATGCAGAACGGCGTCTCCCCAAGCGGCTTGGACTCGATCAAACAGATCGAAGAGGCAGCGCAACGCGCTGCCAATCTGACCAGACAACTCCTCGCGTTTGGCCGTCGTCATCCGATGCAGCCTCAGGTTCTCAACCTGAACGAAGTGATTCAAGGCGTGACCCAAATGCTCCGCCGATCGATCGGCGAAGACATCGTGCTCGAGTTCAATGCCTCGGAACCGCTCTTGCCGATAATGGCGGACGTGGCAATGATGGAACAGGTAATAGTGAACCTCTCAATAAATGCCCGGGATGCCATGCCAAAGGGCGGCAGGTTGACGATCTCAACATCGGCACTGGACATTTCGGAGGCATTCCCAACCCGCCCACGAGAATGCGCGCCCGGGATGTATGTCTGCTTGACTGTCGAGGATTCCGGCGAAGGCATTCCGCCGGAAGTCCTGCCGCGGATTTTCGAACCATTCTTCACCACCAAGGAACCGGGCAAAGGAACCGGCTTGGGTCTCGCAACGGTTCGTAGCATCGTTAATCAGCACAAAGGATGGGTTGACGTTAGAAGTGAAATCGGCAGGGGCACCACATTCCGAGTTTTCATACCGGCAGTCCGCACCGCATGCCCGGAGGCAAATGAGAAGAGGCAACCAATGGTCATGCCCACCGGTCGGGAGACCATCATGATCGTCGAAGACGAAGACGAACTTCGGGATCTCTGTCGCGAAGTGTTGCAACGTTGCGGATACAAGGTGCTTACCGCTGCAAACGGCCAGGAAGCACTTCGAATTTGGGAAAAGCGCGATGGCAAGGTCGATTTGGTGGTTTCCGACGTCATCATGCCCGGCGGCATGGACGGCTGGGAATTGGCTCAGTCCCTGGCCACAAAATCCCCGCGACTCAAGATCATATTGACCAGCGGCTACAGGTTCGATTGGGCAAAATCGCGGTCCTCATGGTTCCTGCGGTGGCGCCTGCTCGAGAAACCGTATGTTCCTGAAGCCCTTGCTCAGGCCGTCCGGGAAGCGCTTGATGCGCGGTAAAACCATCGGCAAGCCGTCCGGCTATTCGCCCGCCGGCCAACTCGAAGGGTGGCAATTCTATCTCTTCAACAGATCGCGTCGCTCGATTCGCCCGAACTCGCTCCTTACCGCACCATGCGGTTGGAACACGAGCACCTTGCAAATCGCATTTTCGTCGCCGAAGGTGAAAAGGTCGTCCGCCGCTTGCTTGAAAGCACATTAGAAGTTCTTTCCGTTGTTCTCCCAAACCGGTGGATTGATCAGTTTATCCCCTTGATCGAATCCAGGCCCGAACAAATCCGGGTTTTTACGGCAGACAAGAAGGTACTGGAACGGCTGACTGGATTTACGATGTATCAAGGGTTGATGGCTGTGGCTCGGATGCCGGAACCGGTGCCACTCGAAGTCGCCCACCAGCGTAGTACCCGTCCCAGACTCTGGCTGGCCATAGACGGGCTTGCAAACTCCGAGAATGTCGGTGCCGTCGTGCGCAATTGCACAGCCTTCAATGTGCAAGCGCTCCTTGTGGGAGAAACCTCGGCAAGCCCGTTTCTCCGTCGGGCGGTGCGCAGTTCAATGGGAACCGTCTTTCACCTTCAAGTTGTTGAGACGCATTGCCTTGCTGCTGCACTCCGGCAGTTGGCCAAAATGGGTATGCGGTGTATCGCAGCTCATCCGCATGCCACCGGCACAACTCTGGCCCGAGCTGATCTGAGTGGCGACTGTTGCATCGTGTTCGGCAGCGAGGGCCAGGGACTATCGGAAACCACTTTGGCCGCCTGCAGTGAGCATGTGGCAATCCCCATGCCTGCCTACGTCGATTCGCTCAACGTCGCGGCCGCAGTTGCTATTTTCTTGTTTGAAGCAAATCGCCAGCGCGGGTGGGTGTGAACCCGTCTCGGACATGCCCTGCCTGCGGCGCTGTAATGCTGAACGGGCTCTCGCCGCTCACACTTGGACTTGCCACCCAACCGTCCCCGAGGTTGCGCGTTAGGGCGTTGAACATTGCTGCGCTCGGAGAAGTTGCGTGAATCCGGGGGTGAAAGTCCCCCCAGGCCGACGGTGAACCCGTCGGCGTTCAGAACGAAAGAACCGAATGGCAAAGTCTGGCCAAAAGCCCGGGCCAAGGGTTGCTCGACCCAAGGAGGACCGGTGGACCTGTGGTTCTAGCGATCCGAACAAATGCCGAGAAGCGTACCCAGAAACAAGCGTGAGCCGCAGGCCGGACCCGCATCTGGCCAAAGCAATTCAGCCTCGAAAGGACTAGACCCAAGCGGGGACGATGTCAACTTATCGGAACCCAACTCAGTGCGGCGCAGCCCCAACCCAATGACCGCAGCGATGTAAAGGCGTTCGTAGCAAGCTCAGCGATTTGTCGCGCCGCGCTGGATACTTATATTGCGAAATCGATCATTTTTGCGAAGATTTTCAGGCTGCGAGTTTGCTCAGTTTGTCAGTATCTGCTTCTCTGGCAGCGAGTAGTGCAGTCACCACAGTGCGGCCTTCGAAGTGTTACATTGGATAATCGGCGCGGGACCAAATATGGGTGTGAAGCACGCTGGGAAATTGGCCTGAAAATCACGGTTTAAAAATGCCCGGTTCGTTCGCACCTGATCTTGTTTAGAAAGAGTTCGTCTCGAACTTTTGTTGTCTTGTTCCCGACGGTTTTGGTTCCTGTTGTCCAGCCAATCGGTTCTGCCTGCTACCAATTGTTCTTCATCTTGTTCACAATGCGCTGTGCGAAGACCAAATCGTTGCCGATGTTTGCACTGCAAGGAGTTGTTCGTACCTGAGCTCCGGAACTGGTGGCATCAGAAGTTTTGCTCAAAGCCCGACTGTCGTCGGGCCAGCAAGGCTCACAGCCAGCACAAATGGCTCAGCAAACCCCAAAACCGGGATGTGTTCAGCACCCACATATGGGGACAGACTCGATTTTGCGGGGAGCCAAATTTGGGGACAGACACGCAATTTGGGTGGCCGGACTGTTGACTTGGTGGACCTGACCAAGCCGCGGTCGGACGGTCGAGGCCAACCGCAACGCCCAGATATGGGGACAGACACGATGTTTGGGCGGTCGGCGGTGCAAATAGAGGGACAGGCACGATATTGACACGATATTTGGCCCGACTCGATGCCGCTGACCGGATTGAGCCAGACGGATCGGGGCACCGGTCAAGGCTTCGCTTGGACAATAATTCTGACGCCGAAGTTGCGAATGTATCCCGCCAACAAGCGAGGTTGTCCTGAGGTCTGAGTGCAAGTCGCAGCCAATAATTCACGTTACTCTCCCGGTTTGGCCATTTGCCGATTCCGAACTGCGCCACGGTCCTGTCAAGCCTTTTGTCGTCACCAAGCCGACTCCGCCATATTGTCCTGATATGGGACAGACTGAACAGACGGTTGTTAATAATTTTTACTTGCATGTGTCACGTTTTCTGCAATGTTGCGGTTGTTCGTGTGCGGGTATGGTCGAGACAAAATTGCTCAACACAAAGAGTTTTGCCATGAAAAGACCCAAAACAGTTTTTCACTTTGTCGGCTTGGTCACGCTGTGGTCCCTTGTTCCCGCGATACTTTTTCTTCTCGCCACGAGGTAATCCCGCGCATCACAGTTTGGCGAGGTTTCTTTGCAGAGCGACCAATCATGCAGTGCTTTGAACGGGTAGCTGCTGCCGTTGGTGTTATTTGAAAATGTTTATGCGAATCGTGGTGGGGGTGCTTTGACGAAAGCCGGTTCGCGCAGGTAAATCGGCTCGAGAGATGCACCCGAGGTTTCAGTGGGCATCTTGGCAGCGAGGAAGCCGACGGTCGCTGCTGTTGGGAATGCTTCGCGGATGCCGGGTAGGCGATCGGCAGAGTCGGGTCCGAACACGTTTTTTCCGCTGTTCAAACAGTCGTGGATTTCGGCGGTTTTGGCCAAGCGCAGAGCGCAGACTTCTCGAGCAACGCCGGACTCGACCGTGTAGTCTGCGCGATAAAACTCGCCGCGCTGCGCGTCGATAACCACGATGAAAGGCGCCTGTTGTCCCTTCAAGACAAGCATCGCCGCCAGCGCATCGGCACTGCTGACTCCAATCAGCCTCAGGTGTTTGGCGACCGACCAGCCTTGGGCGATTGCTATTGCGACACGGACGCCGTGGTAGCTTCCGGGGCCGAGGCCGACGGCGATTGTATCCACGTCATCGCGTTCCCAAGCTGCCTCTTTCAACACCGTTGTTATGAGTTGAAATGCCCTGGTTCCCCTGCTGCCGAGATCTGAACCAGTTGCTACTGCAGCAGGTTGCTCGCCCGGTCCGGCCTTGACCGCGGCGACGCTTCGCATTCGGGACGAGAACTCAAGTGCAAGAATCTTCATAGGTTATGCGCCGTACGTTTTCATGCAGGACCTCGATGATCGCACGTCGAAGGCGATGTCCGGGGCTAGTCGGAATCAATCCGCTTTCGCTGGTCGGCCAATGGTCGAACCATTCGATCACTGTTATGCCTTCGGGTGAGAACATGTATTGGCCCAGCCCCGCAGTTTCAAATTGGTCGATGGTTTCAACGCGGTAAAGGTCTATGTGAAAAAGGGGCCATCTGCCGCCAGTGTACTCGTGGACCAGGGTGAACGTCGGGGAACGAACGCGTGATTTTACACCCAATCCTTGCGCTATCCCTCGGACAAGGCGTGTTTTGCCGGCACCCAACGGGCCGATCAGCCCGAACACCCAGCCGGGGCCGGCAGTCTTTCCCCACTCGAGTCCCAGCGCCACAGTGTCGGCTTCGCTATTCGAAATGAATGTAACCATGTTCCTCGAATGGGCGCGTTCCCCGGCGGTCGCGTATGCGCAAGCCGTGTTCAGCGGTGATTTTCCCGATGCAACTCAACTTCACTTCGGGGAATTCGGCTTTCCATGCATCCAGGAGCGGCACAGCGTCAGATGGCAGAACGGTGAACAGCAACTCGAAGTCTTCGCCTTCGGTCAGAGCCGCAGTCAGCGGGGCCAATTTGGTGTCGCCGGTTTGTTTTGCACGTTTTCGGGCGACATCGCTGACGGGGATTGCTTCTGCAAGCAGTTCGGCTCCAACGCGACTGGCGTCAAGAAGATGCCGAAGATCGGTGGCCAACCCATCGCTCAAATCGATCATTGCGTGCACCGTACCTCTTGCTGCGAGCCACTGCCCTTGCGGCAATCGGGGTTCAAAGGTGAGATGTTTTCCTGCCATCGACCCGCCAAGCGTGCCCGAGACAAAAATGGCGTCGCCGGGTTGTGCACCCGACCTGAGAATGCAGGCCGATTTTCGAACCGTGCCCAAAACAGCGACAGAGATAAAAACGCGTTCCGGGCTTGTTGTGGTTTCACCTCCAACGATTGCGAGGTCATGGCGCCCGGCAAGGTTCGCCATGCCTTCATAAATCGATCGAACGCGTTCGAAATCAAAACCACGCGGCAAGCCGATGGTCACAAGGGCGCATAAAGGGTTGCCGCCCATGGCAGCGACATCGCTGAGGCACCGGCCAAGAGCCTTGTGGCCAACTGCCGGCCCTGGAACGTCTGCGGTGAAATGGATGCCCTCGACGACTGCGTCCGTCTTCAACAGCAGGTGTTTGTCCGGCAAACCCACGTCCACCACTGCGCAATCGTCGCCTGCTCCCGTTACAACCGCGCTATTTGTGGGCAACAGCGGGATCAGATTTCGTATGAGTTCAAGTTCGTTCATGCCGGTCCCGACTCAGACATTTAGGCTGCCAATCATCATCCACGCAAAGTTAACCCCGTTAAACAGCGCATGCGCAAAAATCGGCGCAAAAAGGTTCTCCGTCCGCTGGTACAGCCACACCATGACGGCCCCAACGGCAAACAGGGAAAGGAACGTCACAAGGTTCACGTGAACTGCGGCGAACAACAGCGAGGTTCCTATCCATGCCAAACGTGGGAACCCGGCCTGTTTCACTGCGGAGAACAGTATGCCGCGGAACACCAGCTCTTCCCATGCCGGTGCAAGCAGAATCGCGGTCACGCCCAGCAAAATATATTGGTCCCAACTTTGCGCAGATTCGAGCGCCTTCACCATTGTCTGCAATTCCGGCCTCAGAGCCCAAAATTCCATAAACTTGCGGGACAGCCACAGTAACCCGAGAGAGACCGGCAAGACAAACAGGACCGACCCGGTCGCCAACAGCATGTTCCTTCCAAGGCCGCGCGTTGCAAACCCAAACGCCTCGGCCCACGTCATGTTGTTTTTCTTCAGAAAACGTCCCACCAGAAAGAAAGTTATTATCTGGAAAAGAGGAGTAAACCCCACTTGCAACCATACCTGCCGAGCCTCTGTTGCGCTGTCGGACAGATCGGTTCGTGCCAGTCCCTCCGGATACGCGTCCTCCAACAGAAGCCTGTTCAACCGTTTCGACTGCAATCTGCCGAGACGGCTGTCCAGTGATTTTTTGGTTTCGGGCCTCAACTGTATTTTTGAAAAGCGCGCTTCCTCGTAAATGAGCGGCCCGGAAATGATCTTGCTCAGCTCCTCCGCCAACAGCGGCTTCAAAGCATCAACATCTGCCGGTTTGCCTTCGAATTGATCTATCGCGCTCCTGCACTTTTCAGAAAGCCGGTCGGCAAGATACGCCGACACGTCATCAGAGCGCGATTTGAGCTTGAACAACAGTGCCCCAACGTCCTTCAAATCCCGTTCTGAAACCATCAACGGACTTGCGAGCCATTGATCCGCCAAAGAAGCCACCAAACCAACCGACCCGAGCGCAATGAACAGGCTCATCAGCAACCAAATCAACGATTCGGCTTTCCATGGTTTGGACGGCAACATCGGAGCGTTACCCTAAGCGGACGGACGGCCTCTTGCCATTGAAAAATCGTTGGCCGGAAAAATCTCACCCGAATGACGCTCTGGATGACTTTGGCTGGTGAGCCGGCGATGGTTTCAGGTTGGCGTGGCCGACACCAAAGCTCTTGCGTACAGGGCTTGGCGGTCCTACCTTTGACCGGCGTGACTGAGAGAACTGTTGAATCGACGTGTTCGGTGAAACCGCCGGCCAACCCGGCTGTGTGCCCGCTTAGTCGTGTCGCCTCCGGTTCTCTGGTTCGGATCAAAGAACTTCAAGCGACACCGGAACTGTGCAGGCGACTCCGGGAAATGGGGTTGAGGGAAGAACAGCAGATCAGGATCGTGTTGCAGGACAGCAATGTCGTTTGCCGCGTTTGCAACGTCCGACTCGGCCTGAGCGCAAAGCTGGCCGATAAAATCATGGTCGAGCCAGTTCAACCCCGGAAGACCGCCGAGAATTGACATAGGCAACTGTCATGACAGAAGCGACTGTCCAACCAATAACTTCGCTTCCGGCGGGCAAGGCGGGCACTGTGGTGGCTCTGGATTTGCCGGGAGATGTTCGCGCGAGGTTGCTTGAACTGGGACTGGTCGTGGGGACCAATGTCGAGATTGTGCGTTTTGCGCCCTTGGGTGATCCTGTGGAAATCCGGTTCCGTGGCTGCAACCTCAGCCTGCGCCGCCACGAGGCGGATGGGATTCTGGTGGAAACCGCACCGTAAGCTCGAGGATGGTTGGCATCGCAATGTTCAGCGCCGCAATCTAAGGTGAGTGTCGATCTGTTTACCGCCCAACCTCGAAGGCCAGAAACGAGTCGCCAGAGCGGCTCGCGCCATGATCTCGCCCCGAAGCTGGTTGTGCTCACCGGCAACCCGAATTGTGGAAAGACCACCCTGTTCAACGCGCTGACCGGCTTGCGTGCCAAGGTCGCCAACTACGCCGGAGTCACCGTCGAAAGAAAAGAAGGCCGGTTGCTCGGCGATTCAACAACGCCGCCGGTTACAATTCTCGATCTGCCCGGAGCGTACAGTCTCAGTCCGCAATCGCCAGACGAGCAAATCGTCCGGGACGTCCTATTCCAGCATTGCAAGGATGTGCCGGGCCCGGACATGGTGGTTCTTGTGGTGGACGCTTCGAATCTGGAACGGAATCTGTATTTTGCCACCCAGGTAATCGAGCTTGGTTATCCCACCGTGATCGCCCTGAACATGATGGACGTGGCAAGGGCAAACGGTCGCGAGCTCGACTCGAATCGACTTGCGCGGGAACTGGGTGTTCCTGTTTTTCCAATGGTTGCGAGTTCCCGCGAAGGTGTCCCCGAACTTCGCGATCACATTGTCTCTTTTGCTCTGAATCCGGATGCGCATCCGATCGGTCGCGCGCTTTGCCAACTGCCGCCAGATTTCCAGGCGGAGGTCGAGCAGATCGCACGTTCGCTCCCGTGCCGGATGAAGGGATCAAACGCCCGTCTCAGTGCTGCTGAAGCCGTCCTGATTCTGACGGACGACAGGTACACACCGCGCATTGATTTCGGTGAACCGCCCGACCTCTTGGGCAAAGTCAGGGACGCACGCCAACGACTGGAACAGAAAGCAATTGATTGGCGCACTGCCGCGATTGAAGCCAGATACGCGTGTGTAGGCGCCATTCAAAAGCTGGTCGTCTGCGAAACATTGAGCCTCTCTGAAACTCCGAGCGACAAACTCGACCGGATTTTGACACACAAGCTGTGGGGAACTTTGTTCTTCATTCTTGTAATGGCTGTGATGTTTCAGAGCATTTTCACGCTCGCGCGCATTCCAACCCATCTTCTCGAAAACGGAATCGCATGGATCGGGTCGGGGATCGGCCATTGGCTTTCTCCGGGAGACCTCAGAAGCTTGTTGGTGGATGGCGTGGTCGCCGGCGTGGGCGCCGTGATGGTCTTTCTGCCACAAATATGCCTGTTGTTTCTGTTTATCGCGTTGTTGGAAGATACGGGTTACATGGCCAGAGCAGCGTTCCTGATGGACCGTGTGATGGGAAAGGTGGGACTGCACGGCAAGAGTTTCATACCCCTGCTGAGCTCGTTTGCCTGTGCCGTGCCGGGCATCCTCGCCGCCCGAACAATTGAGCACCCGAAAGATCGTCTTGTAACAATCCTGATTGCGCCCCTGATGAGCTGTTCTGCGCGGCTGCCCGTGTACACTTTGCTCATAGCAGCGTGCATACCCGACAAACAGATCGCCGGGCCGCTCAGGTTGCAAGGACTCGTGATGCTGGGATTGTATGTGTTGGGAATTGTTGTTGCAATGGCCCTTGCATGGCTGGCGAAAAAGACCCTTCTCAAATCGCACATGCCCCTGATGATCCTCGAACTGCCCCCGTACCGAAGACCATTGATCAGCACTCTGCTCCGGCACATGTGGGAACGCGCCAGCCTTTTCGTTCAGCGGGCCGGCACCGTCATCCTTGGGATTAACATTCTGCTCTGGTTTCTGGCGACCTACCCGCGCAACCCACACGTCGAGAATTCTTACCGCACCCAGCGTCAACAACTGACAGCACTCGCCGCAGCCGACAACTCCGGAGCGCGACAATTGGATGAAAAAGAACTCCAAGCCAAACTGCGCAAACTCGACAAAGAAATCGCCGGGGAAAGATTGCGAGGAAGTTTTGTCGGACGTCTCGGACGGTTCATCGAGCCTGCCATCGCCCCGTTGGGATTCGACTGGAAAATTGGCATCGGCATATTGTCCAGTTTCGCGGCGCGCGAGCTTTTCGTGAGCACAATGGCGGTCGTGTACAACGTCGGCAGCGGCAGTGATTCCGACGAAGACAGAGTCGGTCTTGTCCAGACTCTGCGCGAACAGAAACGGTCCGACGGCACGCCGCTTTACACCACACTCACAGGGTTGGCGTTGTTGGTATTCTATGCGATTGCCTTGCAATGCGCCGGCACCGCCGTCGTCATCTTCAGGGAAACCAATTCCATCCGATGGGCTTTGGGCGAGTTGCTGTGCCTTGGAGCAATCGCATGGACGTTGTCTTTCCTGACGTACCAGGGCGGACGTCTCCTCGGGTTGCAGTGACACTGAGGACCGAAGGCCCGCTCCGCTCGGGGCAACGCCCCAAGTAAAGCGCAGTCAGCGAGTCAGAATAAGGGCTTAAAGCCCGTGCCATGCCGGATAGAAATGGAGCGCGGCGCAGCCGCAACCAAATGCTCGAGGCGAGATAAATGCGTTCGTTCCAGGCTTGGCACTCTGGCGCGCCGCGCTGAGTATGAAATATTCGGGCTGAGAGCTGATGCTTGGTCTGGTGGTCCGGCGAGATTAAGTCTTTTCTTGCCATTAGGCGCATCGAGTGCTTATGAGTGAGGCGTGAAACTGAAATTCAGACACGCATTCGGAGTATTGATCGTTTTGATCCTGTTGCCCGCTTGTCTCCGCGTAGAAGCACAACTGGCACGCATCACCGTCAGTGCCAACGAGCCCGGTCACAGTGTGAGCCCGATGTTGTGGGGGATTTTCTTCGAAGACATCAATCATTCCGCTGACGGCGGTATTTATCCCGAACTTGTCCGAAACCGGTCGTTTGAGGATTCGATGCGGGCCGAGCACTGGACAGTGGTTCGAGAAGACGGCGCTTCAAGCGAGGCGAGCATCGACAGCAGCCATCCCTTAAACCCTTTCAACCGAAAGAGCCTGCGGATTCGGTTTGAAGGCCGGGCTTGCATCGTGAATGAGGGTTACTGGGGCATGAACATTGTTGCCGGTGAAAGGTACAATCTCCGGTTTGCTGCAAGGTCGGAGGGTTTTTCCGGTCCCGTTCATGTGCTGATCGAAGCCAGCGGCAAAGAAACCGCCCGTGCCACACTCAGCGGGATCACGTCCCGGTGGAAATGGTTCAGCGCCGAACTAAAGCCGGAGTCCGGCGATCCGAAGGGCAAATTGAAGATCATCGCCGAAGGCACCGGGACGCTCTGGTTGGACATGGTATCTCTCATGCCGGAGAGGACGTGGAAGAACCACGGCTTGCGCACCGATCTGTGCGAACTGCTGGACGGTCTCAAGCCTTCGTTCATGCGATTTCCCGGCGGTTGCTGGGTTGAAGGCGACGACCTTGCTCATATGTATCAGTGGAAAAGGACCGTGGGCGACATCGCAACGCGGGAGCCGCTCTGGAACATTTGGCAGTATTGGGCCACGCACGGACTTGGGTTTCACGAGTACCTCGAGTTGAGCGAGGACCTCGGGGCTGAACCTGTTTTTTGCATCAATGTCGGGATGTCGCACAGGGAGGTTGTACCGGTGGACAGAATGAGCCAGTGGGTGCAGGACGCTCTGGACGCCATCGAGTATGCCAATGGCCCGACAAACACTGTTTGGGGCAGTCTGCGCGCCATGAATGGTCATCCCGCGCCATTCGGATTGAAGTACATCGAAATTGGCAATGAAAACGGCGGTCCTGACTATAATGTGCGTTGGGGGATGTTCCACCGGGCAATCAAGTCCAGATACCCGGAAATCCAGTTGATAGCCAATGTCTGGGGCGGCTACCCGACAAATCCGCCTCCGGATATCATCGATGAACATTACTACAGCAACCCCGAGTTTTTCATGCAGCAAGCGAACAGGTATGACGCCTACGATCGGAACGGCCCAAAAGTGTTTGTTGGCGAATATGCAGTGACCTCAGGGTGTGGCCAGGGCAATCTCCGTGCCGCCATAGGCGAGGCAGCGTTCATGACGGGCCTTGAGCGCAACTCGGACATTGTCTGGATGGCGAGCTACGCGCCGCTTTTCGTCAACGTCAATCACAAACGCTGGAACCCTGACCTTATCAACTTCGACAGCTCGCGCGCCTACGGGGTTCCGAGCTATTACGTCCAGCAAATGTTCAGCCTGAATCGCGGCGACGTTACCCTGCCGTTACAAATGGACGCCCCGGAGATCGAACCGGCGCCTCGCAGGGGGCGGATCGGTCTCGGCACGTGGCTCACTCGAGCCGAATTCAAGGACATTCGCGTCGTGAGAGATGGAACGGTGCTCTACGAACACGACTTCGCAAAAGGCGACACAGGTTGGCATGCGGTAAGTGGCAACTGGACAGTTGTGGATGGGGCTTATCGGCAGAACAGCGAGGCGGAAAACGTTCAGGCGCATTCCGGCAGCGCAGATTGGGACGATTACACCTACACACTGAAGGCGCGAAAACTGGGTGGCGCTGAAGGATTCCTTGTGATGTTCCATGTCCGCGACGAAAACAACTGGACCTGGTGGAACCTTGGCGGTTGGGGGAACCGTGAACACGGAATTGAACTTTGCACCAGCGGAGGAAAGAGCCAGATCGGACGGCATGTGCCCGGCGGTATCGAGACCGGCAGGTGGTACGACGTAAAGGTGGAAGTCAAAGGCCAAAACATCAGGTGTTACCTCGATGGCAAACTGGTCCATGACGTGCGATATCCAAAAATCAAGCCGCTCTACGCCAGCGCAACACGTGCGACCTCATCAAACGAGGTTATCCTCAAGCTCGTCAATGTTTCTGACAAAGACATCGTGTCTTCGATCAATCTTGCGGGCGTCAAGGGAATCACCACGCCGGTTCGCGCACTTGTGCTGACGTCGGCCAGTCCAAACGATGAAAACTCGCTTGAAGAACCGCAGAAGGTCTCCCCGCGCGCGACGCAGTTTGATGCTGGCGGGCCGGACTTCCAGTGGACTTTGCCGGGTAACTCGCTGACAGTCCTGCGCACAAAAGTTCGGTTTTAGCCCGGGGATGTTGCAGCGCGGCGCAGCAGAGCGTCCAGTTTGGAACGAACGCATCTATTTCGCCGCAGTTATTCTGTTGCGGCTGCGCCGCGCTGAATACATATACTGACGAATCGATCATATTTGCGAAGATTTTCAGACTGCGAGTTTGCTCAATTTGCCAGTATCGGATTCTCTGGTACCGAGCATTGCGCTCACGACAGGTGCGGCCTTCGTAGTATTACATTCGATAATCTGCGCGGGACCAAATATGGGGACAGACACGGAGTTGAGGCGAGCGCGCTTTTGATCCGGAGAACCTGACCCAGCGCGGGCCGGGCGGTCCAAGCTCGAGGGGGGCGCCCAAATATGGGGACAGACACAATGTTTGGACGACCGGACTTTTGACCCGGGATGGGATATGGGGACAGGCACAACATTTGGACAACCGGGCTTTTGACCGCCGGACCTGCCCAAGCGCCGGTGGGGCGGTCCCACCCGGCTGTAGCGCCCAGATTTGGGGACAGACACGATGTCCGGTATACCGATCAGGAACGTTCAACGTGAAACGTTCAACTCTCAACTTTCAACGGGGTGGCCGAAAGGGCGCAGGGTAGACGGAATATCGGGACAGACACGATGTTTGAGCGCCCGGTTTTTTGGCCCGGACGAGCCCAAACGCTTGCCAGCCAGTTGAGACCGACTTGGGCCACCGCTCCCCGAAAAAGGGGACAGACACGGAGTTTCACTATGTGCGGGCGACCGGACTCTTGACCCACCGGACCTGCCCAAGCGCCAGTCGGAAGGTCCAAGCCGGCTGTGCCGCCCAGATTTGGGGACAGACACGATGTCCG
>Ga0078972_1003022_pt1 | contig 52191 bp, 46 predicted proteins | sample YelNatPaOPGAMG01_FD_67568 | JGI IMG/M metagenome (GOLD analysis project Ga0078972, IMG submission 67568) | Hot spring thermophilic microbial communities from Obsidian Pool, Yellowstone National Park, USA - OP-RAMG-01 (SPADES assembly) (version 2) | ecosystem: Environmental > Aquatic > Thermal...
CCGATTGCGAAGTTGCTGAGAAGGCTGCGAAGAATGCCTCCATGAAATTCTTTGATAAAGAGGATGTAATAAGGGTGGACTTTGATGAGATGGGGATGAAAGCCGTTTTCAATGCAAAGCAACTATCGGATGATGAGATGATCGGGAACCTAGAGAGATGTATCAAGGCTCTGAGCGAGGCTTGGAATGAATATTTGCAGTGGTACAATTCCGAGAAACGGAAGATGTTATATGAAGAACTAATTTCGGAGGAACCTCCTCGTATGAGGGTGTTCATAGCCGAATGGCCACCGTCAGGTGTTCGGATAAAAGATTATGAGTTGATCGAAAATGTGAAAGAGGAATTAAGTCGGGGATGGATAGTTTACACGCCGAAGGGACTGTTAGACCTTAGAGATGATGAAATAGTGGCAGGGGAGATCAGAGTAGTCGTTCCTAGATTTGGCGTGATAAGGACTGGAAACAAAACCTACCTTTTGCCGGGATTCTCGCAGGAACTCGTTTGGAGGAGCGACTTTAAACATAGTGGTGTCGAATCCCTTTGGAGAGCCGATGAGCTTAACAAGTTGGCGGTGAGCGGGTTTATCGATGGGCTCAAGGTTCTGTTCATTGACTTCTTTATACCTCCCATAGTAATCTATCAAGGGAAATACATACCTGCGGTGATCATTGAAGATGAATTTGGGCTCAGGCTTGGGGAGCTGGCATTGCCGAGTGGTAAGAACCTAGTGGTCTCGGAGAGTAGCATGACCAAGATGGGGATTCAAATCGGTCTCTTAAAAATCGTTTATCCGAACAAGGAAACCTACATAGCAATCTACACAGGCGGCGACATCCGGATACCGATGTTCTCATACTTGTCCGGTGCCTTCGTGGCCGTTCAAGCAGTTGAGACCAAGGTGATTTGGACCGGTGCGGTTGGGCAGAAAGAATTCTATACTCAGATGGCTAGTGTAAGCGAGCTTCTTGAGAACGCATTTGGACAGAACTTTAAAGAGGAGCTTCTTGAAACGGTGTTGCAGAGCGAGCTTACTGAGATTCAGGTTTTAGATATGGTTAATGCGTTAGTTAAGAATCTTGAATGGCTTAAGACGTTAGGCGGGAAAGAGAGAATAGAGTCAGTTAGGAAGATAGCGTATCACGTTAAGAATGGGGATACCATCGATAAAGCTATCAAGAAGGTTAAGAAGTAAAGCAAAGATTAGGATGTTTCATATAGCGTGCGCTACAAGTTTCTCAAAATCACTTTTTCTAATTTCATCCAGTGTATGCCTCTTAGTAAAGTTTATATTCTATTTATTGGCAATATAGGTGTAGGATGAGCAAGGAAGAAATCCCATGGGATAAGGTTGCAAAGGAAATAATTAAAACTCTAGGGGTGGAAACAGGTAAAGGTTTATACTATGGATTTACAATTCAAACACTCTACCCAGCTCTGGCGGAGATAGTAAGGAAAGTTGCCGGGTCTCGGGTTTCTGATGATGACATAAGAAGAATAATCCAAGAAGAGCTTTCTAAGGCAGGTGTTCGAAGTCAACAGCATTTATCAGCAGATGAGATACAAGCAAAAGTGGCTCAAATGTTAAGGGAGACAGCAAGCTCTTTGACTTCCTCAGGAGCCTACCCTGGAGGTATTCCTCCTCAAAGACTTCCTGCTGATGTGGAGTTTGAAATGGAACAGATTAAAAACAGGATCAGCACACTTGAGAATACTAGGAATCAACTTTTAAGCAAAAAATACATGGCTACAAGCGACGAAGAAAAAAGGAGGATCGAGGAATCCATAAGGGAAATCGACATGGATATTGACAGGGAGAGAAGCAGGTTAGCCACCATCAGATCAACATACAGGATATAAATTGGGGTTCAAATCGCTCATAGGGGCCTTATTTATCCTTTCAGGTCTAGGAGCAGGACTCTATGAATGGTTTTTAACAGGACTCTCGTCTCCTGTTCCCTTCGTAGGAATAGCTCTATGCGTGATCGGTGTTTACTTGATTTATTCAGATTTAAGGAAGAAAAGGAGGACTATCGATAAAACTTTGGTAGATGTTACGGCGTTGATCGGAGGAGCCGTGGCTGGAATTATAGCAATGGAGAAGCTTAAGTCGAAGCTGGAAAGCTCAAAATTCAGCAACCCTCAAATAGCAGAATTGGAAGCACAGCTTGAAGGCCTAAGAGCTCAGGGTAAAGTAAGTGACGAGAAGTATGCTGAAATAAAGCTAATGATAGAAGAATTAAAGAGGAGAAGCGGCCAACAAATAAGAGCGAGTTAAGCGCATTCATTTTTCAAATCCATAACTTTTTTATATGAGCCCGGTGAAATCATATGGAGATGTCGATCTCACTTACCGTAGCTGAAGCGATGCCTGAAGACATTGGGGAACGTATAGCGAGAATCCATGGAGAGACGATGTCTCAGCTGGGCATTAAAACGGGGGATGTGATTGAAATTATTGGCAGGAAAAAAGCCTCCGCAATCGCTTATCCTTCTGAAGATAAGGACTGCACCATCATAAGGTTAGATACTTACGTGAGGAAAAGCGCCGGGACAGCTGTAGGCGAACAGGTTTCTGTTGTCAAGGTGGAGAGGATCAACGATGCCTTTGAAGTAACGCTTTCAGCAGAGAATATCCAGGCCGAGAAGATTGATCAGGAAATCATCAATAAAGTGAAGAACAGGTTTCTTAACATTCCGTTTATGGAGGGCGACTTCCTTATGATGCCCTTACCAGATAAGACATTCATATTTCAAGTTGTTAAAACAAAGCCCGAAGGGGTCGTAAGAATCATTGAGGAGACAAGGCTACAGGTAGTAGGTCCACCAGTTATAAGTGGGTTAAACGACCAAGAAATACGTGCGATAATATCAAAATATGTTGGCACACGGACTAAGGGAAAGTTGACGGGAGAGTTGGATGAAAGGGCATTCCACTTAGCGTTCCCGGAAGAAGGTAAGTTTGTCTTATACGCTAAGGATTTGGAAGCTCTTAAAAAGCTCATATCTGAAAGCGACGTGAAAATGCTCGATGAGTATCCCATGATTAACGGTATGGTTGTATTTGGAAAGAGGGAGAAAATCTTTGGCATAGTCCTCAACGATTTAGTAAAGGAATTCGACATTATCAGGAAGGTAAAGGCGGTTGATGTTAGATGATAGTAGGGAAAGCTCTCCTCGATCTTGCTTCAAGAAAGAGTGATGAACTCTTCAAAGTCGTCATATGGTCTGGAAGGTTTACGGATGACTTCATAATTGGGGCGGACACATTTAAGAATAAAGGATTAAGGCTCCTTCAGGAAATGAGCATCCCAAAGCTCTGGGAATTTTGTGAAGAGATACTCGGCATCTACGGTTTCATTCCTGCTGTCATCGCAAAAATCCGTGGAAGTACACTCATAACCCTGGAATCGGAAAAACCTCCATATGTGTATAAAATCGAGCCTGTGAGAAAAGTGAAGACGTGTCTGAAGGATTCGGTAGGACTCATAGCAGCGAATAAGCTTCATGAGGCAGGAATCCTTGGTGAAGGGGTGAAAGTGGGCGTTATAGATAGCGGGGTTGACCCTGTATGTTCTCTTAAGGGCAAAATCGTCTCTTATAGAAATTTCATTGAAGACGAGGAGTATGGCGACTACGCTGGACACGGTACTCACGTAGCGGGAATAATAGCCGGAGATGAGGAAGTATATCGTGGAGTAGCACCCAGGGCTCGAATAATTTCAGCAAAAGTTCTCAATAAAAAGGGACGTGGAAGTGAAGAACTTATTGGGGCAGGGATGATGTGGACATACGTCGAAGGCGCTGAAGTAATAAATCTTAGTTTGGGTGTGGAACCAGATCCTTTCTTCGGGTTCCTAGGAGACTCTGGACCCAAGAGCTTTCTAAGTAGATTATGCGATGCCTTGGCAAGTAAGGGTGTCGTAATTGTTGCCGCCGCTGGAAACGATGGGCCGGAAGAAGGAACTATAAGAAGCCCTGGAGCCTCCGAGAGCGCTATTACCGTTGGAGCAGTAGATAAACATCGTAAATTAACTGACTACAGCTCTAGGGGGCCGGTCGACGGGATAACGAAGCCAGACATCTTGGCTCCCGGAGGCATCTTAGGTCCTTCCATTCCCCCAGACGAGGGAATAATTTCAACTAGGTCCAGCCGGAGTGAGCGAAAGGGATATCCAGATGAATGCCATACGTCGCTATATGGAACGAGTATGGCAGCTCCCCACGTTTCCGGCTCGGCTGCGTTAATTCTAGAAGCTGTGAAGAGGGAAGAGATTGAAACAATTAACAAGCATTTCTTTGTAAAGAGCATCTTGACAAAATCTGCCAGAGACCTCGGATATAAGAGGGACGAGCAGGGGGCAGGGCTAATCGATGTTAGCAGGGCCCTCGGGTTCGTGAGAACCTACAGCGAGAAGGACGTGGTAAAGGAAGACGTTAGCCTGGTAACTAGCGAATTGGCGCCAATCCTTGTGCCAACAGCCATCGCCGGAATAGCTTCCGTCTTTCTCGGAGCGTTACTCCAGCCAAGTAAACAGAATGCTCCATCACCGGCATCTCAGGCCAAGCCACCCCTTCAAGAGCTTTACTCCCAAATAGATAAAATTCTAAATGCGTTGGATGAAAGGATACATCGGTTGAAAGAGGACTATATGAGGGGGATCATTCCGCATGACCGCTACTCAGAGGAGATGATGAAGATAAACTCTGTGCTTCTAAAGCTGAATGAATTAATAAAGAGAATGCGCTAAAGCGCTTAGTCCGACAATCTTTAAACATCACTAAATCTTTTGAATTTTCAAAAAATAAGACGATTAAGAAGAAGTTTTCACGATCTGGCTGAAACTAGTCCTCCTATTACTCCTCCGACAAGCCCGATTAAGGCTCCTTTAATGGATAGGACGATGCTTAAGATAGCTACTCCTGCTTGAATGTAGCCGAGGAACGGCGCTATAAACGGAAGGAGGCTCGCCAACGGTATGAGTATAAGAGGTAGGATTATGGCGAGAATTATGCCTCCAAGCATCCCTGAGAGAAAACCAGCTATCGCCCCCCTGCCCAAGCCCTTTGCAATGTAGCCCGCGGCGAAACCAGCTATAAGGTCTCCGACCACGGGAATCACTCCACCCAGTATCACGTGTATAGCGAAGCCAACGATCACCCCCAAGAATATGCTTCCACCTTTCTGCTGCGACATGGCCGTTTTCTTCTTTTCAACAATAGTATTTAAATTTTATGAAAAAGCAACCACTATTTTTACCAACCGCGCGCTTCAAGTTCTTTTTTCTCTAGTATCGAAATATCTGTCATAAATCTATATGCTTTGGTTTGGAATTTCGACAGGGCCTCTCTTCACCTATATTCTAGTCTTTATTGCAATAGTGTTTGCCATAAGTGCCTTCTTACCACCTCCCTGGAACCAATTTTGTAGGGAAACTTTTTTTACATTGGTAGCGCGCGCGAAATTCAAAGGGAATTAGAGAAGGGAGCTATATCTAATTTAAAAATGCGATTAAACCAGATAAAACAGGTCGCCGACGACACTACAAAAAACGAATGCTTCGAATCCTTGTAGATGAAGGAAGTCCAGACTATCAATCAATGACAGCATTTTTAGAAACGACAAGAAGAAATAGATTTAAAGACACAATAAATACGTTTATAGATACTCCTGATTGGGCTATTGATGCAGCATTGATAGTTCTTGAGTGTATACTGTTTTTCTGATGAGTCATTTCGTAGTAGCCATAAATCTATACGCTTTTTCCAAAGGGCCTTCAGGAACTAACTCCCTCTTTTTGCTCTAATATCGAAGTATCAGTCATAAATCTATACGCTTTTTCCAAAGGGCCTGTATAACAACCGTACTTTTCTATGTATTTTCTACTCCATTCTCTCCAGGTTATCTCCTCAAAAGGCAGCAATGGTACTTTTGATTTATAGCCCTTGCCATCTGGAGTAGGCTCCCATAGATAAAACGAGTATCTCGCAACCTCTATAAGCGGTAGATATACTCTTGGATCTTTATTTTTACTCCTTTCATAGTTAATTAATTCTCCGATGTCAATTATTCCGTCAGCTGAGTATTGTGCAAGAAGGAGCAACTTTTTGCCATAGTCTTCTAATTCTTTTTCTGGCAACTTTTCAAAAACTTCAGGTGAAACTTCATACTTGCTTGCTAGCTGTTCTAACTGTTCTTGTGTAAGCTGAGGGGTTTGAGGAACTTTAACAGGGGTAGCTACACTTCCTTGAGAAGGGATAGGAACATTTTCTTTGGCTTCTGACACATTTTCTTTGGTTTTTGACAGTTGCTGTAAAATCGGGGTTATCTCATCTAATCTTTTCTTAAGCTCATCAAGTTGTTTTTTCACATCATTTAATTCCAATATTGAAGTATGTTCTTTTTGATTTGAAATGCTTTTGCTTCTCCCTTTCGATGGTTCAAGCTTGGCTCCGCACCTCCAGCAGAACTTTGCCCCGGGCTCTAATGGTGCACTGCAACTGGGGCACTTCTCTTTCACCATCACGATGTTTATCTCCTCTTTCAATACTTAAACCTTTTTCCGCAACCATGATACGCAATAACGTGTTATAGAAGGCTTGGGAAAAATTTATCTATGAAGAGATGATCTCGTTTCCATATGGGCTTAAACGAGGAGCTCTTCGAAGCAGTTAAAAGGGGAGATGTGGAAAAGGTGAGGAAACTTTTAAGGAGAGGTGCAGACGTAAACGCTAAGGATGGAAATGGTGATACTCCTCTTCACGAGGCTGTTTGGCATAATCACGTAGATGTCGCTAGATTACTGATTGAGAATGGCGCAGACGTAAACGCTAAGGATGGAAATGGTGATACTCCTCTCCACTATGCCGCTCATCATGGTCACGTAGATGTCGCTAGATTACTGATTGAGAATGGCGCAGACGTAAACGCTGAGGATAAAAATGGTATCACTCCTCTCCACTATGCCGCTTACCATGGTCAGGTAGATGCCGCTAGATTACTGATTGAGAATGGCGCAGATGTAAACGCTAAGAGTAATTATGATTCCACTCCTCTCCACTGGGCTGCTTGGGGTTGTCACGTAGATTTCGTTAGATTACTGATTGAGAATGGCGCTGATGTAAACGCTGAGGATAATGATGGAAAAACGCCAATAGACATCGCCCATGAGAAAGGCCATAGAAATATCGTTAAACTCCTCGAGCGTGCGAGAGAAGAGGCTGTTCCTCACATTGAGCTCTTGGGCTTCGAACAGGATGAGATAGAGGCTGGGAAATGGGGGAGGCTCAGAATTAGGCTTAGAGCGAACAAGCCTGTTACGGCGAGCGTTAATCTATCCGGAGACGTTGACTGGCTTAACCCAGGTGTGGTGAAGCTCTCGGGAGAATCGTTAATCGAGGTCCCAGTGAAGCCCAAAATTGTTGGGGAAATACCCGCGCAGGTGACTCTAACATATGGAGACAAGAAGACGTCAAGCATAACTTGGATTAAAGCTGGAGGAAACTCGTATCAAAGATGCCCGAAATGCAATGCGCAAATAGAGCCTGAGGCTAAGTATTGCTGGAGGTGCGGGGCCAATCTGGCGTAGAAGCGCGTATGCCGCTACTCACCTACCTATTTACCCCTAAGGTATTCGATGAGCATATATTCGAGCCTCCTCATGCTCAGCCTATCCTCCGGCTTCGGCTTTAAGCAGCCCTGTACTATTCCATCGAGCTCCTTATCGCCCGTTGAGATGCTGAGCGTCCTCTTACCATCTTCGAGTTCCGCGAGGATCTCCCAATACTTGGATTCATCGTAGGGGAACAATTGCCCTTCCGTAACGGCTTCGTAGAGTACGACTCCCAAAGACCAGACGTCGCCCTCAATGCTCGGCCATCCGCTCTTAACGTGCTCCGGAGCCGCGTACCCGGGTGTGAAGGGAACCCTGCTCCTAGACGACATTGCCATGGCCCTCGCGGAGTTGAAGTCGGCCAGCCTTGGAATCCTATCCCTTGTGAACAGGATGTTCTCAGGCTTCACATCTCCATGCGAATAGCCTTTCTCATGGATTGCTGCGAGCGCATCCGCTATTTGAACGATGATTTCAACCGCCGGGGAAGGTTTTAACCGTCCTGTTTCTTGCATCAGGTCTCCTAGGGAACCGCCATCGCAGTATTCGAAGACCAGCGTTGGAGGGTCGTCGCCCTTCGCCTCGAACGAATTCTCGAACTTAACGATGCACGGATGGTTCATGCCGGATACTGTCTTCAGGGCCTCCACCTCCCTGCCGAAGCTAGTGTAAGTGGTCCGCCTTCCCCCTATGCCGTCGACCTTCCAATCGTAGAAGGCGCTGGGGACCTTCAGGACGTGGTTGACCCCGTTCTCATCAATGCCCAACAGCGTGACGGCCAAGCCTCCCCTTCCAAGAAGGGAGTAGCACTCATACCCGTGAATACTCAATTTTCTACGGAGCGGCCTCGGCTTCAGCCCGGGAAGCTTAACGTCCACAGCCCTCCCAATGTATAGTTTCGTCAGCTCAGCCCAGTCGCGTGTTGGTGAGGGATGTGCCTCCTTAGAATGGGGCATCCCGCAGATCGTACAGTAGTTGTAGAACGGCGGGTTCAGGTGACCGTTCACGCATTCCCATAAGCCTGGCTGCAACGTACCGCAGTTGGCACAAAACCTTGCAAAGGATGAGTTATGCCTCCCGCAGTTCTGGCAAGTCCAGCCCTCCTGCTCCACAGGGAATAATTACAACGCACTGCTTTATAAATCTCTTCGCCTTATCTCTTTTTTAGCCTCGGCTTCGGACAAAGGATAAGGTATGCTATGCACTGCAACAGATTTATATTTTGCCAAAGAGCATTCTTCCGGCTGTGAGACAATATAGCCCTTGGGAGAATGCTATACGTGTGAGCCGCGAGCTCGGGGGCTATGTCCTAAGCTTTCAGAAAATGCTCTTCCCCTACTTCGTCCTCCACGACCACATTCACGCCCGAAACGTTGAGGCTAACGCCATTTCCCTATTGAGCATTTCTGAACCCAAAGGCCCGACTCCGGCTGAGGATGCTCTATTAAGATGCGCCGCGAACCTGCACGACATCGGGATGGCATTGCCCCTTCGCATCATAAACGATCTCCGCGTAAACCTCTCTACAATCGATAAGGATACGATTAGTAAGGCGACTAAGGAGGGCAAGCCCCCTTATGCGAAAGAGCTAATAAAGAACTATGGAAAGTACTTCGTCGACGACTACCTTCGCTTTCCTGAAAGCGGAGCCTTATCTTCATCAAGGGATGAAGTGAAGGTCGTCAGGGAAATACATCCGTGGATCAGCGCGCGCTACGTGGAGAAGTTCTTCCGCAACATCCTTGAGGAAGAACACGTCTTTCACGAGGATACTAATGGTTTCGTGGAGGCCCTTTCAACCATCATTAGGTGGCACAGCTCTAAGGTTGAGCTACATGAGGAGAAACGTAAAATCGGCGGCTATCTTGTGGATCTCGGCAGGCTCGCTGCGATTTTCCGATTGAGTGATGCGCTGGACTTTTCTAGAGCAAGGGCGAAGTACGTCTTCGATTACGTGGCAGACGAGATAGGGAAAACAGCTGCGTCCCAGTTGAAACATTGGATCTTTAAGCTTGCTGTGAAAAAGGTAGAGGTTGAGGGGGACAAAATCAGGGTGGAGCTCTTAGAGAGCGGCGACGAGCTCTTAGATAAGGGTAATCTCATCGGTGTTGTCTTATTCGAGCTTATAGAAAATACCCTTGGGGATTACAGCTCCGCGGAGAAATATATTAAAGGCCTATGTTTCGCACTGGAGTGGCCAAGCCGTGGGAGATGTAGGGCGGATTCCAAGAGTTTAAGTGAGTATAAAGAATACTTCAAACACCTGAAAATCCCAGAGGGTATTCAACCCCTTAAGGAGGAAGTTCAAAAGATTCTAATGGAAGACCCTTCTTTTGACCCTTCTAAAGACGATATCTTCTTGCATATGCTCGCTTATTCACTATGGAAGAAAGAGGGCTATGAGAAGCTTATCGGCTTTATAGAGGAGAGCATGCCATATTTTAAGAAACTCTTCACTAGCTTCAAGCATGACTAGATTCTCATCCGACATTTCGTCATCATATAGCTGACAACGTTACGCTTCAACTATGTAGGCATCAGCGCGTGCTAGGAAGTTGAGGATTTAAGGTCTCATGATTGCTCTTGCTCTGTTTTTTCACGCTTCTCTGCTTCTGTTTCTAACATGGCTTCAATCTTTTTCAGGAATTCTGTAGAGCGCGCTCCCGCAGTCCATTCGTTGGGCGGCTTTTGGAATTTTCCTAAAAATCCTGCCGCGAATGCCCATACTAAGTAGTAAAAGGTGTGATGTATTATAGACATCAATATGTAATCGTAGTTCCATAGAAGGAACTCAATCAGCGACAAAAATTTGGCTAATTTCTCAGACGGCATTTCATAAGGTAGTGTCCCTATTGGAGCATAACCTTCTCTAAGAATATCGGACCAAAGGTCTTCCGGTGTCTTGCCATCAGCATTTTTAATGGTGAGATTTGCTCCATTCTCAACAAGGAACTTAGTTATTTCTGGACGACTGAATGCAGCAGCCCAATGTGCTGGAGTATCTCCATGGGTATCTTTTGCGTTTATGTCAACGCCTTTTATAATGAAGCTTTTAATGACATCACGAGAACCGAGAGCAGCGGCTATATGTAATGGAGTGATATCGTTTAATGCTTTTGCATCTATATCCGCACCATGCTGAAGAAGAAGATTGACAAGTTCTACGTGACTCATGGCAGTAGCCCAATGAAGAGGTGTGAAACCAAGATAATCCTTAGCATTTGGGTCTGCACCCTTATCAACGAGAAGCTTGGCGATCTCGGTATGGCCTAGGCATGAAGCGATGTGCAGTGCCGTGAAACCTTTTCTTTCTACAGCTTCATGAGGAGAAGTTGTGGGTAGAGATGTCTCAGAATTGTCTTGGTTTGTTTTCTCCGAAGATCTGCCTAGCCACACGGCCACTAAAGGTGTTCCTAAAAGAAATATTTGAAGAAGGATTGGTATCTTGATACCTGTACCTACAAGATCCCGCGCTAACCTTTGTGCATACAGTGTTTTCCTTAAAGTGTTTATAGTATTCTCTTTTAGTAGCCCTCCTATTATCTCTTCCACGAATTTACTTCCTCCCTCCCATATTCTTGCATTTACATCCGCCCCTTTTGCGATAAGAAGCTCTGCTATCTCCCATTTGTTTTCAAGGGAAGCCCAGTGAATCGGGGTAAACCCAAAGTTATCCTTTGCATTTACATCAGCACCTCTTTCGATAAGAAGCATAGCGCACGCAAAAGCTTTGCTCAATGTAGCACAGTGTAAAGGTGTGCGACCCGCTACATCTTTAAGATTCACATCAACATTCTTAATAAGAGCCTCAAACATATCTGTGTCATCGTTTTCAACTGCGACATGTAGAAGGGAACGACCAAAGTCATTTTTATAACTAGTAACAAGTTCACGGGCTTTCTCTAAGTCTCCCGTGAGAATTTTTTCTACTAACTCCCGAGGTAAACTAAGCTCGTTAACATGTCTAACCACATAGCTTTCTACATATTTTGGAAGAGATGAAAAGAGCATCGTACGCACCAAGGGAGAACGGAGCACAAGCATAAGCGTGCGCACGTGTGCACTCGCTTCTAGATGGTCTGGAAGGGCTTCTAGAAGGTTGTCTTCAAAGAAGTCTCCCAAGGTATCTCTAAGAAGGCTTTTAACAGATATTTTCCAAGAAGATGCTTGTTCTTTTAGAGTCATATCAAAAATCTTGTTTTAGTTCTATTTAAATTTTTGGTTGCTCTGACTAACTTTAGTGGCAATTTATGCTTATTAAGGTCATGAAAAAATTTATAAATTAGAATAGGTTGGTTTTATGTAACCATTCATGGCTCGCAGGATGTATAGGCAGGGCGATCTATTGTTCGTGGAGGTTGAAAGGCTTCCGAAGAAGAAGATGTTAACTAGGGTTCACGACAATGTGATTCAGCGTGGGGAGGCTAGTGGGCATTCCCACCGGCTGGTGGGCGGCGAGCTTTACGAGGGCTCGTGGGATAACTTCTCCGAACGCAGGATGTTCATCGTCATAAGCACCGTCGGCAAGGTTGTCCACGAGGAGCATGGGGAAATAGTCCTTGAGAAGGGGATATGGATGGTTGTGAGGCAGAGGGAGTATTCCCCGCAGAGGGGCTCCCAGTATGTCCTTGAGTAGGCTGAAGGAAGAACTCCTTAGGATAAACAGGGTGAGGGAGAGGCTCCTCGGGGCAGGCGAATATTGGCATCGAAGGATATTCGAGAATCTCTTCCGCGGAGGCGTGAGGCTCACCGAGGACGCTTTTCTCTCCGGCGACGGCCATATATACGTGGAGGAAGGCGGGAAGCAGGTCAAGTACACTGTGGAGAAGTTCTTCATCCATCATAAGCTTAGCAGGAGGGAAATCTCAGAGGCTTTGAAACGTGTTGAGGACATTTCCCTAGCGGCGAAGCTTGAGGAGGGGACGCTTAAAGCCATAGAGATAATAAGGTGCAGGAACATCCTCATCAGGCAGTACCTCCTTGAGAGATATGGCTATGAGAATTTCTTGAAGGAGTTGAAGTGCATCGTGATCCATAGGGATGGGGACAGTGAGCTCATCATGATACCCATGGGCAGAGAGGAGGAGCCGATAATGCTGATCAAGGTGAAAGACCCCTCGACGGGATTAATCCACCTGTTGCGAGTACCCCCCACCATGAGGACATGCAGGGAAGCCATAGCCTGGACCTTCGGGATGACGGGCGAAGAATATAGCCCGATAGTGGAAACGTAGCATTTCTCCGCGCTCTCCAAAGAAGAATAGCTATCCTAGTCATCTATTGAACATTAAGGGTTTCCGATGGATCCATGCTTCACACGATTCTGAAAAAGTCAAGGAATTCGAAAATGCATAAATATGCCGGAAAATATTTTGTAGAGGATTATGGGAAAAATAGCATGCGCTACGCCATTCAAAAATGGTTTTACAAAAGATACCTGTTTAGCGAAATGCATATCTAGTTGTTTAAAGACTTTTCCATGGACTTGAGCAACAGACTTTCCAAGCATGCTTTGTTCTCGAGCTTCCGCGCCAAGCTCCGTGAGTATGAGGAACTAGCCGAGATGTACAGCTGGAGTGGTAACATCTATAATGTTGCTATGAGCATCTGGTCGTTGACAAATATTCTTACCAGCCTCTCCGTGGATTCTTCTTCCTACGAGAAGCAGGTTAAGGAAATGGTTAAGAGGAAGGATAAGGAGGAGCATATCGCCTCCTTTATTCAAAGAGTTAGGCGTAAGGCTGAGGAGCTGAATGAAAAGCTTAAAGAAATGGGGGAGCCCCTGCGAGGCTCGCGTTACGAAGACCTTGAGGAGCTGGAGGAGGAACTTAGGAAGCTGGAGGAGGAAGCTGGAAGTAAGAGGCCCGTTGCTTCGATCCGCTGTCTGGCTCTCGAGGGTGAAGGCAGAATCGTCGTTATACTTGAAAACCCTGCTCCCCTTCCGGTCAGTGCATCCATCGAACTTGAGGGAGTGTCGCCGCTCAAGCCCGTTGAGCCGCTCGTAGTTGGTCCACGCTCCTCAACCAGTTGGGAGAGCCGCGTCCTAATTGCAGGGGATAAGGCACGCATAAAAGTATTCTATAGGTTTCCCGGTACTAGTATTGCAGACACGTTTTCAACCGTGGTTCCTGTGGAACAAGTGGGTGCTGTTGACATTAAAGCACAGTACCTAAATAAGCCGGTGGATAAGCTGGTTAACCTTGGTCCAGTGTACGTTCCTATAAGGAGTACGATTGCTATGAGCGTCGGTAGCTGGCGCATAATAGGAAGCTTAGGATCAGGAGGCTTTTATAATACATATCTAGCTGAGAGACATGGACAGAGAGCAGCTCTAAAGATACCGAAAGGAGCTTGGAATGATAAAGAAATGAGGCCTCGTGTAAGTGATGAGGCGTTGAAACTGGTTGAAGAAGAGGTTGAAATCCTTAAAAACATTAAAAAGGTTAGAGATAAAGGTGTTTTTCACCTCATCGACTTCTACGAAAGCAACATAGGTAAGGTGGTAAGTGGAAATAAGAGCGTAGGCGAAATTCCTTACATAGCGTTACAGTACTGCCCGAAAGGAAACATTGCTCGCGTGGCTGGCAGTTTTAATATGCGTGACGCCCTCATTGTAATTTTCCAGATTGGCTCAGCATTACAAAAATGCTACAAGGAGAAGGTCTTGCTGAAGCACGGTGACATAAAACCCGAGAATATTCTAATGGATGATGATGGAAGGGTTGTGATTACAGATTTCCAAACAGCCCTAGTCGGCAGGTTTACGTTCGCAATAAAACCTATGACTCCAAATTACTTCCATAATGCTCCTGATGATCGTGCAGACGTGTATGCGCTTGGTAGGCTTCTTGTCGACTTGGTATCGGGTCTTGAAGCCCCCGAAGATAAGGTTCCAGCTCCACTAGACCAGGTAGTGAGAGCCTCGCGGATAGGCGATCCAATGCGCATGAGCGAGTTCCTTAAGGTTATAGAGATGCTGCTTCGATTCACTTAGAGCCTAGCTCTTCTATTTTGGCTCTGCACTCTGCCAGTTGCTCTCTCAGCCTCTCTCTTTCCTGTTGAAGCTGTTTTACTAGGTTTTCAAGCTCCCTGAACTTAGCCTCACGTGCCCTTAAGCTCTTTTCCAGCTCTGCCAAGCTCCTTTCTCTGCTCTCGAGCTCGCTTACCCTGATATCCATCTTCTGACGAATCTCAAGAACCGTCCTCGTCTCCCTTTCAAGGGCAGCCTTCTCCCTCCTTAATTCCTCACGCTCTTCACCAAGCTTGCGGCGTTCTTCCTCGAGTTTCGCAGCCTTCTCCCCGAGTTCTCTCTCATCTCCCTCTACCTTAGCCTCCCGGGCGCTTAGGACCTTCTCAAGCTCCCCAAGCCGATTGTTCCTTTCATCTATAGTTGTTTTCTCCCGGATGAGCTCCTCCTTCCACGCCTTTAATCTTCCCTCCCAATCGTTGAGCTTCGCCTCGAATTTTTGTAATTCCTGTTCACGGCCTTTCAGCTCCTTATCCTTAGCCTCAAGGTATTTGAGCCTCTCAGCAAGCTCATCGAGAAGTGCTTTCGCCCTCTCCTCTCTCTGACTTACTGTATGTTCACGGGAGGATAGTTCTTCCTCCTTCTTCTTTAAATTCTCGCCACGGGTCTGAACATCCTTTTCCCTTTCCATAAGTTTTCCTTCCAAAGCCTTCAACCTAGTTTCCCTCTCTTCAAGTGAAAGCTTTTCACGTTGCAACTCAGCATCCCGCTGCTTTAACTGTTTCTCCATATCACGTAGCTCAGTAATCTTCGCATCCAGCCTCTCGAGAAGCTCCTGCACCCGATGCTCCCCTTCAGCAATAGCCTTCTCTCTGCTCTCAAGAAACGGCATCCGTTTGTTAATATTCTCCTCAAGCATTGCCAGGGTCTCCTCCGCCTTCTTCTTCCTTTCCTCGAGCAATGATACCTCCTCCTTCATCTCTTTAAGCCTCTTCGAAATTGCTTCGAACTCCTTCTCACGTTTCACTAATCCAGCTTCCTTCTGCTCCAGCTCTTTTCTGTATGCTTCAAGACCTTTCCTCTCCGTTTCAAGGTCCAGCCGAGCCTTATTGAGGCTTGCAAGCTGCGACTCAACCTCATGTAAAGTTGAAGAAGCATTATTCGAAAATCCGACAATGGTGTTGTAAGAATCTTTCAATGTAGTATCGATGTTTGAGAAGAAATTGGAGAATTCCTCCAACCGCTTTCCGAATTCCTCCTTAGTGGATTCGAGCCTTCCCCTTAGAGTAGCGCGCGCGCGCGCGCGCGACTGCCACTTCCTCACGTCCTCCAGCAACTGAGATGCTTTCTCTGAAAAATCATCTTTGAGGGTTTGCACTGAGGAAGAGAGCGAGGTTACACTGGTTGAGAGGATCTCGATCTTCTCATTAGTATACGGGAAGAGGGCATTTATTAAGGCCAGCGTAGCCTCTTCCTTTTTCAGGTCCTCGCCTCTTCCGATTTTCTCCTGGATCTTTTTTAGCTCTTTCTCCGACTTGGCCAGCAGGTTCTCTAAGCCAGACATCTACATCACCCCAAGACCTTGAGAGAGACGGCATCTTTATATGAATCAACGGAGTAAGCAAGTGAGTCGAGTGCTGAGGCAAGCTCCAGCCGTGTATCTTCCAATAATGCTGCCAAATCCCTGAGGTTAGTGTAGAGTGCTGCAACTTCATTTCGAGTTTTAATCAGCCCTTTACGCGTCGCGTTGATTTTCTTTAGGTTTTCCTTGCTACTTTCAATAAGCTTCTGTTCCACGCTCTTCAACTCATCTTCCATTCTATTGAATTCATTCTCCATTGTTTCGATCTCGCTCCTACTTTTAGCATCAATGTGAGTCTGAATGACATCACCCCATTTCGAGAGTACTTCCTTGAGCAAATTAGTACTATCTCTCAATTCCGTGAGTCTCTTGTCGACATTCCCCAGCCTCCTCTCAACATCTCCCTGTATATCTCCTAAAAGCTCTGCAACACTTTCAAGGAGCTCCGAAATCTTCCTGATTACTTCAGCGGTACTGCCAGCCTGTTCCTTTAGTTTTTCTACATCTCCCTGTACGTTTGAAACGATGCTACTCACATGTTGCACACCATCCCTTAAGCTGGTGACCTCGCCTTTAATGGAGCTTCCTAAGGCGCCGAGTTGACCGGAAACAGTATCGAGCTTATTGTGTAGCTGGGATCCGAGAGAATTGATGGCAGATTCAAGATTATCCATTCTTTTCCCTAGGCGATCTGTTTCGCGAGACAGTGAGGATATGGTGTTTCTAAGATTCTTAACTTCCACTTCCAGCGATGTAATGTCTGAGCGTATACCTGAGAGATCAACAGTATAAGGGGTATATTCCGTATTGCTCATGTAGATAGATGAATTCTAATTGTTTAAAAAACTTTCTGTCAAGAAACAACGATACTTATGAGTTGTAGCGCGCGCTCTTTTATTCCCGTCTCGACGCGAAAAAATATAAGTGTCGCCTTTCCATAATAGAAAGTAATGGTAGGTCAAGAAAACATACATACTACCTTCATGCTCATCCGTACGAAATTAGAGGTTCTTGAAAGGGAAATGGAGGAAGGTGAAAGATGCGGCATCATTAAAGCTCAACTAGATTCAATCGAGCAGCTATCTAACGAGCTGAGGGCTTCTCAGGAAGGCAACGAGCTATTCAGTAAATTCCTTGAGGAGCTGCACGGATGGATTGCTAACTTAGAATCCTTTTTGCCAGAGAGCCTTATGAGGGAAGATGATAAGAAAAGACTCCTCGACAGCATTTGGAGGTGGCGTGGGATGCTCAATGGCATGCAGGCGATGGAGAGATATGCGCCCGTGCTACATCTCACGGAGAGCTTTGTTAGCAAATATCGTAGCGCACGCATAGGAAGTGTACAACGCGGTGAAGTTCAGGGAGACCTCAATAGCCTTAAGAGCTACTTGGATAACATATGCATGAATTTTAGAGACGAACAGAAAATTCAAGAGATTAAAAAAGAGTTCGATGTATACTTGAATCAAGTCGAGAGTTCGCGAGAACCCTTTACGCAAGCGGACTTGGACAGACTAATAACTTTGCTCAATTCCCTTTACATTAGGCTTCAACCAGTCTTGGCAAAGATTCCAACAAAAAGAGAAGAGGAAGCGCGTGCTACCCTCCCACCTCCTTTGCCCCCCGGCATGACGCTATGGATAGATGTTGGCGGTGAAAAATTCCCCTTAGACATTTCTAAGCATGAGCATGTGATCATTGGGCGCTACGACCCAGGTGGTCTTGACCCAGCGGTGGGCGAGCCGCCGGATGGTTTGAAGGTTAAAGACCCTCATGGAAGCATTCTTCATGTTTTTAATAGTGTTCAATGCCGTTGGGGCTGCACGGGAGAGGATGAAGATTGCACTCATAGAGAGCACGTTGAGTTAAGCATAAGGGGTAACGAGGTTAAAGTAAGCCTGTGCAGAGGAGCCCGTTTACCGGTATACTACAGTTTCTCGGAAAAAGACATCGGAAAACCTTTAAGAGAAAGCATTGTCCTTAAACTTGGAGAGAACCTTTTCCTCTGGATAAGCGGAGTATACGTTGACGAGCGGAAGAGTCGCAAAGTTCCAGTTAAGCTACACATAGCTCCCAGTAGAAGAATCACACAGGAAAGTAAAAAATGAATGAGCTAATTGGTGTAGCAGTACTTTTATCAATAATTGGCTATCAAGGGATAGCATTAGTTATAGCTATGAGGTTTATGAAGAAAAGCTTTGAAGTTGGAATATTGGGGTTAATTTCTCTTGTTACTCCTTGGGAGTTCTTTTTTAGCAAAGCGCGCGCGTTGGAATTCATTGGCTACTTTTTAGTTTTGGTTATAATTTTGATAAAGGTAACTACTACTTTTCGACATTGATTGATTGGTATTTATGGGACAGTATATCAAGTGCGATAGCGTTCATTTTAGTGTTAGTTGGAAGTATTTTGCTTATAACTAGACATTCGCCTAAAGTAAGTTCGAGTTTTATTTTGTTGGGTGTTCTTACACCTATAATTTATGATGGACTAATCTTAATTTACTATGGTTTCGCATTGCATGCGACAGACTATGAGTTACCCTTAGCTTTCGCTGCAATAAAGTTGATTTTAGTGTTAGTTGGAAGCATCTTGCTTATAATTGGGCATTCATCTTTAAGTTATGTTGCATTAGTCTTTTTTGCAACTAGAGTTGCTGAAGTATACTTTACTTCAGGAGGATACTATATAGGAGTGCCTGTTGGGCTATTCTTAGCTCTCATTGCAGGCTTAACTCTTCTTCCTCCTGGCAGGATTGAGGCAACAAAGGTTAAGGATGGAACACGTAGGCATGAAAAGACTTCTCCTTCAATTGATGTGCTGACGAAACTCTTCGTGGGAAAACCTGTACAACTTACTTTTCTTCCAACGGACCTCTTGCCCCTAGATCGTCCACTGAAAATCGGAGGCTACGAGTGTAGAAGCTATATAGGTATGGGGGGTTTTTGCAGCAGTTCTCTTAGGGGTGACGAAAGATGGTCTTGGCTATGCCATAAAAATGCCGATGGATATTTTCCACGGGATCTATTTTGGAAGAGGTAGCCCTACTGAGCTGAGGTTTTCCAAAGACGTCTTGAAGAGCTTTCAAAGAGAAGTTGATATCGTATCTCAGCTTAACCATCCAAACGTCGTTAAATTCATAGAGAGGCTTAAAAATCCTCCAAGCCTTGTACTCGAGTTTTGCCCTTCTTCTCTCGCAAGAATCATCAGAAGTGGCGGGCTAGGTCCGGAGAAGGCTGCCGAAATAATTGTGCAGATCGCCGACGCCATCATGAAAATTCATGAGAAAGGATATGTTCATGGAGACATAAAGCCCGAGAATATACTTTTCTCTAACGATAGAATACCGAAGCTGTCTGACTTCAACACCATGAAAGCACTAACCACGGTATCCAAGTCTAATCCGGTCTTCACCCCCGGCTATGCTGCACCCGAGCAACTCCACGGCTATAAACTTACCCCTACGACAGACTCGTGGTCCCTTGCACTAGTCCTTTATGAGACCATTACCGGCAGACCATTGTTGCCAAAGGATGGTGACGAGTACCAAGAGACCATCGCAAGGCTCGAGAGAAGAGAAGCGATAACATTTGAAAGTACTGGTGTTGAGGAAATCGATGAGATTATCCGTAACTGCCTGCAAGTAGAGCCAGAGGGAAGAATGTCAATGAGGGATATAAGGGACAGGTTGCTGAAATACCTTTACAACTCTTTAAAAGGGATTCAAAATAATCAAGAGAGGAAATGGACGTAACCCGGGCATGCTGGAGTTAAGTATTTATTTTGCTTCCGCAAGCCAAGTAATATGAGCGGAGTGACGCTTTCAGCAGCCTTTGCAGCAGGCTTTCTCTACGGGCGGAAGGCGAAAGCCATACGGGAGCCTGTCCGCCCTAAAATCGTCTATATTCCGCTCTCTAAGCTTGAGATGCCTGCTCGTGCTCCGTTTCGACTGCCGGAGGAGCTCTTTAAACTCGGCGTTCCACCCGATGTCCTTAACAGGATATCGGAGCTCGCGGAAAAAGTTTACAACATCATGCTTAAGAGGGAGGAGTGTACATGGATGCTTTACGCGGCCTCGAAGGCCCTTAACGAGGGAAGGATCTCCCCCTCCATATACCAAGCTATTGTGAGACGGTACACAGCCCGCTACGTGGAGGTTGATGGAGAGCTGGAGGAGGCGAGCGCTAAGCTTAGCGAGACCGTCAGGCAGGCGTCGCTTGCTGCTCAGAGCTCCGCTGGTTAAGCGTTGCTTTACGGAAGACTTCGGTAAAGATTTTTTCAAGCTCATTTTTATAGTGCTCTTCTGTTATCTTGCCCTCTAGCAGGAGCTTATCGAGGTGAACAACCTTCTCGTCGTAAGAAAGGAATTCCCTGGAGTATTTGAGTGCGTTGGCCAGCTCACTGACGACGACCTCTTTCTCGTTGTAGTATGCTTCTCCTGACTTCAGGTCGACCAGCATGTAGAGCACATTTCCAGAAAGATTTTTCACAAGCTCTATTGAAGAGGATTCCCAACCCGTTGGAGAGGCAAGGATAAAGACCGTTTGGTACTCGCCGCCGACGTGTTCAAGACCAAGGGTCTCAAGGGCCTCCTTCACGCTAAGCGGTTTAGCATCTCTATCCCTAACATAGAGCTCCTCAAGCCTTGAGCAGGCACCAGCATAGACTTTGAGAATTGTCTTCCTAAACGTCCCTTTGTGGAACGTATACTCCACGTAGAAATTCTCGGGAAGACGGCGTTTCAACTCCTCAGCGGTCACGGGTCTTCCCCTTGTCTTCTCCTTTTTCGCAAGCTTCTCGAGGTATTCTGAGGAAACGTTTTTCTCCTTCCTAGATAAGGACGCTTCAGGATCAGGCTTCCAAGAATTCATGAGCGCGTCTATCGCCAGCTTAAACCCTCCTGAGAGGCGGCGTGCCGCCTCGGGAGTACTGAGGTGCCTAACCTCAGCGGGCTTAGCCCTGCGTATCAGGATGTAGTCTCCTCTATCCTCCTCGAAGACGGCGGCAGGGTCCTCGAGTATCACTGTAACGTCTTCACGGGTCTCGTAGGGGAGGTCCTCTACATAAACCGGCTTCGGATACTCCTTTCTTTCAGGGAAGCGGCTGCCGATTAAGCCGCCGATGATGGTCACTATGGCGTGCTTAGCGGCGGTTGATATAATTCCCTCCAAGTCGATGACAGCTTCCTTTTTCTCCTCTTTACCCATGGGCTGTTCAACGGGCTTTTCAAACCGTTCCTCAGGTTTCTCCGACGGCACGACCCTTGGTTTAACAGAGACTTTCAGCTCCTCAAGCATCACCTTATGGGTCTGGCCGCGTGGATCCCGGTATTCTAAAGGCGGTATCCTGATCGTTTTCTCCCCGGCTGAAAGCATGCCTTTAAACTCCACGTGCTCGCTGCTACCTGGCTCTAGCTTGACCTCCTTAACCTCTTCCCCGGCGAAGGGGTTTCGCATGCTTATGGTAAGCGGTACGCTGCCCTTGTTCCTCATCCTAACCTTCATTAGGATTTCCTCACCCTCCGTTACTTCGGCCGGGGGCTCGACAGACGCCTCCAACTCTACCTTAAACGGCTTAACATCGACGGATAGCTCGCGGCTCTGCCGCCCGCCATCGTAGGCTTTCACAACCAGTTTCCTAACTCCTGTGCCCGACGGCTTCGCGGAGAACTGTATAGACTCCCTGGCTAGTGGCTCCAGGTCTAGGCTGCTAGGCAATTCTCCAATCGGTTGAAACCCTCCCTCTACGGAAATGGATACGTGTGCTTTAACCGCATTCGGATTCTCAACTTCAACAAGGACAGGTAGTTCCTCATCCTCGTAGCACTCGCTGCCAGCGTAGACGGAGAGCTTGATTGGCTTTTGCGTTAACAGCTCCTTGGCCCTCTGAAGCCTTTTCTCAAGCATCTCCTCGATTTCCCTCCTCTGCCATGCTGACAGCTCGTCGAGAAAAGGATCGTTCAACGCCTCTTTCAGTTTATTAACGCAATTCTCCAAGATTTCCTTGCCGTACAGGCTCAGTTTCCTAGCTAGTTCTTCATCGTTGTCTAGGAAGTCGCATATGCTGTATATCTTGCGAAGACGGGTTCTGACGTTATTCTGCACATTCAATAATACGTTTTTAGGCAATATAAGCTTTTTAGATTTGACAGCGCGCGACTTAGTATTGTTAACATGCTTTTAAAAACTTAATGAATATGCCGTGTAAAAACGGTAGCATTCAAAAACTTTAAATTTCGTTTTCTAATGAAAAAGCAATAAATAAACATGATAAGTGATGCAGAATTAGAAGTAATTAAAAAGCTTAGTTCTGTCTTAGGATATCACTTTGAAGTAACAGAACTCCCACCGGATCTAAGAACAAAAATAAGAAATCTGTCTCAGGAGCTATATAAATTACGAGAAAAGCAATTTGAACATGATCTATTAAGAAATCGAGATCTTGAACAAGAAGAGGAGAGAGAAATACAGAATATAAATATAGCGTATTCCTCTGAGATTGAAAAGCTTGAGGCAGAATTGAAGGAGAATGAGAAGTTTTTAGATTCAGATTATTTAATAGAATTCGCCGTAGGAGCATTTGTCCGCTTGGTGATTATCATGTTGATAGCCGCTATTTTTCTAGTATTTTTCAATTTGTTCCTAGCATTTTTAGGTATCATTAATTTGGAAATGTTCTATTTTACGCCGATTTCAATAGTAGCAATAATCTTTGTGTTGAAGAAGGTGGCAGAGTATTTGACATTAGTATCATCATGTAAGGAAGAAAGGAATAAGCTTGAATACAGAATAAGCGAAATAAAAACACAATGGGATCAAAGTTTGAACGCTGTCAAGGCAAAATATGAGGATTTGCGAAAACAATATCTAATTAAAGAGGAAGAATTAAATAGAGCGCGTTCGCTTTTTGAGGTTAATTTGAATCAAACAGCCTCAGAAATAGACCATACATTAAAGGCTGCCTTCCGGAAGATGAGAGTAGCAGAAGAGAATAAACAGATTGAGATGAAACGATGGGTTGATAAGACTATTCAAAAAATAAAAGAATTCTTGAAGGAACTGGAAATCTAACGTTTAGGACGCATGTGTACACTAACTTTATAAGGGGATGAACGGTATCTTGAATATCAATGAGTCATAAAAAAGCACGCCTAGTGCGCTATAGGAAATGTCCTAAATGTAAAGCAGACATGCCTCTTAGTGCAAAGTTCTGTGGAAAGTGTGGATTCCAGTTAGAGCAGGAAGATGAGGAAAAAGTCTTATTACAAACTAGTTTATCTGGTGAAACTGAATTTTTCGCTACCGACTTTTTCCCATTTATCCTTGATTCACTACCCGTGACTCTTCGAATAGAAGCAAAATTCAGTGAGTGGGGCTTTCATTTTTATAGCTATATTCAGGTTTTCATAGTGACCGCATCTGGGATGAGGAATAAACTTTATGGAAAAAGAATATGGAGTACATATTCGACGGAAACTTTTACTGTTTCTATACCTCCGAATTATAAAGGCGAGAAGGTTGTTGACATTCTTATAAAATGCGGTGGAGTACTCGATTTGAAGGTGGAAAAGATAGCATAACGCGTAAGCGCCCGCTTTAATTTTTAACCTTTGTACACGGATTAGTATTCGTAATGGTTAATGCTTATTTATTCCCTAATCCATCTTGACATGTGCTGAACATAGGGTTTGGGATGGGGCTGGATGACCTGAAGACACATCTGGTTGTTTTCGGGGCAACTGGCTCCGGGAAGACGGGTCTCCTGATAGTTTTAATGGAAGAGCTTGTTCGCAACAAAATCCCTGTTCTGGTGATAGATGTTAAGGGGGATTTGAGCAACATCGCCCTAAACCCGTATAACGAGAATGTTGAAAGAGTTTTTGGTGAGAGGCTTATCGAGTGGAGGAGGAAGGCTGAGGACAGCGGGATCCGGAGGGAAATGTTTGAAGGCTTTGAATCCACGGTTTACACGCTTGGGGCGAGAGAGGGTTCTCCCTTGAACGTTATGTCCCTAATAGGGACAAGCGACCCCTCTGACCTAGAGTTAAGCGCATCCCTAGTAACGAGCTTCTCCAAGAGTTTTTCGAGCAGCAGCGTGGCCCGTGGGCTTGTGACAGCAATCCTCAGAGAGATGAAGAGCTTCAGCTTCGAGGAGCTCGTGAGGAGGATAGTAGAACCCACATTCAGCTCGATTGGGGCGTTGAGCATAGAGGAGTATATGCCGAAGAGGAAGAGGGTGCTTTTAGCATCTGAGATAAGCTCGGTTGTTTTCTCCCCGGCGATGGAGGGGTTCCGCGTTGGGGAAGCGTTCGACCCGGACAGGCTTAGGGGAGCCACATCCATCTACCTGGCTCACCTTCCCGACGACTTGAAGATGCTAGCCGTCGCGCTCATCCTGAGACGCGTTTACAGGTGGATGCTAGGCAAGGGGTCGTCGGAGTCCATTAGGCTGGGGGTGTTCATGGACGAGGTATACGGGTATCTCCCCCCGTTTCCGAGAAACCCGCCTTCCAAAAGCCCAATTCTCCTCCTGCTGAAACAGGGGAGGGGATTCGGAGTATTCATGGCCATCGGGACACAGAACCCGAGGGACATAGATTACAGAGCCATATCCAATATAGGGACCTGGGTGATAGGGAGGCTGAGGACGGAGCAGGATAGGAATGCGTTGGTTAAAGGGCTTTCCGATGCTTTAGGTGTTGCATTGGGCGACAGCTTAGCGGAGCTGGATTCAAGGGAGTTTATGATGCTCACGCCGGATGGGAAGGTTAGGAGGTTCAAAACGAGGTTCGCCGCCTCCTACCTGAAGGGCCCCCTCACGCTCGAGGAGATAAGGGAATTAATGAAGGATAGGGTGAGGCATGACGTAACTCCTCCCTTCGAATACTCTTACGTGAAAACGGGTGTGAAGGGAAGTATTGTTTACCGCCCACTTCTCTTGTTCTCCGGAATCGCTGACTATGGGAAGCACGGGAGGAGAGGATTCAAATACTTCGTAGACCCTTGCTCAAGGCCCGTCGTCCTGCTGGAGAGATACGGGGAAATACCTGTTGAAGGCTTCGAGGAGGATAAGAACCCTGCGGAGGGTGAACACGCCCAGCTGCCGGAAGATCTGGCTGACTTGAGGAGGGAGGCTGAGGGGAAAGCGGTGGAGAAGCTCAGGATAACCTTCTATTACTCTCCATACCTGAAGAAGTTCTCGGAGCATAGAGACGAGCTCCTAAGAATGCTTGAAGCAGAGTATGGGAGGGAAGCGGAAAGAATACGCAGGGCTTATGAAAGGAGATTGAGGGCGATGATGAGGAAAGCTGATTCCATCAACGAGAAGATCGAGAGGCTGGAGCTAGCGCTGAAAAGCCATGAACTCGACGCTTTGAAGGAAATAATGTCAGGAATAGTGAGGAGAAGAGCCTCTCACTTCAGCAAGGCGATAGGAAGATACAAAAGCAGGGGAATGGTGGAGCTCAAGATCAAGAACCTGGTTTCAAAGAGGGAGGAAGTAGGAAGGATGATTGAGGAACTCGTTAGGAAGAGGGATGGGGAGCTTGAGAGGATGAAGGAAATACTGCGCATAGATGAGGTTAATGTCGCTCCGAGAATCGTTGACTCAAGGGTCAGGCTACTCTGGTGCCCGATGCCAAAAACTCCTCTACAAACCGGTCTTAGAACATAGACCGGAGTTATCCATCATGCTTCTCGCAGGCATAACTTTTTAAGAGCCAGCATTATTGGCATGCCATAATCTCATACTAGTGTCTCTTCTTCAATCTTTCTCACGAACTCCTTTACCTCTTTAATCCTGCTTTCGATCCATTCTAGGTCCTCGGGGGGTGGTGGAAGGGGCTTTAGCCAAAATACTTCTGATATGCTTTGTTCCCCGCTATTAACTGTAACCTTCACCGGTATCTCGCCGAGGCTCTTAGGCTTCACAGGGACCTCTATAAATGATTTTCCAGACAGCTCTCTCTCGCCTGGGCTAATCCAGTCAACATCTCCGGATAGATCAACCCTCACCGTAATTGGTTTATTCGCCCTAAGCTTAATCCTGAGCCTCCCCCATTTCCCAGCCTCTATCCCATCCTGTTCGAAGCCCAAGAGCTTAAGTGGGTGAAGAGCAGCCTCCTCTCTCGCGCGCTCGAGGAGTTTAACTATATCATTATGACCTTTCTTACGTGCAATGTCTATTGGCGTTTTTCCATCATAATTACTCTTAGCGTATACATAAGCACCCTTCTCAATCAGTAATTTAGCGGCATCTACCTTATTTCTGGCAGCAGCATAGTGGAGAGGAGTCCAACCATAATTATCCTTAGCGTTTACATCAGCACCCTTCTCAACCAGTAATCTAGCGACATCTACGTGATCAAAATAAGCGACATAGTGGAGAGGAGTAGAACCATAATTATCCTCAGCGTTTACGTCTGCGCCATTCTCAATCAGCAACCTAGCGGCATCTGCCATTCTCAATCAGCAACCTAGCGGCATCTACGTGACCATGATAAGCGGCATAGTGGAGAGGAGCAAAACCATAATCATCATTCTTAGCGTTTACATCAGCACCCTTTTCTAAAAGTTCCCTCACCTTTTCCACATCCCCCTTTTTAACTGCTTCGAAGAGCTCCTCGTTTAAGCCCATACAGAGAGAAAGCATTTCTCCCATAGATAAGCCTTTGCAAATTCACGATAGCTGGGTGTAAAAATCATCATTGAATATATACAGTTCCTCACCTGTCTTCCTTGAATGAATATATCTATTCTGCTCCGAAAGAATGTCTAAACCTCTGACCTCCGGTTATGGAGTTCAGAAAACCTTATAGCGCGCGCTAAGGAAAAAGAGGAGGAATTGAACAAAATTAAAAGCGATATTGAAAATAGGAAGGAGTCCGAGTTGAGGGCTGAACTGGAGCAGCGCCTGCCGGTCTTGAAGGAGGAGTTGGACTCTTTCGAGAAAAAATTCGAAGCGGATTTGAATCAAATGGCTTTTGAAATCAACTCGACGTTAAGCGCTATCTTTCAGTCAAAGATCGAGGCGGAGTCGATGAGGTGGCTTGATGGGACGATAGAGAAAGTGAGGCGTTTCATTCGGGAAGTTGAGGAGACATAGTACGCTTACATCCATTGGAGATTTTTCCATTTCTTCCTGATTTTTTATTAGTAACTCTTATTAACGTGAAACTTTCTAAAAGAAGAAGGTTTAAGAGACTGACAGCCCTTCCATGAATTCCTTCACTTTCAATATCCTTTCGTCCAGCCACTTCTTCGCCCCGGCCTCGATCGTGCCCTGAGCCCTCTGTCTCAGCGACGAGATTTCTTTAAGAATCTTGTCGATTTCCTCGCCCTTCATCAATCTTTTCTCAATAGAGAATATTTCGAAATTGAAGGTAGCTATTTTAAACGTGTTCAATTCGTTCTTAAGCTGAGATATTTCTTGAATAACCCTTTCGTATTTCTTAAGCGATTCTTCAACCTCAACGCTGTATTTTTCCAGACCGGGTCTTAACCAAGAAAGGTCATATCCCATCCTCAGCCACTCGTCCAGCTTTCTCTCCCACGGCCTTATTTTTGATTCCCTGACTGCTTCTGCAACCTTCTTCTTTAATCTCGGCACATATTCCTCAATATCTTCAATGTTGCCTAGGTCTCCCGATCTCCTCTTCAAAATGGAAACCTCTTCAGTAAACTCCCCTGTGCCCAGCAGACGTACGTCCTTTTCGATCATATTCATCTCCTGAACAATCCGGTTGAACTTGCCGAGATTGTATTTGAGGCCATCTATTTCTCCCTCCCTTAAAAGGCGTTCGAGACCAGAAGTGTCGAAACCCTGCTCGCTCAGTTCCTTGATGCTTAAGGCTGCTTCCTCATACTCGCCTAGCCTTTTCTCAACCATGGAAAGGTTGCGGACCTCCAAGAACTCGTAGAGCCTGGAGACATCGTAACCCCTTTCCTTCCACAGGTCAATCTTCAACTTGGCTTGAACCATTGCGATCTCATCCCTGAGCGCTGAAATGTCGCTCTCAACCTCATTCAATTTCGACGGATCCCTAAGCATCCCCCTTATCGAGGAAATCCTGTCGCTGAAATCCAAGCCGAGAGAGCGCACTGAGGAAGCAAGGGAATTCAGCTCGGCCTCTAATGCCTTAAGCCTTGATATCTTCCTCTCATATTCATTGAACGCTGATTCAATTTTAGAGAAGTCGGGAACTCGTACCCCTGACGTATAGCGCATACGTTCATCCTCCAAAACCTTCTCAGGATCAGAGACGTTATAGCCTTCCCTCCTCCAGCCCTCCAGAATGGAGGAGTACTTCTCCATTTCCAGCCTTATCCTCCGGGATTCTTCCCTGCTTTTCTGAATCTCCTTATAAATCTCCGGAATACCGCCGAGTATAGAAATGGAATAACCAATAATAATATAAAAAACAAGTATTAAATTACCGATAATTGGTTCTGGCCGTATTATTAAAACAATTGGTGTGCCAAAAAATAAAATGGTGCCTAAAAGAAGATGAATGGTGCATATGGTCTTGGAGACAAACGATAAGAGGAGCGAAAAAAGTATTAGACCTGCCGCAATGACAATCACTCTTGGAGGCAGATAGGCCGGCCATGCCCCCTTAGATACCGCCTCTTGATACAATTTTGGGTCTGCTGACCCTAAAAGAACTCCCATTACGATCAAATCCCAAATGGCAGCAAGAATAATACCTGGTAACCATTCTTTTAACCACCCCTCTTTCTTGTCTTTGGTCATTAACACTAATTTAGAATATTCTCCTTTTTATTTTTTCCTTTTATAGATGAGATTTATCAGCGCGCTTAGTGTGCTAAGGGTGGTGAAAAAGCGCAGAACGAATAGTGCATTTTCTGAAAGTAAGGGGGAGTGTGGTTAGGATGCTGTGCTTTTAAGCTTATTTATTTTAAAAAGAGTTGTTCAACCACATTTAAAGATTTTTTCAAGCTGGCTCCTCTGCTCGCTGTCAAGCTTCGCAAGCAATCTGCAAACATGTTTTTTAGCGAGTTGATCTGCATACTCGTTATATGAGCCTCCGTAGCCAAGGAGGAGGGCTAGGGCTCTCGGTAGCTTAAGCCTAATCTTATACTTTTCCCCTAATTCTCGAGGTAGTTCAGAGGCCTCCACGACAATTTTACTAAACTCTTTTCCAAGCCTCATCAACTCCTCCTCCATGAGCAGTTCACCGTACACTGGGCTTGGAACTTGAACCATGAGGTCAAAGTGGTATCCATACTCCTCAAGTATCTTACTCGCTAAGGCGTATTTCGGCCACACGTTGTTGGCTATTTCGAAGAAAAGGATGCCGGCGAGATGCGAAGGGCTAGAGGTCTCAGCCACCATCGTGATTCTGCCTGAGCCAACCTCGACTCTCTTAATATACTTCTTGAACGCCCAGTGGGGGAGGTGCCCATATCTTTTACCTGCATCACCACCCTTCCCAGCTTCGATTTCAATCGCCTCCTCCTCGAGCATCCTAACCTCATCTATTATTTCGTCCAAGGCCTCTGGGCTTGCCCTGCTCTGGCCAGCGCAATCCAAGGAGTCAAGCAATATGAGAATGGCCATTAGCTTCCTCTGGTCGACGTTGGGCGAACCTGCGATTTCCCATGATCCGAGATTCTTAATCCTCTCGTCGTTTTTATCCTCATGAAGCCTCACCATTCCCCCTACCATTTCGGAGACCTTCCTGCATTCGATGGGATATTCGCCGATGAACTTCTTACTAATCGCCCAGTCCCCTATTTGAGGATGAAGTTCCCTCATCACCGTTCTCATGGCAATCTTCTCGACGAGGCTGAACTCGTCCCAGGGCTTTCCCTTTAGCGGTGGCGGTAGCCTAAGGTAGTTGTTCTCATCGAAGAAGGCATCTTCGAAACTCATCCCTAGGCCATCTAAAAAGCTCTTCACGATGGCATCCTCTGCTAGCTCCTTTATGGTGTCCTCGCCGGGCGGGGATAACGTATCCTTCAGAATCCCAAGCCTATGCCAGTTTCGCGGGTTCAGGAACATGCCTATGTCATGCAGGTATATCGCTATCCTCAGCGACCAGAGTTCAGAGTATCCTAATTCCAAGTTGCTCCTAAGGTCCTCCAAATACTGGTACATTTCTTGGCAGTGACGTAGGTCGTGGAAAGGATAGTGGAAGAAGAAGTGTATGTTTCCAGAAACTTCCTCAACATTTTTACTGACTTTTTCAAAGAGTTTTTTCAAATCTCTGCAATCCATTGCAACAATGCACTTGTATTTTTCTTTTAAACCTTTACCCTTCTGAAAACCTTAAATAATATTACTTGTAATATGGTTTCATGGCAGAGCCTTTCGAGGAAGCAGGCTACATTCTTCGTGACTTCAGCTATCACTTGTCTGAAATCGGTAGAGGTCTGGTAAATCTACTTGAGTACCTTCTAGAGAATGAAGATAGAGACATACCGGCGGGCGATTTTTTAAGAAGGCTTGTTCCCATAGAAATACATTCTGAAAACCTTCCCCTGCTTCTAAGGGAGATCGACTTGTTTCAGAAAAAATATGAAGCTATGAAAAATATGGTAAAGGAAAATTACTCTAGAGACATTCGAACACCATTAACATCAAATGACCGAGTGTTGATTAAGATTACTTTGGCTGAACTACTAGAACACGCGTATTCCTTGATAACAACAGGTCTAGGATCGCTTCCAAGTCCTTCCACGAATATACCTGCAGGTATATTCCCCAAAAGTTTAAGATTGAAAGTAAAAATCGGAAAAGATGAAACAGTAATAAACAAAACGTTCGCGATAGGGAGATTGGAAGAGGATTACATAGGTATACGATCAATTCCTTATGAGATGAGTTTAAGGGAGCTTATTGAGAAAGCAGAAAATGATACTGAGATTAGAAGATTTCCGATCCTATTTAAGAGCCGTGAGAAAATTGAAAGAAAAGAATATTGGCCAATCGCATCAAGAATACATGTTATAATTTATCATGATGGTCATCACTTCCGCATTCTCGATATTAGTAGTAGTGAAACTATAGTCGAGATTGATGGCAAATCACGAAAACTTATTGGCCATAGAGCAAAACCGTACATGCCCTTGCTATCATTACCACTTGGGGAAAATAACAAGCTTTGGATAGATCCTATAAGAGAGGCTACCGGAACACCGATAGAAATAACCGTGTTAAGATAATTCTCTTCTTAAATAAGAGATTAATTCCCTTATCCTTGGTATTGATTCCTCTCTTTTCTCTTTCCATAGTTTAACCAATTCATCGAATCTCGGGTCAATATCTTTTTTTATTCTATTGAATTTATTTGAATCTGGACTTCTACGGATATCCTCCAAGAACTTTAGGTATAGGGATGCTACATCCCTAACTTCTTTCTCCAAGCCCTGAGGTGGTGGCGGAGGTGGAGTTGTCGCTTTTATTTCCAGCGCATTCTTAAGTGTATCAATAAATTCATTAAGTGTAAACCGCTTTTCTGGATAGAATGCTGCAGATCTTCTGATTAAGTTTTTCAATTCGTTGCTAATTGGGAATTTGTCGACCGCCTCGCCTCCCTCGTTTTTAATCGTTTTCGCACCATGCTCGCCAAGTATCATTTCCGCGAGAATTACTCCAAGCGAATATACGTCATACTTTCCCTCTCTATCGGGATCCTTCTCGGGAGGACGATAATCAAGCTTAAACAGAGAAACCGGCACGGATACTTCTGGAAATCTTGCTCCGTCAAAGTCTCCCAATTTAGCTACGATCTCGTCTCCTTTCTTGCTGATGAAGATGTTGTCTGGAGATATGTCTCCGTGACAAATACATGTTGTGTTGGTGAATACAAATCTTAGGCCTCGGGCAACGTCCAGAACAATTTTAATCGCGTCTTGAGGACTCATGCCCCTTGCCATATATTGCTTGAGGTTATAATCTAAATACTCCGAAACCACATAGGGATCCTCCAAAGTCCCAACTTCGTATACTTCTTTAATGTTTTCACGCGCGCGGGGCTCTCTCCTTAACAAATCCATTATCCTCCTATTGTTGTTCAGCATTTCTTTGAGCACAGGTATGGGTTCTACTTTAGAAGTGCGCGCGTGCTTCAACAGCCTACTTATCTGCTCCAAGTCGTAAATCTTTACAGCATAATTCCGCCCATCTTTCTTACCAGTAACCTTATACGTTACACTGAAAAGTCCTCCACCCAGTTCTCCAGCAATATCATAATTATCCCTAATATACGATGAAGGGATTACTGGGGAGCTCATGCTCTATCACCTATCAAAGACCTGATCCGAATCTTTCCCCCCTCTAATACTGCTATCGCAGGATTACATCCCCGATAGTATCTGCATGTGAATATAGAGAGAAGAGGCCCAGGATACTCTCCTTTCCTTCCAAGTAATCCTTTAAGCATCGCCAACCTGCTTTTAGTAGATACGGTGGTAAATAAATATTCCGCCCCCTCTGGAACTGGTTCATGCGAACGGATAATTAGGGATATTTTATTTTTCTTCTCAAAGTCTTCGACCACGTCCCTTCCGAAGAACAGGGTATTCCCTCCTCTATCGCTGGGGGCAAAGCCCTTAATCCCTTCCCTAGGATCGTTCCAAAGTATCTGAAAAATTATCGGATCCACGGGATCGATTTCATTCTTCGGCAGATGCTCTATCTGTTCAAGCGTATTTAACCCAGAGGCGAGTCCCCCATGGATTACGAGTATTCTCTCGTTTACAAGGCAACCGTATGGCATCAATGAGAAAACTTCGTTAAACCTTTTCCAAATTACAGTTCCGTCATCTTTGTATAAATTGAATAGCTCATTAAGAAATCCATAGACTCTGTTTATTTCTCGGGTTTCATGATTGCCGCGCAGAAGGATCACCCTTTCCGGAAAATCCAGCTTCCTTTGGAATAGGAAAGTTATGTTCCTCAGCTGCTGCAGGCCCCTGTCAACGTAATCCCCCAGAAATATTATCATGTATTGCTTCGGATCAAAATTGTCGAATACATATTTCGATGATTCGAAGTCTCCATGCGTGTCGCCTACGAAGACTGCTCTCTCGGTTTCTACTCTTAGGAGAGAAGGCTCTTTCTCAAATATCGGTTTTACCCTGTCAAGAAGCTCGAGGACCTTATCCTTTGAAAGCCCTTCACTCGGAATCAAGGGTAATCGTTAGCATGTATGCATAAAGAGTTGGTAGATAAAGTTTTTCTAAGCATAGAAAGCGCCCGAGTGTGAAAATAAAGACTCTCTTCACCCTAACCTCCCTTGTAAGTATATGGCGTTATTCTAAAGATTTATAAATTGCGCGCTATTAGATGGGACAAGGTCTTGGGTCAAGAGTTACGGGCGAGAGAATATCTTATCAACATTCAGACCAGGGTTTTGGATGCTTTTTGGTCTCTCGCTCAGAAAAACGTGGACGAAGCACTTACCTATGGTTCTGTGTATGCAAAACTTGAAGAAATCATGAACAGTACGAGAAACATAAGGGAGTTCTTAAGTAATTATTTTTCGAAGAGTCCTGCATTAGCCAAGGTTTTTAACGATTTTCTCACGAGCGTTGACGCTCAGTATAGGTATTATGGTGAAAAAGCTAGGTCAAATTTCGAAGTCCCAATAACTCCCCAAGAGTGGGAGAAGTTACGAGTACTTCCCGAGATTTGGAAGTCATGGATCAGCGATATGGTTTCATACATCGCCCCATCTGAGACTAGGGACTTCAATCTTATCGACTTGCAGGGAAGATCACATTCAGTATCGCGCACACTCGATACAAGAATGCTGGATGTGGTGAGTGATACTTTACCACGCGTGTCCGGGCGTGTTGCTTATAGGGTTGGGGAACGCCGATACGGCCCGGGATACCTAGGGAAGAGTCTCTTTGAATTAGGGCTCGAACCCGGCTCAACCGTCTACATAGAACATGCGGGCGGAGAACTAATCCCAAAAGCTTCTTTCAGCAACCCCGTAATCGTTAAGGGTGAGCAGACCCTTGAAGTTCGAGAAACCTTCATAGTCGGAAGGATATGGGGTGAACAGCTGGGGATAAGAAGGTTTCCGATGAACATGTATGTGGGGCAGCTTCTGGATGAAATTCAGAAGGATATCGAACGAATATTTTCTGCTGACGCGGGAAACTGGATTCAAAAAAGTTGCTCTAGATACGTATCAAGGGTTCATGCAGTCATTTATCAGGAGGGTTCAGCGTTTTACCTCTTGGATGTCAGCCTAAACGGAACTCTCCTAATTACCGATGAGGATAGAAAGTACATCAGGTCTGGCAGGGAGGAATTCGATGAAATAGGTCGGATAACTCCCTATCGGCTTTCGAGCCGGAATACAGTAAAGCTATTCGGAGCATCATTCGATATCCTGATCGAAAAGAAATAAGGAGAGGAAAGCGTTATCCTGTTGAAGTCTTCTCTTCCTTTTTCGGAGCATATTTGGTGAATGAATCCCCTAGCAATACTCGCAGCCTGAAGTATACTTCAAGAAGTGATTTTGGCCTCTTTTCATAATCCATATCAATCATCTCCAGTAGCAACCCTCTAACTTTCTCATCAATTTGACTACTAACATTCGGAGGATGAAGCCCCCACTCCTCAACCTTTCCTTGCAATCGAATGAGCCTATTTCTTTTCGTCTCCTCATCCAGTTGAAATGGATTATCATGAGAATATATTATGTCCCTCGCTTTTTCCACCATATTCTCAGCTTCATTTTGGTAGTGTTCTCTCAGCCTTCCAAGCTCGCCATCTTTATATCGTTGCAGGAGCTCGTGTTGGGTAGCTGCAATCAACAGATGAGGAACATGGTAACCAGCAATTAGGCTCAATATCGTCATGCCCAAGGAGTAAACATCGAACGTTGGTAGTACACTTTCGTATGGATATAGCAGGTACTCCGGAGGCATATAACGTGGCGTCCCTGTTTGCCATCTTTTCTCCCTTTCCTTCTGAGTTTCAGCTAGACCGAAATCTGTTATGACGAACCTAAAACCCCGTTTATGCTCCTTGAAGAGAATGTTCTCCGGCTTAATGTCCTTATGTATCTTTGGAGGAATAAAATCTACAGTTGCGTGTTCTCCAGGAATTGTGCTACAGACATACACTAAGGATGTGGCTGCTGATGCTTGACAAAACGCGGCTGTTAGAATTTTTGAAAAGTCTTTTGACCTTCCATATTTTTCTGGTAGCTTAGACAGGTCTGCATCGGCCAACTGCATCGCGAAGAAAGGCGGACTCTCAACGAATTCTCTAATGTTAGGATAGATGTTTTCATCGAGTTTACTTTTCTGGAACTTCTCGAAGAGGTCTGTATTGTAAAGCCTAGCCTTGGCGATGTTGTGGTGATATAAAGCCAAGTCCGCGAGCCATTCCCTTATCGGATATTTGCTGAGAAGCTCGTCTGGGCTGTTTGCGTCGAAGTTGGAAAGCCTTATGCTTGTTTCAATTAATTTCTCCAAATACTCCCCTTTGAACTCGCCCCGTCGTAGTACTATTTTACGCTTTATAAGGCCGAGCGTCCGAATCTGGTTAAAGAAATCTATGATTTCCCCCTTCTTCGAAGGAGGTGAAAGATAATGTTCATTATTGATTTCTTTGACTATGCCGCAGACTTTAACCGCAACAGGATTTCCCTCAACGGAACCTCTATAAACGACGCTATAGCTTCCATGGCCTAAGAACTCCTGTATCTCAACCTGTCCTTCCTTGCGGGGATTGGTTTCGCTCCCCATAGTATGTCCTTTTAACATTGTCTTCACAAAATCATAATACTCCACCCCATTTTCCTGTATCACTCGAGAGGTGACCTGAGGGGTTACGACTAGTGTAGGGCCAAGTGGTTCTTCAGATACTTGAGAAACTCTCGAGGAGACGGGTTCTTTAGGTATCTTGAGGGGCTCTGGAGGTGGCAAGGGAGGCAACTTCTCTATGGGAGGTGGTGGCGGCGGTGGTTTATGTTTCATTAGAAGTACTGCTATTGTTACAGAAGAAAGCAGAATTGCTGCGATAACACCTAGATTGACCAGCTTAAACTGGATACTCCAACTCGCAACCAAGACAACCGGCTTATTCAAAATAAAGGAGTAGGTTGGCGATATCGAAACCAATTTCTCATCGACCTTCCATCCCTCGAAAACATAGTGGCTTAGGAAATCTTTTTCCAAGGTCTCTGATGTCGAAATCGTTACTATCGTTCCTGCCCTATACCATCCTGATCCCCTTGCGTTTCCTGTCTCATCTAATACTTTAACTTCATACTCTTTATTCCATTTTGCAATCATCATCCTCGGTCTGTCAACAATTATAGAGAGGCTCTGATCCTTGCCTATTAATGAACCCGCTTCAAACCAGCCGTCGAACACTCTCCTAGTTCCATTACCATGATCAACAATAGTTTTGTCCATTGTAATTCTCAACACAGTACCCGGTTCATACCAGCCTGAACCCGTTATACTCCCCCACTCACTATACACTTTTACTTCATATTCTTTCTTCCAACCTGCAATTATGGTCCTTGGTCTATCAACGACCATTGAAAAACTTTGTTTATCGCTTATAAGAGAAGCATCCTCAAACCAGCCATCGAGGATCCTTCTCGTTCCATTACCTTGATCTATAATGGTTTTACTTATTGAAATACTTATAACACTCCCAGGCTCATACCATCCTGAACCTAGGGCAACCCCATAACTTGTTACCACATTAACAAAGAAATATTCATAAGGAGCTATTAAGGGATATCTATCCCTATTGTCAGCGTCAATAGTATAAAAAGTGTCTCCTATTCCATCGTTATTGTAATCAATCACGTGGTAGTCGCTCCAATAATTACCAGAGAAATCGTCATCCCAAGTATTTGAAGATTGATGCGTGTAAACCTGTTGCTCATTTCTTATGAAATCGTTACGATATATTTTATTATTGGAAGAGGCTAAAAGGAGAATACCGTAAAGATTATTCTCGATCCTATTTTCAGCAATTATACTGTCTCTTGTACTGAGTAATTCTATTCCAACCGTCGTATTGCATAGCTTCAGATTCTTGATGCTTATATTTTTGCATGCAACTAATATGATTTGACCTGCATCTATGCCTTCAACCGTTCTACCTGTTTCTTTTTCGAGGTAAACAAGGGACTTTCCATTTACAGTATTGTTCTTAACAATATTGTTATAAGAAGACAACCAAATGTATAGGCCGCAATTAATAAATTCATTCCTGATTATCTCGTTCTCTGAAGAACAGTAGAGGGCGAGACCATACTCATTGTTCACCACCCAGTTTTCAACTATGTAGTTATTAGGAGAATCGTAAAGGTAAAGACCGTATATATTATCCTCCACCTCATTATTCATTATCTTGCTATTTTTGGTTCTCAACAGTTGGATTCCTACCGTCGCTTTAGATAGTTTCAGGCTTTCAACAATTATACCTTCGCATTCAACGAGTATTACTTGCCCCCCATCGCTAACTCTTCGATTAACATCTTTCTCTAAGTATACGAGGGGCTTTTCATTTACGACATTATCCTCAACAATATTATTGTAGGAATTCGAAACGAATAGGCCGCAACCAGTAAACTCATTTCCAACTATTCTATTGTGTTGAGAGTTTTCGAGGAGGACGCCGTATTCAGCATTCTCCACATCGTTTTCAGTAACCTCCTGCTCCGATGAGTAATCGAGACGTATGCCATACTGGCTATTTTCTACCCTATTCCCGAGTATTTTATTATGCTTCGAAGAATAGAGGATGCCGATGCCATATTTATTGCCCCTTACGATGTTTTCAACTATTTCATCATTAGAAGAAGCGCTTAGGAGAATGCCGTCTTCTCCATTATTTTCCACTTCGTTTCCAACTATTTCACTATCTGAAGAATCATAAAGGTAGAGACCACGTTCGCCATTGCCTTTTATAATGTTCCTGACTATCTTATTCCTTAAGGAGTGATGGAAATATATGCCATTGGTGTTGTTTTCGACTTCGTTTTCGATTACTTCGGTGTCTGAAGAATCATAAAAGGCTATGCCAATGTATTTGTTACCCTTCACTTTACTTCCATTTATTTTAATGCGTGAAGAACCAGAAATAGAGATACCATGATGGAAATTCTCGATAGTGATATTCATAATCGTTATATGCCTCCTATTTCTTAAAATTATTCCAATGTTTTCCTCTTCCATCGAGCCTTTAAGAACATACCCATTACCATCTATTACAACGTCATCCCTTTCGACGATTATCCCATTACCAGAAGGCACTTCGACGTCATCTGTCAAGACATACGTCATCCTGTCAGCAGTCACTATCGGCGCATAGCTTGGGTATATGGAGCCATCGCTTCTAATAATGATCGTTATATTAATCCGCTTGGTCTCGCCATTAGAAATCAGAAGACTGGTTTGTAATATAATTAGCAACAGGAGCAGTGCACTGCAAGTTTTCCCCAATTTCCTAACGTCTTCAGCACAGGCTTTAAATTTAAGCTTTATGAACGCATGCTTATAGAAGCGATTGGCCTTTATTCACACGTAGAGACTTGATAGAGGAAACTGTGAAAGCCTATCAAAAGCGAAAATCGATATCTACTTAAATGCTGAAAAAGCAGAACACTGAGAACTAGCTACCGAGCTTCGTCCCACACTTCCAGCAGAATTTCGCTTCAGGCTCGACCGATACCCCACAGTTTGGGCATACTTTGCCCTTAAACGGACTTAATGCTCTTTCTGCAGTTACGATGAGCTCTTCTCCACATTCCACAAGGAAAGAGCATTTCACAAGGAGTTTTAAAAACTCATTTGAAGCAGGAACTCGGAAGGTTACCGCTCTTCCACCTTTTATTATTGTTGAAAATAGTGTTGCTCCATTAAAAGTATGAAGAGATATACGATACAAATTTCCTTCACTGGCACTAACTAGAACTCTTATAATATCGCCCTTATTAACAGGACCTAACAGAAACTCTTGATTCTCATTTTCTCCAAGATAAGAAGTCGTTTGCACCAGGGTCTCCTCTTTCTTAGCAGACATAATCTCATCCTACCAGCATCTTAACTATTTTTTAAAGTTTTTCTCCTTTAATGCGTTCACATATGTCCATTACTATGGGGCGATTGTCCAGCAGAGTTAAGGAGCAGTGTGCAAAACGAGAGGATGGGATAGTGGCCCCTTCTATAGTTCACCTTGGCAAAAATTTATAAGAGAAACATCCAAAAAAGACATAGAGATGCTCGCAAAAGCGCGCGTGTGCGCAAAACGCAGAGAGGCATTGCTGTTTTTAACTTCACTCCTACTACTCTCTAGCCACTATGCACTCATGCTACAAGTTCAAGCTTCTCCCGAGGAAGTTGAAAAAGTTACGACTGAAATAAAACTATCCCATATGGAGGGATGGCCTGGAGGATCAGCGGTCGGCATTATTACCGCAAAAATTAAATATGCAGGAGAATTTAGCGAGAGGGAAATTAACTTAAAATTTAGCTTACCTTCTTATATTTCTAATGTCGTTTCGGCAAAACTTTTGCTTTATCTCTTTGCTAGAAGTGATTGCATCTCATTGTACGGGGCAAATGCTGTCATCGAAAGAGTAGAGATAAATGGATATAGACTTGTGGATAATTATGAATTTTATGATTTGCATTGGAATCATTACCAAAAGTCTGCATGGGTGTCATGGGAAATTCCTTTAGAATATCTTTGCCCAGGAGTTAACCGTTTAAATGTCAAAATCAAATTGTACATCCCTGAGACCTCATATGATTATTATAATTATGAATTTTACATCTATGATTACTCATACTTAATGGTAGAGAAGCAAATTAAAAAATTCACCATTAGTTTTACATCTGAGCCGAAAATTCAGAGTATTATCATTGATGGTGAACAATTTACTCAGGATAGGCTTCCTTGCTCATTCGTTTGGGAGGAGGGTTCTGTCCATACGTTTTCTATTCCTAGCAGGGTAATTTCTGAAGAAAAGAATAATCGGACGAGATACCTGTTTGCCGGCTGGAGCGATGGCAACATGTCGGCTTCGAGGACGATAATGGCTTTAAGCTCCGCCTCCTACACAGCTATGTTTAAGGTTCAGCACTATGTGAGCGTTAGCTCCGAATATGGTTCTGTTTCCGGTAGTGGTTGGTACGACCAGGGCTCTACTGCCATGATATCCGTTACCCCGGAGGCAACTGATTTCGGAAATGGGACGAGGAGGGTCTTCAAGTCTTGGACAGGCGATTTTTCAGATTCCTCGGCAACAGCCAGAGTTACCGTGGATTCTCCGAAGAACATCAGGGCTTCCTGGGGGTATCAATACTACTTGTCAGTCAGCTCCGAATATGGTTCTCCCACCGGCGGGGGATGGTATTATCCCGGCCAGCTTGCGACCGTCTCCGTTTCACCCATTGTCGACTTAGGAGGCGGGGTTAGGAGGGTTTTCACAGGATGGGTTGGCGACTACTCGTCCAGCAACAATACTTTAAACATTACTGTAAACCGGCCGATGTCCCTGACGGCAAAATGGAAAACCCAGTATTTTCTGAAGGTTGAGACGCGCTACGGTAAGTGCGAGGGGGAGGGGTGGTATGATGAGGGCTCCAAGGCCTATGTGCGTCTAGAGAAAACAGAGGTAGAGGAATTTCTAATTCTCGTCAGGTACTTCACTCACTGGGCTGGAGATGCTTCCGGTACAGGTGGAGTTTCCGACCCGATATACATGGATTCTCCTAAAACAGCTATCGCACTCTGGGAATGGAAGCTGAATCCGCTTGTAATCAACCTAGGCATATTCGCCATTTTCATTACTATTGTCTACGTCGTGTTTACTCATACGCCGGTTAAGCAGGTAAAGACGCTGTCCATTCAGAAAATACAGTCGCTGCTCCAAAAACCAGCCTTCAAGAAGAAGGAACCAGAGGAAACGGAGAAGCTTCCTCCTCCACCATCTTCCGTAGGTAAGTATAGGATACTTGAAACCATAGGGGAGGGGGCTTTCGCAAGCGTTTTCAAGGCAACGGATGATAAGGGGAGGCTCGTCGCCCTGAAGGTGCCTAAGAAAAGTAAGGAGGCTGAAGAGATTTTCGTGAACGAGGTGAACCGCTTGAACGAGCTTGTTGGAAAAGGGATTTCGCATGAGAACATTATTGATGTTTACGATTTCGGTTTAAGGCCCGAGCCCTACATAGCCATGGAGCTCTGTGACAGCAATATAAAAGGTGTTAAACTCAGCGAGGACGAGATTTTGAAGGTCATGCTGGAGATAGCTGACACGTTGATATATGTACACAACAAGGGGGTCGTCCATGGGGACATAAAGCCGAGCAACATCTTGATTAAAGACGGTGTTCCAAAGATAGGCGATTGGGGGTTTGCCTATACTCCTGAGTACGCAGCCCCAGAAATATTTGAGGGCAAGGAGCCGAACGTGAGGAGCGACATATGGAGTTTCGGAGTTACGTTCTACGAGGTTTTGAAAGGAGTTAACCCGTTTTCTGGGAGAGATCCCTTCGAGATACTGGGGAAGATGAAGAAAGGGATAGACTTCAGCGGCTTAGGCCGTTTCGAGAACGTGATCAGGAAGTGTCTATCCATTGATGACAGGTATAATAGCTTTGAGGAGGTTAAGAGGGATTTGATGAGCTTAAAGAAGGCTAGTTCAACGTTTGGAAGGGATATGGCGATTTACGCGTTCGATTCGCTACGCACAAGCATCGCCCTAGAGAACGTGGATGAAGTTAATGCCAAGTTCAGCATGTTGAAAGAGCACAGGCTCCTGCCGGATCCGGTGGCCAATGCCATGAGGAAAATCTGGGATATTAAGGTGAAAACGAGAGAAGGAATGACGTATGACTTCCTAGAAGCAAGCTATAGGGAGATGCTTTCATACTTGAGCGGTTACGAGGAAGCCTTCGAGAAGGATGAGGATTTAGGCGGAATCATCAGAAAGATTTTGGCCGAGAAGAAGGGCGAAACCGTTCCAGAGGAAGACGGGGAAATCCTAAGGAAGGTTTTCTGTGAAAGGGCTCTAGCAAAACTTTTGGAAATCCTAAACAGGATGTATGGACTCTAGCAGAGATTGTGAGTTGAAACGTTTCATTCCGCCTTATCACTTCTCTTCACCTCTATGACAGAATGCTTAGTCCTAGAGCCTTGATAATGCTCATTTCCTTCGAACTTTGCATAAGCTTCAACCGTGTTGTCGAACACATCCGTCTTACGAGCTATCCAATCAATTCTAAAGCTCCCATTCTCGCGCGCGCTAATAAACTTTTAGCGCACAGCCGATTAGCTAGTTAATCTTTCTCCGCCTTCCTTTTTTCATTCCCTTCCCTGGTTTTTCTTCTTCTCTTGTTTCTTTTAACTCTTCCATGAATCCCTCAACTTTTTTAATCATCTCGTCTAAATTCTCAAGCATCCTTCTTCTTTCCTCGGCTCTTCTTTGTTCTATCGTTTTCCTCACTTGTCCTACGGCAACATGCATGCCCATAGCGGCGGCGATGATTACATTTAAGATAAATACTCCACTCGAAAGAGGATTAATGTCCATTTTGAATGAGATGGGTAGGAATTCTTTTCCAAAGGGTTCTGTTAAAACTATTCCATCAATCAGCACTACCATAAAACTTGCAATTATGAATGTTCCCCTTATGCTGTTTCTTTTCGTTAGCTTAGCCATCGTGAAGAATAGTATGATTAAGACGATTGTGCCGGCGAACGCGGGGAGATTTACCTCTTTTATGTAGACTGCTTTTAGACTAATAGGCTTCTCGACTGTGATGGAGCATGTTTGTGATGTTGACACTGCTTTTCCATCCTCCTCCCAGTGGTTGAACACGAAGGCTGACATGTAACCTGTGAAAAGGCTTTCGCCATGGGCCGGAGAAACGGAAAGCGTTGCCGTCGACCCCCTATTGTACCATCCCCCACCGCTTACGTCGCCATAGATTGAAGAGGCTGATACGAGGTATTGAGTATTCCAAGCAGCCACTATCCTACTGGCTTTTCCAACGATTAAGGAGGTCTGAGAGTCACTGCTTAAGAGGCGGGTGTTCTCATACCAGCCTGAGAAAACATGTCTCGTCCCATTTCCATGATCAATAGAAGTAGGCGAAACGGAGATTTTTACAGCTTCTCCCTTGCAATACCAGCCCCCGCCGGTCAGGGTGCCGTATGGTGATGAAACCTCCACGGGAATTCTGAAGAGGGCCTTTTGAGATATCGGCTCATCCATAGTTATCAAATGTGAACTGATATTGCCGGAGTAGGATCCTTTTCCAACACCCTCCCACCTGTAGAAGAAGTAATCCGTAAATGGGGTTGCAGAAATTTCAATGCGGGAACCTGCATCATACCAACCGCTTCCCGGGGAAACAGACCCAGCATCCTGAGGATCAACAACCATATCTAAGTAAAACTGTTTTACAAACATAGCTGTCAATGACGTGTCTGACGAAACTCTTACTATCCTTGCAGTCGAGTTATTTCCATCACTCCAACCTGCAAATCTGTAACGAGTATTATTGTCAAATTCTATAAAGGGCGTCGTTGAAATGGAGACCTCTTCATCAGGAGTTGCATATGCTACTAGCGGGAGTCTATCTGAGGAGTATCTCTGGCCATTAACGATTACTTCTCCAATTCTCGGAGAAACATCTAAAGAAAGTTCGTATACAAGTGGAATACACTTTATGGATATATCATCTATATAGCAAGCATCATCGTATCCAAACCATCCGCCCACATGGTTCACTTGCAACTCTATTAGAAGCATAATGTTTTGATCTGAAAGTTCAGTTAGATCATAATTCAGCTCATGCACTTCATAACTGTATCCGTCTGGAGTAAACCAGTTAGACAAAATATTCACTCCTTTTTTACTACCTATGACCGTCACACAGATGCTTGATACTTTCCTGCCCCCACTGTTATCAAAATACTTGAAGGATAGTGAGGCCTTTTTAGCCTTAGGAATGTAAAGCGTCTGTGCGCGCGCGCGCGCTTTCTGGGAATCAACTCTAAATTCTAGTACCAGATCTCCATATTTTTTATGGCTCCGTTCTGCCCTGAATGGAACAACAGAAAACAATTCTGTATTATTCAGCGACCAGTAAAGCAGACCCGAGGAAAAATCACCGTTCTTTATTAGCTCAACCTCTTCAAATGAAAATTTTAGTGATTTTACTGGAGGGATATAAGTAACTGTTAATAGCAATATCAGTAAGGTTAAACTTTTTAAAGCTTGACGAAAGAGATTGCTTAAACATTGCTCATTCATTGGATTCATTTGTTAAACGTTACCGCTTAAAAGTTTTTTGACCCAAGTCTTAAACACCTTCTCGCATACTTGAACCCTTTTCGATGATATCTACACAAGCTTAGGGAACTTCTATCTTTTTCCAATAACCTCCATCATATGCATGACTGTCTTCAACAGTTGTTATCGGAGCTCAAAAACTTTATCTATATGGAAACACTTCTCATTTCATATGGGCTTAAACAAGGAGCTCTTCGAAGCAGTTAAAAAGGGGGATATGGAAGAAGTAAGGGAACTTTTAGAGAAGGGTGCAGAGGTAAACGCTAAGGATGGAAATGGTGATACTCCTCTTCACGAGGCTGTTTGGCATAATCACGTAGATGTCGCTAGATTACTGATTGAGAATGGTGCAGATGTAAACGCCAAGAATAAGGGTGGTTATACTCCTCTCCACTATACCACTTTTAGAGGTCATGTGGATGTCGCTGAGCTGTTGATTGAGAATGGTGCAGACGTAAATGCTCAGACTAATGATGGTTCTACTCCTTTCCTCTTGGCCGCTATCGAAAATAAGGTAGATGTTGCTAGGCTTCTAATCGAGAACGGTGCAGATGTAAACGCTAAGAGTAATGTTGGAAAAACGCCAATAGACATCGCCCGTGAGAAAGGTCATAATGATATAGTTAAACTTCTTCTTCCTCCACTTGAGCTCTTGGGCTTCGAGCAGGATGGGATAGAGGCTGGGAAATGGGGAAGGCTCAGAATTAAGCTTAGAGCGAATAAACCAATTACGGCGAGCGTTAATCTATCCGGCGATGTTGACTGGATTAACCCGGGTGTGGTGAAGCTCTCGGGGGAATCTTCCATCGAGGTTCCAGTGAAACCTAGAACCGCGGGGGAAATACCTGTGAGAATCGTGATCAATGCTGAAGGACAAAGCATATCGGAAGTATTTTGGCTAAAGCCCCTTCCACCACCTCCCGAGGACCTAGAATGGATTGAAAGCAGGATTAAAGAGGTAAAGGAGTTCGTGAGAAAGATTGAAGAAGAGACACTAGTATGAGGCTCTAGTATGCTAATGACGCTAACTATCAAAAATATGCCTACAGGAAGACTATTAACGAATGCGTTATTCATCCATTTTTAAACTGGACTTCAAGCATGTATTTCTTCCGGGTCCTCTTTCAAACGTTTAACATCTTTTTCCAAGCAATTCTTTTATCTTTTTTTTCTGATGCCAGTTTTGCAAGTTCTTGTCGATTGGAACGAGTTTTAGTAAAATTAAAATACTTGTGTCTCGATTAACCCTGCATGTCTCTAAAAATAGAAAGGATAGGGGTTGAGGTGCTAAGGACCATTGTGAAGGTGGGCGGGATACTGGCGATGGTTTTAGGAGTAATAGAGGCGATAAAGGCGGTCATCGGCCTAGTCCTAGTTGGCACTGTAGGAGGCCTAGTCTCCAGTTTCCTGCCTGCGATCGGGTGGCTGGTGAACCTGCTCGCACCCATCGGCTACGCTTACCTAGTGGGATTGATGGTTATCGGAATCATCATCTCGGTAGTTGGATACAGCCTCTACAAGCTAGGTTCAGCTCAGAAGCTTTCTCCCGAAGATAGAAATAAATGGATAGTGATACTCGTCATACTTCTGGCACTCTCCCTTATCGCGGGAGCCACATACGTGACAATAGCTTTCGTTATTTCGCTGATAGGGCTGATACTTTTACCCACAGAACAGGTTTCTCCTCAAATACCCTCGCCCGCACCGGTCTCATAGACGAGAAAAATCCGATCCCCCCACATTCTTTTTATTCTCAGCCATTCTCAGCGCTTCACTGAGCACAACTGGATCATACTCCTTTAAATAGGAACCTGATGTATCTAATTCATCGGTTGCAGCCCGTAATACTCGTGCTATACAGACATAAACAGGTTTAAAAAGCTCTTCCAAGAATTCATCCTGCCTATGTGGATCCATTAAATCTCTAAATGGAGAACAACATAAATATGCGTCGAACGAAACATATGGTGCGAGCGCGCGCGGTCCCTCTCATATCTTACAGTTTGACACAAGACGCTATTTAGAATGGATTCGTCTATAGGAGCCCATGGGAAACGCTTTTGGAGAAGATGAATAATTTTTTCTCATTTGCGAGTAAAGCTTTGAATGTACTTCAGCAGCATACTTCTTAGCATCGAAGAATAAGCCTCTCTTTACATACCATGGTTGGTCTGGAATATGCCTCTTACCTTTTCTTCGAATTCATCTTCTATCTCATCTATCATGGACTTCAGAATTGCGGCCTCTTCTTTAATCTGTAAGATGAGCTCATCGTCGAACTCAAGGATATGCATACTAACGATAGTTTGCGCGCACGTTTAAAAACTTGACGTAACAAAACAGAACTCAAGCCTTTTGAAATCTTTCTGAAGCACAGGGACAATGAGAGCATAAGCAGAGAATACAAGAGAAAGTTTACATTGACCCATATTGCCGAGACCTTCCTAGAAATCCCTCCGCCACACACTATGCTTTTCCGATACGCTAAATCACGTTTGTCGGCGAAAACTCTTTTATATTGGCGTTGGGTTTTTACAAAGGGATGGAGGTTTCGCTTAACGTAGCTGAGGCTAGGCCGGAGGACATCGGTAGGCGTATAGCTAGGATCAGCAGGAGGGTAATGGCCCAGTTGAACGTTAAACCCGGTGAGGTGATTGAGATCAGGGGTAGAAAAGCCTCCTCGGCGATAGCCTGGCCCTCTGCAAGCACAGACGAGGGGTTAAACATCATTAGGATGGACAGCAGGATGAGGAGAAGCGCTGAAGCAGCCATAGGTGAGAAAGTTTCAGTGAGAAGGGTGGATAAGGTTGAGAATGCTTTCGAAGCGGCTTTCTCGATGGAGGGCATGCAGGTTGAGAAGGTTGAGCAGAGGTTCGTTGACTACGTGAAGAACAGGTTTCTCAACATCCCGTTCATGGAGGGCGATTTCCTCTCAATACCGGTGTTCAGCGGGTCATTCGTGTTCCAAGTTGTTAAAACTAGGCCCAGTGGAGTTGTGAAAATGGCCGCTGAAACAAGGCTGCAGATAGTTAGCGAGGCTGCTGCTGGGAGATACGTGATTCCAAAAGTGTCCTATGACGATATTGGAGGGTTACATGATGAGATAAGGAGGATAAGGGAGATCGTTGAGCTCCCCCTAAGGCATCCGGAGGTCTTTCAAAAGCTTGGGATAGAGCCTCCCAAGGGGATACTGCTCTACGGTCCTCCAGGATGCGGGAAAACACTGCTCGCCAAGGCTGTGGCCAACGAGGTGAACGCGACGTTCCTTTCGATAAGCGGGCCGGAGATAATGGGAAAGTATTACGGGGAGTCTGAGGAGAGGCTTAGACAGGTCTTTAAAGAGGCGCAGGAAAACGCGCCGAGCATAATATTCATAGATGAGATTGACGCGATAGCTCCTAAGAGGGCTGAAGTCCAAGAGGTTGAGAGGAGAGTAGTAGCCCAGCTCCTCACCCTGATGGACGGGTTGAAGGCGAGGGGTAACGTGATCGTAATCGGTGCCACGAACGTGGTGGACATGATAGACCCAGCCCTAAGGAGGCCCGGGAGGTTTGACAGGGAGATAGAGATAGGGATTCCCAACAAGGAGGAGAGGCTTGAAATACTCCAGGTTCACGTGAGGGGAATCCCGGTTGCCGGCGACGTTGACCTGGAAAGGATCGCGGAGATTACCCACGGGTATAGCGGGGCTGACCTAGCTCTGCTTTGCAAGGAGGCGGCGATGAAGGTCTTGAGGAGAAGCCTGCCCGAGATGGAGTCGTTGAATCAAGAGATTCCGGCTGAAATCCTTGAAAAACTAGTCGTCACTATGAACGATTTCACGGAGGCATACAAGGAGATTACTCCGACGCTGATGAGGGAGGTTTCGGTAGAGGTTCCTAAGGTCCACTGGGATGACATAGGCGGCTTACAGGAAGTTAAGAGGATGCTGATAGAGTCGACGGTCGAGCCGGTTAAAAACCCTGGGGAATTCAAAAACCTTGGGATAGAGCCTCCCAAGGGGATACTGCTCTACGGTCCTCCAGGATGCGGGAAAACACTGCTGGCAAGAGCCATCGCTACTGAAAGCGGGGCCAACTTCATAAGCATCAGGGGGCCGGAGGTCTTCTCAAAATGGGTCGGAGAGTCTGAGAGAGCCGTTAGAGAAGTGTTCAGGAAGGCGCGGGCGGTTTCGCCCTCAATAGTGTTCCTGGACGAAGTTGATTCCCTCGCCCCCTCCGAACGAGTCTTAGACGAAAGCGGTGTCACGAACAGGGTTGTAAGCCAGTTGCTGACTGAAATCGACGGCTTAATCCCGATTCAAAATGTAATAGTGATAGGGGCTACGAACAGGCCTTGGGATGTGAACCCGGACCTGCTTAGGCCTGGGAGGCTGGAGATGAAAATATACGTTCCTCCCCCGGATGAGAAGGCTAGGATTGAAATCTTTAAAATCATAACGAGGAAGATGCCGTTGGAGGACGATGTCGACTTGGCTGTTCTCGCCAAGAGGACAGAGGGCTTCTCAGGGGCGGACATTCAGTATTTATGCAAGGAGGCGGGGATGAACGCCTATAGGAGGAGGGCTAGAAAGGTTGGGATGAGCGATTTCGAAGAGGCAATTAAACGCGTCCCTCCGAGCTTGAGCGACGTTCAAGCATACGAGAAATGGCGCGCTTGGAAGTAAGAAGAAAATAGAAGAGAAGGGCAACTTTTGTTGGAAGGGATAGTTAAAATGCCGGGCTTGAGCTTTGTTTTCCCTTCAGTTAAGCCTGAAATTGAAGCTGGCCCTAGATATTTACTCTTACCATTCTGGTTTTGGCTGGTAATTATAGTTCCTGTAATAGTTCCTCATGAATTGCTTCATGGAATCATGAGCAGGGTGGAAAAAATAAGGGTAAAGAGTGCTGGTTTATTGTTGGTTCTAGTTTTGCCTGGAGCTTTTGTTGAACCAGATGAAAAACAGTTGAAAAAATTTAAGCTCATAACTAAACTTAGAGTTTTTGCTTCTGGCAACTTAAATTTTCTCGTTTATTTGATTGTTTTCGATTAGCACGCTATCTTTGAGTATTTTCAAATCTTTTTCAATCTTTCTGTTCACTCTTGGCAACTGGTAAAAATAAAATTCTTCAAAAACTGTACGGCTATTTTCTACAGTCAAAGTTAGATCAAATCAATCATGCAATAGAAACTGGCAAGACTTTTTATTTTGTATAGTTTGTTTTAAACCTCAATATCATAGTCCAAAATTGGATTGATTTTTAATTGAGTCCAAGTGGTAAAGAATTGACATTTACAGTAATTTAAGCGTGCGCACGGTAGAATTATAAATATTAATATTTTAAAAGCTAAGTTATTTTTGTATGCACCTAAAGAACCAAAAGGGTATTTCTGAATTTTCCCTTTTTTAATTATCCTTTTTTATACTACTCATTTCGCTGGCAGCGGTTAGTTTTTTATGTTTCTGGTGGGGACATCAGTAAACTCGTACTGGATCTAATTCTTCGTGCCTATTTGGGAATAGGAATTTGGCTACTATTTCTCAGAATAGGAATATTTTTGGTTATTATCTCTATTACGATGTTCCACGTTACAAAACGCCTAATCCTTCTTACTATAGCTAAAGTGGGGATGGTATTGATTTGTTTAAGCTTTTTGATTGTTGTTTTGAATGTCGCTTTACCACTTTTAACCGGAAAGACTTTAACTTTTGAAGAGTGTAAAGAAGTGGTTGAGCCAGGCAATGTTTATAAAACAATAGCTTGTATATTCGTGGGTTATTCACCCAGCCCAGAAGCAACAATAGTCACTTATGTTAATTTTATTATTGTGGCTATAATTGCACCTTTTGTTTTCTTCTTTTATACTTTGCTGATATAATCAGTTCGATGAATTTTCCTTCTAACAAGGATGCACAACGTGTTATTGCATTCACAGGAGCCTACGTTGCACTTAGAGGGGCTTTGGCTTCTTATTTTGTGGAATTCTTTACATATGGTTGGTTTGGTATGGGAGCTCTTGTTTTTGGAGTTTTTATGATGATGGCCTGGTCATTAATTAAAAAATATTTTGAAGGCGTATTAGAATATAAGACGATGGATAAGCTGTTTGATATATTAACTGGAAAGACATATGTGACACCAGCAGGTTTATTAGAGCTTCTTGCCAGCACTCCAAATCCTTATACGGTAATTAAAAGTCATTTAAGTGACCTTAAAAACTTTCTGGTAGCTAATGGTTATGATCAGCTTGCAAACGAAATAGTGAGAATCATTAATAAATATCAACACGATCCGAAAAAAAAAGGAAGTAAAGTAAGAGATGAACTTAGAAAGTTAGCTTCTCAGTATAGAAAGTAGTCTTGATAAAACTATTTACTCTTCAGGTTCTATACCGTAAGTAGAAATTTCATATTCTTCTTCAGTATATTGTCCCAATTCAGGCTTTACTACTGCGAAAAATCTACCATCTTTTTCTATAGCTTCATCTTCTAATCCGGCTCTCAAAAATGCTGCGTATTCCGTGGCATGCATTCCTTTTCTTCTTGCTAACTCAATTACCTCCTTTAATTTATTTACATCATATTTCCGTTTTATTTCCTTTGCAAACCTTCCTAACCTCCATTCAATATCGGTTTCTGAGACGGTTTTTATGTCCCATTTAGGCAATTTATATTTATTTAGAATATCTTCAGGAGATTCCTGTTGTGGCTGAATAGATGGAGGAACTTGTTTCATACTTTCAGGACCTGGAATTTGCCTCGCTTCTGAGATTTCTTTTAACCTATTTTCTAATCTTGTTATTCTCTCGTCCATATACTTCTTAAGTTCATCAAGTTGTTTTTTCACATCATTTAATTCCAATATTGAAGTACGTTCTTTTTGATTTGAAATACTTTTGCTTCTCCCTTTCGATGGTTCAAGCTTGGCTCCGCACCTCCAGCAGAACTTTGCCCCGGGCTCTAATGGTGCACTGCAACTGGGGCACTTCTCTTTCACCATCACGATGTTTATCTCCTCTTTCAATACTTAAACCTTTACTCCATAACCATGATACGCAATTTTTAACGTGTTATAGAAGGCTTGGGAAAAATTTATCTATGAAGAGATGATCTCGTTTCCATATGGGCTTAAACGAGGAGCTCTTCGAAGCAGTTAAAAAGGAGGGTGTGGAAGAAGTAAGGAAACTTTTAGAGAATGGTGCAGACGTAAACGCTAAGGATAATGATGGTTATACTCCTCTCCACTATGCCGCTATCAAAAATAAGGTAGATTTCGCTAGATTACTGGTTGAGAAGGGTGCTGACGTAAACGCTAAGAGTAATGATGGTATCACTCCTCTCCACGTTGCCGCTTGGGGTGGTCACGTAGATGTCGCTAGGTTTTTGGTTGAGAATGGCGCTGACGTAAACGCTAAGAATGATGATTGGACTCCTCTCCACTATGCCGCTATCAAAAATAAGGTAGATTTCGCTAGATTACTGGTTGAGAAGGGTGCTGACGTAAACGCTAAGAGTAATGATGGTTATACTCCTCTCCACGTTGCCGCTGTGGGTGGTCACGTAGATTTCGCTAGATTACTGGTTGAGAATGGCGCAGACGTAAACGCTGAGGATAATGATGGAAAAACGCCAATAGACATTGCACGTAAGAAAGGTCATAATGATATAGTTAAACTCCTCGAGCGCGCGAGAGAGGAGGCTGCTCTTCACCCACTTAAGCTCTTGGGCTTCGAACA
>Ga0078972_1003023_pt1 | contig 52190 bp, 52 predicted proteins | sample YelNatPaOPGAMG01_FD_67568 | JGI IMG/M metagenome (GOLD analysis project Ga0078972, IMG submission 67568) | Hot spring thermophilic microbial communities from Obsidian Pool, Yellowstone National Park, USA - OP-RAMG-01 (SPADES assembly) (version 2) | ecosystem: Environmental > Aquatic > Thermal...
TGGACGGAGGTCTAGCGGCGAGGAAGGAATAGAATTCTCTCGGTTTAAGCTCCCTGAATTCATCCGTCTGCTCCGCTATATGCCTCCTAATGTCGACGCAGAGGTGGCATTTCGAGACGTATCCTTCGCTTAACTCTTCGTAGTTGAACTCCTTTACGCCGAGCTCATAGAGCCTTCCTAGATCCTCCGCTAGGGCGCTTAGGATAGGCTTATCGCTTAAATCTACACCTCGACACAGCGAGTCTATCTCTCTCGCGTCGCCCAGGGATATGCCCCCGCAGTAGCCCGGTATATAGTTGCAGTAGTTGTCGAAGTGGACGTGCCATCCCCTCGTCAACTCCTCCCTGCATGAGTCATTGAAGAAATATCTCGCTGGGGCCTTCTCGTATAGGTGGCTCAGCTGGTAGACTGCTCGACCCATTGGAAGCAGCTCCGCATAGTGGAGGCCGAAAGGTATTTTCTTCAGGTAATCCTCTAAAGGCATCGTGTCCCTGACGCCGATCCTCTTAAATTGGTCGTAGAAGGACATCTGGTAAACTATCACGTTCCCATCGAAGACTTCTCTGCTTATTCGGAGGGCCCTCTCGGTTCGCTCAAACGGCACCTGCTCCAGGATGAATGGATTCACGCTCAACAATATTCCGTTCAACCCTGAATCCCTTAGCTCCAGGAGCTTCTCCCTCGTCGCCTCATCGTCTAGGCACCAGAAACAATTGGTCTCCACGAAGGTCGAGGGGATTCCGAGTCCACCCGCTACTTCCACAGCCTTAACTAATAATTCGAAGTTGAGAAACGGCTCCCCGCCTGTGAAGTGGAGGCCATAGTTTATCCCGATTCCACCCGGGCCATAGGGGCTTCCCTCAATCCTACCAGCTAATTGGGTTAAAATCTCCTCCAAATTCTTTTCCGAGATCCAGCCGGAATTCCAACTGGGAGAACAAGCGTACATGCAATGCCTGCACTCACTCGTACATCTATATGAGAGGATCAGGCCCCCTGAGACGGGCTCCGACACGTACAACTTATCCTTCATGTCTACCAACCAAAACGAGTTTACCACTAAAGAGGTTTTTGGGGGCCCTCGCTTTCCTAGCAGAGTATCCGCTGATTATGCTGGCTTAATCTCAGGCGGAAATTATCTGGATTATGCGGTGACAATGCGGTTCTCTGCGCCGTTAAGAGACCCCACTCCCTAGCCCACTCTCTCAACTGCTCTCTAGTTGCGCCCTTCACGGTTACTACTGGAAAGCCACTGCTATACCGATAAAGCGTCTGCCCCATTCCCCAAGCAAAATCGCGGATCACGGTCAAGTCGTCCCAAACAGGCTCCTTCAACGTTACAGCCTTATCCTGATAGACAATAACAATTATGCTCCAGCCATAAGCCCTCTCGAAAACAGCAGCCTGCGTAAAACATCCTTAGCGTTAAGCAACAACAAAACTTTCTGAATAGCCTCGTTAAATTTTTCCTTGTCAACACCTTCCTCAAGAGGCTCAACTTCAAACCAGTTGTCAAAAACTTCATGGGCAACATGAAACGTAAGCAAATAAGCTATGGGCTCACGCCTAACAGCAAAAGTTATAGCATCATGGGTTAAGGGTTGACCGAACTCCGCGCCTAAACCCATGTGGTAACGTTGAATCTTAGCCTGTGTCCTATCCGCAGGGATAGAGGCAACAGCAAACCTTCTCAGAACCTTTTGCAACGCAGCCCCAAAATTAACCATGGCGCTCAGCCTTCCTTTTTGCTTCCCGCAGAATTTCATGAATCACTTCTTGAACGCTACGGGCATTACGCTTTTTCTGCTCCTCTAAAAGCCACAAGTAAAGCTCTGCATTAACGCTCTGATGGAAATTCGGCAAATTGAACAACACCAACAACATTGTTAAAGCTAAAAAATAAAAGAAAATCTAAATATGTAAACTAAAATGTTAACATGCGATTACTGGTAAATTGTTTTTCTTGGTCCTATGGCAATTATGTATATGGTTTTGTCTTTTTCTGAGACCGTGTAGATTATTCTGATTTTTCCGACCCGCATGCTGTAGTTTTGCCTTAGCTCTCCATGGAGCCTTTTTCCAGCGTAGGGTTGACTCCAAGATTGTTAAGGCTTCCCTAACCCTAGCTCTGATGTTTTTCTTCAGTTTTTTATAGAATTTTCAGCTTGGTGTGATAGAAGAACCGTGTATGTCAACGGGCTTCTTCCTTCAGAAGGCTGCGTAGCTCCTTAACCCTTCCTGCCTTGATGTCTTCGAGGCCTTCCCGAATGTTTTTCATCATTTCTGGGTCGCTTAAAATTTCAACGGTGTCCATAAGCTCTTTCATAAGCCTCGTGACCTCATTAAGCTTTTGTTTAGTTTCCAAAATGAGTTTTCGGTCGTTCTCATCAAGGTAAACAACCTTCGTCATCAACACCACTGAATAGTAGTTCCTCTTAATAAATTTGAGAAGATTCAGATTAGAAGTTTAAAAGAAGATGAAGGAGTCAGGCTTTCCCTCAGCCTCGTTGCAGCCTCGTTGCAGTCAGGGTAATAAGCAATAACTTCCACTACATTCGGATGAGATGCATCACCAACCTTAATGACCACGCCATTGCTTCTGGCAAACAAGTCGATCGTAAGTCTTCTCAAATGCTTCTCGGTTAGAAAAACATAATGTGCACCCTTAAACCTTACAGAAGCCAAAACCCCCTCCAAAACCTTTACATCCGTAATAAGCCCAGTAAAACTAAACCCGTTACAAACAAGCTGATACGCCTTACCCAAATTAGCTGGCTTACGCACAAACAAATTCACACAGCCAGTCTCAAATCACTGCAATCTGCCTAACTTATCCCTCCATAACAACCACCTGTTACGAGCCTTACTCCGCACCCAGCCAGCCCCAACAGCACCAGACCGAATCCACCAGACCGAATCCTTACAATAACAAACACATTGTAAGATGGCGTTGTCCACTCTAACCAGCCCAACTGCATATCCACAAACTTAGGCACTACAATATACCATGAGTCTTGCCGCCGAGGCATCAAAAGATAAGGCTGATTAAGGAATTGCCTAAAGGCTTCATGATCCAAACCCGCAACGCATGGAAATTGAAACTTCTCAGCAATTTTAGCCTGCTCCTCTTGATAACCACGAACTGTTGGAAACTATCCAAGGCTTCTTTCGCTCGGTTAAGCTTGTCCTGAGCCTCTCTCCACCTTGCCAATAACTCCCTAGTCAACAAGAAACCTCCAACAAATTTCGCACAGGACCCAAAAACCAGAAGTAAGCCGCTCTAGGCTTCAAAGGTTTAGCCAAGCGAACAGTCTGAGTGACATTGAAACCCAGCAACATCAAATCCTCCAAACAAAAGCGACAGACCCTAAGCTCTTTCCTATCCCCATCTAAAGTAACAGCAAAATCAGCCATGTTACCTGTAAAAGGATAACAAAGCATGCACCTACTCACTTAGAAGCCTCCAGATAACCGAACAGCCAAACAAAAAAGAAAAAAGGGGAGTTGAACGAAACCCCTCGGCAGTATAAATTAGACTCTAGAGTTTGGTAGCCCGGGGGAGATTCGAACTCCCGTCTACGGGTCCAAAGCCCGCAACTCAAGGGGCATTCCCCCTTTTCATCCCTATAGGTCGACTCATCCTAGGGGTACCCTTGCTTGTCCGCTACACTCGGCGGAGGCCCCATGACGCGGAGCCGCCTCCACCGGGCTTCAGGGCTCCCGGGCTGCCACCATTAATTGATGATATCTCTCTTATTAAATTAGTCTTCTCGGAGAAGCCGCTGAACCAGGCTGGGGACAGGGCTAGATCCATGCATCCCTGAACCTTCAATCGATATATGCCAGGCATCTCAGATGCCCATGCGAGGAGAAGTTCCGATTAAAAGCCGGAAATAAGCAGAGGCCCAGAGACCAGGATGGGCCTCCGAAAGAAGGTGGACGAGCCAGAGTCTATACACTTTAAAGCCTGCTAACTTGAACTTCCATCTCGCCGATATGTAGAGGGGACTCTCCATTTTATGGCTTAAGGCTTGTCTATGGCGTACTTCTGGAACGCCCCCGCTTTACTCATACGGGCGGAATAATTTAAAAAGGAAGCTTAGACCAGTAAGGTTTAGGGAACCATACGAGGTACAGCTTAGCGCGGGGGCTCTTCAGGGTGGCTTGCGGGGTATACGGCGTCCTAGACCGTGAGGGCAAACCCATACTTCAGCATCTATATTGGGGTTTGAAATCCCTCAACCATAGGGGTCACCAATCCCATGGGTTCGCGACGTATGAGGGGGGCCTCCACACTCGGAGGGGGCTGGGGATAATCCCGAGAATAGACCTGAAGGGTATGGAGGAGTGGGCCGCCGAGCTTCCCGGCCATGTAGGAATCGGGAACGTCCGCTATAGCACATCTGGGGGCCTGGACAAATCCAGCCTCCTACAGGACACGCAGCCCGTGGTAGCCGAGGCTTCCCCCGGGGACTGGGCTGTCCTATCCTATAATGGGAACCTTGTGAATGCATTAGGGTTAGAGGAGGAGGTCCAAGCCAAGACGGGTATACGATGTTCATGCGATTCCGCAGCCCTATGCTGGAAGCTCCTCATGGAGCTTCGAGAGCGTAAGGATCTACCTGAAGCCGTGAAGGCCTGCATGGTTGAGGTGGAGGGCGCATACTCGGCTGTGATAATGCTTCCCGGCGGGAGGCTTGCAGCCTTCAAGGATCCCCATGGTATAAGACCCCTATGCGCAGGAGTCTCCCCTGAGGGTGGGATTGAGGCCTTCTCCAGCGAATCCATCGGGCTCGAGATAAACGGCTTAAACCTCGAGTTCGAGGTGAACCCTGGAGAACTCGTCGAGGCTGGAGGCGGAAGCTTCACGAGATCTCGCCTCCTCGACAGGGGGAGGCGGCTTTGCGCCTTCGAGTTCGCGTACTTCGCCAGGCCTGACAGCCTCCTCGGCGACAGGTACGTATATGAGGTCCGGGAATCCCTGGGTCGAAGCCTCGCAGAGGAATACGCTGAGACCCTGAATAGATGCGATCTAATAGTCTCCATGCCTGAGACGGCTGATGACGCCGCGTTGGGGATGCATGAAGCCTCCGGGCTACGCTGGGAGAGGGCTATCCGAAGACACCGCTACGTAACCGAGAGGGCCTTCATAATGCTCCCCCAGGAGAGGCGTACGATACTGAACAAGAAGGTGAGCATCCTAGCCCGGAGGCTATCCGGGAAGAGGGTGGCCCTCATAGATGACAGCATAGTCCGAGGCGACACCATGAAGGAAGTGATAAAGCGGCTGAAAGGTTCAGGGGCCAGGGAAGTCCACGTATTCGTGACGTTCCCGAGGATCGTAGCCCCCTGCTTCTACGGCATAGACATGGCCACGTATAGGGAGCTGATAGGGGCGTCCCATACGCCCGAGGAGGTGGCGGAGATAATTCAAGCCGACTCCGTAAACTATCAGCCCGTAGACTCATATTTAAGGGCTACAGGCCTCCCCAGTGAAGAGCTATGTACGGCCTGTGTAACCGGGAGGTATCCGACGCCCATAGCCCAGAGCATGGCCGACAGTGCAAGGGAGCTCCTAGAGGAGGGGGCTGAAGAGCACCGTAGGATATATGAGGAAGAGATGCTTAGGGGGAGCGGCCGTGGATAGGGTCGGAATCCTACTCGTCTCATACGGTGCAAGGGAGGCGGCTATGGCCGACCAGTTCTCCAGGAGCGGGGAATACAAGGTGGACCTCTACATAGCCGATAAGCAGAGGAACCCCTTCAACGCTAGGATAGCCTTTGACCACGCGGTCATGCCTGGACTGGAGGTCCAGTCTATAAGACGATACGCTGAAAGGCATAAGGGAGAAATAGACTTCGCAGTTGTAGGACCTGAGAAGCCCATTATAGAAGGCGTGAGGGACGTCCTCGAGGGGGAGCTTGGAATCCCGACTATATGCCCGACGAGGAGTTACGCCCTTGAGGGAAGCAAGGTCAAGCAGAGGATGCTGCTCCAGGAAGTCCTCCCTGAGGTAAACGTCAGGTTCAAAGTATTCGATCCGAAGGATTTGAAAGATGAATCCAGCCTTAAAAGAGGCCTCTACGAATGGCTGGACGAGCTCGGGGGGGAGGCTGTGGTGAAGCCCGATGCACCGGCGGCCGGGAAAGGTGTGGGGGTATGGGGGGACCATTTCAACACCAGGGAAGGACTCTACAGCCATTTCAGGGAGAACCTCGCCTACGGCCCCGTCATAGTCGAGGAGAAGATTATAGGCGAGGAGTCCAGCTTCCAAGCATTCTGTGATGGAGCCCATCTGACCCCTCTACCGGACACCAGGGACTATAAGAGGGCGTTCGATGGGGATACCGGACCTAACACGGGCGGAATGGGATCATATAAGGACGTGGGGGATGTACTCCCATTCCTATCCAGCGAGGATAGGGAGAGGGAGGTTAGGATCGCCGAAAGGTTGTTCCAAGCCCTTAAGGGAGATGGATCCAACCCGAACCTAATGGGGGTCCCCTTTTACATAGCCTTCATACATACCCGGGATGGCGTTAAGGTCCTCGAGATAAACAGTCGACCTGGAGACCCGGAGATAATAAACATACTCCCAGTGATGAGGGACGACCTGGTAGAGGTATGCTTCAAAATCTTGGATGGCAACCTAAGGAGGATAGACTTGGAGGCGAAAGCCACCGTCGTCATGTATAAGGTTCCCCCTACATATGGGGGCTTCCTAGAGGCGCATCCGGGGAGGGTTGATGAAAGCCAGATAGGCCTCCCAGTAGATTTGACGGAGGCCCAGGCGATGGCCGATGGGGATCCGAGCCGGCTGAGGGTATATCCGGCCTCGATGGAGTTGAGGGACGGCCGGATATATCCCTTGAGGTCCAGGGCCGTATGCACGGTGGGGATAGGAGGCTCAATCCAGGAGGCTAGGGAAACGGCTTTGGAAGCCCTAGAGAAGATTAAGGGGGGCGCCCTCTGGCACCGCAGGGATATAGCCTCCCAAGAGCATATAAACCGGAGCATAGCCCACATGAGGAGCCTTAGAGCATCATGATGGCCACCCTCGATAAGCCAAAGGCCGCCGACAGAGGGAAGGTTGGAGTCTTCATAACCGACTGTGAAGGACCGGTAACCCTTAACGACAACGCGTATGAGCTCTCATGCCACTTCATACCTGGAGGGGGAGAATTCTTCACGAGGATAAGCCGATACGACGATGTATTAGCCGACGTATTCAAAAGGCCTGGATATAAGGCGGGTGACACCTTAAAGCTCATCCTCCCCTTCCTAAAGGCATATGGGGCGACCGACGAAGGTATGGCGGAGTACTCCCGGAGGAACGTACTCCTAATTCCTGGAGCGGTGGAAGCCCTGGGATACGTCAGGGAGATCATGCCGAGCTACATCATAAGCACAAGCTATAGACACTACGTGGAGGCCGTATGCGATGCCTTAGGGTTTCCCCATGGCAACGCCTACTCCACCCAAGTCAACCTTGATCGATACGAGATGACCGAGGAGGAGCGTGTAAGGCTTGAGGAGCTATGCCGGGAGATCTTGGAGATGCCCATACTCGATCCTTCACCTGAACTCCTATCCGACCCGAGTAGAGGCTTTAAACCTGTGATTGAAAGGCTCGACGAGATATTCTGGAGGATACTCCCCTCCATGAGATGCGGCGAGATACTCTCGGATGTAAACCCTATAGGCGGGGAGGGGAAAGCTGAGGCTGTAAGGGATGCGGTCTCACGGAATAAATGCTCTTTAGCCGACGCCGTATATATCGGGGATAGCATAACGGATACAGCACCGTTGAAGCTTGTAAGGGAGGCTGGAGGGGCATCCATATCCTTTAACGGCAATGAATATGCCCTGAGGGAGGCTGAGGTCGCCGTGATATCGGGTACGGCAACCCCCACGGCGATCCTGGCGCATCTATTCAGGCATGGGGGCAGGAGGCTCGTCCTCGAAGCGGCATATGAATGGACGAGTGAAAGATTACAGGGTTTCAACCTGCCCTCAAGGCTGATAAACGCCTTAAAGTCTTATAGGTCTGAGATACCCCTTGAAGTCTCTATTGTAACGGAGGAGAACCTTATGAGCCTCTTGGAGAAGAGTAAACGTGCGAGAAAAAAGCTTAGGGGAGAGGCTGTGGGATCCCTAGGGTGAACATAATGTCGAATGTGAGAGAGATCGTGGAGGACACTTATGCGGAGGCCTTCGACGGCTTATATTTAAGGCTCATAGTCACCGCCGAGGACGAGGAAACCGTCAGGAGAGCCGCGGAGGACGCCACCGCCACGCCATCCGTCGTCATAGGCAGGGTTGAGGGAGGGGTGGAGGCCTGGCTTAAACCCGGGGAGACGCCCGATGGGAGACCTGGAGCATTGATCCAGCTCTGGGGTAGGATAGAACCCTCGAAGCCCCTAAGCGAATCGGTAAAGAAGCTTGAGATAGAATCCTCCTATAGGATAAGGCAGGACATACTCGTGAAGCCCTTCACATCCCTATACGATGCATCCATGAACCCTATAGGATTCATAGATACGATGGAGCGGGTAGGCCTCTGCGGCGACGGCTACGAATGGACTGAGAAGAGGCACGGCAGAGAGGTTATAGTAGTGCCCATAATGGTCCCAGACTTCATAATTGAGCGGCGGATCGGGTATGGTAAGGGCGTGATGGGGGCCAACTTCTGGTATCTATGCTCCTCGAAGGAGGCGGTTATGGAGGCGGGTATGAAAGCCCTCAAGGCCATATCCAAGGTGGAAGGAGTGGTCACACCCTTCGACATATGCTCCGCCGGCTCGAAGCCTGAGACAAGATACCCGTGGATAGGCCCATCAACAAACCACTACTACTGTCCATCCCTAAAGGATAGGCTTGGACCGGACTCGAAGGTGCCGGATGGGGTGAAGTACATACCCGAGGTGGTTATAAACGGGGTCTCGCTGGAGGCCGTTAAGAAGGCCATGAAGGCGGGGATCGAAGCCGCCTCGCAGGTGGACGGCGTAGTAAAGATATCCGCAGGCAACTATCAAGGGAAACTTGGAAGCCACATCATACCCTTAAGGGAGCTCATAGGATAGGATGTTCGACGTAATAGGCTTCGGGGCTCTAAACCTCGATAAGGTCTACATCGTCAACAGGATCGCGGGCGCAGGGGAGGAAAGCTTCATAAAGGGATACCTCGAGTCCTGCGGCGGCTCCGCGGCCAATACGGTGGTGGCCCTCGCCAAGCTCGGCCTCTCCACAGGATACATAGGGAAGGTAGCCGAGGATAGGGAGGGCCGCCTACTCCTAAACGATTTCAGGGAGAACCTCGTAGACGTCAGGGGTGTCGCCGTAGCCGGTGAGGGTAGGAGCGGCGTGGTCATGGCCTTCGTGGACGCTGAAGGTGAGAGGGCCCTATACGTGGATCCCGGGGTGAACGATACCCTCACCAGGGGAGAGATCGATATCGGATACGCCTCATCCACAAAGCTCATCCATTTAACATCCTTCGTAGGGGATGCCCCCCTGAGGGCGCAGATAGAGCTCCTCGAAGATCTCGGCGACGAGATAACTGTAAGCCTGGATCCCGGGGAGATATACGCCAGGAAGGGTGAGGCCATACGCCCCCTCATAGAGGAGGCGGATATACTCCTCCTCAACGAGGTGGAAACGAGGATCCTAACCGGCCTCGAATATGAGCAGGGGGCGGAGCGGCTCCTAAGGCTTGGACCTGAGATGGTCGTGGTAAAGCTTGGAAGTAGGGGATGCTACGCCACCGATGGGAGGCAGAGCCTCCACGTCGAAGCCTTTAAGACCAGGGTTGTAGATACAACCGGGGCTGGAGACGCCTTCAACGCAGGCTTCATATATGGGGTCCTAAGGGGTCTAAGCCTTCTGGAATCTCTGAGACTCGCCTGTTTCACAGCCTCCAAATGTATAGGGGAGGCAGGTGCTAGGAGGGGCCTGCCTACGAGGAGGGGGGTTGAGGCCTTCCTCAAGGGGCAACATGGCGAAGACTAATACTAAATGGACCTCTCCAAGTATGATCTCAAGGCTTGGAAGAGGAGTCTTCCATCACCGTAGGGCGGCGGCTCACCCATCCTCGTCCAGTCCGGGAGCTGCCATCCATAGTATGCGCGTTCCGGATGGGGCATCAAGCCGAGGATCCTGCCCGATGGATCGCAGATCCCCGCGATATCGTAGAGGGATCCATTAGGGTTATACGGGTATCTTCCATGCGCGGGGCTTCCATCGTTAAGACAGTAGCGGAGCACCAGCTGCCCGTTCTCCATGAGCCTCTCCAAGTATTCCCTCTCCTTCTCCTTTGGAAAAGTGAACCGTCCTTCGGAATGGGCTACCGGTATCCTCAACACAGCCCCTTCCGGTATTCCCTGGGTGAAGATGCACTTTGAGCCTTCAACCCTCACCCTCACCCATCTACACCTATAACCGGGGGGCTCGTTGGTGGCTAAAACCGCCTGGGGATCCCGGTCAAGGAGGTCCCCTAAGCCGTCGAATGAGGGGAGAAGCCCCATCTCAACCAGGACTTGGAAACCGTTGCAGATGCCGATTATAGGCTTCTCCTCATCGAGGAACTTCTCCAGGTCTCTACGCAGCCTCGAAGTTAGCCTCCTAGCCCATATTACTCCCGCCCTCACGTAATCGCCGTAGGAGAAGCCGCCTGGGAGGATGAGGGCATGGTATCCTTCTAATCCCAGCCTGGCAGCCCTCTTGAGGTGGAGGACCTCCCCCTCTATCCCAGTATCGACGAGGGCCCTCCTGGTCTCAGCGTCGCAGTTGGTCCCGCCTACACGGATTATGCACGCCTTAACCCCCTTCAACGGCTCCATCTCTCAAGCCCCCTACGCCAGGATTCGTAGAGCTCATCCAACTCCACCGATATGACGGGTTCACCCTTCAGGCCCTTTACGGAGAGCCTGGGATCCGATGAGACGATCCCCAGCCGGGCATGGGGTATGGAGCCCAGGCATATCTTAAAGAGTCCTTCAAGGCGTTTATCCACTTCCAATAGGAAGCGGCTATTCGACTCCGAGAATATGAGGAGGTCGTCCCTCCAAGGCCCTGGGCTTGAGGGGACTGTGCGTAGATCCATCTCTAAGCCTAACCCCCCGGTGAACGCCATCTCAGCCGCTGCAACGGCTATTCCCCCCTCGGAGAGGTCGTGGCAGGCCCTGACGCACCCTGAATCTATGGCCCGCGTCACGGCGGCCATAACCCTGCGGGCTCCACCTAACCTGACCTTAGGCACCCTACCGCCGAGGCCGCCTCGGAGCATGTAATAATGGGATCCCCCTAACTCCCTATAGGTCATGCCCACCAGGTATACGGGGTTGCCGGATGCCTTCAAGTCGAGGGAGACCACCCGTCTCACGTCCGGGACGATCCCTAATGCCGTTATGAGAAGGGTCGGCGTGACGGGTCCAAGGGGCGACTCATTGTATAGGCTGTCCTTGCCTGATATGAAGGGCGCCTTGAACCCCTTACTGAACCTGTAGAGCGCCTTGCAGGCCCTCAGGAGGCCGCCTAGCTGCTCGGGCTTCTCAGGGTTCCCCCATGTAAAGTTGTCTAGGAGGGCTATCCTCCGCCCTCCCACCGCGATATTGTTTCTTAAGGCCTCATCCACGGCCGAAGCCGCCATCCAATATGGATCCACTTTACCGTAAGAGGGGTTCATCCCGCAGGATACGGCTAATCCACGCCATGAATCATCGAGGGGCTTCAAGACCGCTGCGTCGCTCGGCCCACCCCTTTCCCCGTGGAGGGGCTTCAGGACCGTGTTCCCCTTAACCTCATGATCATATGTACGTATAACCTCTTCTCTGCTGGCTATGTTGGGCATGGCCAGCATGGATAGTAGGATCCCGCCTAAATCCTGGGGCTCGGGGGGGATCCTCTCCTTTCCAAGTCTAGGCTTCCTCCATGCGGCTCTACGCCTCACCTTTGGAGGCGAGAAGAGGAAGCTTACGTCGAGCTCTCCAACCCTGTAGCCTTCAAAGTTTAACAATAATTTTCCGGTGGAGTTGAACCTGCCTATCGGGTTGGCCTCAACCTCCTCCTCTTCGAAGATCTCTAAAACCCTATCAATGTTCCTGTCCGGCACCGTTAGCAGCATCCTCTCTTGGGATTCAGAAATCCATATCTCCCATGGAGCCAACCCGGGATACTTCAATGGAACCCTATCCAGGTTTACTTCTACTCCAAGGTTGAACCTCTTAGCGGTCTCCCCTACGGCGCTTGAAAGCCCTCCCCCGCCCAGGTCGGTTATACCGGAGCATAAGGCCTCATCCCTAACCTTTCTCACAGCCCTGGACAGCTTCTCCTCCTCTATAGGGTTGGGGATCTGAACCGCAGGCCTGGATTCCTCCTCGGACTCCTCGGTGAGCACGGTGGACGCGAAGGTTACCCCGTGGATCCCATCCCGCCCCGTCCTACCCCCCACTAGGACGGCTAGATCCCCCGGCCTCGTCTCCTTCCTATAGCTTTTAAGCGGCAGAAGTCCTATGCAGCCGCAGTATACGACGACGTTCCCCATATAGCTCTCATCGAAGTATATGGCCCCATTGACGGTGGGTATGCCCATGTTGTTCCCGTAATGTCCGATCCCGGCTACAACCCCTTTAAAGACGTATCTGGGATGTTTAACCCCTAAGGGTAGCCTGTCATACTCGTAGTCTAATGGGCCGAAACAGAGTACGTCGGTGCACGCTATGGGGTCAGCCCACACCCCTAGGATGTCCCTGATGACCCCGCCTGTACCTGTTGCGGCGCCTCCGAAGGGCTCTATGGCTGAGGGATGGTTATGGGTTTCAACCTTTGCTGCAACCCCATAATCCCCTTCGAAGGCTACTATCCCCGCGTTATCCTCGAACACCGAGATGCACCAGGAGGGGTTAAGCTCCTCGGTGGCCCCCGCTATGAAAGTCTTGAATAGGCTGTTCACCTTCCCCCCATCGTCGAGGATTACTTCGCCTTTAAAGGTTTTATGGAAGCAGTGCTCAGACCAGGTCTGCCCAATAGTTTGAAGCTCCACATCCGTCGGATCCCTGTTCAAAGCCGCGAAATATCTTTTTACGCTCTCCATCTCCTCCACGTTTAAGGCCAAACCCATCTCTAGGCTGATCCTTCTAAGCGCCTCCTCCCCAGCCTCGAGGAGCCTAACCTCGTAGAGGGGGAAGGGGGTATCCCTCCTCACGTATAGGCTCATTCCTCCTCCCCAACCCCTATCGTGTACGTGTCCTTGGTGGGGTTGGCGAGCAGCCTCCGAGATACCTCCCCAGCCAAGCGCTCAGCCTCCTCCCTGGAATAAGCCTTGAGCATCAGGGTGTAGACCTTACTGACCTTAACGTCGTCAACCGGGTAGCCTAGATCCCTTAGAGCCTCAGCCGTCGCTTCCCCTTCAGGATCGGAGTGGCCGGGCTTCAATGAGACTTCAACCCTAACTCTAAAGGTCTTCAACCATATTCACCTCAACATGAGCCTCCTACCTTTAAAATAGGCGGATATGCGGCCAGTATTATTAGCTTGACCTATAACCTCAGCTCCCGCCTCCTCCTTGTCAAGGACGTCGAGGCATTCATCCACGAGGCCTTTATCCACTATGAGCGCCAATCCCCATCCCATATTGAAGGTGCGCAGCATCTCTTGATCGCTTATTGGGCCTTTAATCCTCCTAGCCGTCTCCTGGATTAGGTTGAAGATGGGTTGGGGTTTAAAGTTCGTGAACTCGAAGCCTATGCCAGGGTTTAAATCCATAAGCCTCCCGAATTTAAGGTAGGCGTCCCCCGTTATATGAACCACGGCCTTAACCCTTAACTCCTCGAGGACTCTGAGGAGGGGCTTCACGTATATCTTGGTGGGCTCGAGTATCTCATATACTATGGGCTTCTCAAACCCCTCAGGCGTTTCGAAGGCGTCGAAGGCGCCCCCCCACCTCTTCAGAAGCACTTTCCTAGCTAAAGTAACCCCGTTGCTGTGGATCCCTGAGCTCCTCAAGCCTATGATCGGATCTCCAGGTTTTATCCCTAGACCCCTTACGATCTCGGCTTCCGAGACCTCGCCTATGCAGGCGACCACTAGATCGAAGCCCTTATCGCCGCCTTCTCCCCTTATCACCTCGGCGACGTCGCCTATCTCCCCTCCAACCACGGGGCAGCCCGCCTCCTCGGCCCCATCCGCCACGCCTTTGAGGAGCTCCCTGACTAGGTGGGGGTCCGACCTCTGAACGTGGAGGTTGTCTGCCAGGCATATGGGCCTTGCGCCGGAGCGTATAACGTCGTTAACCGCCATCGCCACCCCGTCAACCCCTACCGTATCAAATTTACCAGCCAGCTGAGCAACCAAGACCTTAGTCCCAACCCCCTCTATAACCAGGTCCAGAAAGCAACCCATCCTAAAGGGTATAAGCCTCCCATAGGGCAGCTGCACGATATCCCCGTACCGTGAAAGCCTTAACGTAGAATCTAAGAGCCGTAAAGCCTCCTTGGATCTCAACCTTAAATCTCGATCTACACCTGAATCGGCATAGGTATACTCCCCTGCGCCACTCCTAGACACCAAAATTTTACCCTCCATGAAGCCTCATATGGAAATGAAGATCCTTCGATCGAGACTGGGCCCCCGTCCCCGCCACTTTTCCCCCGGCCGAGTCGGATTTTCCCCCGACGATCGGCGCAGACCCTCATCCATTCATCGCTATCCCCCTGTGATACGAGCTCTATACTCCTGGAGTTCCTTCCTCAGATCCTCGTCATATAATGCTAGGATCCTCACAGCGGCTAGGGCTGCATTCTCAGGCAGCGCCGCGCAGGTTACCGGGACACCCCTCGGGGTATAGAGCGTTGAGAAGGCTTTACTAAACCCGTATCGGTCCAAATCAGGGGGGCAAGCTATAACTGGTTGGAGGGAGTTCCCCGCCACAACCCCTGAGAGGCTGTCGGAGAGCCCCGCCACGGTTATATAGACGAGGGGTTCCCCCTCATGCTCTTGGAGGAGCTGGAGGAGCCTACGGGTGTTCCTATGCGCCGAACATACCTTAAAATCGCATTCAACCCTGAAGCCCTCCCGATCGAGGAAATCCCTAATCTTGGAGGCGAACTCGGCATCGCGCTCCGAACCCATAATTATAACGATCTTCGCTCTACCCATACAATAATCTATGGATCGAACCATTTTAAACGTTTCATAGATTCACCCGTTAATCTTAGGAAACCTTAATTTGACAAGGAACCCCCTTCATAGCTATCGTGAGGTTAAATGGACTTTAAGAGTATCGAGGATGTGAAGCCTTGGATGCTCACTCCAGGCGTTTCGGCGAGGGTTCTCATGTCTGGGAGAAGAATAATGCTCTTCCTAGTGGATATGAAAGCGGGTTCCATGATTCCAAGCCATAGACACCCTAACGAACAGTTGGGGATATGCCTTAAGGGGAGAGCCCTATTTAAAACGGATAATGGAGAGTTCATCGTCGAAGAAGGCTCAACTTACAGGCTTCACCCGGATGAGGAGCATTCGGTAGAAGCCCTATTAGACAGTAGGTTCCTAGACGTATTCGCCCCGCCACGCCGCGACTACATCGAAAGACAGATGCGGGAGGAGCTGGAGCAAAGGTGACGGGAAACCCGGGATCTAAACATTCCCTATGGGAACGAGACGAGGAAACTTGAGCCGGATGCATATCCATCATACCGGGTCGGCTTGGGTGAGCTCGCCATAGCAGGGTTGGCCCACCCCACCATCGATCCTCTCGCCTCACACCATCTCGGTCGATTAATTAGTGGGTTTGATCCCTCACATTGAGCTCGAAGCTCCACAGCATTTTCAGATCCCCGGCGATACGTTTAAATCCTATTCCCTTAGGATGCTATGGAAGGGCGGACCCGAGTGGCTTCCTTGAAGGGCCTCCTAGCATTGGAGGACGGCACCATAGTTAAGGGTTCCGGCTTCGGCGTGGAGGGGTTGGCTGAGGGTGAACTCGTATTTAACACGTCGATGACCGGATACGTTGAAGCTTTAACGGATCCATCTTATGCAGGTCAGATACTGATGATGACTTATCCCCTCATAGGAAACTATGGTGTTTCAAGCGAGGACTATGAGAGCGGAAGGGTTCAAGTTGAGGGCTTCCTGGTGAGGGAGCTTTGTAGGAAGCCTAGCAATTGGCGGTGTGAGAAGAGCCTGGACTCCTTCCTCTCCGATAACGGCGTACCGGCACTGGAGGGCGTCGATACCCGTATGCTCACAAGGAAAGTGAGGATATATGGTACTATGAAGGCTGTCTTAGCCGTTTTTGAAGGGAAGCCCGAGTATACGGAGGATGAGCTTTTAGGTTTGGCTAGGGGGCAGCCCCATATATCCGAGAGGAAGCTTGTAACGAAAGTCTCCACTGATCATGTGATGCTTTACGACGTGGATGGAGATTATACAGTGGCCCTAATAGACTGCGGAGTTAAGAGGAGCATTATACGCCATCTTTTAAGGAGGGGAATAAACCTGAAAGTGGTCCCGTTCGACTACCCCGCCAAGGCCATCATGGACCTGGACCCCGACGCGGTCTTCCTGTCGAATGGTCCCGGTGACCCGGTGATGGTCCCCGAAACCATAGATACTGTGAGGAAGCTTATAGGGAAGATACCTATCGCGGGCATATGTCTAGGCCATCAGATAGTCGCCCTAGCCCTCGGGGCTAAGACTTTTAAGTTGAAGTTCGGCCATCGAGGCTCAAACCAGCCGGTTAAGGATTATCTTAGCGGCCGCGTATTCATATCAAGCCAGAACCATGGCTTTGCGGTGGAGGCTGAGTCGCTTAAGCGTACGGGCTTAGAGGTTACCCAGGTCAACCTTAACGATGGAACCATCGAAGGGTTGAGGCATAGGGAGCTCCCCATAATATCCGTCCAATATCACCCTGAGGCTGGGCCGGGCCCCCACGACACCTTCTTCTTCTTTGACGAGTTCATGGAGCTCCTTAAAGAGGGTTAGGGGATGCCGAAGAGGACGGATATTGAGAGCATACTGATAATTGGCTCAGGCCCCATAGTGATTGGACAGGCCGCAGAGTTCGATTACTCAGGAAGCCAGGCGTGTAAGGCTTTGAGGGAGGAAGGCTACAAGGTTATACTCGTGAACTCTAATCCTGCAACCATAATGACAGATCCCGATATGGCCGATAAAACCTACATAGAGCCTTTAGTGGCCGAGGTTATCGAGGAGATTATCGCGAGGGAAAGGCCTGACGCCCTCCTCCCCACCCTCGGCGGTCAGGTAGGGTTGAACCTGGCAGCTCAGCTCAGCGATGGAGGCATCCTCGAAAGGTACGGTGTGGAGCTCATAGGGGCGAAGGTGGAGGCCATAAAGAAGGCTGAAGACCGAGATCTCTTCAAGAGATCCATGGAGCATATAGGCCTGGAGGTTCCGAGGAGCGATATAGCCTGCTCGGTTGGGGACGCCCTGGATATAGCCGATTCATTGGGATATCCCGTAGTGGTGAGGCCTGCTTTCACCCTAGGCGGAACAGGTGGAGGCATAGCCTACAATAGGGAAGAGCTTGAGCTTCTCGCTGAGAAGGGGATTAAAGCTAGCATGATAGGGCAGGTCCTCGTAGAGGAGGGCGTCATAGGATGGAAGGAGTACGAGCTGGAGGTTATGCGGGACCTAGCTGATAACGTCGTAATCATATGCCCCATAGAGAATATGGATCCCATGGGCGTTCACACGGGGGATAGTATAACCGTAGCCCCCGCTCAAACTCTCACCGATATGGAGTATCAAATGCTGAGGGATGCAGCCATCAAGATAATCCGTGAAATAGGGGTTGAGACGGGCGGCTCCAACATACAGTTTGCGGTTGAACCCAATACGGGGAGGTTCGTGGCTATAGAGATGAACCCGAGGGTTTCCAGGTCCTCAGCCCTGGCTTCAAAGGCTACCGGGTTCCCAATCGCGAAGATCGCCGCTAAACTGGCCGTAGGATATACGCTCGACGAGATACCTAACGATATAACGGGCGAGACCCTGGCCTCCTTCGAGCCTACGATAGACTATGTAGTGGTTAAGGTTCCGAGGTTCGCTTTTGAAAAGTTTCCCACGGCCGACTCAACCTTGACGAGCCAGATGAAATCCGTTGGGGAGGTTATGGCTATAGGACGTACCTTCGAGGAGGCGCTCCAGAAGGCTATTAGATCCCTCGAGGCGGGGAGGCTCGGCTTAGGCTCAGATGGGAAGGATGGAGATCCCAGCCTCGAAGAGATACTTGAGAAACTTAGGATCCCTAACAGTGAACGCATATTCTATATACGATATGCTTTGAAGAAGGGCTTCACGGTGGAGGAGGTCTCGAAGCTCACAGGGATAGACCCATGGTTTATAGATAAGATCCATGGCATCGTAAAGCTTGAAGATGAGCTTAGGAGGCACCGGCTCAGCGACCTCCCCTTAGAGCTGTTAAGGGAGGCTAAGAGGCGAGGCTTCTCCGATGCACAGCTTGCGTTCCTCCTAGGCTCCAGGGAAGAGGAGGTTAGAAGGTTCAGGAGGAGCAGGGGGATCTCCCCCGTCTTTAAAATGGTGGACACCTGCGCGGCTGAGTTCGAGGCTAGGACCCCATACTTCTACTCCACCTATGAGGATGAGAACGAGGCGGGGAGGCGGAAAAATGGGAGAGTCATAGTCTTAGGTTCAGGACCTAACCGTATAGGGCAGGGTATAGAGTTCGATTACTGCTGCGTCCATGGAGTATCCTCTCTGAAGGAGATGGGCTACACCGCCATAATGGTTAACTGTAACCCTGAGACCGTTTCAACGGATTACGACACCTCGGACCGCCTCTACTTCGACCCCATAACCTACGAGGATGTCATGAACATAGTTGAGAATGAGGATCCCGAAGGGGTGATCGTCCAGCTTGGAGGCCAGACCCCGCTCAACATATCATCACGGCTCCATGGAAGCGGCGTACCAATATTAGGTACCTCCCCGGAGGCCATAGACGTAGCCGAGGATAGGGAGAGATTTGCAGCTTTCCTCAGGCGTCTCGGAATACCCCAGCCGGCCAACGGCATAGCCTACACTCCTGAGCAGGCTGAGAGGGTCGCGGAGGATATAGGGTATCCAATTCTCATCCGTCCATCCTACGTCCTCGGTGGAAGGGGTATGGAGATCGTATACAACCGGGAGGAGCTTAGAAAATACGTGGAGGAGGCCGCAGTGATCTCCCCTGAAAAGCCTATCCTGATAGATAAGTTCCTAGAGGACGCCGTTGAGGCTGAGGTGGACGCCGTATCCGACGGCGAAGACGTCCTAATCGGCGGCGTCATGGAGCATATAGAGGAGGCAGGGGTTCATTCAGGGGATTCCGCATGTGCATTACCTCCGGTGAGCCTGCCCGGAGAAGTCGTTGAGACCATAGTGGATTATACCCGTAGGATAGCATTAGGTTTAGGGGTTGTAGGACTCATCAACGTGCAGTATGCCGTAAAGGACGGGATAGTCTACGTCTTAGAGGCGAACCCTAGAGCTTCCAGGACCGTCCCCTTCGTGAGCAAGGCTACAGGCATACCCCTCGCCAAGATAGCCGTCAAAGTTATTATGGGTAAGAAGCTTAGGGAGCTCGGGTTGAGGGAGAGGCTCAATCCACCTCACACAGCCGTGAAGGAGGCGGTCTTCCCATTCAATAAGCTTCCAGGGGTGGACCCCATTCTCGGCCCTGAGATGAGGTCTACGGGGGAGGTAATGGGCATAGCCGACGAGTTCGGCCTAGCCTATTATAAGGCTGAGCTTGCAGCGGGCATGGAACTCCCCAGGGAAGGCAACGCCCTAATAAGCGTGAGGGATAAGGATAAACCCAAGATTTTAAGGGTGGTTGAAGGCTTAGTCAGGCTTGGATTCAAGATATTAGCCACCAAGGGAACCGCCGAATACCTAGAGAGGCATGGCATCCAAGTGGAGAGGGTTCCGAAGCTCGGCGAAGGGAGACCTCACGTAGTGGATAAAATAATCAACGGAGAAGTAAACCTCATAATAAATACGCCTAGCGGTAGAGGGGCGAGGGCTGACGGATACCAGATCAGAAGGACCGCGGTAGACCGCGGAATACCCTATATAACGACTATTCCGGGAGCCTTAGCCGCAGTTAAAGGGATCGAAGCCGTAAAGGATAAAGGAATATCCGTGAAGGCAGTCCAAGAATACCACAGCCAACTCGAAGAAGTAGCGATCTGAACCAAGATCCACTTGTTCCCACTCGAACCGTAAAGACCAGCCATCTAACGTTGAGCCCACTTAGAAGCCATTCTCCGAAGAGATGAGATGAATTACACCTCCTCACCTGCTCAACTTATATTCCCGTGCTTCGATGGTTAACTTCCTCGGATGGCAGGATCCAGGTCCACTGGTAGTTCAAACATCTATATATAGCGTCCCATTCATGTGCCGAAAAGCCTTTCCTAAATGAATAGGATTAGCCGCGACTCCTCCAGTATGGCTGGTAGGCTGGGCCAAGTCAACCAGGCGACGTCAACTTCGTCTGAAGGAGCATGATGGAATAGGCTAAGGCTATAATCGTTACAGTTAACCCCACGAGTACGAGTATGTAAGCCTGCCTGGGCTTATATAAGAGCCTCGTACTCCTGTAGATAAGGTAGAAACCCGCGACTCCTAAGGCATAGATTATTCCGGCTACTAGGCTCTCACTAACCGTTTGAAGGTTCATACTTCCAGTGTAGATGAAACTCCACCCTCCACCGCTCTGCGGTACTAATGCAATAGGATTCTCCACGAGATCGTACAGGCCACCGGCCGCCATGAAGATGGTGAATGACGCCGCTGCTATAAACGTCAGGATGGAGGCATTACGTTGGATCCTAAGGTAGAACCGCCTCCACTTATCGACAAACCTATTGACGCTCATACCACATCCATACCCTTAATACACGGTGTTTACACTAAAGTTGATCACCAGCGCTTAAACTTTTTCCCAAACCCATGCATTCCATCTAAGGCCGGGAAAGGCCGCTCTCACCCGAAAACTCCCCCTCTTCCCAATGGAAGTTTCGAGATCCTCAAGCCTCACCGGAACCCTTAAATCCCCGACCACTCCCCTAGGGGATCCAGCCCATGCGGCTCAACCCCACCTGCTTGAACACTTAAGGTCATACCTAAGATTGCTTCATTAACCGCGAAGACTACACTGCTTAACTCATGGAAGCCTCCGACTGAAATTAAACTTAAATAAATTGGGAGGATGGCTATTTACATAACCGTTCATGAGAATGTAGGCGGATGGATTTATCATGGGATATACGATATGAATTTATAGGCTTCACGGTGACCCGCTATGAATGTTAGGATAGATTTAGATTCGGCTTTGATAATCGTGGATGTTCAGAGGGATTTCCTTCCAGGAGGGGCTCTTCCAGTCCCTAAAGGAGATGAAGTGATACCTGTACTCAATGAGTATATAGAATTATTCAAGAGGAAGGGAGGAAGGATCTTCGCAACTAGGGATTGGCATCCAGCAAACCATATATCGTTTAAGGGTAGGGGAGGGCTCTGGCCTCCACATTGCGTGCAGAGTACTAGGGGTGCAGAGTTCAGCGAGGCCCTAAAGCTTCCGGAAGACGCGACGGTTATATCTAAGGCTGTGGATCCCGATGTGGAATCCTATTCCGGCTTCTCCGGAACAGATTTAGCGGATAAACTGAGGAATAGTGGAGTTAGAAGGGTCTTCATCGGCGGGTTAGCGACCGAATACTGCGTGAAAAACACTGTTTTGGACGCCATTAAGGAAGGGTTTGAAACCTATTTCTTGGAGGATGCATCTAGGGGGATAGACTTAAACCCAGGAGATGTAGAGAAGGCGGTCCAAGAAATGTTGGATAGAGGCGCCTTAAAGATAAGACTCTCAGATATCAACGGCGAGTAAGGCTAATCCATGGAATTTTCATAGGAAAAAGTGAGGCTCCGTTAATCTGAATCCGTAATTTTTCCTCCAAGCCTTATCGCGTTCTCCTTAAGGTATTTTACGGCCTCATCCACTATGTTTTTTATGATTTCCCTGTCTCGACCCTGAGATGTTACATGGAACTCCACGGTTACGTTCGGCGACCCACCCTTCGGATGCGTCTTAATATAAACCTGTGGAGAGTATCTTCTAACCGCTTCTTCTACTACTGGAGCAAGGGAGCTTTCGCCTACACCCTGGACCGTGAACTTCGACTCCACGAAGTGGAGGCATCCAATCTCTTGTACTATCATTTCTTTGACGCTATCTTCGAATATAGCCTTCAATTCCTCCGGCACTCCCGGAAGACAGATTATCCTGGTCTCACCGGTCTCCAGGAGGACGCCGGGCGCCGCCCCGATAGGGTTCCGTAAGGGCTTCGACCCTAACGGGAGCAGGGCCATCTTCATCCGTTGAGGAGTCAGCTTGGGATCCCTTATAAGCCCCCTCCTGTACAGGTCCTCGTATCTCTGAGTGACCCATGACACGGCATCGCTGTTGAGCTTTAAGGGTATCTCAAGGGCCTTAGACAACCCTTCAAGCGTCAAATCATCATATGTAGGGCCTAAACCCCCTGAAGCTATGAGGAATCGAGGGGAACGCCGCAGGATCTCCCTGAAGGCATTCGAGATCTCCTCAAGGTCATCCCTTATAACCGTCATCCTAGCGCAGAAACCGCCTAGCAGCGTTAACTGACGCGCTAACCATTGCCCATTAGTATTCGGAATCCTCCCTATAAGGAGCTCATTACCAATGGAGAGCAGTTCAAATGAGGGCCTTTTAAAATCCAATTCACTCTCCTATCCTGTGACTTCTCATCTCGTAACATGATATGATGAGAGGCTTATAAGGATCGGTGGTTTTGAGTTTACAAGTACGCCGTAATCCCCTAGTTGCCGCGCATATTTTTTGTAGATAGCTTTGTAATAGGATTTTTCTATGAGGATTTACTCAGGGGATCGTGAAGGGGAGGTCGATGGGGCTCACGAAGATCCTAAGGCATAGGGATGAGTCAACCCTGGATATAAGGGAGCAGAAGATCTTCACCTGCCCAAAATGTGACAACGAGTTGTTCCTCAACATGAGGTTCTGCGATAAATGCGGCAGCAGAATAGAATGGCCCGAAGAATACCATCATTTAATAAACCCTGGATCCGGAAGGAATAAACCGGCTCGAACAAGGTAACCTCATCCTAATAACGGTTGAATCAGATCTTTTAGGCGCTGTTAAATCTTAGACAATCCGGTCGTGCAGGATTATTCTTAGCCGTGGCCTCATTATATTTTGATATGCAAAATACTTAAAAGTCAGGTCTAACCCTTTAATTCTTGGAGTTGGCGGCCATAGCTGGGAGCTAGCACCCGTTCCCATTCCGAACACGGAAGTGAATCTCCCAGGCGATCTAGGTTGTAGTATGGTGCGAGAGCCCATGCGAAGCCTAGACCGCTGCCAACTCCATCAGCGAGCCACTTAATGGGGTGCAGCGATTTTTTAAAGGGAAAACATATTTAGGAGTATGAGGGTTATGCTTTAAGGTGCCATAGAGATGCTTGAGAATATTGGTAAAGCTTTTCAGCTCCCCTTCATACCCAAGGATTCCACGCTGGGGAGCATAGTTACGCTCCTGATGTACCTCTCATTCATACTTTTCATATTTTTCGGCCAGAAGATACAGCTTAGGATGATGCTATGGGAGATAGATGGGGTCCTCCGTAAACTCGATTTAATGCGCGGAGAGGCTAGATCCCTCTCTTTGAAGACTATTAAAGAGATAGGTAAACCCGAGGATGACCCTGAGCCCGTTCTCAACTCGCTTTTAGAACAGTTCGTAATATATCCTGTGGACATGGATCCCGCGGGCATAGTCTGGAAGCTGGATCACCTAATGGATGTCAGGGACAGCAAGTTTAAGGACGACGTGAGGCTCATAGCCCCGAAAGCCGACGATGTCCAAGTAAACAATCTCGAAAACCTCATAGAGGCCGCCCTGGCCCTAAACACCATCTACCGGATAATCAGACACTACTATCTGCTTGGAAAGAAGACCTCAAGCTTCTACATAATCCTCCAACTTCAAATGCTACTTCCACTTATAATGCAGCAGGCTGAGGCCCTCGTAGATGCCTCTAAGGCCTTCGCTGAAGCCCAGCCTATAGGCGACGGGATAGGCCCCTACATCGCCTCTAAACTCATGCTCGGGAAAGCGCAGAGGAAGATGGAGAAGGACATGGTCGCCGCCGAGGTAGAGATTGAGGGACGTAGAGCCTTCGTATTAAAGGCTGAGGGGCCGGGGGGCAACGTGGGTAAACCGGGGGAAGCTATAAGGCAGATAATAGAGGAGAATCAAGGCTCGATATCCATGATAATAATGATCGATGCGGCGTTGAAGTTTGAGGGGGAGCGCAGCGGGGATATAAGCGAGGGGATAGGCGCGGCTATAGGCGGTATAGGAACCGAGAGATATAAGATAGAGGAGGAGGCGAAGAGGTTCAAGATTCCATTATATGCCGTAGTGGTGAAGGAGAGCATTCAAGAAGCCATTACGCCCATGAAGAAGGAGATAGCTGAAGTAGCCGACGAAGCCATCAAAAGGATTAAGATGCTCATCAAGAGGAAATCCAATGAAGGCGATTCGATAATTATAGCGGGCATAGGTAATACCATAGGTATCGGCCAATAAAAGATTTAGTTGGTGAACATGATTGAATAGGAGTATGCTGCATTCCTATATGTACATAGTGATCCTGTTCAGCATTCTTGTCTTAGTCTACTCGATATGGATAATAGCATCATCGGTTCAGGAGAGGATGCAGGGGAAATCCGATGGATTCTATTTCGGGTTGATCGCCGGGATAATAGGGATAGGCCTGGCCCTCTCTTCACTGGTGAGGCTGAGAAACAGGCTTATCTCGATCTCTAAGGAGGAGGGGAGAATATCTACGGTGATCGAATGCCCCACATGTAAGATTAAGACTATAAGAAACTTTCAGAGGGGAGACTACGTAAATAAGAGGTTGGAGAAATGTCCTAACTGCGGCGAGGATAAGATAATAACAGCGATATACCTGGAGAAGCCTGCCAGACGATAGGAGCCCCAACCTCCTTAATCGGAGGATCCCGTTAAAATTTTACATCCATCATGGGTGACCAGGATGGTATGCTCAGCCTGGGCTACGGGTTCACCGCCCCCCTCCACGAGTATGGGATATACCTTTATGTTCCCCTTGGCTACGAGTTGCCCGAACGTTGAGGTGAAGCCAGGGTTATCCATCTCGTCTCGAAGCCATCTAAGAGCGAAAGGTAAAGTATAGAATCTGCTTCGAATCTTATTAATCAACTCCTTCGCGTACATATCCTTCACACCCTTCTCCTTATGAAGCCTATATATGGAGCCCCCACCGAGCTCGATTACAGAGCCTTTACCATTAAGGGTTGTGAGGAAAGGCTCCACAGCGTAGAGTTCTCCCTCCAAGATGCGGGTTCCATTCAGATCCGAAACGTTTGGAATAGACTTCCCCGCGTGTAGGGTGAATCTCTCCAATTTATGCCCCATTAGATTCCTTATCGGTTTAAATCCCCAGCCTCTTATCGTCTTCTCTACGGCTGCACCTACCTCACCCGCTTTGACCCCGGGCTTTATCGACTCCACCGCGGCTTTTAAGGCGTCCTCCACGGCCTTCACCAGAGGGTAATGCTCAGGGGATAAGGCTACGGTAAAGGCGGTATCGGCGATATATCCGTTCACGTGGACTCCGAAATCTATCTTCACAACTCCGTCTCGGGGTATCCTCGCATTATCGGTTATATCCGAGGTGTAGTGGGCGGCGACATCGTTGACTCCTACATTGCATGGGAAGGCGGGTTCTCCACCGAGCCTTCTAATCTCCTCCTCCACCTCCTCACATAATTCTATTATCAGTTTTCCAGGCTGGACGGCTCTCATAACCTTTGGGCGAAGCTCAGCCGCGATCCTACAGGCTTTAAATTCCTCCTCTCCGACGGGCAATTCCGCTCCTCACCATGGTTTAGGCCATATATTCTCCATGTCCCTTATACATTTCAAGTGTTCTCCCCCTTCTAGGAAGAAGTCTTGGACTACATCCTTAGCCCTCTCCCTGCTTTCCTGATGTTTCTCTAGGAATCTTACAACCTTCTCCGCCACCATGAGTTTATGTTCTCCGCACATAAGTTCCCCCCTCCTACATTTCTCCTCTATCTCCCTAAGTTTCTCATCGTCAGGCTCCAAAAGGAAGTATTCATATTGGAATACGCTGCAGATTGAGGGGTCTCCTCCAAGCCTCCTCTGCTCCTCCACCGTGGCCCTCCCCCCCGTAAAAGCGTTCATGAGTTTCCTAGTGGCTACATCTGGTTCGTCGACGAGGAAAATGCACGTCTCAGGCATTGAAGAGGACATTTTACCCCCCTTCCCGAGGCCTGGAAGAAACCTTGAATGTATCTGAGCCGGCTTATAGAAGCCTAGTTTTGGAGCTACATCCCTAGCTATACGCCAGTAGGGGTCTTGATCGATGGCCGCCGGGATGAGCGACGGCACGTTCTCACCTGTGAATAATGATTCTAAGAAGCAGGGTACCGCCTGCATAGCGGGGAAGAACTGTATCCCTATATTAGAGCTGTCGGTGAAGCCGAAGACAGCCTTAGCCGTTGATCCTGTTACATGCTTCGCAATGCGGATGGCGACGTTATACATCAACTCCGCGTTTCGCATATTCGAGATCATCACGGTATTCTCTCTATCAAAGCCCACGGCTATCACATCTAAAGCATTTTCATACGCTAACCTGTAGGCTTCCCTATGGTTTAGGGATGGGTTAATGAGGAACTTCTCATCGTCCGTGAGCTGGAAATATAATTTCACGTGGAACCTGTCTTGGAGCCACTTAGTGAATATCCAGGGGACGATATGTCCAATATGCGTATCCCCTGAGGGACCCCTCCCCGTATATAATACGAACCTAACCCCTTTACCGTAAAGGTCGAGTATATAGTCGAGATCCCTATGGGAGAAGAATACCCTCCTCGTCAAGTGGAAATGTAGATCCCCGGTATATCTCTGGAGTTCCCTGAGCAGATTATCCGTTATCAGCTGGGTCCCGAATTGTTCAACCAGCTTAGCATAGTCTATTTCCCCTGAGACTTCCCAGGGAGTAACCGTCATCTCATCACGTTCAATCCCGGACATGGCTTCGGCCTTCCCTACCCTTCTCTATGTCACATTTGGGAGATTGAGTCTTAAAGAAAGGGATATAAGCTAATCGCATTAAGCTCTAAACCTGCTACATGTCTCGGGGGTTACGATACTGAAGCTGAGGGAGCAGGAGGCTAATTTACTGAAAACATTAGCGGAGATGGATGGCTCAGCGACCCTGGATGAGATAATGGAGAAGACCGGCTTAGAGAGCGCGGCGATAATGAGGGCGGGGCTATCCCTGTCCAAGGATAAACTTCTGAAGATCGAGGAGAGGCAGATAACCTTAATCAAGCCGACGTTTGAAGGCTTGAAATACTCCGAAATCGGTTTGCCGGAACGTAGGATGAGTCGAATCCTTAGGGAGCTTGGAGGGCGGGCGCCCCTCCGCAGAGTAGCTGAGATGGCTGGAGTAGACGGGAAATTATGCGCTGCCGCTGTCGGATGGATGAAGAGGAAGGGTATGGCTGAATTGGAGAAGGGGGATGGCGAAATATTTTTAGTATCGCTTGGAGTGCCGGAGGAGACCCCGGACGAGAAGCTCCTGAGAATATTACGAGAGAGAGGCGGAATAGTGAAGGAAGATTTAAATGAAACCCTCGGGGAAGCGGCCGACATCTTAGAGAAGAGGGGGCTCATCGCTAAAAATTTAAAGATGGAATATAGGTTCATCCTCACCGAGGAGGGTTTAAACTCCATATCGAAGGGGATAGAGGTCCAGAGGGATGTCAGCCAGATAACCCCTCAACTGCTCAGGGATGGGGGATGGCGCACCGTTTCCCTTAGACGTTACAATGTCGAGGCACCCGTAGCTTTAACGTGGCCCGGTAAAAGGCAGCCTTACAACGCCTTCCTCGATGAACTTAAGATGAAGCTGATAGCCCTAGGGTTCAAGGAGATGACCGGCCCCCTGGTTGAACTCATGTTCTTCAACTGCGACGCCCTCTACATGCCCCAAGACCATCCTGCAAGGGACATACACGACATATACTTCGTTAAGAATCCGAAGTATGGCTCCCTCAAAGGTTACGGTAGATACCTGAGGAACGTCAGGAGAGCCCATGAAGACGGCTGGACCACGGGATCCATAGGATGGGGGTATACCTTCTCAACTAGGGAGTCGCGTAGGTTAATTCTTAGGAGCCATGGAACAGCTGTAAGCGCTAGAACCCTCATGAGGAGGGACCTGGAGATCCCAGGCAAATACTTCTCCATAGCCAGGTGTTATAGACCTGAGGTTACCGATAAAATGCATCTAACCGAGTTTAACCAGGTGGAAGGCATCGTCGTCGGTGAAGGTTTAACCCTGAGGAACCTCCTCGGCGTCCTTGAGAAGTTCGCGTTGGATATTGCTGAGGCCGATTCAGTAAAGTTTAGGCCCGACTATTTCCCCTTCACAGAGCCGAGCGTGGAGCTCCTCGCATATAAGAAGGGATATGGATGGGTGGAGTTCGGGGGCTCAGGAATATTCAGGCCTGAGCTCACATTACCATTAGGTATAAAGGTTCCAGTACTAGCCTGGGGCCTAGGAGTTGATAGGCTTTACATGATGAAGGCCGGTGTAGACGATATTCGAAGCCTATTCACATTTGATTTAGAGTGGCTTAGGAGGAGGGGGGTGATCTGAAACGCCTACGATCGAAACCTTCTTGAGCGACGTGGAATCCCTCTTGGGAATAGAACTTCCCAGAGACTTCGAAGGGCTGAATGAGATCTTCTCCCTGGTTAAAGGGGAGGTAACGAGGCTTGAAGGCGATGAACTCAGCATAGAGATAAAGGACAGTAATAGGCCGGACCTATGGAGCGCTGAGGGTATATCTAGGGCCCTCAAGGCTCTTATGGATCTAGGCAAGCCTCGAAAATATTTCATAGCGGGAAGCTCCGGTGTAACGGTTCTAGTGGATTCAAGGCTTGAAGGGATAAGACCCTATATAGGATGCGCGGTTTTAAGGTCTATAACTTTAAACGATGCCGCGATTAAAGGTTTAATGCACCTCCAAGACAAGCTGGATGGAAGCTACGGTAGAGGTAGAAAAAAGACCTCCATAGGCCTCTACGATTTCGACCTTATAAACCCCCCGATTTACTATGAAGTCTCAGGTCCGGATGAGACGGCCTTCATCCCCCTCGGATTCGATGAGAACCTAACCCTCTCTGAGATATTGGAGAGGCATCCTAAGGGGATCCAGTACGGTCACATAGTCAAGCCGTATGAGGCGTGGCCTATCCTTAAGGATTCTAAGGGGTCCGTGCTCTCCTTCCCTCCAATTATAAACTCTAATGACCTCGGGAGGATCACGGAGGATACCTCGAACGTACTCGTGGAGGTCACGGGGACATCCCTTAAAACCGTCTTAGACGTACTTGAAATCATGGTCGCAGCCCTGGCCGATAGGGGGGGATCCATAGAAACCGTCACCGTGAGGTATCCATACCGGAGTCTTGGAGAGGATGTTACGCCTAAATTGGAGGAGAAGACTTGGAGTGTAAAAAGGAGCTATATAAATGAAGTTTTAGGGTTGAACCTTGAAACCGAAGTTATAATTAACTTGCTGGAGAGGGCTGGATTCGAAGCGTATAATGGTGATGAGATCATCCGGGTTAAGGCACCATTCTACCGTAAAGATATAATACATCCGGTGGATATAGTGGAGGATGTAGCCATCGCCTATGGATTTAACCGTATAGAGCCGGAGTGGCCGAAGCATCAAACCTTCGGGGCGTTAACTCCTGAAACAAAGTTCTATGATAAGGTTAGGGAGCTGCTCATAGGTTTAGGCTTCCAAGAGGTATTAACGTTTACCTTCTCGAATCAGGAGAAACTATTCGATAAGATGAGGTTGAAGGCTCAACCCGTAATAGAGGTGGAGAATCCTAAGATGACGACTTACACCTGCATCCGGAATTGGCTGATACCCAGCCTCATCGAGTTTCTCAGCCATAACACCCATGTGGAGTATCCTCAGAGGATCTTCGAAGTTGGAGACTGCGTCGAACCCGACCTTAAACGTGGGAATAGGTCTAGGGAAAGGAAGAGCCTGGCCGCAGTGATAGCCGACCCCAGCGCATCATACACCGATATCAGAAGCATATTAGACTCTATACTTTTAAATCTTGGTTTAGATTGCCGGGTGAGGGCTTGGAGCCACCCCAGCTTCATCGAAGGCCGCGTAGCCCAGATTCAATTTGAAAGTAGGGGCATAGGTTTCCTAGGTGAGATCCATCCAGAGGTCTTGGAAAACTGGGGTTTAGAGGTTCCGGTGTCAGCCTTAGAAGTGGATCTCTCATTCATCTTCACAGATTCAAATATGGGAAAGGTTTAAAGAGGAAAATATTAACTTATCATGTCAGGGTGGTAATGCTCTAGGCGCCTACCGCGAGAGAGCTCGGTTGAGGACGGCGAAGCCGTACAGTGATACTGAGAGTAGTAGTGTAGGCTACAAGCGCTAAAACCCCTAAATACCCCGTTTTCCGGATGCCCTTGAAAAATGGGTTTAGATAGGTTTATTAGCCTTGAGATGATGCTTTCTCTAGATGTATTGAGATTAAAAACATGACGTTAAGGATCACGTCTATCAGGATGGTTGATAAGAGAATACGATGGGGGTGGCATTCCCTTGGATCTATATGAGAGGTTAAACCTTATAACGCGTAATACACTGGAAGTCGTGACCCCGGAGGAGTTAAAGGAATTATTGGAAGTCAACAGTTCTCCCCGTGCATACTGGGGCTTCGAGTGCTCTGGATAGCAGGTTAAATGAAGGGTTACCTGCCCAGACTGATGCACATCGGAGTAGGACTGGTATGCGGCGGGAAGATCCTGGATTTGATCAATGCAGGCTTCGACTTCACGATCTTCCTAGCGGACTGGCATGCATGGATAAACAATAAGCTTGGCGGCGATATGGATAAGATAAAGATGGTAGGGGAGTATTTCAAGCACTGCTTCACCGCCCTAGGCATACCGCCGGATAAAGCGAGGTATCTATGGACCTCCGAGCTCGCCGAGGATAGGTCCTACTGGGAAAAAGTCATACTCATAGCGAAAAACGTCACTATAAACCGTGCTAGGAGGGCCCTCCCCATAATGGGGAGATCCATCTCAGCTGGAGAGATTGAAACAGCAGCGTTAATATATCCGTGTATGCAGGTCGCAGACATATTCCATATGAATATCGATGTAGCCTGCGCTGGGATCGATCAGAGGAAGGCCCACATGCTAGCCCGTGAGATGGCTCCGAAATTCGGTTTAGGTAAGCCCGTCTGCATCCATACACCGCTCCTAGCGGACTTAGAGCCGCCGAGCCGGATAGAGGGCAAGTTCGATGAGGATGAGGCGTTGAGCTTTAAGATAGGGGCTAAGATGTCGAAGAGTATGCCGGCCCGCTGCATATTCATCCACGACTCTCCGGAGGAGATAAAGCATAAAATCAACCTTGCCTATTGTCCCCCTAGAGAGGTTGAGAACAATCCGGTCATGGACATGGCTAGATACGTAATCTTCCCACGCCTCGGAGAGCTAACCTTGAATAGGCCTGAGAGATACGGGGGGCTGCAAACCTTCAACGCCTTCAATGAGCTGGCTGAAGCCTACTCTAAAGGGCTGGTTCATCCATTAGACCTTAAAAACGCGGTGGCGGACGCTTTATCGAATATACTAGAGGACGTAAGGAGATACTTCAAGTCTCACGAAGAGCTTTTAAGGACGGTGATGGGGTTTGAGGTTACACGATAACAGGTTGGACAGGGATGGAGAACTATTGGAAAGCTTATCGAAGGCTATACAGGATCTAAGAGCCAGATCGGATGAAGGTACACCTATAATAGTAGAGGGGAAAAACGATGCGGATTCCCTGAGGGAGATGGGTATAAATGGGAGGATCCTAAAAATTAAGGGTTGCGGCATGTGCCTACACGACCTCGTATACTCGTTGAGCTCGGAGGAGGAGGCTATAATACTGACGGACTTCGACAGGGAAGGGGACGAGATGGCCTCTGAGCTGATGGAGGAGCTGACGGGGATAGGGGTGAAAGCGGATAATCGGATAAGGAGGAGGATTAAAAGGCTGGTGAAACATGAGATAGTGGAGGTGGAGGACCTACCTTACTATCTAGCGAAATTGAATTTAGAATTAAATTTAGAATAGATATTTGATTGAGAGAATATGGAATGAGTAGATCCTGGAGTTGAACTCGTTCGTCGAGGAAAATTAAATTTATAAAATAATAGGTGAATTAGGGGAGGAGATGATCATGGTTGAAGCACACTCCACAACCAAATACGTGATAAAAGCCAAGTTTGAAGTTGAAGGCGTAGTGGAGAAACCCGATGTAGTGGGAGCCATATTCGGCCAGACCGAGGGCCTATTCGGCCCCGACCTGGACCTAAGGGAGCTCCAGAAGACGGGGAGGATCGGACGCATCGAGATAGAGATAAACTCCGAGAAGGACAAGACCTACGGCACCATCATAATTCCATCAAGCCTAGACAAGACCTCAACGGCCATCATAGCGGCCGCAGTTGAAAGCGTAGATAGAATCGGACCATGCTCCGCAAAGGTTACACTGGAGAAGATAGAGGATATAAGGGAGAAGAAGAGGCAGCTCATCCTGGACAAGGCTAAGGAGATATTGAAGAATTGGGTCGTCGAGGGATCTCCGAGCACCGACGAGATATTAAGAGAGGTATCGGAGGTCATCAAGTCCACCCAGATCACATCACTGGGACCTGAAAAACTCCCAGCGGGACCTGAAACCCTAGAAAGCGGATCCATAATCATAGTCGAAGGGAGAGCGGATGTACTGAACCTGCTTAGATGCGGAATAAGAAACGTTGTAGGCATAAACGGCACCAAGATCCCTAAGACCATAATAGAGCTGAGCAAGAACAAGGAGACAACCGCCTTCCTAGACGGAGATAGAGGGGGAGACCTTATCTTAAAGGAATTACTCCAAGTGGCCGATATAGACTATGTGGCTCGAGCCCCCCCTGGAAAGGAGGTGGAAGAGCTTACCCCTAAGGAAGTAATGCACTGCCTAAGAGAGAGAATCCCTGCAAACAAGGTTAAAGCCGAGCATAAACCTGAAAAGCTGATCCTACCTGAGGCTGTGATAAAGGCTGCAGCCGATCTCCGAGGCACCCTAGAGGCGATCCTGTTCACGGATAAAGGGGATGAGATCGCTAGAATACCCGTAGGGGAGCTGGCCGGCAAACTGAAAGAGATGGAAGGAGGCATCGACATATTGCTATTCGACGGAGTTATAACGCAGAGAATCCTAGACCTGGCGGAAGAAAAGAAGATCAAGTTCGTCATCGGGGATAGAATCTCCGATACAGCGCATATCCCAGTAACCGTGAAGGTTGCAAAAATCTCAGAAGTAATATAAAATACTTGAGAAGAACTGACCGTTGAGCCGAACCCTTAAGTTACAAAGTTACTGAGGAGAAGGGTTAGGAATACCTATTGAAATTTATTCCTAATGGAGACTTGTTTTAAAGGGGTTTCAAAACGAATCCGCCGCTAAAGGAAGCCGTGAAGGAGTTTCAAAGGATCATTAGCTAAACTAAATTTCCAAGTAAACACTCGATGTATTTATGGAGGAGCCTTTGAATAGAAACCTTTTGATCGGCCTGAGCAACGTGGCATTAACTCCTCACATAGGCGGACAAGCCTTTGATGGAATGCGCCTTATGGGTGAAGTGGCCATTGAAAACTGTATAAGAGGCCTCCGGGGCGAACGTCCGGTTTTTAGAGTGGTCAGATAAGTTGCTTAAATATATTGAGATTAATAAGCATATATTTTTTAGGATTTTTAAATTTCCAGCCCTCTCCTAGAGTAGTGCACGTTATACATCCTTGAAACCAGGATTTTTCTATATAGCCTGCCCCTCTTTGTTCCTTCCAATATATCTATTTCACCGTCGAATACGCTTAGGACCGCGTTTAAATCTCCTTCAGAATGCATCCTCGGATTTACCGTGGCGAGGACTATTCCATTCATTTTCTTAAGCCGGGGTATCAGTTCGAGAAGCCACTTCCTCGTGGTCGAACCTTTATGCTGGATGAGGACATCATCTAAATTGTCCAGGCATACCCTTAATAGCCCAATTTCCCCTTTTTGAGAGAGTTCCCCGTGCAGCCTCTCGAGCAGCCTCATTATACCTATATTTACGTCTGTCAAGCTCTCCAGGCTCTTCACCTTTTCCACATTCCCCATGGATGGCACTATCTCATCGGCTTGGGGGTTACAAATGAGAATGTGCATTTTAGGGTTCCCAGCCAACCCCGCAACTTTATCCAAGGTATTAGATATATAAACTGTCGTGGAATCCTCATCTAATCCAGCCTTTAAGAATCCTTCGATCAAATCATCTTTCTGGTCGCATGGCATCGAGGATAGGGCTATGGAATATCCTTCGGGAATTCCATCCCTTAAAAGCAGGTCTAGAGGTCTATACCCGAATAAGTGCCTTGAACCCCCTTTAAGGGCAGGTTTCTTCCACCTAGCCCTTAGATAGGTAAACCCTATTATGACCACTATAACGACCATTATAAGCGGGGGGAAGTAGGAGGCTTTCCATATAGGCCTTACCTCCCCTGCATCGGATCTAATCGACGGCTTCTCTAAGGTGAGGGGCAGCGCCTCACTTGACTTTCGATCCGTCGTTCTCGTTAAGGGCCAGAACATATAGAGGTACCCCTTATAATCGCCTGCAATTAATGAACTCCCGTCCGTGGAGATCTCCAAATCTGTGACAGCCGAGTCTAGAGGGAGATACCATAAGAAACTGTTCTTCTCGAATCCCTTATCGAAGAGGTAGATGCCCTCATCCGATCCCGAAGCTATGAGCTCTCCATCAGCGGAGATGGATACCAGCGCGGATTTAACGCCGACGGGGTAGCTCCATAAATAAGTGTTGTTGGAGTGCCCCTTATCAAACAGGTAAATTCTACCAGATGAATCCCCTGCCGCAATGAATCCTCCATCGGACGTTATGGAGACCGACGAGACCTTCGACTCCAACTCTTGCCTCCAAGTATAGACTTCTCCGCCTTTTCTCCTATCCTGGAAGTATAGGTAGCCATCTGAGCTTCCGGCGGCGACGGAGTATCCATCCCTAGATATGGCCACCGATCTTATGGGTCCCTCAGTTTTAAACCTGGATATGAAGGTGTACCCCGTGTAATCCTTATCGAAAATATATAGGTAGCCGTCGTCACTTCCAGCAACCAAAAAATTTCCATCATAAGATATGTCCACAGACCTAACATCTCCCCCAGTCAGGAAGGACCATAAAGGCGCAGGTTTTCCAACATGGAATAAATAGACTCTGTGATCGAAAGATCCGGCTACTAAGTATTTTCCATCTCCCGATAATGCTATATCTAAGACCGCTGCGCCGAGCGGATATCTCCAGAGGTATGACCTCCCACTTAAACCCCTGTCGAAGAGATAGACGATGCGGTTATTCCCTCCTGCCGCCGAATAGGCTCCGTCTTCCGAGATAGAGACGGCGTTCACGCCTTCCCAAGTGGAGTATTTCCAAAGCTCCACGCCTTTCTCCCTATCTATGAGGTAGATGACTCCGTCCTTGTTCCCCACTAAAACGTATCTGCCGTCGCCTGAGATGGAAATGGAGGTTACGGATCCGACGGCGTAATATCTCCAAGCCAGGGGCTGAGCCCAGCATCGAGCTGTGAGCAGGAGAGTAAAGCCTAGTAAAATTATGGTTTTCCCCAGCCTCATGGTTAAGATGTATATCGAAAAACCGATATATCTCTATCGCCGCATCTCCTAAATAAAACGGCCGACCGTCATAAATTTTTAAATAATTTACTCTCCGCCGCATCCTCATCGACTTTTTAAATCCCGTCCCCGATATTTCCCATTAAACCAATAATTATTTTTTATCTTCATACTCCTTTTAAGATGCATGGAAGTGGGGTAGGACGTGGATTTAGTAAGTTTTAAGTACAGCTTTTTAGTTTTGGTTGCCCACCGGAACCATTAAGGATTCCAAGTTACTCACCGCCCTCGAAATCTCATCTACAGGATTCGGAGGCCTATATGGATGCGCTATGTTCCCGTGATATACGCTGAAGGGCTCACTAAATACTACGGGGAATTCCTAGCCGTCGACCATGTAAGCTTCCAGGTTTTTAAGGGAGAATGCTTCGGGTTTCTAGGCCCCAACGGGGCAGGTAAGACGACCGTGATGAAGATTATCCAATGCATAAGCCCCAAGAGTTCCGGAGTCCTCACGGTGAAAGATATGGATGTAGAGGAGCATCCCCGGGAGATAAAAAGGATCTTAGGGGTTGTACCCCAAGAGAATAATCTGGACCCAGACTTTACAGTCTTCAAGAATCTACTAGTCTACGCCAGATATTTCGATCTCCCAGGTGGAGAAGCGAAGCGAAGGGCTTCTGAGCTCCTGAAGTTTGTCCAGCTGGAAGATAAAAAAGATGTTGTGATTGAAAATCTTTCAGGCGGGATGAAGAGGAGGCTTCTATTGGCTAGAGCCCTCATAAACGAGCCCGAGATCCTAGTATTGGACGAACCTACCACCGGCCTTGATCCTCAGGCGAGGCATCTAATATGGGAGAAGATCAGAAGCTTGAAAAGGGAGGGTGTAACGATTATATTGACTACCCATTACATGGAGGAGGCTTCCCAGCTCTGCGATAGGCTTGTAATAATGGATCTTGGAAATATAATAGTGGAGGGCAAACCGCAAGAATTGGTTCGGGAATATATAGGCTCCGAGGTTGTAGAGGTAGAGGGACCCCCTGAGGCGATGGCGTGCATAATTGAAAGCGGTGAAGTATTTATGGAATTCGGGGGTAAGCTACACGTTTTTTCAAGGGATCCCGAAAGGCTTGCATCCGAACTCATCCCTAAATGTAAATCAGGTAGGATAACCGTGAGGCAAGCCACCCTGGAAGACGTATTCCTAAAACTTACGGGTAAAGTTTTAAGGGATTAGAATGGGCTTCCGAGATTACTTCAAGATGCCAGACGTATCCTACAGGGTTTGGAAAGTCTGGCTGAGGAACTGGGACGTCTTCATGAAGACTATTAAGGTGAATTTCATCCCGCCTTTCCTGGAGCCTATACTCTACTTGGCCGCTATGGGATTCGGCTTAGGCTCTTATTTAGGAGATGTCGAAGGGATCTCATATCCTAAGTTTATAGCCCCCGCCCTCATATCCATCTCCATGATGAACTCCTCGTTCTTTGAATGTACATACGGCTCCTTCGTCAGGATGTACTATCAAAAGACTTTTGACGCGATCGTCGCCACACCCTTAAACATAGATGAGGTGATACTTGGGGAGATACTATGGGGGTCGACTAAGAGCGTCTTTAACGCATCCATAATCCTCCTAGTCGTCTCCATCTTTCAGCTTGTGAAGCTTCCTGAGGCCCTTTTAATAATTCCCTTATCGTTCCTCGTAGGAGTTGTATTCGCATCTATTGGAATGTGCTTCACCGCTGCGGCTCCAAACATTGACTCGTTCAACTATCCCACCTTCCTCTTCATCACCCCAATGTTCCTTTTCAGCGGAACATTCTTCCCCATCTCCATTCTACCTAAAACGTTAAGGGATTTATCATTCGTGGCACTTCCCCTCACCCATGCAGTACATATATCTAGGTCGTTGACGCTTGGGAGGATGGGAGCAGACTATCTTCCAAGCCTAATATGGCTGTTCACGGTTGGAACCACATTGACTATCCTCTCAATAAACCTAATGAAAAGGAGGCTCATAACATAAAGGACGCCGTGACATGAAGGCGGAATAAGATTCACATTGACTTTGAAGCGGAGGGAGTGGTTTCTCTGCTAGATTCATTCTCCTACAACGGGATCCCTATCCACCGCGATTAAAATAGCTACGCCCATGAATCCCGTATCGCCTGGTAAAAGTGGGAGGGGCAGACTCCCCATAGGGGGCCGGCTTTTCTAAGCGCGAAGTCTTATTTTTTAGGGGTTGCTCAGATTTATAGGGATGTATCTCATCGGCTCGAAGCCGGGTATAGGCGGTATGTTCCTGAGGAAATCCCTGAACTTTAGCAAAGGCACTACGGGGACGCCCGATACTATTCTATGATCGTATGGTTCCGCGAGGAGCACCATTACTGGAAGCATATAACATTTCCTATGCGTGAGGGATAAACCTTTAATCTCTCCCTTCCTCGTGACGTGGTCGGCTAAGGCTTGCGTCCTCTCTATATGGACTTCTACAGCCGCTAGGATCCTGGAGGATGAAAATCTAAATCTCCAATGTTTGCAATCTATCGAGAGGATGAGGGGCTCCTTTATGCCTAAGAGGTCTATTTGACGTCTATCCCCTCTGTTTATAAAGTAGAGGTTGCTCAAGACCTTAAAGTTTTCAGCCTTTAGGGACTCCCCGGCGAACCTCTCGAAGTCCCTCCAGCTCAAGTTTCTAGTCGCAGCTTCAACGTCTATTCCCTCCTCGATCGCCAGGAGGGAGAGGCTTATACGATCCACATCCTCCAAGTCTATAGTTCCATGCTCTACCGTGTCGATGATGCCCCTCTCCTCTAGATAGGATGATGCCAGCGCCGCCTCTTCTCTAGGAATCTTAGCCTTGGCTTGGAGCTCTTCTATCGTTGTCTCACTTCTCCGAGCAGAGGAGTCGAGTAGGGCTTTTAGAAAAGCTTTAAAGAAGGGACCTCTCAACCCTGGACCTCTTTCATATCCTCTAAACCTTTCCTTAAATCTATTCCAGTGAGTTCACCCATGGAACTTAGATCTAAAACCTTCGCGGTGACAAGATTTACAATGCTGTTCAAACTGGCCTCTCCTAGCACTTTACCCGTGGTACCCCTAAGCCTCCTCCAGACCAGCCTAGTCCTACCGCTCTTAGAGTTATATATTATCCTGTCTAAATCCTCGACCCTCACGAACCTTACATCGTTTACAGTCTCAAGGGTCTCTTTATCCTTCGCTTCTATCGAGATTAACCCCGGTTCATCCCTCTCAGGGAACACGTTTGGGTCGTCCATCATCCCGGAAGGCATAATATCCTTACATGTACTTAGGATGAGGAATCTCCTGAAGCTCTCGAGGGCACATTTCGCGTTCACTTTCAAGAGTTAAGGCCCTCCATGGAGGGCTATGAGACCTCGATGCTCAACCTATACTCGATTATATTTGAGATTTCAAGCTCCAGGGTCCAGTTCTCCCCTTTCACCGGAGGTTTAATCTCCAGGGAAGCCTCTTTGAATCCATGATAGGAGGATACTCCATCCTTGACATGGATTTCAGTTCGCTCCTTCAGCTGGAAATCCTTCTCCGAGAAGCTTCTCTCAGGGCTAATTATCTTGAAGGTAACGTTCCCCATGCCCTCCCAGCTGCACGCCACCGTTATCCGCCTGGCGCCCTCCCTCACCTTAAACTGATATAGCACAGGTACGACGGCGGGGTAAACCAACCGATACATGTCCTAGGATCCCCTCCCAGTCGACGCATTTACCCTTTAAGTTAAAAGAGCAGGACACTTACTCTTAAACATGTCTAATATGGGTGGACGGCAGAATCGAGATATAAATATGTAGGAGATAATGTTTGACGTCTAATAGGATTTAAAGGCTGCCGCGATCAAGATGAGAATAAGGATATGTAGGAGCCCGTGATTACACGGGAGAATTGAAGGTAGTCATATATGCCTGGCGGAAAGCCGATAATCGGGATAACCATGGGGGATCCGGCTGGAATAGGGCCTGAGATAATAGCTAAGGCGCTTTCTAGGAGGCGGATATACTCCATCTGCCGTCCCATAGTCATAGGCCACTCGGGATCCATGAAGATGGGGATTGAGGTTGCTTCAGCAAAGCTCACGGTCCATCCGGTTAAAGATGTTAAGGAAGCTTTCTTCAAGCTCGGCGTGATCGATGTTATCGATTTAGAGAATGTAAACCTAAATGGGTTGGAGATGGGGAAGCCCCAGCCGATGGGAGGTAGAGCTGCCGTAGAATTCATTAGAAAGGCGGTGGAGCTCGCCATAAGTGGAGAGGTATCCGCCATAGCCACGGCTCCAGTCAACAAGGAAGCGGTCAACATGGCTGGGATACCGTTCAAAGGCCATACAGAATTGCTGGCGGAGCTCACAGGCGCGAGTAAATATGCCATGATGCTCATCCACGAGCCATTAAGGGTTGCCCACGTCTCAACACATGTATCTCTTAGGGAAGCCTGCGACAAGGTATCTAAGGATCGCATCCTAGACGTATTGGATATGGTGGATGAGGCTTCGAATTGGTTCGGCTTCGAGAGGGCTAGGATAGCCGTGGCGTCCCTGAACCCTCATGGGGGTGAAGGAGGCCTCTTCGGATTAGAGGAGGTGGAGGAGATCGCCCCCGCGGTTAAAGCCGCCCAGGAGAAGGGCATGGATGTTAAAGGTCCGATACCCGCGGACACGGTCTTCGCTAGAGCTTTAAAAGGGGAATTCGACTTCGTAGTAGCCATGTACCATGACCAAGGCCATATACCCGTTAAACTCCTAGGTTTAGAGGGGGGAGTCAACCTAACCCTAGGCCTCCCCATTATCCGTACATCTGTAGATCACGGCACAGCCTATAGGCATGCCCGCCTTAGGCTCGGCACGGCTAACCCGGCAAGCCTCATAGAGGCCATAAAGCTCGCCGCATTCCTATGCAGGAGGAAAGGGGTGAAGGGCGAGGCGTCTCCGAATATGAGTTAACTTAACTTCCTTTCAGGAGCAATGGACCCCAGAACTCGGCGTGGGGGGCTAACATCTCTTCGATCCTTATCAGCTGGTTATACTTCGCCGTGCGCTCCCCCCTAGCGGGGGCGCCTGTCTTTATCATGTGGGCTCCTAAACCCACGGCGAAATCAGCTATAAACGGGTCCTCAGTCTCCCCGCTTCTATGGCTTACGATTACACGCCATCCATTATCCAAAGCGTATACCCCCGCTTCCATCGCCTCAGATACGGATCCCACCTGGTTAACCTTCAGAAGCAGAGCGTTCGCAGCATCCATCTCCATGCATTTCTCTATTCTCTTAAGCTGAGTGACTAGGAGATCATCTCCAACCACTTGAAGCTTACTTCCAAACTTGCCCGTGAACTCGGCGAATCCCTGGAAGTCTTCTTCCTGAAATGGATCCTCCACGCTTCTCAAGTGATACTTCGATATGAGTTCGCTGTAGTAGTCCATAAGTTCCCCCCTGCCTAATTTTAATCCATCTATCACATATACATCCTTAGAGGCATCGTAGAAGCTTGATGCCGCGCTGTCTATGCCGAGCCAGATCTGAGACTTCGGATCGTACCCAGCCTCCTCCACAGCCCTGCATAAGGCTTCAAGGGCCTCCTCGGTCATCCTCATTGGAGGCGCATAACCGCCTTCATCGCCTACGTTGACGGCTATACCCCCATATTTCCCGGCTAGAAGGCTTCTAAGCTCCTTATAAACTTCCACGCCAGCCCTCAAGGATTCGCTGTATGAATCGAATCCTACAGGCATTATCAGGAACTCCTGCACCGCCAGCTCGTTCCCAGCATGTTTACCGCCGTTTATAAGGTTCATCATAGGCACAGGTAGACGGTTAGATCGGCTTCCCCCTATGTATTGGAACAGGGGCATCCCCGAGGCCTCGGCTGCAGCTTTAGCCACGGCCATTGAGACCCCTAAAACAGCGTTGGCGCCGAGCATCGATTTATTATCCGTGCCGTCCAAGCGGATCATCGCCGAGTCTATCATCCTCTGGAGGCGCACATCTAAGCCTTTCAATTCGACGGCTATCCTCGAGTTAACGTTATCCACCGCCCTAAGTACGCCTTTACCATCATACCTATTCTCATCCTCATCCCTGAGCTCCAACGCCTCATATCTCCCCCTGGAGGCCCCGGAAGGCACCGCAGCCCTCCCCATGAACCCACCCTTAGTATACACCTCAACCTCAACCGTGGGGTTACCCCTGGAATCTAACACTTCCCTAGCCACTATATCCTCTATTCTAAAGGCTTCATCGAACTCCATGATCCTTCACGACCCTGCCCGTTGTAAACCTTCCCTACCCTATATAATTAACGATTTATGTTGTAACCTTATATTGGGTCTATGCTGTAACCTTACAGTGGGTCCCCTCTGCAGTGGACGGCCCCCTTAACTCTCCTAATAAAATTAGGACATGAGAAACATTCTATGAAGGATATGGTCCCCCCTTTAATCGGACATTCTACAGCCTCCTTCTTCATTTTCGCCACTCTTTTGGCGCCGAGAACGCCTTTAAGGGCTTCCAGGCTCTCCTTTGGAGTTCTTATAGCCTTCTCCATCTGGATTACGCTTATCACGTAACGGCTTTCCATCACCTTAGACTCCTCCATATTCTAGGGGATTGGCTCTCAAAAGGTAAATATGTTTTTTGAGTTATAAATTGCAATTTTAACCGGTTATATCGCCGATGATGTGCGGCATACGAAGTATCTCCGATAGCGAGGCTAAGGTTCCACGGCATGGTTTTTATATATCCCTTAACCCATGAAGAGTTAGAGTTTAGGGGAGATGGAGATGGGTGAAGGCGGGAGGAACCTGCCAATCTTAGTGCTCACCGTTGTAGGAGTTGTATTCGCAGCATCGTTCATTGAGATATACGCTTTACCTAGGATATACTCGGGCATTCCAATACCGTTTCGGAGCACCGAGAAGCCTATAGGAGGCATACTCTTACCAGCGACTTTTCTCCACCTCCTCTTGGCATATGGAGGGTCGCTTACGATCCTCCTTTCGGCTAGGAGGGCAGGTTTTAAAGTCGACGGCCTGCTCCCTTCTACTAGGAAAGGAGTTACGGAGGCCGCGGCGCTTCTAATCCTATTATTCTCAGGATTATTGTTATGGTGGTTTCCCCACGCCCTCCTCTCCTTAATAGTGGCCGGGATTTATCTGCTCTTCTCTGAGGCTAAATAGTCTCCCGCTTTAAGAGGGGTTTGCCCGTTGGATATGCCGGGAGAGGATATTATTAGAGATGGAGATCTCATACTCCTCTACTATGATAGGCGTAGGAAATGGCTCGTTAAGGCTTCGCAGAGGGATTTCCACACCCATAAGGGCATCGTCGACCTAGGATCATCTATAGGGAAGATGTATGGGGATCATGTTGAAAGCTCTCTGGGTTACCTATTTTACCTTTTGAAGCCTACAATATATGATTTTATTATGGGGCCTGAAAGGCCCACCCAGATAATATATCCGAAGGATATAGGTTTAATATTGTTAAAGCTTGATGTGGCTCCGGGGAAGAGTATACTCGAGGTTGGCACCGGCAGCGGCGCCCTCACCATGGCTTTAGCCAACCTCGTGAGACCCAACGGCCACGTATACTCCTATGAGGTTAGACCCGAGTTCGCGTCGATAGCCCTGAAGAAACTCACAAATGCGGGTTTAAACCCTTATGTGACCATAAGGGTTGGAGACGCCGCTGAAGTCATCCAAGAGGGAGAATTCGATGCAGCCGTCATCGATATAGGTGAGCCCTGGAAGGTTATACCCAAGCTCCGAGAGGTCTTGAAGCCCAGCATGCCCTTAGCCTCCTTCAGCCCAACCTTCAACCAAGTGGAAAGAACCGTGAAAACGTTGGAGAGATTCGGCTTCATAGACGTCTCTACCATAGAAACCTTGTTGAGGGAGTTGAAGGTCGAGGAGGGGGCTACAAGGCCCTTCTCTACCATGATAGGCCATACAGGGTATGTGACCTTCGCCAGGAGGAGCCTCTAGAAGAGTTCGCGTTCACCGAGTTTTCGAGCCAGTTTCCCCGGAACCTTCACGGGTTCACCTATATCGCTCAGCCTAATACTCACCGTACGCTGCTTGACGTATAATCCGCATACTCCATTCGGAAGGAGTTTCCCCCTTACGCACTGCGCGAACTTACAGGATTTTACGTCGCATACATCGTCAGCGTATCTGCACCAGGCTTTTCCCTGCCTATAAGTTAACGCCTTCTTCGCGCATCTGAACGCTTCACATTTAGGTTGGCATAATCTAGTTTCATTCGTCATAAAACTTCCCTACCAGCTTGGGAGACGTTCCATAGCTGATCCATAGAGTCCAGTCAATTACCTGTAGACATAATCTATTCTTAAATTTTTCTACCCTTAAACCCTTTTCAACCTATTTGAAAGGTATACTAGGATAGGTAAGGGCGTCCAAAACGAGAATACTTTTAAATAGGGGAGGGATGAAGCCCTCCTCAACGTGGAACGTGCACCTCCCCCATTTATATAGCCTTCAATGAATTCCTCAGCGATGGATTTAATGCCCTCGTTGAGCGTCAACCCGTAATGTCCGGAGTAGTATAGGAATTCCGCTATATCCCAGGCGAGATCCTCGCCTCTCTTCGCCTGCTCTAGATCAAGGATGTAGGCCTCCTTCTCCCTTGAATAAATGAAGTTTTCAGGTTTCGTATCTCCTAAAGCAACCCCTATATTATGGACCCTCGCAGTGGTCTCCCCCAGCGCGTGGAAAGGACTTGTCCCGGCTTCTGAATCCACCTCTAGGTTTAGGTTTATATATTGTTTCACAATGTTGAGGTACGTCCTCCCCTGGATAAATTCCTTTACCAGCATCCTTTTTGGGAGGCTTACATGGATTATCCTGGGAACCGGGAGGCCCTCCTCCTCCAGGAGGTTTGTGACCCCGTACTCGTTGAATAGGCGTTCCCTCCCGGAAACCGAGAATGTCTTCGACCCGAAGGCTACAATGTTTAATGTGAACCATTTAAATATGAACCAATCAGAAAATTTTTTAATTACGAAGCGTTCCCCATCCGCCTCCCCGAGAAAGACTTCATTAATGGCACCTCCAAGCCTCTTAACTTTGACCTCACCGTCCGGCCTCAACCTCCTAATCAAATCAATTATCGAGGCTTCATCCCTGAGGCTTACAACCCCTTCCCCCGCCTTTAAATAAAGGTAATTCTTCGGATCGAAGGACCCACCCCAAATCGGCGTAGCCAACCCTCTTATAAGCTTCGTCGTCAACTCTTTAGCTATCAGGTCTAGGCTGACCCTGCCCGCCCTCCCCTGGGCTAAGTAGGATTTGATGGCCCTCCGGCTGAATTCCAAGATATTTATAATCCTCCTCAAATATTTCTTCTTCAAGACCCTGTCTATGAAGTGATCCCTGATCTCATAAAACCCATCTATATTCCTGACTACCTGTTCACGCTCCAAAGTATTTAGGGCTTCCACATAGCCTTCCATAAGCGCCCTCAGATTCTCATCCCTCCTCCTAGAGGACAGCAGTTTTAGATAACTGTAGCTTAAGGGGGGATAGGCCCTAGCCCTCTTCCTCATCCTCGAAAAAGCTATATACTCAGGCCTGAAAAGAAGCCCCCTGGATAGTTCACCGTACTCTATTATTACCTCTTCCAGCTCCTCGAGGCACACCCTCTTTTTAAGGGTAAGCTCGCTCTCTTTCAGGTACTCCTCATTCAGGAGTGGAACATATGGAGTAAGGATTCTTCCCGCGATGGATTCGCCCAGTCCCCCATTGGAGACGTCGAGTTTGAAGAGCTCCTCATCCACAAGGAGCAGGGCAACATGGACGTTTAGGAAGGGCAAATAGTTATAGCGGATCCCTTCAGGATAATCCTTTAAGATCATTAATACGTCGAAGTCGCTGTCTTCCCTATGGTATCCCCCTGCTCTAGATCCATGAAGACAGGCGGCCACGATCTGGCCTTCATATGCCTCCCTACATTTCCTGATCAGCTCTTTTTGTAACGTCCCCTGAGGCTTATTGCATCCTATTTCCCCCAAGCTTAAACTCCTCCGAAGACCTTATCCTACCCTGAGCTGGGCCCTTTTTCAACGATTTAAACCTCAGGAGTCTTTATATATGCAACTCTTATACCCATGGGCTGTTTAAAACTCCTTTACCATTAGTGTTTGGAAATAGTTAAATTATATAGGTATGGGGATTATATGATACATGAGGGTTCATCATGGAGAGGGTGAAGTCCGGCATTAAAGGGCTGGATGAGCTCCTCAACGGGGGTTTTCCCAGAGGTAAGTGCATCCTTCTAGTGGGTGGACCTGGATCTGGGAAGACCATCTTCGCCATCCAATTCTTGATGGCGGGGGCTGAAGAGGGTGAACCGGGCCTCTACATATCCCTGGATGAGAAACCCGAGGAAGTTAAGGAGGAGATGTCCTCGCTGGGCTGGAATCTCGAAGACCTCGAGAGGGAGGGTAAACTCTTCTTTATAGATGCGACGCCCCTCAAGAAGGTTGAACAGCTGGAGAGGAATGCTCCTTCAGGTTTAAAAGGGTTTGAGTTCCGCATTCCCATGGTGACGCTGGAGAACATCGTTGAGACGGCTGCTGAGCTTGTCTCTGAGGAGGGGGTTAGGAGGATGGCTGTCGATCCTATAACAGCGTTAACGCTGAGGTACGGGGACCCCGCCGAGAGGAGGAGGGCCGTGCTTAACTTCTTCGATTCCCTTTCAGAGGTCGGATGCACCTCGATAATTACCTCAGAGCTCAGGGCGACCCAGTTGCATAGGGGGTTCCAACCTGAGGAGTTTCTAGCCCAAGGCGTAATCGTTCTACATACAATAATCCATGAGGGAGTTTTAATAAAGGCTATTCAGATAGAGAAGATGAGGGGCATAAAACATGACCTCCAGCTCAGACCCTACAAGATAACTGAGAAGGGGATAGAGGTCTACCCGAAAGATAGAATATTTTAACTTGAAATTAGGCTTCTCAACTCCGAGGCATAGAAAAACCGGCGAGCCCACAACCCACAATATATATTATAGGCTAAAATGATTTATATCGACTTATGAACACTAAGCCCCTACCGGGTTGTACCTCAAACTCAACCCAGCGGCTGGAATGTCTTCTACCCCTCAACTTTTTAATCCTCAGGTTCCTCTCCTGGACGCCGTCCAGATCCCTAATCGACAGCTCTATTACACAATCGGAGGCCTCCTCTAAAACTCCCAGGAGCCCAACGTCGGTGTTCGATCCTACGGTGTAAATGAATCTACCTCTGATACCCTTCATCCTAGCCCCTACAGCGTTAATGAATGCAACCAACTGATCCTGCTTTACATAGGTTAATAATTGGCTGATGGAGTCGAGGAAGAGGTCGACCCCTCTGGGGGACGACCCCAGGCACGCGGTTATCTCCATGCCGAGCCTTGTAAGGTCCCCCGGGGACTCTATATAATGCTCCTCCTTCGACGCCTTTCCAGCGATGCTCGAGTAACAATCGATGAAGATCAGCCTCCCATCCTCCTCGTAATCCCTTACCGGTACATCGAACCCCTCAAGTGATTGGCGGATCTCATCAGGGAAACCCGTATTAGTTATGTAAATGCACCTCCTCCTCTCTTGAAGGAATAGTTTTATGAAGCTCTCAAGGGTAACGGTTTTACCTGATCCTGGTGGACCTAATATCATTATGGATAGGGCTTCAGGGATACGTCCCGCAAATAACTTCTCTAAATATTTAAAATCTGAAATTTTTATCTTCTCCCTCCCCTTAAAAATCATCATCAGATTCAGAGATATGGCGGCCGCAACACCGAACACGAGTATCCAAAGACCGATTCTAAACAGGGGGGAGCTGAACCTTATCTCATATTCCCCGCCTTTATCCAGGTTGATAACTGTCCTATAAGTCTGGAACATGTATTCAACGGCCACGGTATAATTGCCTGGAGGCATCGTCTCGAACCCTATGCGGCCGGAACTGTCGGTTCGACCTGAGGATTCCTGAAGTGAATCCCTCCAAAGCGAGACCTTAGCATTATATAAGGGGATCCCATAGAGTACCACCCGGAGCTTTAGGGTATATAATGGAAGTTCTATCTCGCCATATAGTGGTGAGTCGACCCTTAGATCCAGGGTTCTCAGGCAACCCTTATAGGTTATATTAAGCTTATAGTTTCCCACACTACTGGATTCCGGTAAAGGATAGGTTATTAATCCGTCCCCTCCAGTAACGTTTTTGATCGTTAAATGGATGGCCTCATTCATAATGGTGTAAGTGGCGTTGGGGATAGCCCTCCCTTCCCCGTCCTTCACCTTGATCTTCGAGAGATAATAATACGCCGTGTAAACTTCTTCCTCTAGTCTATGGATGTTTCCCGCAGAATCCGATATCGCCACCTCAATTGTGTGCATACCTTTGGGTATCGTTAAATTTTTGGCGTATACGGCGTTGTAGAGCTGGGATCCGTAAGAGAGGAGGCTTAGAGCCTCATTTTCCAAGATTTTCATTCCCATAATATCTTTAAGACTTACATTTATCGATTTAATATCGTTCACACCGAAGACATCAGATATATTTACCCTTAGAGAAATCTCCGATGGCACCTTAGATTCGTTCAATGAGATGGGATTTCCAAGTCTCTTACGCCCCTCCATGTTCCAGAGGGAAATAGCCCCAGCGATATGTCCAATGCAAGGCAATATTATTTTAGTCGTAGCTTCAGGGGCGTTCCACACTAAGTATACATTGGCAGGTCTACCCCCGGATGGATAGAATGTTAATCCAAACTGTATCGTCGAACCAGATTTGAAAGTATGCTCTAACCCCGCCACGCCGAAAGTGTATTCAGACCTGCGAGGATTCACAGCCACATATCCTTCTACGCTCGCTATCTGGGACCTCCCCCCACCTCTATCCTTCTCGTAGAGGGACATGACCAACCTCCCGAAGGCGGCTTCGCTGCTCCTCAACCAGCTCTTAAAGAGAACGGTTCCCTTAAGTTTGAGGTCCCCGCCCAAAGGAGGGTACAACGTGAAAACGATCTCCGTCGAAGCGTTGGTCTCGACCAGTCCACCCCACATGGGGGAGATCCCCAATACCCTCCCATCCAAGACTGTTATGTGCTCATCGTAGTAACCGTACAATACCATGTCTGACACGCTACCTTCACCCATCTCCCTAGAGGAGGATATCCTAGTAAAGACTAATGTGACGAGGAGCACCGAGACGATTAAGAAGGCTAACTTCACAGGTTTCCGCAACGCTCCTCCTCCTAATCCATAGATAACACTATCCTTGAACCAATTATCCTCGTTCAGACTCTCCAGGAATGTTCTAAATAGTCAAGCGGAGATATAACCTTTAGTATCGAGCTGCTTGTGACTTAATTATATCGTGGATGCATAAATGTAAATTAAATATATGATGCGGTTCCTCCATCTATAAAATTTTATATATTAATATAGGCCGTTTTAAGCCACGAAGGATATCGAACCAAAAAGCAGTTTAAATCGCACTCGGGTGGCTCCACCGCGCAACCTACGTACTCCTGTAGGGGAAGGGCCTTTTCTGAAGCTTTCCCTCGAAACGGCTCCATCCAAGAGGCTTGGGCCCGGGATGGGCGGTCTGGGAGTTACAAGGTTGGGGCCGGGTGGGATTTGAACCCATTTGTGTGTGGGACCCTCATATTAAAGCCTTTAATATCGATTTTTAAATATTTATTTTCATCTGCTATTTTATTTGCATCCCATTTGGAAGGGTAAAAGTTTACCCTTCCATTATCGTAATTGCATTTAACCTCCTTACAAAATTGATCATTCTTAATAAGGATACTGACGAGATAAGCACACCATCCTAATGGTGGCGCTTCTAGGCTTTGAGGGATCCTTAAGTGGTTATAGCCATACGCTAATATTTGAGCCATAGTATTTATGGCTGATAGGCTTTTAGCGTTAATGCTGTTATAAAAGCCTTTAAGCCTTTAAGCTTTTCTTTAAGCATTCTAGAATAGCATTTTAGAGTTTCTTTCGCCTTAAGGCAATATGCTATGCGATTTGCCACCGCTAAAAACGTGAATAAGCATTGAAAATCCGTGCTCAGCTATTGGCAGAATGGAATGTTTCCTCATCCGTCCCCTGACGTTTTTAACATCCTTTCTTTGAATTGTTGATAAATAATCCACTGAGTTCTCGATTAAGCTGATCATTTCCACACAATCAGCCCTTCTGAGATTGAAGCATTGATGAAGCATTCCCTTATTGTCCCCAGTCATGGAACAGCTTTCTCCTTCAAAGTGTTCCTTTATAATGAATTGTTGCAGGGCATCCGAAACATTTCCCGTTTATGTATCGCGTGCAGGGTTTGCAGTCCACATGGCATGATGCAGTGTTCCTCCTTTATGGGTTAGGTACTCCCCTTATCCGAAGGAAAGGTGCGAAATGGATGCCGCCTATCGGATAAAACTCTGATCTGCGTATGCCTACGCTGCTTCTGAGAGAACATTTTTCTATTGATGTGCCTTTAAGGGTATCTCGATCTTCAGCAACGACAAGAGCGATCAGGTTATAACCTCCTATAGCCTTGAAGATATAAACCACCATGGACAAATCTTTGAATCGTTCCAGAAGATTCTGGATTGCCTCTGCACCTGCCATCTCCATTAAAACTATTATAGAGGAAAGTTTAAAGGAAAACGGGTTCAGCGGAGCTAAAACCCGTATTGAACCTTGTCTTACGAGCTTCCGAAGCCTTTTCCTGACCTCCATACTTGTGAAGCCAACTTGTTCTGCCAGTTCCTACAGGGTTGCCCTACCATCCGACTGAAGTTGTGAAATTATCTTTCTGTCAACAGTCCATTAGCGTCGCCTTTGTTTATTTTCTAAACATAAACTATTTAATATTATTTACGCATCAAACTTCTAAATTAGTAATGAGCGGTATGAGGGAAGGGGCTGAGGAGATCGACGAAAGGAGAAAACAGATTCAGGAACAGGAGGAAAGACTTAGGGCTAAAATGGGCAAGGTTAAACACAAAATTGCTGCTTTAAGCAGTAAAGGAGGCGTAGATAAAAGCACGGTTACCGTAAATCTTGCCATAGCTTTTGCAATGCACGGGCATGCTAATAAAGTGGGTATTTTGGACGATGATGTCCATGGACCCAGCGTGCCCAAAATGTTAGTGTTAACTGGGCAGAGGCTTCAAGCGGGTGCCGGGAATTTTTCCAGCATCCTGCCCTTTAGGAATTAAGGGTCTCCATGGATTTTTTATTGCCGGATTAGAACGCGCATGTTATTTAGCGTGGACCCTTAAAGATGACCGCTATACGCCAGTTCCTATCAGACATTGTTTGGGGTGAACTTGACATCTTGCTTATTGATTTACCGCCTGGAACTTGGGATGAATCTTTAAGTGTTGCACAATTCCTGCCGGAAATGGACGGCGTGGTTATAGTTACCATCTCATCAGAGGTTTCGCAAATCGTTGTTAAGTAGGCTGTCACATTTGCGAGAAGATTGGGAATGCCAATTATAGGCATAATCGAAAACATGAGCGGATTCGTGGACATCATCCATCCAAAAGTTTCTCATCGTGGACTCAAATAATGCGGTTCGAGGCTATTCCAAATATGGCTTCTGACGCTATGGGTGGAGCTGGAATACAAGCAGCCCAACTCATAGCGGGTAAAGGAGTGAAGGCGCTCATAACTGGAAATGTTGGACCTAACGCTTTTCAAGCACGCCAGCTGCAGGATTGCAGATCATAACGGGTGCTTATGGAACTGTTAGAGCCCATTGAAAAATACAAGGAGAACTGAAAGGAATGTGCTGCAACCGTTGGGGGCATTTCGGAATGGGTGCTGGTAGAGGACGTGGTTGGAGGCGAGGGCGGTGGAAACCATAGAAAACTCAGATGAAGAAGAGCTTGAGAAGTTAAGGCGAAAAAGCTTAAAATTGTTACGTGAACCTAGAAAAGAAGGGGGTGAAAGGGTGAAGGAGAGAATATTTATTCCAGCTGAAGATGGAAATGGGCTTGATGCTAGGCTTTCGGAACACTTTGGGAGAGCGCCATACTTCATTGTCGTAGAGTTAAACGAAGATGGCAGTATTTCAAACGTCCAAGCAGTTTCTAACGAAAGTGAACATTTCGGTGGGAGTGGACGCCCACCAGACCGCCTACTACAATTCAAACCTAACGCTGTAATCA